>JAAUYD010268039.1_pt1 | contig 16432 bp, 17 predicted proteins | sample 7278101 | NCBI WGS metagenome assembly JAAUYD01 (sample SAMN14350128, study PRJNA611818) | marine sediment metagenome | isolation source: surface marine sediment (0.6m) | place: French Polynesia: Moorea | collected 2018-08 | reverse complement strand
GTGCAGTACAGTTTCAGAACCTCACCCCGCCGACCGCACCCCTCTTTGCAACTTCGGAGAGGGGAAGGGGGTGAGGTTAATTTGTATTCTATTCAACTGAAATTCGCTATATATACCGAGAGATTATATTTTTTGATTGAACCTATTCCCCGTTCAAGGGCACGGCGCTTGTAATATTATTCTATAGACCGAGAGATTGTGGATGCCCCCTGCAAGGGCACGGCGCTTGTAATATTATTCTATAGACCGAGAGATTGTGGATGCCGTGCCCCTACTCATACAGGGAGGGATTATATTTTTTGATTGAACCTATTCCCCGTTCAAGGGCACGGTGCTTGTAATATTATTCTATATACACCAGAGATTGTGGATGCCGTGCCCTTACTCATACATGGGGAGTTATATTTTTTGATTGAGCTTCTTTCCCCTAAGCTTGTAGGGTGCATTACGCAGCAATGTTAACGCACCAAGCCTGACTACTCCCCTTATTTTTCTTTCCCCAGAGTCGCACAAAAGGGAGTTTTGCTTCTAAATTAAATCTCAAATACAACCTAAGTATTTTTATTTAAGTATATATATTAATTGATATTAAATTTACATAAATTAATATGTAAACCTACTAGAAATATATTATCTTGCTATTGTAAGAATTGATGCATCTTTTCTGCTCAATAATTCCAGGCGTTGCTTAATTATTGGATGATATCCTCCAATAATTAATAATAATGCAACGCCAAATTCTACTTATTAGGTATAAGCATTTACCAGGTAAGCAAGTAATGATATCCAGGAACCTTGCAATAGTAATAATACTGGTACTGTTTCCAGCTGTCTTATTTTACATAAGATTTAAGTTGAAACTCGTAGTATCAAAAAGACTTACCCGCCCTCTAGCAATTTTCGTCACAGTTTCTCTGGCGATCGCTAGTGGAAGTTTTGTCTCAGCCCAAACTACACCACAATCCCTAAAGGATGTGGCGATTCCCAAGCCTGACAATCTTGGAGAATTTATTAAAGACGAAAACGCTGCAATCCAGCTAGGAAAATCCCTTTTCTGGGATGAGCAGGTTGGTAGCGATGGGATAACTTCCTGTGCTACTTGTCACTTCCATGCAGGAGCTGACAATAGATCCAAGAATCAGATTAGTCCTGGTCTTTTGGCTCAAGTCAAAGATACAACTTTCCAAATAGGTAGTAATCCCAACTACCAACTCACCTTGGCAGATTTTCCATTTCATCAACTGTCAGACCCCAAGGACAGAGATTCAGCGGTTGTATTTACTACTAACGATGTAGCTTCTTCCCAAGGGGTTTTCAATACTGAATTTGTAGATGTGGTTCCCGGTCAACCAGAAGATGTAGTTACAGTACAACCAGATCCCGACGGCTTTCAAGTCAATGGCGTCAACACCCGTCGAGTTGAGCCACGTAATACACCAAGTGTAATTAATGCAGTCTTTAACAAACTCCAGTTTTGGGATGGTCGCGCCAAAGACACCTTTAATGGGGTGAATATATCGGGTAATGAAGACCCCGATGCTTTTGTGATCAAGGCAAAAACACCAAGCCAATTAGAATTTACACAAATTCAGCTAGAAAATTCTTCTCTAGCTTCCCAAGCAGTAGGACCACCACTCAGTTCATTTGAGATGTCTGCTGGTGGTCGTACCTTTGAAGAAATCGGTGATAAGTTTGGTGATGTCAAAAAACCTAAAAAGGCTGGTCAGAAGTTAGCCAGAAAACTAGGTAAGAAAATACGTTCCCTCAGACCCTTAGCTCAGCAAGTTGTAGCTGCGGACGACAGTGTTTTAGGTCCGGAAAGTAGATTCCCTGACACCGGTCTGAAAGCAAACACCTACGAGGATCTAATTCGCAAAGCCTTTCGGGATGAATGGTGGAAATCATCAAATATGATCATCCGCGTCGATCCTGACACCGGTGAACCAACTATCGTCGAACAACCAGGGGGTCCGGTGGACACCAACGAGTATACGCTAATGGAGTACAACTTCCCCTTGTTGTTTGGGTTAGCAATACAAGAGTACGAATTTACCCTTGTATCTGACCAGACACCTTTTGACAAGTTCCAGGAAGGAGATACCACTGCTCTGAGCGAAGCGCAGCAAAGAGGTCTGGCTTTGTTTAACAATAATGGATGTAACTTCTGCCATACTGCTCCAGAATTCACTAGAGCTTCGGCGCGTCTTTCTAACGGTAGTGTAGGTTTTAGAGGTGGCTTCTTCAGCATTGGCGTCAGAGAACCCACGGATGATCCTGGTAGCGACGGTACGGGAAGATTTAAATCACCTGGACTCCGTAACGTGGAACTCACAGCTCCATATATGCATAACGGTGGGTTAGCGACTTTAGAGCAAGTAGTAGAATTTTACGCTCGTGGTGGTAACTTTGGTGGTCTCGGCATCTTGGACGGTAGACCTGGTCCAGGAGGAGGTCTGACGGACGACCTACTAAATGATGCGAATAAAAGAGCTGATTTGGTCGCTTTCTTAAAAGCACTCACCGATGAGCGAGTCCGTTTAGAGAAAGCACCCTTTGATCACCCACAGTTGCACGTTCCCAATGGACATCCCGGTGATGAAAATTCCGTGACTGATAGGGGTGATGGTACTGCTACAGATGAAATAGCGGTAATACCAGCAGTTGGTGGTAATGGTCGTACTACTCCCCCGCCAAATTTCTTGGAGAATCCTCCAAACATTTGAGAAAGTAAAAAATAATATCTAACAAACAGCAGGCTTGTAGTTACTTGCAAAAGCGACTACAAGTCTGTAGCTTGTGTACGAGAATATAGCGCTTTTCAGTTGAGTGTAGACGCGTACAGCGGCTTCTCGTAGAGTGGTACACAATAAAACCTCACCCCCTTCCCCTCTCCTACCCTACGGGAAGCCACTACCCTTCGGGATGCGCTTTGCGCTACGTGTCTATAGCAAGGAGAGGGGTGGCTTTAGCCGGGGTGAGGTTAAGTCTGTATTACACCCAACTGAAAACTGCTATATTCAACATTCCACCAACTCCAAACCCGGTTTCTCTTACTCGGCACTCACAAACTCCAAATACCCACTACTAAGTTCCTTCACCGCCAAATCATAAAATTGCTTTCCATGTTCGGGGGTAGCCAGTGCTGGATTTGAACCCATCCTACCATCTGGATAACGCCTACGAAAGTCCGTCGCACCGTAAATACCATGTTTATCATTCACCTGTGGAGACAATGGTGCTTCCTTAATAGCTTCCGGATACACATACTGGGTAACAGCCACCTCACTAGGAGTTGCATGGGAACCTTCTTCATCACCGTATAATTCATGAGCTAACTTGTATACAGATTTACTCATAAACCAATTTGCCACTTGACATTGCACCTCAGAAGCATGGGAAATCTGCACATCTTCCAAATATGCGTAAGTCTCTGCAAAAGCAGCCCTAAGAGTGGCGACATTACCCCCATGTCCATTGATAAAGTAAAACTTCGTAAAACCAGCCTTAGTTAAGGAGGTAATATAATCTCGTACCACTTGAATCATCGTGCTAGGACGCAGACTAATTGTACCCGGAAATCCTGTATGATGGAGTGCCATACCCACATTGATTGTCGGTGCAACTAATGCATGGGTAGCTTCACCCACACCATGAGCGATCGCCTCTGCACAAATGGCATCAGTACCAATTAATCCCGTTGGTCCGTGCTGTTCTGTGGAACCAATAGGAATAATAATACCACGAGATTGCTCTAAATAAGTTTCGACTTCCTGCCAGGTACTCAAATGCAGTAACATTTTCAAATCAGCGTCCTTGTCAAGTAATTGAGCATTTTTCACTTTATATTATTTTATAAATGTTTATGACATACTAAAACAATTAAAAATTAAAAATTGCTAACTTCTAAAAAAATTAAAAATTAAAAATTAAAAATTAAAAATTGGTAACTCCTAACTCCTAACTGCTGGGCGCAAGCATTGCGCCCCTACTAATTATTCAAAAATATAGTGCTTTTTCACATCACTCCGAATCTCCCATGTACAAGACATTCCAGCGGGAAAAGTCACTAAATCACCTTTACCCATTTGCACTGGTTGTCCACCATCAGGAGTGACAATAACATCACCTTCTAAGAAGTAACAAGTTTCTTGAGAATCGTAAGTCCAAGGGAATTTGGATGCTTCTTTTTGCCAAATTCCCCATTTAAATACACCTAATTCATTGAGGCGTTCAGAAGTAGGTTGATGCTCAATTTTAATGTTCATACCGTCTTTGCTATTAGTAGTTTTTAGCAGTAGGATTGAATATCCTCACCACACTGATCTACTAAATAGCACAAAGCGCGAAAACGTAGAAATACTAATTGCTCATACAAGGGATTTAACTTGCACATGGGGGGAATATGAGCAACTTTACGACCAAAAATGATAATATCCCGTTCAAATGGACATTGTGCTGGAATTAGCTTGGCGATAAATTTAGCAAGTTTGCGATTCTGAATTTCTAAAGAATCTAGCCATTGACGTAGGGGACACAATAAATCAAATTTAACTGGGTGTAATTGGTTTTTATTTCTTTCTCCAAGATTGAGATTTTCAGTAATTACAACAGCAGCCGAAGTTTCAATACCTAATTGATTATTCATCATTCTAATTACCACTAATATTGGCAAAAATAATATTGATATTTGCAGGTTCAACAGAGCAATCCTAAAATAGAGCTTTTCACTACTTTTTTTATTTCATGCTCTTTATACTTTCATTTAAACTGACTTAACAATTTAAATATGTCTACTATGTTACCAAATAATAAAAAAAATCTTAAGAATATATTTTAGATATGTTTATTTTTGACTTTTTTAATAGCAACCTTGTATTTTACTTGTCAGTGTCTGTTTAATAAATTCCACAATCATCTATAGTCAGTTACTCTACACTCAGGGGCTACTATCCTTGCCATATATAGCTTGGATTTAGTATCTATATCTGATTTTAATTGACTTTAGAGGATTTGAAATTAAATAAAATGTTGCTGTTGTTACAATGCTTTACATTTCGTTTTATTTAATAAACAACATCTCATATTTGCATAAATGTAAGCCAATATAGTTATGCAAAGGTTAATTGCAAGTTAATGTGAATAAAACCAAATCAAAAAATATTTGCAACAGATCCAATTGTAGGGGCGCGGAAACCGCGCCCCTATCAACTTGGTCTTTTGGCAAATATCAGGTAATTACAAATAATCAAAAAATTGCTCTGGAACTAATCTAAGTTCTCCAGATTTGAGGCGACTAATTTCTACCCATAATGCCGTTTTTTGGCGTTTACCTTCATTGAAGATTAAACTTTCCAATTGGTAAAACTTGGCATCGACAAAATCGCATTCATATAGTTGAATGATTTCATGACCAGGTTCACCATTGTAGGTGTAAATATTTTCTAAGCAATCTAAGTAGCTAATATTGGTTAATTCCGCTTGGATTTCTTCTTGAAACTCCCGTTGGAGGGCGACAAAACTAGTTTCTCCAAATTCTACACCGCCACCCATAGCCCGGTAAAAAGTCTCTTGTTTTACGGGATCGTAACCTTGGGAGAGGAATGTGCGTTCGCCATCCCGAATTAATCCCAAAGTTATAAGGCGAATTTCACCTGGTTTGTGCATTGTTATCGCTAATTATCATAAATAAATGATTGATGATGATCACTTTGTTCGATCAGCCAATCTGGATTTTCGCCGCCAATGTAGACCTCTTCAATGGTGACATACTCAGCACCAAGCTGTTGCACAGCGTTAATTAAGATATCCAGGGCGATCGCATCAGAAGTTCCCAAATCAAACCAACAACGCGCCCACTGACCTTGATATTCAAATTCTCCCATATTATGCATTAGCGCTAACAGGCTTTTGTCATAACCTTGGGAATCGTAATCCATATAGCTAATATCAAGTCCAGTTTCCTGTACCTGGAGATTTTCAGCATTAAATGCCCCCAATTTCCCCAGGTAAAACCAGGAATCAAACAATTCTTCTACAAACTGCTTTTCCCGTTCAGAGGGAACGGTGCTGAACTTCAGCCAAATCCAGACATCAAAGGGGTTAATTTCACGGAAATGTATTTGCATTCCCTTTATATATCTTAAAAATTACTCAAATAACAAATCCATTGTAGAAGAAGATGGGGAGAGGGGGAGAGGGGGAGATGGGGAGATGGGAAGTAGGGGCGCGGTTTCCGCGCCCGGCGGGGTTTCCCCGCCCGGAAAATGGGGGAGAGGGGGAGAGGGGGAGATGGGGAGATGGAAAGTAGGGGCGCGGTTTCCGCGCCCGGCGGGGTTTCCCCGCCCTGTTAAATGTTAATTCCTCATTGCGATCAGGTTTTCGTTAGCTTTGCGGCGTTCTCGTTTTATTTGTTTTACCATGCTATCTGGGAGTTGAGATTTCTTGGCGAGTGCTTTGTCAAAAAGTGCGATCGCATCCTGCATCAGTTGTTGATTTTTTTGTCTGTTCGCTTGTGCCCGCAGAATTTGTGCCTTAAGATAATATAGTTCTGGGTTATCAGAGGTGACTTTTAAAGCCCGATTAGCATAATCAAGAGCTTGGGAATATTTTTTCAAATCTCGGTAAGCTAGGGAAATACCCCGATTTACAAGATAATCAGGAGCAGCATTTTTCTCTAATTTTGCAATTGCATCTTCGGGGTTAGCAAATGGCAGATTTACCGCTAACATTAAATCCATATACCCTTTGAGCAAATTCAGTTCTGGATCATTTTTGTCAATTGCTTCTGCTTTGTCTAAATGTTGGTAGACTTGTCGTAGTTTACTTAGAGCTTGGGGCGCACCTTTAACTGTTCCCTGACGCACTAAAGTTAATGCTCCCTCTAAAAAATGACCTACAGCAGCGTATAAATTGCCACGTAAAGGGTCGGTAGAAATTAGCTTTTCTGCTGTTTCACGGGTTTTGGTACTGTAGATGTCCAGCGCCGACCAATTTTCATTACTGTATGCCAAAGATGCCTTCATAGCATAAGCTAGGGGTTCGTTAGGTTCCTTGGATATTGCCTGTTGTAAGTAGTCTTTTGCTCCTGAATAGTCACCTTTTTGGAAAATAGCTTTAAATGCGGCTTCGGTTTCGTCACCAATTTTACGTTGGTTACGGGTGCGAAATGGATCATCAGCTACAGAGGGATTTACCCATAATTGCAGGAAGAGGGTTGTGGCAAAAGCGACGTTGACAAACCGAATCAGTTTCGCAGATCCAATTGACTGCCATAGTAAGAAAGGTTTAATCATAGTTTGACCCAGAATAATTACGGTTGGAATTGTTTTATGGGTTACTTATAATGCAAAAAAGTTGACCTGCACCGGTGTATGTTGAAACCAAAATTTTATAGAAACTTTGACTACTTTAAGTTTTCATGGTTCCCATGTAGATTATAGTCATCACCAGGGTATAGATTTGTCACAATAGAATAAGACTTACGGAATTGGCATCATATTTTACTCCTAATCAGGGAGAAAACTCTTTGTGTGTACTGCGTTCCTAATACCAAATCAAAAAATTATTGCAACAGATAGAATTTTAGGCTGCGGTTTCCCCAGCCTACCAACCAATCATGTGTCGCATTCTTTTTTCAAATTAGTATTAAATTTATATTTTCTCCCAGAACAAGAAAAGCTTTCTATCTAAAAAAGTTATCTTTGATGGTAGTCTCTAAACACAGAGAGTTTGAGCTAGAGGGTGTTACCTTAGGTAAGGCACTATGTTTTCGGATTTTTGTCGTTGTGCTTGTGTTTACTAAATCAGGAAGTTGGTTTATTTTAGGTAATATTAACAAATGCTCCATATTAGAAATTTAACTTATCATCCCACCGCCACCCCCACAGCGATACTCAAATCAGTAAATTTGGACTTAGCACCACAGCATTTAGGTTTGATTATTGGACCGAGTGGTTCTGGTAAAAGTACCTTCTTAGAAATTTTATCTGGACTTGCCCAACCAACATCAGGTGCTGTATTCTGGCGGGAACAAAAGCTGATATCCGAGCAACTGCAACAATTAGCGGGGTTAGTGTTTCAGTTTCCTGAACGGCATTTTTGTGGTGGTACAATTTTAGAAGAATTACGGTTGGGACATCCAGAATTAGGCACTGAGCGAGTTAAGCAGGCATTAACTGAAGTAGGATTGGAGCATTTATCCCTAAGTAACTCACCCCATGCTTTAAGCGGAGGACAGCAACGACGTTTGGCTTTAGCAGTGCAATTAATTCGTCAGCCCAACTTATTGCTATTGGATGAACCCACAGCTGGCTTAGATTGGTCAATGCGCCAACAGTTGGTAAGTTTATTAGCAAAACTGAAAAAAAATTGGACACTATTGGTAGTTACCCACGATGCTGGAGATATGCTAGCGATCGCAGACAACTGCTGGACTATTAAACAGGGGGAGTTGGAATCTGTCGATCCAAAATCACTCCTAAGGGAAACTAAACAATCCCTATCCGCAGCTTGAAATAATAGTTAGTAGGGGCACAGCACTGCTGTGCCCCTACAGGAGTTATTCACTCGTGACTCATAACTCATAACTCATAATTCACAACTTATGATCAAGAAGTGTCAATATGTTGCAAGCTTTATCAAGGGGAACACACTGGGCTGTAGACTGGCAACTAGATAATTTTGAGAGAGTGAAATTATGTCCAGTACTTCTACCCCCTCACTGCGGGAACAACAACACTCCCTAATTCGTCAACTGGCTGACTGCATTGAAGCTGCTTGGCATAAGCACCTCCAACTATCGCCCTACAATTTGCCAGATCAATTGGGATATGTTGAAGGTAAGCTTGAAGGCGAAAAGCTGACGATTGAAAACCGTTGTTATCAAGCACCTCAATTTCGGAAAATGCACCTAGAACTGGCAAAAGTGGGTCAGGGACTGGATATTTTGCACTGTGTGATGTTTCCCCATCCAGAATACGACCTGCCAATGTTTGGTTGCGATTTAGTCTGCGGTAGAGGTCAAATTAGTGCTGCAATTGTGGATCTTTCTCCCCTCAATGGTACTAGAAACTTACCAACTCTTTACACCAGGGCACTATCTGCACTTCCTAAACCCAATTTTTCTCAACCACGTGCATTACCAGAATGGGGAGATATCTTTTCGGAATTTTGCTTATTTATTCGTCCCACTTCTTTCAAAGAAGAAAACACATTTTTGTTACGAGTACAAGATTTTCTAGAAATTCACTGTACCCAAGCGATCGCATCCCAACCCGTTTCCCCAGAAGAAAAGATGCAAATTCTCGCCGGACAACACAACTATTGCACTAAACAACAAAAAAATGATAAAACCCGTCGAGTATTGGAAAAAGCCTTTGGTACAGCTTGGGCTGACAATTATATGACCACAGTTTTATTCGATTTGCCAGCGGAATTATCCAATTTTCGTTAACCTCGACAAAACAGTTATGAGGCGCAGAGTCCGTAGGGGCGCAATGCTTGCGCCCAGAAGGCGTGGAGTGTGTAGGGGCGCAAAGCTTGCGCCCAAGAGGCGCAGAGTGTGTAGGGGCGCAATGCTTGCGCCCAAGAGGGGAGGAAACCCATGGGCGGGGCAACCCATGGGCGGGGCAACCCATGGGCGGGGAAACCCCGCCCCTACGTTTCCATTTCCCCATCTGTAGGTTCTGTTACGTTTTCTGCTAACTTGTGCATGTAGAATTCTTTTAACGAGAGTTTGATGGAGTCAAAAAAACAGCAACTATTATAACAATAAGGTCTTTGGAGGGTAATTCCAAAGATGATTTGTTGTCTTATTTCTGAGTAGGTTTATAAAACTGTACAAAGTTAACAGGTTGAGTAGAAAATTGGGGAACTGCAATGTCGTCTATGTTTTATTTGACAAAAAACTTTTACTTGGTTGTTGACTGACTTAAGGAAGGTTTGCTTCCTCAAAAATATATTTGTCAGCAACGACAGCAGCTGGTTTTTCATCTTCTATTGTACTTTTATGCATAGAACCTCCACTGTTGAAATTTTGGCAATATTTTGACAAACAATATCTGTATTTATCCAGAGGTTAGGATAATTGTTGCTGACTTAAGAGAAGGTAGTAACATAATGCCTGCACACTCCACAGCATCATAGCAACCAGGCAATGTCTCATCAGAATGGGGAAATTTTCACCAAGGATGAAGTCATAGGTTCTACCTATGAAACTCTACCCTTATAGCTCTATCGCATTTCAGTTTTAATCAAATTTACTAAAATAGCCAGCTTGATTTAAAAGCGTCTGTGATTATTGTAGCGCTTTGATGTCTCTTGGGCAGTAAATTTTTACTGCCTTGCAATCCCTGGCTGGTTGTTTGTCGAATGAATCATGTTTTTCCTTCCCTCAGTAACACACAAAGCAACGGGCAAAATACCATGTCAAGGGTGAGAGAGAAGTCAAGGTTTATTGAGCAGCCCCTGGAGAAGCCTAATCTTTGGTGGGGTGTGGCTGTTGCATTACCAGTAGCTATCGCAGCTGGGGCACTAACTATAGCTAGAATGGAGCAACTTAAGCAATTTAATTCCCCTGTACCCACTAATCCTATTATTAGTAGCGTTAACGCGGTGGGACGATTGGAACCACGAGGAGCAGTAATTAAACTTTCGGCTCCCACTTCGGGATTGCAAGCATCATCACGGGTACAGGAAGTTATAGTTAAGGAGGGGCAACGGGTTCGCAAAGATGAAGTGATTGCCATTTTAGATAATTATGCCAGTAACAAAGCAGCATTGGAAGAGTCAAAAGCCAAACTGCAAGAAGCCCGTGCTAATTTAACTAATGTTAATGTTGCCTCACCCAGAGATATTCAAGCTCAAGGTGCTGTTATTGCCCGTTTGCAAGCGGAGTTAGCTGGGGAAAAGGATGCTCAAAAAGCTACTATTGCCCGTATAGAAGCGCAGTTACGGGGGGAGGGTGTCGCTCTGCAAGCAATGATTAATCGTCTCAAAGCTGAATTGGAGGGACAAAAAAATGCTTCTCGGGCTACTCTGGCTAGAATTCAGGCTGAACAACGTAATGCTAGAGTTGAACTACAGCGCTATGAGATGTTGTACAAAGAAGGTGCGATTTCTGCCCAAGAACGGGATAGAAGGCTGTTGGGTTTACAAACTACTAATCAACAGGTAATAGAAAGTCAAGCGACTCGCTCCCAGATTATTGCTACCCTACAACAACAAATTGCTGAAGCTAAGGCAAATCAAGAAAAAACCCTGGCAACTTTAAAAGAACAATTGGTAGAAGCGAAAGTGAATCGGGAGCGTACTATAGCTAGTTTGGGAAGGCAAATTGAACAAGAAAAAGCCAGACTCAAAAGACTCCAAGAAGTTCGTCCCAGCAACGTACAAATGGCACAAGCACAGGTAAATAATGCAATCGCTGTTGTTAAAGGGGCAGAAGCACAACTGAAATTAAGCTATGTCACTGCACCAGTAGCTGGAGAAGTTTTAAAAGTTCATACTAAAGCTGGAGAAACTATTACTCCTAATGGTATTGCTGAAATTGGACGCACAGATGAAATGATAGTTATTGCTGAAGTTCCTGAAGATAGCATCGGTAAGGTGCGTCTGGGGCAACAAGCTACCATTATCAGCGATAACGGTGCTTTTAGTGAGGAATTAAAGGGAACTGTTACCGAAATTGGCAGAAAAATTGGCAAAAAAGATGTGCTGTTTACAGATCCTGCAGCCGATGTTGATGCCAGAGTTGTAGAGGTGAAAATTTCCCTCCCTCCACAAGATAGCGATCGCGTTGCTGGTTTAACTTATGCCAAGGTGTTGGTGAAAATTGATATTTAATTTTTGGGTAATTGGTAATTGGTAATTGGTAATTGGTAATTGGTAATTGGTAATTGGTAATTGGTAATTGGTAATTGGTAACTCATAATTATTGGGCGCAAGCATTGCGCCCCTACTAATTGATAATTCATAATTTTTGGGCGCAAGCATTGCGCCCCTACTAATTCATAATTCATCAAAAATAAATGAATCTATTTGGTAAAAAAATACCTCTAGCTTGGCTACAACTGAAGCGGGAAAAAACTCGGTTAGCTGTGGCTTTGGCAGGAATTGCTTTTGCTGATATTCTCATGTTTATGCAACTTGGTTTTCAAGATTCTTTGTATTATAGTAATGTTCGCTTTCATAATAGTTTGCAGGCTGACATTGTTTTAATTAATGCTCAATCTAGTGCTTTATTGTCGATGAAAAAGTTTTCTCAGCGAAGATTATATAAAGCTTTAGATTTGTCAGCTGTAGAATCTGTATATCCCATATATTTAAATTATGCTAGCTGGAAAAATCCAGTCACGGGTATTCCTCGCAATCTTCTTGTAATTGGTATTAATCCAGAACATAATATCTTAAATTTACCTGGTGTCCGAGAAAATTTAGATAAAATAAAATTGCCTGATGTTGTATTATATGACCGTTCTTCTCGTCAAGAATATGGTCCCATTACTGCTAATTTTGAACAAGGTAAAACTGTAACGGCAGAAGTTGGCAGAAAGTTAATTAAAGTAGGTGGATTATTTACATTGGGTGCATCTTTTGGAGCAGATGGCAATTTAATTACTAGTGATATTAATTTTCTGCGCATGTTCTTGAATCGCCAGAAAGGATTAATTGATATTGGACTGATTAAATTAAAACCAGGAAACGATGAAAAATTAGTAGCACAACAATTAAAACAATATTTAACCCCAGATGTCAGGGTTTTTACTAAACAAGAATTTATTGATTTTGAACGACACTTTTGGGCAAGTAGTACGGCAATTGGCTTTATTTTCACCTTGGGAACAATTATGGGTTTTATTGTGGGAACCGTAATTGTATATCAAATTCTTTACACTGAAGTAGCTGACCATTTAGTTGAATATGCCACTCTTAAAGCAATAGGTTATACCCAAAAATATTTATTAATAGTTATCATCCAGGAAGCTTTTATTTTAGCTGTTTTGGGATATGTTCCAGGAATTGCTTTTTCTTTATTTTTATATCAAAGAGCTAGAGAAGCTACTCTTTTACCTGTGTTTATGCATTTGGGACGGGCAGTACTAATGTTGATTTTAACCATTTTAATGTGCTTTATTTCTGGGGCTATGGCAGTGCGTAAATTACGCTATGCTGACCCAGCAGATATCTTTTAAAATAAATATCTCTACTCCTAAGAAACATAGGGAATAGGGAATAGGGAACAGGGAATAGGAAACAGTGGTGTAAACTTGAAAAGCCCGGTTTCTTAATCCTTGTGATAATTGTGCAAGATGTAAGTCTATATACAATCTTTTTTTTAAATCTTTTTCATAATGTATAGAGAAAATAGAGATATCATAAAGTATAGTGAATACTTTTATTAATTATGATTGTTTCATGACACAAAAACCTGTAATTTCCATTAAAAATATCAACCATTACTATGGTAAAGGTTCCCTGAAAAGACAGATTTTATTTGATATTAACCTAGAGATTTATCCTGGTGAAATTGTCATCATGACAGGTCCTTCTGGTTCTGGTAAAACTACATTATTAAGTTTGATTGGTGGTTTACGGTCTGTGCAACAGGGGAGTCTTAAATTTTTAGGAGAAGAACTATATGGAGCGAGTCAAAAACAATTAGTACAGATTCGTCGCAAAATTGGTTTTATTTTCCAAGCACATAATTTACTAGGTTTCTTAAGCGCTAGGCAAAATGTACAAATGGCGGTGGAATTAGAAGAAGAAGTTTCTGTGCAAAAAGCAATTATAAAATCAACTTCGATGTTAGAAGCAGTTGGTTTAGCAGAAAGAGTAAATTACTATCCAGATCAACTTTCTGGGGGACAAAAACAAAGAATTGCTATTGCCCGTGCTTTGGTCAATAATCCCTCGTTGGTGTTAGCAGATGAACCCACAGCAGCTTTAGATAAACAATCGGGACGGGATGTTGTGGAATTGATGCAGCGTCTTGCTAAAGAACAAGGAAGTTCTATTTTGTTGGTGACTCACGACAATCGAATTTTGGATATAGCTGATCGGATTGTAGATATGGAAGATGGTTGTTTAATTCGTAATTCCCAAAATGTTACTAAGGTTTATGAATCGGAAGGGAAAAATGGTCATTCAAACCCCCTTTCTAATCAACCAGCAGTAAATCCGTAATTTGGCATCAATTGATATTTTTTATGTACATAAGTCAATCAAATTAAATCTAAATTCAATAAGCACTGAGAAACCGGGTTTATAAACCTTCTTCATATTAGGGTTTTGACAGGTCAATATTCCGAAATTACCCGGTTTCTGATGTAGGTGCAAGATGTCAGGTAAGGGGTACGGACACCCCTCTTTTTATACCAATTCAATGTAGGGGCATAATGCTTGCGTCCAAATTCATGATTTGTATCCCATTCACCCTATTATGAATCCCCACAGAACCTATTCAACCAATTCCGGTAACAACCTCCCAAGGTAGCCACCCACCCCCACCTTAGCTAAATCGGTTCTTGCGTACTTAGCGTGCTAAATTAATATTATAGTGCCACGAAAGTAAAGCTCTAATTTCAAAATTGCGGAAATTTCTGAAGCCAAATCCACTTATTTTTATCAGCTTCAATTTATTATTAATTCCTTCTACTACTCCATTCGTAGTTCTTCGTTCAAAATATCCCACTATTTCTCCAAAGCACCGTTTAATTGTCTGCACACTTTTTTGATAATAAGGAGCAGCTTTTTTCAACCAGTCAATTAACTCTAACATTCCCGTTCCTAAATCTTTATGGGATTCAAATATGTTGTGAAAATCTTCCTTTAAAGAATCCAAGCTATTAAAGGAGAAGCTTCTTTAATTTTATCTAATTTTTCTTTTTGTTTTTCTGTGAGCTTATCCTCTGCTTTTAATATTGTATATTTATTGCTTTTTCAACTGTTAAATACTTTTTCTCTCGACTCGATATTTAATTCTGATGCTGTTTTCTTTTCTGCTATTCTAGCTTGATTTAGTTCTGAGTGTACTATTTTGGTTACATGGAACCTATCTACTGTAACAAGAGCGTTTGGGCAAATCTTTTTGACTAAATTTTTATAATTTCCTGTCATATCAATACTGACTTCTTCTATTTGCTCTAAAACTGTTTCTCCCCACTTTCTCATTTCATTTTCGATTTCAATCTGTTTTCGTTCTTTTACTAAGCCTATTAATTTTCCTGAATCTATATCTATTAATACGACAATAAATTTTCCTTGTCCTTTAACTAAACTAATTTCGTCTATCCCTAATCGCCTTAAATCTTTTACATCTATGGGCAGTATATTTTTAGCTACATCCTCAAGCATCGAATTTACCTCTTCTCTACGAGAAGCCGCGCGCGTCTACATCAGTTAATCCATTATTTTTCGCTACATTACTTACATTACTATTAATAATTTGCTTAACTATATTTTCTGCATATCGGTGCGTATACTCTTTTCTTGTTCCCACAAAATCTAGTTCTTCACGCTCATGTTTTTCGACATTTTTTACACTTAAATCTTCGTCTATTTACATTTAGTATTACTTCTTTATCTCCCATAGGTAAATCTTTTACTAAATATCTTTGATTTTGGTGTAACTTTTCTGACTTTTGACCACACTGTGGACACACCGCGCTTTTAACCTTTTTACTTACTGATAAAATTAACGTCTGACCCTCTTGTAGACTTGATTCTACTATTACTTCAGCTAAATTCAACAGTTGAGTTAAAATTCTCTTCATAATTAACTTTTCCAAAAAAATTAATATATATATTAATTTTTTAGCACGCTAAGTACGCAAGAACCAAATTGTCGGTTTAGATGTTTGTAAAAACAGCGTCGTTGCTTGGGTATTAACTTCAATTCCTAAAAATTTTAGGACATACTTTCGGGATAATAAACGTCCCAAAGATAACGACCCTTTAACTTTTAAAGCTAACGCTGATGGGGTCAAGAAGTTATTAGCTTTAGCACCAGATGCTGTGGTTTTGGAACCTACTGGGGTGCATTATTCTTGGATTTGGGCACACATTTGTGACGAAATCTTGGAAATATTAAATTAAGTGCAATTTACCCCTTACCGTCAAACCATGAGTCAATTTGGTATTGGGGTTAGACCCCAAGCTTTACTAATTTCTCAAATTTACCCAATTACGAGATTTGACTCGGTTGGTCGATTTAAAGGACGGTTGGGGATGGCTAAGGATGAGTTTAGCAGCGGGGACAAGGAATCTATGAATACTGGGTCTGGTTCTAAATTGTGCATTTCCCAGTTGTATTTGTGGGTTTTGGATGCGATTGCACCAAAAAATGCTAGAACTAAAAATGATATTGGGCAAAAGTTAGGGGAGTTCTACGATTCTCGAAAAGCCCAATTTCAGGATAATCCAGAATTGTGGATAC
>JAAUYD010089768.1_pt1 | contig 16434 bp, 15 predicted proteins | sample 7278101 | NCBI WGS metagenome assembly JAAUYD01 (sample SAMN14350128, study PRJNA611818) | marine sediment metagenome | isolation source: surface marine sediment (0.6m) | place: French Polynesia: Moorea | collected 2018-08 | reverse complement strand
GGTTGCAGATTTTGCTAAGGGGACGGGCTGGAAGTGTGTTATACACAACCTATTCCTTTGATTACGATCTTTTGTACAGCATCGTCGGTGACGTTCGATATGGCGAAAAGGACAGGTTGTGCAACCCATGCGGGTTACACAATAAATCCTGCGCAGGCGCGAGTTAGCAGGACAGGGTGAAGTTCGCGCAGGCGCGGGTTAGCAGGAGTAAGAAGAATGAAGCATCCGGTTGACGTACATGTGGGGAAGAGGATCCGGCACCGCCGTTGGATGATCGGCGTCACCCAACAACAGCTTGCCGAGCAAGTTGGTATCAAATTCCAGCAAATTCAGAAGTACGAAACTGGCATGAACCGGGTCAGCGCTTCGCGGCTGTGGGACATCGCGGCGACCCTTGGGGTACCGGTGTCCTTCTTCTTCGAGGGGCTGGACGATTCCAAGGCGGCGGGCAGCACCGATACGGCGCCCGACATCCTGACCGACAAGGAAACGCTTGAACTTGTGCGGTCGTACTACGCCATACCCGAAACGCAGCGGCGGCGGCTTTTTGAGCTTGCGCGGGTTCTAAGCGACGCGGGCTGACCGCGGGGGGCAACGGGTTTGGCCGGCCGGGCTTGACCGGCCGCGCCAATCTGCGTAGCGGCTGGTCTGCACGATCCGGGAGCCGCTCATGCAACAGATCGCACCGCCGCTTGCGCAGGAACTCATGGATACGGCGCATGCGCTGGCAGACGCCGCGCGCAGGGCGATCCTGCCCTATTTCCGCGCCAGCGACCTGAGCATCGACAGCAAGACCGCAGATTTCGACCCGGTGACCGAGGCGGACCGGGCAGGTGAACGCGCCATGCGCGCCGTCCTGGCCAGCGCGCGCCCCGAAGACGGCATACTGGGCGAAGAATACGACGACGTTCCCAGCCAGACCGGCCTGACATGGGTCCTGGACCCGATCGACGGGACGCGCGGTTTTGTCAGCGGCACGCCGACCTGGGGTGTTCTGGTCGCGGTATCGGGATCGGCCGGCCCGGTTCTGGGCGTGATCGACCAGCCCTATATCGGGGAACGCTTCGCAGGCGGACCCGAGGGCGGCACCGTGACCGGACCATTGGGCGAGACCCGGCTGGCCACGCGCGCACCCCGGGCCTTGAGTGACGCGGTGGTCCTTACCACGTTTCCCGAAGTCGGGACCGAGGCCGAGGGCGCGGCCTTCCGGCGGGTCGCCGAGCGCGCGCGGCTGACGCGGTATGGAATGGATTGCTACGGCTATGCGCTTCTGGCGGCAGGGCAGGTCGATCTGGTGATCGAGGCGGGGCTTGCGCCTTATGATATCGCGGCGCCCATCGCCGTGATCGAGGCCGCGGGTGGGATCGTCACGACCTGGGACGGCGGCCCGGCCCATCCCGGCGGGCAGGTGATCGCAGCTGCCAATCCCGAAATCCATGCCGAGGCGATGGCTCGGCTTCACGCATGACCGCAACGCTCCTGCGCGGCGCAGATGTGGTGGCGACGATGGACGACACCCGGCGCGTGCTGCGGGGCGCGGACATCCTGATCCGCGATGGGGTGGTCGCAGAGATCGGGCCGGGGCTAGCTGCGGTGGACGCAGAGGTCTTGCCGGCAGACAGTTGCCTGATCACGCCGGGGCTCGTGAACACGCATCATCACCTTTATCAGTCGCTCACGCGCGCGGTCCCCGGCGCGCAGGACGCGCTCTTGTTCGGCTGGCTGAAGACGCTCTACCCGATCTGGGCGCGGTTCGGACCGGAAGAGATTTTCGTGTCCACTCAGCTTGGGCTTGCCGAACTGGCGCTTTCGGGCTGCACGACCACGTCGGATCACCTCTACCTCTTTCCCAATGGCGCGCGGCTGGACGATACCATCGCAGCAGCGGCCGAGACGGGGATGCGCTTTCACCCCACGCGCGGCGCTATGAGCATTGGCGAAAGCGCTGGCGGATTGCCGCCCGATACGTTGGTTGAGGCGGAAGCGGCGATCCTTGCCGATTGCATCCGCGTGATCGACCGGTTCCACGACCCATCGCCGGGCGCGATGGTGCGCGTGGGCGTGGCGCCCTGTTCGCCCTTCTCGGTCAGCCGTGACCTGATGCGCGAAGCCGCCCTTCTGGCGCGCGACAAGGGCGTGCGGCTGCACACCCATCTGGCCGAGAACGACGAGGACGTGAGCTATTCCCTTGAAACCTTCGGCTGCCGCCCGGGTCAGTATGCCGAAGAGCTTGGCTGGGTCGGTGAGGATGTCTGGCACGCGCATTGCGTGAAGCTCGACGGGCCGGAGATTTGGCTGTTTGCCCGGACCGGTACCGGCGTCGCGCATTGCCCGTGCTCGAACTGCCGGCTTGGCTCGGGCGTCGCGCCGGTGCGCGCTATGCGGGATGCGGGCGTTCCGGTCGGCCTGGGCGTCGATGGATCGGCGTCGAACGACATGGCCGATCTGGCCGCCGAAGCGCGCCAGGCGATGCTGTTGCAGCGCGTGGCGCATGGGGCGGACGCGATGGGGCCGGGCGAAGCGCTGGAGATCGCGACACGGGGCGGGGCGGCGGTGCTGGGGCGCGACGATATCGGCCAGATCGCGCCGGGATTTCGCGCGGACCTCGCACTCTGGGATATCTCGGGCATCGACAGCGCGGGCAGTTGGGATCCTGCTGCGCTTCTGCTCGCAGGCCCACGCCGCGTGCGGCACCTTTACGTCGAGGGCCGGCGGATCGTTGAGGATGGCCGCTTTCTGCCGCTTGATACCGGACGCTTGGCCGAACGGGCCAACCGGCTCGCCGCCGGACTTGCGGCCTAGGCGAGAGATCTGCTCAGGTCTGTATGCCGCGCACGGGACGACCGGCCACCCAGACATCGGCCACCGCCCGGTCATCGCCCATCATGATCGTGGGGAAGACGGCTTCCCAGATATCGCCCGCCCGCGCCGCAGCCTGCGCGATGGCGGGCGTAGAAGCGAGGTCCAGAATCACAAGGTCTGCGTCCGAACCCGGCGCAAGAGTGCCAATCCGGTCCGCCATCCGCATCGCGCGGGCCGTCCCTTCGGTCGCGAGCCATATAAGGTGGGCCGGATGAAGCGCCATGCCGCGGAGTTGCGACACCTCGTAGGCCGACGCCATCGTGCGCAGCATCGAAAATGACGACCCGCCGCCTGTGTCGGTGGCCAGCCCGACCCGCAGGTTGCGCGCCAGCGACATGTCAAACAGCCCCGAGCCGATGAAGGTGTTCGAGGTCGGGCAATGGATCAGCGCGGCATCGACCTCGGCCAGCCGGTCGCGTTCGCGCCCGGTCAGGTGGATCGCGTGGCCGAACATCGCGTTCGGCCCCAGAAGCCCGAAGCGTTCATAGGTATCCAGATAATCGCGTGCGTTCGGGAAAAGCCCCAGAACCCAGTCAATCTCATCCGTCTGTTCGGACAGGTGCGTTTGCATCAGGCAATCGGGATGCGCGGCCCAAAGCGCCCCCAGCGCCTCCAGTTGTTCGGGCGTCGAGGTGGGCGAAAAGCGGGGCGTGATGACATAGCTGGCCCGCCCGCGCCCGTGCCAGGCCTCGATCAGCGCCTTTGACTGGTCATGGGCCGTCTGCGCATCGTCCCGCAGCCGTTCTGGCGCGTTCCGGTCCATGCAGGTCTTGCCTGCGGCGACGCGCATATTCCGCGCCTCAGCCGCCTCAAAGAACGCCGTGACCGAGGCGGGGTGGATGGTGCAGTAGCTCGCCACGCTGGTTGTGCCGTTCGCCAACAGCAGGTCCAGATACCGCACCGCGATCTCGGCCGCATAGGCGGGGTCCGAAAACCGCATCTCTTCAGGGAAGGTGTAGGTGTTCAGCCAGTCGATCAGCCGCTTGCCCCAGGACGCGATGATGGCGGTCTGCGGATAATGCGCATGCGCATCGACAAAGCCGGGAAGAATGAGCTTGTCCCCGTAATCCACTGTTTTCGATTGCGGATAACGGGCTGCAATGCCTTCGGCCGGACCGGTTGCCAGGATCGCGCCGTCCCGCACGGCGACGGCCCCCCGGCGCTCGTGCCGCGCGGCATCCGGGCCCGCTTCGAAGGGCGCGGCATCGAACACCAGGGTCTGGCCAAGAAGGATCGTCGTATCGCTCATGCGCGTCACGTTAGGACGCCGTCCGGGGCGCGTAAATCGCCGGTCTGCCCCCTGTTTCTTTGAAAGTCCTTCACCTATGGTCCGCACATAATCAGAAGAACGGGCCCGGCGGGTCCCTGGGGGCCCTTGATGACCGATCAGATCGAGGCAGAGACACCGGCGGACGCGGACGATTACGCGCTGGACGGCAAGTTCGTGACCTCGGTCCTACTGGCGATCGCGGCAGGCGATGCCGGGCGGATCGCGGACCTTCTGGACCCCCTGCACGAAGCCGATATCGCGGACCTTCTGGAACAGCTTGCCCCCGAAAAACGGCGCGAATTCATGCTTCTGGCGCCCGGTGTCGTGGATGGTGAGGTCCTGTCCGATCTGGACGAGGGTCTGCGTGAGGAGGTCATCGCCTTTCTGCCGGCCGAGGCGCTGGGCGAGGCGCTGCGCGAGCTTGAATCCGACGATGTCGTCGACCTGATCGAGGATCTTGAAGAGCACGAACAGGAAGCGCTGCTCGACAGGCTCGAGGACGCCGACCGCGCGGCGGTCGAGGCGGCGCTGTCCTACCCCGAGTTTTCTGCCGGCCGGATGATGCAGCGCGAGGTCGTGGCCGTCCCCGAGCATTGGGACGTGGGCACGGCGATCGACCATATGCGCGCCCATGACGACCTGCCCGAGGATTTCTACCACGTGATCCTCGTCGATCCGCGCCACCGTCCCACGGGCTACGCCACGCTGGGCAAGATCATGGGCTCGCGCCGCGAGGTGCCCCTGCGCGACATCTGCGAGGATACGTTCCGCACCATCCCCGTCGCGCAGGACGAAGGCGACGTGGCTTATGCATTCAACCAGTATCATCTGATCTCGGCCCCCGTCGTCGACGAGGACGGCCGGCTTGTGGGCGTCATCACCATCGACGACGCAATGAGCGTTCTGGACGAGGAACATGAAGAGGATGTTCTGCGTCTGGGCGGGGTGGGCGACGAATCGCTGTCGGACCGCACCGTGCAGATCGTGCGTCAAAGACTGCCGTGGCTGGGGGTGAACCTCTTGACGGCAATCCTCGCAAGCCTCGTGATCGCGCAGTTCGAGGACACGATCGCAGTCGTCGTGGCGCTCGCCGTCCTGATGCCCATCGTCGCGTCGATGGGCGGAAACGCAGGCACCCAGTCGCTGACTGTCGCGGTGCGGGCACTGGCGACCAAGGATCTCACCGGCTCGAACGCGCTGCGGGTGGTCTGGCGGGAAACGGCGGCGGGGCTGTTGAACGGGGTGTTCTTCGGCATCGTGATGGCGGTTGTCGCGGTTCTGTGGTTCGGGATGCCGATGCTGGGCGTGGTGATCGCGGTTGCGATGGTCCTGAACCTGGTTGTTGCCGGCCTTGCCGGTATCCTTGTCCCGCTCGCGCTCGAACGCGCGGGCGTCGATCCCGCGCTTGCGTCGGGGACTTTCGTGACCACCGTGACGGACGTGGTGGGTTTCTTTGCATTCTTGGGACTGGCGGGGTTGGTGTTGTTGTGAGCGAAGTGAAAAAACAGGCGCGGAAAGCCGCCTTCGCGCGGCGCAAGGCCGCCCATGGCGCAGGGCTGGACGGGGCGGCGCAGGAAGCGCTTTCGGCCTATCTTGCAAGCCATGCGGGCAAGGTCCTGTCGGGCTATATCCCGATCCGGACCGAGATAAACCCGCTGCCTGTCATGGCAGGCTGGCACGGCCCGGTCTGCGTGCCGGTGATCCGGGGCGACGGCCTGCCGCTGCTGTTCCATCGCTGGACTTCGGCCACCCGGATGATCTCGGGTCCCTTTGGCGCAGACGTGCCCGAGGACGGCATCGAAGCCGTGCCCGAAATCCTGATCGTGCCGCTTGTGGCCTTTGACGCCCGCGGTTACCGGCTGGGCTATGGTGGGGGTTTCTACGACCGAACGCTGGAGGGGCTGCGGGCGAGCGGGCCGGTTCTGGCGGTGGGCTTTGCCTATGCCGCACAGGAGGCAGAGGCCCTGCCGGTCGAACCGACCGATCAGCGCCTTGACGCCGTAGTCACCGAAAACGGCGTCCGTTCCTTCGGCTGATCCGGCGCGGCGCATGGTTTTTCCAGATGGACGAGGGATTTGTACCTTGCCGGGGCAGGGCGCGCGCCCTAGGGCTTGAGCCATGAAGCTTCTCTATCTTGGCGATGTGATGGGCCGGGCAGGCCGGAGCGCGGTCATCGGGCGGCTAAAGACGCTGCGCGCGGACTGGGGCGTGGATTTCTGCGTGGTCAATGGCGAAAACGCGACCTCGGGCGCGGGGCTATCGGGCAGCCACGCCAAGGCGCTGCTGGAGGCCGGTGCGGACGTCGTGGTGCTGGGCGATCACGCCTTTGACCAGAAGGACATGCTGCAATTCATCGGCAAAGAGCCGCGCGTGATCAGGCCCCTGAAATTTGACAAGGATGCGCCGGGGCGCGGCTCGGGCGTGTTCCAGGATGCGCGGGGGCGGAAGGTGCTGGTTGCGCAGGTCCTGGGCCAGGTCTTCATGAAGCGGCCCTTCGACGATCCGTTCAGCGCCATCGATGGGGTCCTGAAGGCGCACCCGCGCGGCGGGCTGGTACAGGCCAGCCTCGTTGACATGCATTGCGAGGCGACGAGCGAGAAGATGGCGATGGGCCACTATTGCGACGGGCGGGCAAGCGTCGTTGTCGGCAGTCACACCCATGTGCCGACGGCGGACGCGATGATCCTGTCAGGCGGCACCGCCTATCAGACCGATGCGGGCATGTGCGGCGACTATGACAGCGTGATCGGGATGGAAAAGGACGAACCGATGCGCCGGTTTGTCACCGGCATGTCACGCGGCCGGTTCAGCCCGGCCCTGGGCGAGGCAACGGTTTCGGGCCTCTTCGTCGAAACCGATGACCGCACCGGTGCGGCCCTGCGCGTTGTTCCGGTGCGGGACGGGGGGCGTCTGTCGGCGGCAACCCCGTGAGCCGCGAAACGGCGGGTCTTCTTCTGATCCTTGTGGTGCTGGGCGCCGGCTGGGGGGCCACGCAGCCGCTTGCCAAGATCGCAGTGAGCGGTGGCTACCAGCCACTCGGGCTGGTGTTCTGGCAGCTTGTGATCGGGGCGGTGATCCTTGGTGTGATCACCCATCTGCGCGGGCACAGGCTTCCCCTTGGCCCTGCTCAGATCAGGCTTTACGCCGTCATTGCCCTTGTCGGGACGGTCCTGCCCAATTCGGCCTCCTATGCCGCGATTGCGCGGCTGCCATCCGGTCTGATCTCGGTTCTTCTGTCGCTTGTGCCGATGTTTGCCTTTGCCATCGCGCTGACGATGCGGATCGACCGGTTTTCACTGGCGCGGCTCGGCGGGTTATGCTGCGGGTTGGTTGGCGTGCTGTTGATCGTGGGGCCAGAGGCAAGCTTGCCGGAACGCGCAATGGTCGCCTTCATCCCGCTCGCCCTGATCGCCCCGTTCTTCTACGCGCTTGAAAGCAATATCGTCGCGAAATGGGGCACGGCGGGCGTGGGGCCGATCCGGCTGCTCTACGGGGCGTCGCTTGCCGGTGTGCTGATCTCGTTTCCGCTGGCTGTGGCCTCTGGCCAGTTCATCGACCCGCGTCCACCCTGGGGGGTCGAGGACGCAGCCCTTGTCGCAAGCGCGATGATCCATGCGTTCGTCTACACCGTCTATGTCTGGCTTGTGGGGCGCGCTGGCGCGGTCTTTGCCGCGCAGGTCAGCTATCTCGTGACCGGTTTTGGCGTGCTTTGGGCTATGCTGATCCTTGGCGAGCGATATTCCGGCTGGGTCTGGGCGGCGCTGCTGGTGATGCTGGCGGGGCTTTTTCTTGTGCAGCCCCGGCGTGTCGAGCCGGTTGCCCCTGTCCCGCTGGCGCGCAAAGATGGCGTCTGACGGGACGGCCGGAGGGATCGCATGAACCACTTGGCGCTTGGCGCGACGGCGGAGGCGGTGCTGTCCCTTGGTGTCGTGCTGGTGATGTTCGTCCTCTTCGTGCGCGAACGCTACCCGGCCGAAGTCGTGGCGATCGGCGGCGCGGCCGTGATGCTGGCCACCGGGATTCTGCCATACGAGGCCGCGCTGGGCGTGTTGTCGAACCCCGCGCCCTGGACCATTGCGGCAATGTTCCTGGTGATGGGGGCGCTGGTGCGCACCGGCGCGCTTGACTGGTTCACGCAGCGGGCCGAAAGCCAGGCGGCGACGCGGCCCCGGACGGCGATTGCGGCACTCATGGGCTTCGTCGTCCTGTCCTCGGCCATCGTGTCGAACACGCCCGTCGTCGTCGTGATGATCCCGGTTTTCGTGCAACTGGCCCGGCGGCTGGGGGTGCAGGCGTCCAAACTTCTGATCCCGCTCAGTTATGGGGCGATCCTTGGTGGAACGCTGACGCTGATCGGAACCTCGACGAACCTTCTGGTCGATGGCGTCGCGCGGGCAAACGGGCTTGAGGCGTTTTCGATTTTCGAGGTTACGCTCCTTGCCGTCGTCCTGGTCGTCTGGGGCATGATCTATCTGAGGCTCTTCGGCCCGCGCCTTCTGCCCGACCGCGATTCGATGGCGGATCTGTTGTCCAGCAAGGCCAAGATGAAGTTCTTTACCGAGGTCGCGATCCCCGAGGACAGCCCGCTGATCGGGGAAGAGGTCTTGCAGATCGACCTCTTCCGCCGCGACGGCGTGCGGCTGATCGACGTGCTTCGGGGCGATGCCTCGCTGCGGCGGAACATGCAGGGCGTCACGCTGGAGGCGGGCGACCGCGTGGTGCTGCGCACCCAGATGGAGGAACTGCTGGGATTGCAGCAGAACAAGGCATTGCGCGCCGTCGAAAAGCTGTCCTCGGTCGAAACATCGACGGTCGAGGTGCTGATCACCCCCGGTGCGCGGATGGTGGGGCGGTCCCTGGGCGATCTGCGGCTGCGGCGGCGGTACGGCGTCTATCCCATCGCCGTCCACCGGCGGAACCAGAATATCGGGCGGCAGCTTGACGACCTGGTGGTGCGCGTGGGCGATACGCTTCTCTTGGAGGGCGCGCCGGCCGATATCCAGCGTCTGGCGGCGGATATGGAACTGGTCGATATCTCGCACCCTTCTGCGCGGGCATATCGTCGGCGGCATGCGCCCATCGCGCTTGCGGCACTTCTGGGCATTGTCGGGCTTGCGGCGCTGAACGTGGCCCCGATCTTTCTTCTGGCCGTCATCGCGGTGGCGGTGGTTCTGTTCACCCGCTGCATCGATGCCGAAGAGGCGTTCGGCTTCGTGGACGGCCGGCTTCTGGCGCTGATCTTTGCGATGCTGGCCATCGGCGCGGCGCTCGAGGCCTCGGGCGCGGTTGCGCTGATCGTTGACAGCCTGGCACCCGCCCTGGGCAGGCTGCCGCCCTTCCTGCTGGTCTGGGCGATATACCTTCTGACATCGGTTCTGACCGAACTGGTATCGAACAACGCGGTCGCTGTGGTGGTGACCCCCATCGCAATCGGGCTGGCGGGCGCCCTTGGGATCGACCCGCGCCCGCTGGTCGTTGCGGTTATGGTGGCCGCCAGCGCCAGCTTCGCCACACCGATCGGCTATCAGACGAATATGCTGGTCTATGGCCCCGGCGGCTACCGGTTCACCGATTTCATGCGGGTGGGCATCCCCCTGAACCTCAGCGTCGGGCTTCTTGCCTCGGCCCTGATCCCGGTGATCTGGCCGCTCTAGCCGCGTGCGCCCCGGCACGCCAGGTGCGCGGCGGCGGCCACGGCGGCCCAAAGCGGGGCAAGCCAGGGGCTTTCGGCAATGGCCAGGGGGGCGGTGACTGCGCCAAGGCCAATGCGGATGACGTCAGTGGCAAGGTCCGACGTGCCCGTCACGGCGCCATAGAGCGCGGCGAACACCCCGCCGAAAAGCCCGCCCAGGACCACCACGACAATCGCGCCCAGAAGCGCGATCAGCCAGCCGCCAACCCCGTCCCGGCCAAAGAGCCCCGCCAGAAGGTAGCCAGCAATCGCGCCGCCCAGCGCGTGGCAGATGCCAAGGATGGTGGTGTCCGTGTAGGCACTGGCCTGCGGATTGTCGGCCCGCAGCACGTCCTGAAGCGCAAAGATCACGGCAAAGACCGCAACCATGAAGCCCCAGATCAGCGCCGATGTCAGCCGGTGGCCTGTTCCTGCCTTCGCCATTCCCGTCCCTCCCTGACCGCTCCGCCATGCTAGCCGATCGCGCGGGAATGAGAACAGGGATCAGAGCGCGGCCATCACCTCGTCCGAGATGTCGAAATTCGCGGTCACGCGCTGGATGTCGTCGTCATCTTCCAGAACCTCGATCAGCCGCATCAGCTTCTGCGCGCCTTCCAGGTCGAGTTCGGTGGTCGAGTTCGGCTTCCAGATCAGCTTTGTCGATTCCGCTTCGCCAAGATCGGCTTCCAGCGCGGTGGACACGTCATTGAGGTCCGTGTCAGCCGTGTAGATCGCGTGGCCCTCCTCGGTGCTTTCCACGTCCTCGGCCCCCGCCTCGATCGCGGCCATCATGATCGTGTCCTCATCGCCCGCATCCGCGGGGTAAAGGATTTCGCCCTTCCGCTCGAACATAAAGGATACCGATCCGGTTTCGCCCAGGTTCCCGCCATGCTTGCCGAAAGTCGACCGCACGGTGGACGCGGTGCGGTTGAGGTTGTCGGTCATCGCCTCGACGATCACCGCGACACCGCCCGGCCCATAGCCTTCGTAGCGGATTTCCTTGTAATCCTCGCCGCCCGCTGCCTGCGATTTGTCGATCGCGCGTTGGATCACGTCCTTCGGGACCGAGTTCGACTTGGCTTCCTTCACCGCCAGTCTCAGGCGCGGGTTCTTGTCGGGGTCCGGATCGCCCATCTTCGCCGCCACGGTGATTTCCTTGGCGAGCTTGGAAAACAGCTTTGACCGTGCGGCGTCCTGACGCCCCTTGCGGTGCTGGATGTTTGCCCACTTGGAATGGCCTGCCATGATCCCTGCCTCGACGCTTTCGTTGCTGCGGCGGTTCTATAGGATTTGGGCGGCCTGCCCGCAAGCCTGTGCGGCCCTTCGCGTTACAACTCGGCAGGGCCCTCCGCCTCTTCGCAGCCAAAGTGAAATACGGCCCGGTTCCGTTCGCTTTCCGCCAGAAGCAGATAGCAGCGGCAGGTCCCGTGGATGAATTCCACGGTCTGGGCGACGCGCAGGCTTTGGGTGTGTTCGGCGTAGTTCACGATCACCGACCCGCCGGGCAGTGCGTCGACCGACAGCATCAGCTTTGGTTCGATCAGGGGAAAAGCGGTGCGGGGCTCTGTGACCTCAATGGTCCTGTGGACGACGAACCCGGCGGTCACCTGTTCGCGGAGCGCGGCCAGGTCGGCCGCCAGCTGGCGGGTGTGCCGGGCTTGGGCCTCGCGATCCGCAGCGAGCTGTTCGACATGGCGCCGAAGCTCGGCCCGGATCACCGATTGCAGCGCCGGTTCCTGTGCCGCCGCACCAGCACCCGACGATCCCATCATCAGACCGCCCAGAAAGCTCCCTGCGCCAAACAGTACGCCCGCCATGAACAGAAACCCGCGCGTCACACCTTACTCCCTCCACAATCGCAAGACGGACTGCGATGCACTGCTTTCTGTGGCGGTGTTGAGCAATCAGCGTGGAATTGTCGGGGCTTCGTTCAGGGTTTGGCGACGATCCCATTGATCCGGGCGCACTCTTGCGCTTGGCTCGGTTAACGCAAACACGGGACACATGATGACCACAGATCAGGCGCTTCTCTTCGGTTTGTTCGGCGCGGTCTTCGGGCTGATGCTTTGGGGGCGGTGGCGCTATGACCTTGTGGCGTTCTCGGCGCTGATGGTGGCGGTGGTTCTGGGGCTTGTGCCGGCCAGCGGCGCGTTTGCGGGCTTCGGCAATCCTGCGACGATCGTGGTCGCACTTGTGCTGGTCGTCTCGGCCGGTCTGGTGCGGTCGGGCGCGGTCTATCTGATCACCCGCACGATGGTTGATGCGACACGGCCCCTTGGCGCGCATATCGCGATCATGGGCGGCGTCGGAGGCATCCTGTCGGGCTTCATGAACAACGTCGCGGCCCTGGCGCTTCTGATGCCGGTCGACGTTCAAACGGCGCGCAAGGCCGGCCGCGCGCCGGGGCTGAGCCTGATGCCCCTGAGTTTCGCGACGATCCTTGGCGGCATGGTCACGCTGATCGGAACGCCGCCCAACATCATCATCGCCGCGATCCGCGAGGAGCGGCTGGGCGAAAGCTTCGCGATGTTCGATTTCGCGCCGGTCGGCGGCGTGACGGCACTGGCGGGGCTCGCTTTCGTGGCGCTGATCGGCTGGCGGCTGATCCCCACGCCCGATGGCGGCGCCGGGGGGGAACACCTGAGCGAACTGAAACCCTACCTCGCCGAACTGACCGTGCCCGAAGGCTCGAAGCTGGAAGGCCAGCGGCTTCGCGAGCAATACGAGGTGGCCGAAGCCAACGACGTGGCGATCCTTGGCCTCGTCCGCGACGGCAAGCGCCGATATGGCACCCAGCGCAACACCGAGCTGAAGTCGGGCGACACGCTGGTTCTGGAAGCCACGCCCGAAGCGCTGGACGAGTTCCGGGCAGCGCTGAACCTCGAGGTCGCGGACGGCAAGGCCGTCGAGCATCTGAAGGGCGAGGGCGCGGGGGTTCAGGTGGTCGAAGTCGTCGTGCCCGAAGGGGCACGCATCGCGGGCCGGACCGCACAGGCCATCGGTCTGTCGTGGCGGCGCCGGACGGTCCTGATGGGCATCTCGCGCCGGCGGCGGCGGATTGCCAGCCGCGTGCGCCGGACCGTGGTGAAGCCGGGCGATATCCTTCTCTTGCTCGTGCCAGAGGGCGAGGCGGCGGATGTGACCGAGTGGCTGGGCTGCCTGCCCTTGGCAGATCGCGGGCTCGCGGTGACGGATCAGAAGAAAGTCTGGCTGGCCATCGGCATCTTTGCCGCCGCCGTGGCAGGCGCGGCGGTCGGGCTCTTGTACCTGCCGGTGGCGCTGGGGCTTGTGGTCGTGGCCTACGTGCTGACGAAGATCCTGCCCCTGTCCGAGATCTATACCCATATCGAATGGCCCGTGGTGGTGCTTCTGGGCTCGATGATCCCGCTTGGCGCGGCGCTTGAGGCCTCGGGCGGGACGGATCTGATCGCCCAAGGGCTGGTCGACCTGACGCAAGGCTGGCCCGCCTGGGCGGTACTGACCGTTCTGATGGTCGTGACGATGACTCTCTCGGACGTTCTGAACAACACCGCGACGGCGATTGTCGCCGCTCCCGTCGGGATCGGGATGGCGCAGACCCTGGGCGTCAGCCCCGATCCGTTCCTGATGGCTGTGGCGGTGGCGGCAAGCTGCGCCTTCCTGACGCCCATCGGGCACAAGAACAACATGCTGATCCTTGGCCCCGGAGGCTATGGGTTTGGCGACTACTGGCGGATGGGCCTGCCGCTGGAGATCCTCGTCGTCGCGGTGTCGATCCCGGCGATCCTGGTGGTCTGGCCGCTCTAGGTTCTGGACCGTGAACGGACTGACGGCTGTCGTTCCCGACGCTGGACAGGAAAGGCCGCCATGCGGACCTTGCCGATATTTGGCAAACACCAACGAGTGTCTTTTTCGAGCAATTCGGCTTAATCGCTAGCGTGTTCACCCAAGAAGCGCTGCTTCCACAATTCGCTTTCGTGGTCCGCCAGCTGTCTTGTTGGTGTCTCAACTTGGTGGGCCAACGATTGATCACATCCGATTGAAACTAGAACTCTGGACAGCTCCTTCTGTGGGTTCGCGGAAAGTGCACCATAGGTGAGGCGCAATGGTTCCAACTTCTGCTCTTCAAACCAACGCTCCCAAGCCGCATCGAGTTCAGTCAGTTCTTCAACATGACGCGCTATCTCCTTGGCATCGTATTGCGGTTGACCAGGAGGCGCACTGCGCTCCATTTCCGAACCGTCAGCATGGCGATGCCAAAGCCCCGTTTGCTCGGCGCGCACCCGCGAAATGGCTTGGCCGACTCGATCCGGGCGAGAAAGATGGATGAACGTCGTCGGCCCGAAGACGCTCTCGATACGTTCAACATCACTTGCCAGGTTCGGTGAAAGGAATGAGAGCTGCTCCATAAAGAAGCCAAAGCTGCCCCTCTGCATTCGCAAGCCGAAGATGTCAGCACTGGCCATTCCTCTGGCGAGAGCCAGTTCGAAGATTGCTTGAAGAGCATCCTTCCGTGAGTCGAATGCTGATTCATCAAGCTGATAAACGGTCAACCACCGCTCAATTGACGGAACATGAAAATGCGAGTCCGGCATACCGGCTACACCGGTGGCGGCGAGCAGCTTGCAGAGCAGTGTACTGCCAGTTCGCGGTGTCGTGCAGATTACGTAGGAACGCGATGGGTATCTGGTCAACTTCTGATCGGCTTTCTGTTGCGTGTCACCAATACCCGACATCCGTGCAAGACGCAGCATCAAGCGCTTTGGGCTCGTTGCCGCCCTTCGTTGTGCCGTGAAGCGGGGTCCGCTATGGCAGCAACTGGCAGTCTGTAGCTTGTCGGTCCTGCCGTCAGACCATCGGCGCCGAAGACCTTTCGATTTGCGGTGCGTTCGCCGTTGAGGCAGGGAGGCGCGGTGTCCGTCGAAGCCTTTTCTACCGCCGCAAGCGGCTTTGCCCTTGGGCTCAGCCTGATCCTGGCGATCGGGGCGCAGAACGCCTTTGTCCTGCGGCAGGGGCTGCGGCGGGCGCATGTGTTTGCCGTCTGTCTGGCTTGCGCGGCGTCGGACGCGCTGTTGATTGGGGTGGGCGTCGCGGGGTTTGGCTGGCTGATGCAATCGGCCCCCTGGATCGGCCCGGTGATGACCTGGGGCGGGGCGGCGTTCCTTGTGGTCTACGGCGCGCTGAGCCTGGCACGCGCCTTCGGTCCGCCCGAGGCACTGGAGGCGAGAAACGGCGGCGCGGGATCGCTGCGGGCAGCCCTTCTGACCTGCCTGGCCCTGACCTGGCTGAACCCGCATGTCTATCTGGATACGGTTGTGCTTCTGGGATCGGTCAGCACGCAATATGACAACCGGCTGGCTTTTGGGCTGGGCGCCATGACGGCAAGCTTTTCGTTCTTCTTCGCGCTGGGCTATGGCGCGCGCGGGCTTGCGCCGCTCTTTGCCCGGCCTTTGGCCTGGCGGCTTCTGGACGTGGCCGTTGCCGGGATCATGTGGGCGATTGCCGCGAAGCTTGTGTTCTTCTGATCCAGGCGGGTTGCGGCGCCTCGCGCTTTCCGGTCAGGTGCGCGTCATGACCCCTGCCTCTCCTCGCCCGGTCGCCGGGATCTTCTGGATGTTCGTGACCGGGCTCTGCTTTGTCTCGGTCACGGCGATCGTGAAGCATGTGGGCGACGGGTTGCCCGCACCGCAGACGGCGTTTTTGCGCTATGCCCTTGGGATCGGTTTCGTCATCCCGATGCTGCGCCCGATGATCGAGGCGCATCTGACCCGCCGCCAGTACTGGCTTTTCGGCGCGCGGGGCGCGGCCCACACTGTGGCGGTGATCCTGTGGTTCTATGCGATGACCCAGATCACCATCGCCGAGGTGACAGCGATGAATTACCTGTCGCCGGTCTATGTGACGTTGGGGGCGGCGCTCTTTCTTGGCGAAACGCTGGCCGCGCGGCGGATCGCAGCGGTGGCCTTCGCCTTTCTTGGCGCGATGATCATCCTTCGGCCGGGGTTTCGCGAATTGTCGCCGGGGCATCTGGCGATGCTGTTTGCGGCGCTCTGTTTCGGGGCCTCCTACCTTCTGGCCAAGCTCATGGCGGGCGAGGTCAGCCCGGCGGTGGTGGTGGGGATGCTGTCGGTGACCGTGACGATCGGACTTCTGCCGCTGGCGCTGGCGGTCTGGGTTCCGCCCACATGGGGGCAAATCGGCTGGATGTTCCTTGTCGCCTGTTTCGCGACCGCGGGGCACTACACCATGACCCTGGCCTTTGCCGCCGCGCCGGTGACGGTGACGCAGCCCGTGACCTTCCTTCAGCTTCTCTGGGCGGTCCTTCTGGGGGCGGTCCTGTTCGGCGAGGCGGTCGACGCGTGGGTCGTCCTGGGCGGAGCGGTGATCCTGGCCTCGGTCACCTTCATCACCTGGCGCGAGCATGTGCTGAAGCGGCGCGCGACGACGCCCGTGACCCATGCCACGAAGGTCTGAGCCCGCTGGCGCGCGGGCTGTCGCTGGGCCATAACCGGCCCATGGCGGCGGAGCATTGCGATATCGGTGGGTTGATCATCCACCTGGAACGGGCGGTGGAGCGCGCGGGCCATGTGGCTGGGATCGTGGACGCCTTGCCCGTTGCGACGGAGGTGTTGCCTGCCGTCGATGCCCGCGC
>JAAUYD010021136.1_pt1 | contig 16439 bp, 8 predicted proteins | sample 7278101 | NCBI WGS metagenome assembly JAAUYD01 (sample SAMN14350128, study PRJNA611818) | marine sediment metagenome | isolation source: surface marine sediment (0.6m) | place: French Polynesia: Moorea | collected 2018-08 | reverse complement strand
CTTAATAAATGAACTTGTGCAGAGAAATGTACGCGTGACCATCATAAAACAAAACCTGGACATTTTCAAGCACGATATGAATTCCAAAATTATCGTGACGCTTTTTTCCCTATTTGCGGAGCTGGAGCGGGACCTGGTAAGCTTGCGAACGAAAGAAGCACTGGCGGCCAAGAAAGCGCAGGGGATCAAACTGGGTAAACCGAAAGGCACGATTCAGGCCAGCAAGTTTGATAAGGACCGGGAACGAATCGAAGAGCTGTTGGGATTGGGATTGTCGGTGCGTAAGATTGCGAGTCTGCTGGGTTATAGCAATCACGTTGGGCTTAACACCTATGTTAGGAAACGAAATATCCGGAAGAAAATTTAGCCCTTTCGATGGTGGTCTCGGACTTGCTTAAATGACTTCTACAGAAAAAAAGTTGCATTACCCAGGTTTGAGCTTGTTTTCATCAGACAGGAGACTAATATAAACCATGTGCTGGGTTAATTATACATGGGGTTTCGGTGTCGTTTCTGTGCTTAACGTGCGTTTTTGACCTTGTACTCCCAAAACCCCGTATCCTGAGATGGCTACAGTCGGCGCAGAAATGAGGGTATTACCATTGGCCGTTTAACTCCTGTGCCCCTGTTTTGGGATGGTCTCTGTGGAATTGCGTAGATATGTTTACAATAAAGTAAAATAAGGTGATTAGATAATTATTTTATTCTCGATCAAATTTATATAAGCTGCCATCCATAAACATCCATAATGTTTGTTGCGGGTCTTCTACAATATTGGCGTAAATATTAGTGAACATACAGCCTTGACCACTCTCGAGATCGTACCAGGCCATTCCTTCTTTTAATTCACTATTCAATCCAAACCATAATATCCCAGATGTATCTTCAAAAAGAACATCTGGGTAGCCCAACCAAAATGAATATTGATTGATATAATTGGCAAGATTTGTCTGTAATATATGCCAATTATTATCGTTTAAATCCAGGTAACCTATGGCACCTAACCACAAATGATTAGATTTCGTAATTCTTAGAGGACCTATAGCTGGTAAAGCGATATCGGGTAACTCAATTTTTGTCAATTCTTTGGTTTCTGGTGAAAACTTCATTAAAAAACCAATATCCATAAATTTAGTAGGGGATTCTTTTTGAAGGCGCGTTTCTTCGGGATTCAGAAAATAGATCATTCCATCGTTCGCTTCTGATAAGGAGACCATGGATATGTTTTGTAAATCGATATGATGTATCAATCTTTCTGAATCCGTTTCATATGAATATAAGGCATCCGTATTAAGAGCTATCCAAAAGGTATTTTCTTTATCTAATAATGGAAATACTCTTTGATAATTTACCCCATTTTGGAATGACATCTGTGAGCTCTTCGTCACGAACTCAAATTGTTTGGTTTGCTCATTATACCTACTCAGGATTGGCCCTTGATCGGACGTGTTGGCCTGGCTGGGATCCCAACTGTTTTTCCCCCATACTGTGCCATCATCAGTTAAGAAGAGATCCTCAACAAATATGTCACTTCCCTCAACCACGCGAGAGACTGCTTCCCATTCTTCTAATTCTGCGTGGTAAATGACAATTCGCGGAATATCGTCAGGTGGTGAGCCGCCTCGTCTTGTTAGCCATACTTCTAACTGATTATTGATTTGACGAGTTAGACTTACTTGCCAATTGAGTTCCTCACGATTGAAATCGCCACTCATGCCATTGGGAAAATGGGATGCAATTAGCCATGGTTCTGTTGGCAACATTTTTTTTGATTCGGGTATAGAAATTTCAGGCCCAGCATATGCAAACTCTTCAAAGGTTGCATAACATGTTAAATTCGCTAATTGTTCTACTTTCTCGTGAGGATTAGAAAGAGATGCGCAAGAAATCACCAAAACTAAAGAACTTAGCATGCCTAAAATTATTATTCGATTATTCATATCTTTCTCAATGCTATCCATTATTAGTTGCTGTTAAACCAATCTACAACCTCTTGTGCAAATTCTTGACTATTATTTGTACCATTGGTTGCCCAATTAGGATTTAGATGCTCATAAGTAATATGTTGTTGAGTAGTTGTATTCCCATCATAAACATTATCCCTGATGACATGATTTAATCTACCTTTTGCGTTGCTTGGCGCAGTATATCCTGCAGACGAAAAAGAGTTGCCGGCGGGACCTGAATCATTTAAAACATAGATATCTGACCCACGCTTGAAAAGGAGATCGTCCATAGTGGATCGCCATCTATTGGCTAAATCAAAATAGTTGCGATCTGCTTGCTCTACAGTTGGATTAGATAAAGTAGGCCCTAAAAGAGCCAAACCTGTAATGTTGCCAGGAGCTTTCTGATCATCAATTTTCTCATAATATTTTTGTGCGAAAATTAACGCTGAATCCGCACCAGCACTATACCCAATTACCAATAAATTGAAATTTTTAAGTTGGTCAAAATCCGCCATTGCAATTTCTGCGTGCCAATTTTTTCCATTCAAGTTGCCAGAATTACCGGAATAACCAGGATATTGATACCAATAATCTGCAAGGGGATCCCAAACCGGAGTTTGTGTATCTCGGGCAGGTCCGGCAAGTTCAATGTTTCTTACACCTGTAATTTCATCAACTCCATCACCTTGAGAACCGGCAAAAAAAACAATTTTTGATTCTAATGGGGCAAAAGGTGTTATCGTTGCCTCAGGTGTAATTGTAGCAGGTGGCGGTGGTGTGCCTTGCAATCCGCCTGTTACCTCTTCGGGTATCGACGTTGCTGTTGGTGGTATTGCTGCTTCAAAAGTTGGAGTGCAAGTTGCTGTTGGTTGAGGTGTTGGCGTAGTTGTCGAACCTCCTCCACATCCTATTAGAATAGTCACCGACACGATTATCAACAGAAGCAAGATGCCACGATTGACTTGTGGATAATATTTCCCTAATTTGCGCTGCAATCTCCGCTGAAAGCGATTCGGCCGCCGCCTCTGACTGCTTAACACAATCCCAATGGCCCCAGCTGAGAGCCAAATATGGGTCCGCGGATCAAAGTAGCGGCCGTTTTTGTAAATCAGTCCAGTAGCCCAATCATAGGCGGCATCGCCATCACACATCAGGTGGGTGACCGGTCCTTCTTCACCGACTGCTACTGCTCCATCCGGGGAGAAGGTCCAGGCGAAGGTGGGCTCAGCCTGTTCATCCACCGTCTGGCGAACATAGCCATTGCCGTCATAGAGGTAGTGACGCCACTGAGTATCCTGGGTCTGGGTATCGGTCACAAACTCGCCCAGACAGGCCCCACCATAGATATAATGCTTGGTTTCCTGACCATTGCTTTCAAAGAGGACGCGCTGGCCGCCACGAGCATAATCATAGACGTAAGAATTAATCACAGACAGATTAGAAGTAATCTGCTGCAGCCGTCTGTTGGCTCCATCGTAAACATAGGATGCCAATTCGATAACCATGTCACCTGTGAACTCGTCAACTTTCTTAAGGCGTCCTCGCTGGTCGTAGGTATACGATTGAGAATCATTGACAAAGCCGCCCCCGTCTGTTGGTGATACTGAAGGCAGTGTTTTCCAAGTCAACTCGCCCTTAAGGTTGTAGGTAAAGGTGGTGGTATCGCCGCTGGTCAACTCCGTGCTAAATAACAATCGATTAGCCACATCATAAGTGTACACATGAGAAGCCTGCACAGATGCCGCGCCGCTGGTTACCGTTTCGGTGAAGTGAGTGCGGTTGCCCACCTCGTCATAGTCATAACTGTACACTGCATCAAGGGTGCCCACGTAAGTGGCCTGAGCCAGACGGTCCAGCCCATCATAGGCATAAGTGACGGTCTGCTGAATCACCGGCTGCAGGGTAACCGTTTGGGTTTGCATGACTGAGGCGGCCGGTCCGCTGCCACTAGGCGTGGTCAACGTATCGGAAATGAGCCACAGCCGGTCGAGCTGGAAGCCATCTTCGCTCATGGAAACGGTCAGGGTGTACAAACCGCTTTCGGTGAGCGGTAAGGTGGCTTGGGTGGCGGAGATCGTTTCGCTTTCCCAGCTCCAGGCCGAATCGGAGAAGCCGGTCATGTTGGTGGCCGTATCGGCATTATTGTCCTCGAGGGTGATGTGCAGTGAATCGCCAGCGTCATCTGCAGCCAGCCCCCTGGCCCATACGCGATAGGTGGTTGGGGTGGTGATGAAAATGGGGAAGGTCAGGACCGGGCTGGCGGGATCGCCAGGCGCAGCCACCGTGCCATTGTCTGGAAGCGACTGCATATAGCTCGAGCCAACATACCCACTCTGGACGGTTTGGGTGACCCAGTTGTGGGTCGTCCCGGCCGCAGTCTGCCCGTCCTCAGCTTCGAGGATGAGGTCTCCATTTTCTTCAAAGAACGCCTCGATTTGGGTCACAATTTCTGGCGAGAGCACCGTCTCAGTGACTGTGGTTTGCTGGCTTATCGCGTTGTATTCGTACTCATAGCGGCCGAGCAGGGTGGCATCGGCAGCGGTGTAGCTGCGTTCTTCCAGCCGCCCGGCGTCATCATAAACATTCACCGCCACAACCCCGTTAGAAAGCGTGGTGGTTATATGCCGCCCGGCATTGTCATATTCAAAGGTAAAGACCCCCAGAGACCAGTCGGTCAAGGTAGCCAGCCGGTTGTCGGCATCATAGGTGTAAGTGACCACCTTGCCGTCCGGATAGGTCAGGGTCTCTCGATTGCCGTTTAGGTCGTAGGTGTAACCCACGGTATCGAAGTAAGGGCTCGTGGCGTTTTCCATCCGCCCCCAAGCATCATAGCCGTAGACGGTCGTGCCCACGGCATCGCTCATCTCGGTCTGCTGTCCGCGTGGGTTGTAGGTGTAGTCTACCGTTTCGTTGTCGGTGGCATAGAAAATGGCGTCCACCCGGTTCAGACCATCATAGGTATAGGTGGTCAACCTTCCATTCGCATCGGTCATCACCGTGCGATGGCCTAGCGCATTGTAGGCGGTAGTCGTCGTGCTGGTGATATAGGCATTGCGCACGGCGATAGGTCGGTTTAAGGTATCGTAGTCGGTGTGAAACTGGACATTCCCCAGACCATTAATCACCTCGATCCGGTTCCCAAGGACGTCATAAACGGTCGTGGTGGTTACATTGGCATCATTTGTTGGAATACCGGTGCCGTCCACGTTTTGGATTTGCTGCACCTGACGACCGAGATCATCATAAACATACTCGGTACGGGTCCCTTCACCGTCAATGGTGGCCTGCAGCTGCCCATCCACGGTATACACGCTGATGGTTTGTTCATTTAGGGCATTCGTGCGGGTTACCACCCGACCCATGCCGTCGTACTCATTGCTGGTGGTGTGACCCAGGCTGTTGATGGTATTAACTACCCGGCTGGCTGCATCATAGGTGCGGGTGACCACCACACCGGAGGCGGAGACGGAGCTCACCACCCGGTCAAGGGAGTCAAAGTTAGAGGTGGAGGTGTTGCCTAGCGCGTCAACCGTCCCGGATGTGCGCCCGGCCGCATCATAGAGGGTGACCGTTTCCACCGGCAGCCCGTTGAGAGTGCGGGTGGTGGTGATCACGCGCCCCATGGCATCATACCCGTATTCAGTGCGCTCACCCATCGTGTCAATCGAGGCGCTGCGGCGGCCAAAGCTGTTGTATTCGGTAAAGGAGCAGATATCTTCATCGCGATCTGCTGCCAGGGTGTGACAAGTGGTCAGTAGTGTTTGCGGATCGGTGCCGCTCCAGTTTTGCACCGAGCCGACCACTCGGTTGGCCTCATCAAAGATCGTGAGGCTGGTCTGCCCCAGGGCGTTGGTCGTGGTGATCTGGTTGCCGGCGGCATTGTACCCATACAGGGTACAGATATTTTCTTCGTCGGTATTGGTGGAAGAAATGAGACAGTCATCCGGTGACTGCAAGGTAGCTGGATTCCAGTTGGTGACGGAGGCCACCAGGCGGTTGAGCTCATCGTAGTAGCTGCGATTCATGCGGCCGACGGTGTCAGTCACGATGATCGTATTTCCGAGAGAATCATATTCGGTGAAGGAGCAGACATTCTCATCGTTGTCGGTGCCGTGTGAGCCAAAGCAGAGATTGAAATCCGCCTCGCCCTGGATGGTGCCGGTCCAGTTGCGCACGGTGAGCATGCTGCGGTTGAGCTCATCGTAGAAGGTGCGCGACTGCCGACTTTGGGCATCGGTTGAAATAATGAGATTACCCATCGGATCATATTCATTTTTCGTGCAGAGATCGTGATCGCGCTCTAGCGGTAGGGCAAAGCAGCTGTCCAGTTGGGCAGCGGAAATAATCTGTACGCTGTTGCGCACAGTGCCCAGAACCCGCCCCTGAGCGTCATAGAAGGTCCGGTGCCGGTCACCCAGGCTGTCGCGGGTGGCGCTGACGCGTCCCAGAGAATCATACTCGGTGACCGAGCAGATATTGAATTCCGGATCGGGGTTAGCGTAGTAGGTATCGGTACATAGGGTATTGAGATCGGTGACCCCATCGTAATTTTGAATGCGTTTGGAAACACGGCCGGCCGCGTCATAAACCGTGCGGTTGACCCGCCCCAAGGTATCGGTCACGCTAATCTGCCGCCCGGCGGCATCATACCCATAAGCGGTGATGAGATTGTAGAGGTCCTGGTGATTCTGGGGAGCTCCTTCCAGGTAGTTGCGGGTGACCTGAGTCAGCCGTCCGACATTGTCATAGGTATTGACCGTCACCAGGCCAAAGGAATTGGTCGTGGTGATGAGCCGCCCAATCTCGTCATAGGCGTACTGCATCGAGGTGGCCTCGGGGGTGCCGTAGGCGGAGGTGGTTTGGATGAGCTGGCCGTAGCTATTGTACTGGTAGTGTGTCAGAAGCCCGATTTCGTTTTCTTTAAAGGCGATGAAGCCCTTAGCTGTCGGGGTATAAACCGTGGTGCCACCCAGGGCATCCACCATGCGGGTCTGGAAGGTGGGGAAGAATGTATTTTCATAGAAGTAGCTGGTCGTGTTGAGCTGAGCATCCACCATTTGGGTCAGGTTGTTGAAGCTGTCGTAGCTGAAGCTGGTTGAATCCCCTAGGGCATTGGTCATGCCAGTCAGGTGGCTACCGGCATCGTCCCAGTTCAGGATGGTGGTGTTGCCGTTGGAATCGGTGACTTGTCCATTGCGGAAGCTGTCATCGTGGCTGGTGGAGGCGGTACAGGTGCTGACCCCATCGGGGCAGGTGTAGCGCATTTCTTCGAGGGTGCCGCGATCGCCGTAAACGTGGGTCAAGGTGGCCCCACCTTCCGTGACGACCGGTTCGTCTGGATTGGTGTAGTCAATTGAACTCACGATGTTGCCGTGGCCGTCTTTGACCTGGATGGCCCGGCCGGAGGCATCATAGACAAATTCACGCAAAGTTTTGCTAGTGGGATCGACGACCGCCTCCAGATACCCATGAACCGCGTCGTATTGATAGCTCATTGTTTCATTGTTCGGGTTGGTGACCGAAGAGAGGCGACTGTTGGTATCATAGCTGATGGTTGTTGTGCGCCCAGCATTGTCGGCCACGGTGTTGAGCTGACCGATGTTTGCGCCGCTGGTGTAGTAGGTGTATTCAAGGTATCGATCACCCTGGCGAACGCGGTAGAGCTTGCCGTCACTGGGGTGGCCACTGCCATAGTAGGAGAATGCAATGGCGTTTATGTGGGCATCTAATTTGGACTCTAGACGGCCGCTCGCGTCGAAATTAAGAGTGGATTGATCGCTCTCTGTTAAGGTGAAGCTGCCGTCTAAGTTTTGAACCAGCTCACCCGCGACCCCCGGATACGGATCATAGGTACCATCGCCGTTGTCGTAGAATGGCAAATAGTTGCCATCGGAGGTTTGAAACTCGATCGTGCCTGCTAACTCGGTTTGGTTATCATCGAGCTCTAACCGCATCTGATAGTTGTGCACCCAACCATCACCGATATCACCCTCGGGGTAGCCGTCGCGATGTATGTCGGCCCGGCGGGAGGCGTAGTTGGTTTGGAAGGTAAGCATGTCTCCAGCTACCGGGACTGAGTTGTGGTTTTCGATGTGGTTGACTCCGCCCGTTTTGGTGTCAACTGTGCCATTAGCCGCGGACCCTTTTGCTGTTTTGTGTTGGCAATATTCCTTGGCGTCATTGGCGACACAGGAGATAGCTGTCCGTTCTAACAGACTATCCCCAATTCGTTTGATCTCAATGTTGTCAATCCAGGTCCAGGCATTTCTCGTGCCTACGCCAATATCAAAGGCCGCAAGAGGCACATCATTGGTGAACGTATAGACTACTGTATATTTTCGATAAATATCATCCATCGGTACAGCGACATTCATGGGAACAAGCCATCTCCCTAAGCCATAGTCATAATACTGAATATAGGCTTCAGCATGAGGGCCCCATCCACCACCCGAGAAATTGCTTTTTGCATAAAAACTAAATTCGTAAACACCCGCATCAAAGTGAACTGGGTCCTGTCGCAATCCCGCATTATTTCCTTTCAAGCAATTTCCCAATAAACAATTAGACCCTTGAATGACGGCCGTACCCCATCGGGAGCCTACTTTGGTCCAAAAGGATGAACTATCCAACCCCAAACCTTGAACGCCATGATGTGTGGCTGAGGAAGTGGCCGGAATCGCTTCTGCAGGCGATGCAAGATAGAAAAATGACCATAAAATCATTAAAGGGATGGCAATGGCTGCTAAGAGATACAAAGGTGAAGAGGAGATGCGTTTGGTCATGATGAACTCTGTCCGTGTTTTTTGATGCTTTGTTTAGAGGCTTCTATCCCTTGTACAGGCGATGGTGAGCTTGATCTCTAGCCAGAACCATCGACTATAAGGTAAGCAAAAATGAACCCACTTGATGCTGGAAAGCGCAACCTGTTGATAAGGCTGCACCGCCATCAGAGGTAATTAATTTCACAAACACACATTGTGCTTGCCAATCTATTCATTTATTGCTTTGCACAGCTGACCATGGAATTGTACAGACATCCACTTTTGTAGAAGGCATCCATTGTGTAGTCAAAATGTGCAGATAGAAACGCTTGTGAAATAATTCACATTAACTATTTTGCGGGACTATAGCCCAAAAAATAAAAATGTCAAATTTCTATGTACACAGACAGGGGATGTATTGAAGTAGGGTATTTTTGCATATCCCCCAAAATAGTATATTAGCAAGCAATTTGGCCGGGCAGATGGGGTGGGGCGCGTCACCAATTTCTACACAAATATATCCATATCAATCGGTGGAACAGAACCTGATAGAGGGTACAGAAAAACACTCGTTATTTTGGAGGCCCATGAAGCCTGGCACACAATTTTTGCTCCTCTGGCAAAACAATCCAAAAAAATAGTCTATGAAACAAAAGTGTAGTATACTTCTGTAAGTAACGTTTTGTTGGAGTGTTTATGCGTATCGGTTATGCACGGGTCAGTACAAAAGACCAAGACCTCTCTCTTCAAACAGACGCCCTTGAAAAAGCAGGGTGTGAGAAAATTTATCGAGAAAAAGAGTCTGGGAAAAGCACAAAGCGCCCCCGCTTAAAGCAAATGCTGTCACAGCTTCGCAAAGGGGATGTGGTTGTTGTTTGGAAACTTGACCGCTTGGCTCGATCGCTTAAAGACTTGATCGACCTGGTCAACAAGATGCATCAGGGTGGCGTAGAGTTGAAGAGCCTGCATGACCAAATTGATACCAGTACGCCTCAAGGAAAATTTACGTTTCACCTTTTTGCAGCCATGGCAGAATTCGAGCGTGATCTCATAAGTGAGCGAACTAGAGCTGGTTTAGAATCTGCTCGGGCTCAAGGTCGCGTTGGCGGCCGCCCCAAGGGGCTTTCTCAAAAAGCCCAACACAAAGCGATGTTGGCTGAACGACTGTATCTGGAAAACGAGCTGTCTACGACAGACATCTGTGAGCAGTTAAGTATATCACGCGGCACCTTCTACAATTACCTTCGACATCAAGGAGTTGCTGTTGGCCATCGGCCGAAAAAGCTGAAAGTTGAAGTTTGGCTAAGGGTTGAACGGAACAATAAATATGTACGCGGTCAAGGGGAAGCGAGAGATGAGATTGAACGCCACGTATTTAGCCAGTATAAAATGAAGAAGCTCCAACCTAATGGTTGGGATTATGAGCTTACAATTCCTTATCACTCGGATGAAGAGCTCGAAAAAACAGTCCATGAGATTTTGGCTGAAGCTTCTCGTACAGCTGATTTGAGAAACTGTTTTATAGAGGCAGATGTGAGAGCCCTGGATGGCTCAGAACGCTATTGGTAATCGGGATAATCCTGACAAAGCTGATACGCATAGCTCCAACTGTGTGTGTTACACACACGGTTGATTAGTACAATTATGAGCGAAGAAAAAAGCATATCAATTATCGATCAAAAAACCGTTTTATTAGAAGGTGCGGAGATTGTTGGAGCAATTTCGGAGGACGAAACGGTTTATGTGCCCTTGCGTCAATTCTGTGATTTTTTGGGGATTGACTGGCAAGGGCAGCGCCAAAGAACTCTAAGACATCATTTTTATTCTGAATACCTGCAAACCGTTGCAATTACGGCAAAGGATGGCAGGACACGAGATCAAGTGGCTTTGCCGGTTGATCTATGTCATGGATGGTTGTTAGGAATTAACCCTGAGCGGGTCCGGGATCCAGAAACGGCCGCTAAAATTAAAAAGTTCCAGAGGGATGCTCATCGCTTGCTTTTTGAGTTGTTTAGCAGCGACATGAAACCATCGCCGGCCGCCAACATTATTACGACATTGAATCTAACACCCAAAATGATGGATGGCATAACGGAGAACCGCCAGTTGATCAACATTAACATGGTTGAGACAAACGATTTAAGGCAAGAATTGGAAATTCTGAAAGAGGAACTACGAAAGTTAAAGGAGCAATAATTCTTATGTAGGTAAGGTTAGGTCCTAAATTTGGATTGGACCTTTTTGAGGTGTTGGGCAAAAATCCCCTACTAGCGCTTGGCACAACAAGACCGCTTGGTAAAACGTGACTTTTGCCCGGCCAGTGGTTCATAGCGATATTTTTAGCAGCTTCACTAACATCTGAAGGAAAGAATTCCCCGCCGAATATCTTCTGCCAATAGCGAACAGCCTCGTCTTGATCTTTGGCCACTAGCGCTTTTTCTGACCATTTACGTGCTTCTTCCAGGCGCCGCATAAAGGTTTCGAAGTGAGAGGGGTTTTGGGAGCAAAAGGACGAAAATGTACGTTTAGCTTAAAAATCAAGCCAAATCTTGATATCAGAAGCACTTTTCGCCCGTTTTTTGACATGATTTTTCCTCATTATCAGCAGTTGTTTCTCTTTGGTGGATTCCTTAGCGTAGGAATTTGTCCTGTTACTCCTACCTAAAACCCCAGATTGGACGAATTGAATCCGTTTTTCCATGTCGAGATTGAATGAGCCATAGGGATTCACAAGGCTGAAGAAAAGCGGTGTTAACCCTCGCTAATCTGCTAGCAATTTAGCCCCCCTTTTGGGATGGTCTCCAAGTTAAAAAAATAATCCACCTCTCATTGAAACAATGAAAGGGGGAGATCTACTCCTCAATCCCTAGAATCGTGATGGAGTTGCCTTGGGTATTCAACACATAGACCAAACCATTGTCAGGATTTACCCCCATACCATATGGGGTCCAGCCCACATCAATGGTGGCAATTGTTTCTGTGCCATAAATGACTGAAACCGTGTCGTCATATTGATTGGCCACGTAGACGTTACCTGTCAGGGGGTCTACAATCGCCTTTTGAGGCCCTGAGCCGACAGGGGTACGCGCAATGATTTGCAACTCATCATCAATGGTTCTCACGACTACAACTTCTCTGGTGATGAAATCCACCACATACACATCACCTGTCACGGGATGCACTTTCAGGTTGATGACTGAACCACCATCTCGCTCGATATATGCCGTACCAATAAGCTGACCTTCCCGAAAATGAAAAAGGTTTCCTTCCACCGTTCGCGCCAGAATATATACATCACCTGTATTGGGATCTACGTCTATTGCTTTCCCAGTTGCCCCGATATTAAAGCGAGCGACCTCATCTAAATCCTTAAGAATAACAACTTCACCACCAGCTCCACTCACATAAACATAGCCATTAATAGGATCAACAGCGACAAGTGTTGCCAATACCCGCCCTAATGGGATTGTGCCAATCACGTCAGGGCCACTGACAACGGTCACGTTTCCCTCGACCGTTTCTCCTGTATGGAATGAACCTTTTTGATACCCTGAAATAACATAAGCCCACCCATTGGACGGATTAATTGCAATGTCCAAAGGTAAACTGCCTGCCACATCTAGTATGGCTTTTACTTCAAACTCCTGCATCACGGTGACGCTTTCATTATACTCGTTGACAACATAAACCCAGCCCTCACTTTCATTAATGGCGATGGCTCCAGTGCGCCTTTCCCCGGTTTGAATACTGACTATCTGTTCCAACTCACTGTCCAGCACATTAATGTGAGCGCCTTCATTTGTAATATAGGCATAGCCAGTTTTTGAGTTGACGGCTACTTCAACCGGATGCCCCCACTCAAGTGGTACGTCAACTAGAACTGTAGGGATTATAGGTTCCTTAGGTTCAGATTGACAGCCAGCAATAGCTAAAACGACCAACAGGCAAACCCCCAATCCTTTTCCCATTTGTGTAAATATCTGCATAACGCTTTCCTATGGATTCTTGACTGTGATAGGCAAATACACATCATATCGGAAAAATTGCTCGCAGGTGAGCGGATACGCTCGAAATTCGCACCAGGCTTCTTTGGGGGTCACTTTATCTCCCTGGTACAGCCCAAACCACCAGTCAATCACACCACTGCTGCTGGTAGAAGTCATTTTGCTAAAAGGCACAGACACTGGTTCATTGATCATGCTGCTGGCACGATTTTGCCCTTGTGGCGGGCAGACATCAGCGATTCCCACATCCATGTATTGATACCAAATCACTTTATCAACCGCAGACGTACTGGTTCCCCATAGATCAACTTCATTAAACAAGATGTCAAAGGCTGGTTTTAAAAAAGCTGCCTGATCGGTTTCATATACCAGTTGATTTGCCAAACACCAGCCGGCAGTTGGACTATCTAAAGAACTGTTCCACCCAATTTCTGTCACCCATATGGTTTTATTACCGTCGCTATTTAGCCACATTCTCTCTGTAAACTTATCTAAGATCGTGTAATAGCCGGGATTGTCGTCATACATATAGTCTTGGGGATTGACACCATGTCCACCCGTGGCAATGCGCCCATCTGTATAAGGATGGACAGCGAAGTAATCAAATGGTCTGGCTGCACCAAGGGCGGTATTTAGCTCAAAATAGACATCAGCGAGATAGGTATCACTCCAGGCGCTGGCTAACCCGCCAAAAAGCACCTGGGCGTTGGGGTTGCCCTGTAGGATTGCCTGGTAGGTGTCATTAAGCAGAGGTGCATAGAATTCAGGTTCTATCCAGGGCGGATTTCCTGTTTCCTCACCCAAGTCAGGTTCATTCCAAACTTCCCAATGGCTGATACGCCCCTCAAAATGCTCAACAATAAACTGTACTTCAGCGGCAAACTCTTGGCGATAATTAGCTGCAGTGCCTGGGTTATTGAAATCCTGGCGCACCAACGTTTCATCATTGACTAACCCCACCACAGAAATACCGCGATTACACAAATTATCTACCATAAAGTCATACTGCTGTAAATTGACCGCCCCGTTCGTTTGGATAAATCCCAAACGTACCCAATCCGTGCCGGTTGCCGCTATCCTGTCCAAAGCTGTAATGTCATCGGGGCGAATGATCGGTAAGGTGGTGGATGCCGTGGGGTCGAATGGGGGCAGCACGACGCCTTTATCACCTGGGTCTACATTGCCGCAGGTTTCAGTGGGTTCGACATAAGACAATACCTCAATGTTATCTAACCACGCTCCTGCCCCCGTGTTGCTGTCGCCATCGCTGGCAAACAAAAACCCAACCCACACTTGAGCGTTGCCAGTAATACCATCAAAATAGATTTCTTGTGTTTGCCAGCCATCAAGTGTTGTTGTCGAGCTTGAAAAGCGTAAGCCAACAGCGTCTTGACCTAAAACCGCAGCTCCGACAAACAGAAAATCATCAGGAGGATCATTCAACTCGCGCCAGTTGTCAAACCGAATTAGAAAATCATCTGCTTCCGTCAAATCGAACAGACCACAGGCAATCCAGGTGTACATCTTGGGTGGATAATCATTTCCATACGGAATGACATTATCCGTTCCGCCGTAAGCAGGCCAGGCAGCGTTTGACCCTCTGTCAAAATTGTAGAGCGTGCCCCAATAGCGATCAAACTCGTCTGCACTGTAATCATGCGCCTGACAGGGAGCGTCAATGCCGTCCGTAAAATCATCGAAAAGCAGTTGCTGCCAACCAACGATATCACCATCAGCGGCTAGTTGGGATGGTGTTGTGAAGTCGGGGATGGGAATTTCACCCATTCCCAATGTCATCGTGACTGGAACTCTAACGTGTGTGACCGGATGTGGATTTCCTGGTTGGGGTGTCGGTGTGGGGATGGGTGTTGGTAGTAGAATATGGGGGATGTTAGCTGATTGGGTATTAGGCCCCGGATATCCCGATAAACCTTCATTCCCGGATGTGGGGCCTGGGTATCCATTGTTTGTTACTTGGCTTGGTTCCGAATAGGCAAATATATTACCGTCATTTATGCCCACAAACATAAATATTGCCAGCGAAAGCAACAAGGTAATGCAACTTTTTTTCTGTAGAAGTCATTTAAGCAAGTCAAAGGCTCCCGCCCCGAGGTGGTAGGCTTTCGCCGTTGACTTGACCTCACTGGGAAGCGTGAATCTTTGAAATCAACTGTTCTTTTACAAATTAATCCTCATCCAGGCGAATGTACGCCCGGCCGGTCTCCCACTCTTCGCTAATTTCCATCAGCAGGGCGGAGACCAATCTCAGGCAAGAGGCCTCGTTGGGAAACAAAACGGCCACGCGGGTCCGCCGTCGGATTTCTCGGTTGAGCCGTTCCAGGCCATTGACGGTGCGAATGCGCCGCCGGTGGCTTTCCGGGAAGGAGAAAACGGTCAATCCCAGGGGGATGTTTTCTTCCAACCAGTCGGCCAGCCTGGGAGCGGCATCCGCATACTTCTTGACCGCCTGCTGGAGCAGCAACTCGGCCGTGGCCCGATGAGTGGCGTTAAAGATGTCGCGAATCGTGGCCGCCACCTCTCGCTTCATCTGGCGGCGCGGGACGTACGCCTGGGCGTTTTGCTGCAGGTGAAACTGGCAGCGCTGCCAGGGTGTGCCACCGAAAACCGCTTGTTTGGCCGCCTTAAGTCCGCTGTGGGCATCACTGATAACCAGTTCCACCCCGTGCAACCCACGGTCGGTGAGCGACTTGAGGAAGGTGCGCCAGTGGACTTCATGTTCGCTCAAAGAGACCGACACCCCGAGAATTTCGCGCCGGCCACCTTCATTCAGACCGACCGCAATGAGTACAGCCGCATCCTGAACCCGACCCTGCTGGCGGACTTTCTCGTAGCAGGCATCGAGCCAGACATAGCGACAGCGGCTCAGCGGCCTTTCTCGCCAGCTTTGCAGCTCTTCGTCTAGCAACCCGGCCGCTTGTGACACCTGGGTCGAGCTGACCTCGAAACCGCACAGTTCCTCGGTGATGGCCGCTACTCGACGGGTGGACACACCTTTGACGTACATCTCGGCTAAAGCCAGCAGCAGCGCCCGTTCGCTCCGCAGCCCTTTTTCCAAAGAACGGGGATAAAAGCCACCTTGACGGACCTGTGGGATGGCAAACTCAATCGACCCGACCCGCGTCTTAACCGTTTTGGGCTTGTAGCCGTTGGCCTGTCCGACCCGTTCCGGTGTTCGTTGAAACGCTTCCGCTTGCAGGTGCTGTTCTCGCTCGAACACCATCGCCTGGTTGACGATGATCCGGACCAGTTCGGGCACGAAATCGAGGCCGTGCTCCAAGATCTGTTCCACAATTTCGGTTGGTAAAGTAAAATCAGTCTGGCGGGTCATCTGTTGTATTCCTCCTTTGATTTGTCGTGATTTCAAAGGATACAACAATGACCCGCTTCTAACTTCTACAGAAAATAATTTACACTATCGAAAGCAATAGGCTAATTCCGAAAAGAACAGCGATGTTTGAATTCTTTGTAGGTTCCATTGTTTTGTGACGCCTCCTGTGCCTGTGTAAATGACCAGTTGCTGGTCTAATGAGATATGTAAAAAATAGTAAAAGAGGATGGGGTTGATCTGAAGGATAATTAGTGTGGAGAACCCTGTGTATGTAGAAAATTCCTCTTGGTGTAGTACTGATGTCCTTGTATGTCCAAAATAAATATATGAAATCGAGCGACAGAGAACCAGTAACAATTGTTACCGGTTACTTCGG
>JAAUYD010134917.1_pt1 | contig 16445 bp, 13 predicted proteins | sample 7278101 | NCBI WGS metagenome assembly JAAUYD01 (sample SAMN14350128, study PRJNA611818) | marine sediment metagenome | isolation source: surface marine sediment (0.6m) | place: French Polynesia: Moorea | collected 2018-08 | reverse complement strand
GTCGTACGGCAGGTTCGGGCTGTCGGGCAGGATCTCGCTGAGCTCGGGGCAGCGCCGGTCGGGGTCGTCGCCGAGGTCGTCGACGGGCGGATGCTCGAGGTTGTTCGACGGCAGGAACGACAGCAGGAACCGCACGTCGTCGAGGCACGCCTTCTCGTCGTCGGCGACGAACGTCGCGACACCCGACTTCGACGCGTGCGACATCGCGCCGCCGAGCTCTTCCAGCGTGACCTCCTCGCCGGTGACCGTCTTCACGACGTCGGGGCCGGTGATGAACATGTGCGACGACTCGCGGACCATGAAGATGAAGTCGGTCATCGCCGGCGAGTACACGGCACCACCGGCGCACGGTCCGAGGATCACCGAGATCTGCGGGATCACGCCCGACGACTGCACGTTGCGACGGAAGATGCCGCCGTAGCTGGCGAGGCTGACGACGCCCTCCTGGATGCGGGCGCCGGCGCCGTCGTTGAGGCCGACGAGCGGCGCACCGGTCTTGAGGGCGAGATCCATCAGCTTGTGGATCTTCTCGGCGAAGACCTCGCCCAGTGCCCCGCCGAACACGGTGAAGTCCTGGCTGAACACGAAGACCTTGCGGCCGTCGACCGTGCCCCACCCGGTGATGACGCCGTCGGTGTACGGCCGCTCCTCGAGGCCGGCCTCGTGGGCGCGGTGCCGGGCGAGCAGGTCGAGCTCGTGGAAGCTGTCGGGGTCGAGGAAGTACTCGATGCGTTCGCGGGCGAGCATCTTGCCCTTGGCGTGCTGCCGCTCGACCGACCGCTCGGAACCGGCGTGGTACGCCTCCTCGCGCCGTCGGTGGAGGTCGGCGATCTTCTCCTGCATGCCACTGGTCACGGCGCCACGCTAGTGCCGTACCCTCCGACCTTGGAACTGCCCACCGGTCGGACGGGAGCGACGCCCGGCACGGCAGTCACCGGCCCGGCCGCCACCACGGCCACGGCAGCTCTCACCGATGCGCCAGTTCGGTCGCGGCCTCGACGATCGTCTCGACGTCGACGAGCACGAGGTTGGCGGCCTCCCCGAGCGGGACGAACGAGTCGTCGGCGGCCACCCGGGCGACCGACCCCCCGAAACCGCGTTCGACGAGGCCGGCGACGATGCCCTCGCCGGCACCACCCGAATGGCGCGTCTCGTCGACCACCAGCACCTTCCCGAGTGCCTCGGCGTGCTCGACGACGTCGTCGAGCGGCATCGGCGCCAGCCAGCGCAGGTCGTACACGCGGCACGAGATGCCGCTGCCGGCGAGTCGCTTCGCGGCGCGGAGCGACATCGCCAACCCGTTCGCCCAGGTGACGATGAGCACGTCGTCGCCGTCGCGGACCAGCCGCCCTGCTCCCACCGGCACGTGCTCGTCGGCCCAGCGCTCGGGCGCCGCGTACGGCGCGGTCCAGACGCCGTCGCCCTCCTCGTGCAGGTCGCGCGTGTGGTACAGCGCGATCGGTTCGAGGAACACCGACACCGTCCCGTCGAGCGCCGCTGCGGCGACGCACGTCCGCAACATCGGCGCCGCGTCGGACGGGTGTGCGGGCGAGGCGATCACCAGGCCCGGGATGTCTCGCAGCACACCGATCGCATTGTCGTTGTGGAAGTGGCCACCGAAGCCGCGCTGGTAGGCGTAGCCGGCGATCCGGACCACCATCGGGTTGCGGTACTGGCCGTTCGAGAAGAACGACAGGCTGGCACCTTCGCCGCGGAGCTGGTCCTCCGCGTTGTGCAGGTACGCGAGGTACTGGATCTCGGGGATCGGCACGAAGCCGCTCACACCGGCACCGAGGGCGAGGCCCAGGATCGCGTGCTCGTCGAGCAACGAGTCGAACACCCGGGCGGCGCCGAACCGTCGCTGCAGCCCGCGGGTGACGCCGTAGACGCCACCCTTGACGCCGACGTCCTCACCGAACACGAGGGTGTTCTTGGTGGCCGCCAGCACGTCGGTCAGGGCCCGGTTGATCGACTCGGCCAAGGTCAGCGGGCCCTCGTCCTCCGGCAGCCGCTCACCGAAGCCCGACGTGCGTGCCGCGGGCGGCGCCGGCTGCGATGCAGCCGAGCGAACCACGTCGGGCCGCCGCGGCGACAACGGCTCGATCACCTCGTCGCGGGTCGCCAGCGTCGGGTGCTCGACGAGGTCGAGCGCGATCGTGCGGACCTCGGCGCGAGCGGCGAGCACGTGCGCGATCAGGTCCTCGGCGGTACGCCGCCCGGTCTCGATCAGTGCCGTCGCGGTCGCCGCGATCGGGTCGCGGGCCAGGTCGCGGCGGATCGAGGCCGCCGAGCGGTACCCCGATTCGACGTCGGTGCCGGCATGACCGAGGTACCGCACGGTTCTGAGGTGCAGGAGCGCCGGGCGACCGGTGCGCCGGATCTCGTCGGCGAGCTCGAGCGTCGTCCGGTACACGGCCACGGGGTCGGTGCCGTCGACGCGCTGGTAGCGCAGGTCCGGGCGGTTGGCCAGCGACGCCTCGACCCAGCCCGTCGGGGTGGGCACGCTGATCCCCCACCCGTTGTCCTCGCAGACGAACAGCAGCGGCACGGGGAGCCGGTTGTGGGCCGAGTAGCACGCCGCGTTGATCGCCCCCTGGGCAGTCGAGTGGTTGGCGCTCGCATCGCCGAACGAGCACACCGCCACCGCGTCGAGCGGCCACTCGAGGCGGACCCCGAGCCGACGGGCCCGTCCGATCGCTAGCGCGACGCCGACCGCCCGCGGGAGGTGTGATGCGATCGTCGAGGTCTGCGGGATCACGTTGAGCTCGCGGTGGCCGAACACCTTGTGCCGGCCGCCGGCGATCGGCTCGGCGGCGAGTGCGAGCTTGCCCATGAGCACGTCGCGGACGGCGTCGTGGCCCGGGCGCTGCAACGCCCGCGCGCAGTAGAAGCCGCCCGATCGATAGTGCAGCAACGCCGGATCGGTGAGGCGCAGCGCGGCGGCAACAGCCGCGTTGCTCTCGTGCCCGGCCGAGCCGATCGTGTAGTAGCCGTGCCCCCGCGCCCTCAGCCAACGGGCCGTGTGATCGAGGGCGCGGCTCTGCACCTGCGCGACGAAGATGTCCTCGAGCGGCACGCCCGCCACGTCCACCGGCTCGCCCTCGGCGGGTGCCGCGGCGATCGCGTCGAGCAGCGACCGTTCGAGGTCGTGCAGGTCGTCGGGCAGCGTCGCCACGCGCGGCATGGTACGCGGCACCTGCCTCGCGCACCCTGGTCCGGCGGCCTGCCGCCGTCGGGCCCCGCCGACACGGTCCGGATGCCGGGCGCGGGCACGACCGCCGTCGGCGCGTGCGCCAGACTGTGCGACATGTCGAGGATCGTCCGGGTCGGTGCTGCACAGCTGGGACCGATCGAGCGGCATCACTCCCGGGAGGAGGTCGTCGCTCGGCTGGTGTCGCTTTTGCAGGCGGCAGCCGACGACGGCTGCCGCCTCGTCGTGTACCCCGAGCTGGCGCTCACGACGTTCTTCCCGCGCTGGTTCGTCGACGACATCGCCACCGCCGACCACTGGTACGAGACCCACATGCCGAACGAGGCGACGCAGCCCCTGTTCGACGAGGCGCAGCGGCTCGGCATCGGCTTCTGCCTCGGCTACGCGTTGCTCGAGCACGACCCGGTCGGCGACGCGATCCGGCGGTGGAACGTCCAGACGCTGGTCGAGCGCGACGGCTCGATCGTCGGCACGTTCAAGAAGGTCCACATCCCCGGCCACGAGGGCCACGAGCCCGATCGGCCGTTCCAGCACCTCGAGCGCTACTACTTCGAGCCCTCTCCCGAGGGCTTCCACGTGTGGGACGCGTTCGGCGGGCGGGTCGGGATGATGATCTGCAACGACCGTCGCTGGCCGGAGTCGTACCGCGAGATGGGCATGCAGGGCGTCGAGATGATCCTCTGCGGCTACAACACGCCGCTCCACTACGCACCCGACCCGTCACAGGATCCGCTCCAGGGCTTCCACAACGCCCTCGTGATGCAGTCCGGCGCCTACCAGAACGGCACGTTCGTCATCGGTGTCGCCAAGGGAGGCACCGAGGAGGGTGTGCCCTCGCTGGCCGAGTCGTCGATCATCGCGCCGTCCGGTGAGATCCTGGCCAGCGCGACGACCGACGGCGACGAGCTGATCACCGCTGACTGCGACCTCGACTGGTGCCGGCAGTACAAGAACACGCTGTTCGACATGGACCGCTACCGCCGGCCCGAGGTGTACACGCGTCTGTCGGCACCGCCACGGAACGCGCCGTGAGGCGTGACGGCCGCAGCGATGGCGAGGCGATGCCGATCGAGCTCGCGGTCGAGCAACGGGTCGATCACTTCGAAGTCCCCCTCACCGGACAGCAGCAGGCCTCGGCGGATGCGACCGGCCCACCACCGCCGGTCGATTGGCGTCGGACCACTGCGCTCGCGTCGCTCGCCGGCGTGGCGCTCGGGGTGATCGTCGCCGCACTCATCATCGCCGCCGCCGACGACGACCCGGCCGGCGCCCCACCGGTGCCGACCACGACCGGCGCCGCGACCGCGCCGGCGTCTGCCCCGCCGCTCGGCGGCCAGGACACGCTGCCGGCACCGGCGGTCGGTGCGCCCGGCACGACGTCGAGCACCGTGCTCGTCGACGCGGCGCGCGCGACCACGCCGGCGTTCCCCCCGGTCGTCGGCCTGAGCAGCGAGGAGATCGACGGCTTCAACCTCGCGGTGGCGCTCGGCTCGGCGGGCAACGACCTCCCCCGCGTGGCGACGACGAGTCTGGTGGTGGGGCGCGACGGCTTCACGACCGACGTCGAGGTCGAGCGCGACCCCGTCAACGACCGCTACGAGGTGAGACAGCGTCTGACGGCCGGCCGGAGCGAGCCCGTCGTCCAGCACCTGATCATCGACGTCCCGGACGGCTTCACCTACATCGGCCTCGCGGTGGAAGGGTCGCCGCCGAGCCGGTGGGAGCGGTACGCCAACGATCTGCTCGCCGCCTCGGCCGGCTTGACCGACATGCGCGCCTTCGCCGAACCCCTGTTGCTCGGGCCGGTGCGGCTCGACTCGATCGGCGCCGCGACCGTCGACGACACCGCGCAGGTGGTCGAGTTGCCCGGCGGGCGCGGGCGCGCACGCGAGTTCCGCGTCACCCTGCCGGCCGATGCGATCCCGTCGTGGGCCCCGTACGCGCTCGGACCCGTCGACGCCCCCAGTCCGTCGGCATCGACGCCGATCGCGTTCACGGTCTACGTGACGGGCGGCGACGAGATCCGGCGTGTCGACAGCACGATTGCGTTCGGTTCGACGACCCAGAGCATCACGCACGAGATCGTCGCGGCGCGGTCGGTCGACATCGCCCTCCCGCCCGGCGACCGCGTCTTCGAGGGGAGCTTCGTGACGGGGGGTTGAACGGGCTCCGCCGGTCGGCAATGCCGGATCGGCTGCGCCTTCCGAGCTCGCCGCCTCCGCTCCCGCTTCGGCGCTGCGAGCCCTCCGGGCTCGGCCCACCTCCGCGGCGCGACGCGGTCGGCCGGTGACACGGGTCGCTTCGCGTCGAGAAGGCAGAACGGTTGCCGGCCCTTCGCCTCGTCGGACACATCGTCGTGCGACTAGGTTCAACGATCGAACCCACCCTCCGAACTCGAACGGGAGCCGATCATGACCGACTTGCAGGAGCGCCGCGAGCAGACGACGACTACCGCCGCCGACGAGTGGCACCAGACCGCCTGCATCCTCTGCTCGGCCAACTGCGGCGTCGAGGTCCGCCTCGACGGCCGCCGGTTCGCCCGGATCCGCGGGAACAAGGCCCACGTCGGCTCGCAGGGCTACACGTGCGAGAAGGCACTCCGGCTCGACCACTACCAGAACATGCAGGGTCGGCTGACGGCGCCGATGAAGCGCCTGCCCGACGGCAGCTACGTCGAGGTCGACTGGGACACCGCCATCCGTGAAGTGGCCGACGGCTTCCGGGGCGTCGTCGACCGCCACGGCGGCGACAAGATCCTCTACTACGGCGGCGGCGGGCAGGGGAACCACCTCGGCGGGGCGTACGGCGCTGCGACCCGCCGGGCGCTCGGCATCACCCGGCGGTCGAACGCGCTCGCCCAGGAGAAGACCGGCGAGGCGTGGGTCGAGGGCCGCATGTTCGGCACCCACACCCACGGCCACTTCGCCGACGCCGAGGTGGCGGTCTTCCTCGGCAAGAACCCGTGGCACTCGCACGGCTTCGACCAGGCCCGCCGCGTGCTCAAGGAGATCGCGGCCGACGAGTCGCGCACGATGATCGTCATCGACCCGCGTCGCACCGAGACCGCCGACCTCGCCGACCACTGGCTGGCGGTCAAGCCGGGCGGCGACGCGTACCTGCTGGCGGCGATCGCCGGCGCGCTCGTCGACGAGGGCCTCGCCGACACGGCGTGGCTCGCCGCCAACACCACCGGCGCGGAGGAGACGATGGCGCTCTTCCGCGGTCTCCCGATCGCCGATCTCGCCGAGCGCTGCGGCATCGACGAGGCGGTCATCCGCGCCGTCGCCCGGCGGCTGGCCGGGGCCAGCAGCGTGGCGGTGTACGAAGACCTCGGCATCGAGATGGCGCCGAACTCGACGCTCGTCTCGTACCTCCAGCGAGCGATCTGGGTGCTCGTCGGCGCCTACGGCGAACCGGGCGGCATGAGCGCGCACTCGTCGCTCGTGCCGTTGTTCAGCTACGGCGCCTCGGGCAACGAGCCGACCGATCCCGTCACCGGTGGCCCCGTCATCTCGGGTCTCACGCCCTGCAACGAGCTGGCCGACGGCGTGCTGAGCGATCACCCCGACCGGGTCCGGGCGATGCTGATCGAGAGCGGCAACCCCGTTCACTCGCTCGCCGAGTCCGACAAGTTCCGCCGAGCCATGCGCAAGTGCGAATTCACCGTCGTGATCGACATCACGATGACCGAGACCGCCGAGCAGGCCGACTACGTCCTGCCGGCCGCGTCGCAGTACGAGAAGGTCGAGACCACCTTCTTCGGCGTCGGGTTCCCCGACAACTGGGCGTGCCTGCGCCCACCGGTCCTCGAACCGCTCGCGGGCACCCTGCCCGAACCCGAGATCCACACCCGGCTGGTCCGCGAGCTCGGCCTGCTCGACGACATCGACATCGAGGGCCTGCGGGCCGCCGCCGACGACGGCGAAGAGGCCTTCTCGCAGGCGTTCATGGAGGCTGCCATGAGCGACCCGAACGTCGCCGGCATCGGCGCGATCGTCCTCTACGAGACCCTCGGCCGCACGCTGCCCGCCGGCATGGAGGGCGCCGCGGCGCTGTGGTTCTCGGCTCACCAGGTGGCGATGCGGTATCCCGACGCCGTCCGAAGCGCCGGGTTCGAAGGTGAGGGCACCGAGCTCGGCGCAGCGCTCTGGCGCGAGTTGGTCTCGAACCCGAACGGCGTCGTGTTCACCCGGCACGAGCACGCCGACTCGTGGACCCTGCTGAAGACGCCCGACCAGAAGATCCAGCTCGCGATCCCCGAGTTGTTCGACGACATCCGCGCGCTCGTCGACGAGATGCCGGAGTACACGTCCGACGAGTTCCCGTTCGTGCTGTCGGCCGGCGAACGCCGCTCGTTCACCGCCAACACGATCATGCGCGACCCGGCATGGCGCAAGCGCGACGCCGAGGGCGCCCTCCGGCTGTCACCCGCCGACGCTGCCTCGATCGGCGTCCGCGACGGCGATCGCGTCCGCATCACGACTCCGGGTGGCACCGCCGTCGCGGTGGCCGAGGTCACCGACACGATGATGGACGGCCACGTCGCGCTCCCGAACGGTCTCGGCCTGTCGTATGCGCCCGCGGGCGGGGATCCCGAGCTCACCGGGGTCGCGCCGAACGAGCTGACCACGACCGATTGGCGGGACAAGATCGCGGGCACACCGTGGCACAAGCACGTGCCGGCCCGCCTCGAGGCGGTGGCCCGGTGAGGCGCACCCGCTTCGATCGGGCGCACTGCCCGGTCGCCCGCACGACCGACCTGCTCGGCGACTGGTGGACGCCGATCGTGCTGCGCGAGCTGTTGCTCGGTCGCCGGCGGTTCAACGACATCCAGGAACGGCTCGACATCAGTCGCGCCACCCTGTCGCAGCGTCTGAAGCGACTCGAGGCCGAGCAGGTGGTCGAGCGGGTGCAGTACGCCGAGCATCCCGACCGCTTCGAGTACCGGCTCACCGACAAGGGTCGGGCGCTGTGGGAGGTCGTCGTCGCGATGTGGCAGTTCGGCGACGACTGGATGTTCGCCGAGTCGTCGGGCGCGCAGATCGAACTGATCGACAAGCGCACCGGCCAACCGATCCGGGCGGCCATGGTCGACGCCACCACCGGCGAACCCCTCGACCTGGCGAGCACCAGGGTGCGCCTCCGCCGCTGACGCACGACGGTCGACGCCCGGCGATCGAGCGTCGACGCCGCTGTGCCGGGTCCGGCACGGCGTGTCGGGAGCCGGCTCAGCCGCGGGGCGATCCCGATCAGATCAGTCGTCGAGCTCGTAGGCGAGGGCGTGGCGCGGCTCGTAGAGCATCATCTCACCGGCGCCGGGCACGGCGATCGTGGTGGTCAACCCGAACCCCTCGTCGACGATCTCGCCGGTGACGTCGACACCCTTGGCGCGCAGCTCGTCGACGGTCGCCGCGATGTCGTCGCACATCAGCGACGACCGGTGGGTGGGAATGGCGCCCCACTGCTCGCCATCGGGCCCCTGCGTCGGGTGGACGCCGAGCTCGCTCGGCCGGGTCTTGAAGATCAGCCAGCCACCGCCGACGTCGACCGCCGGCCACTCGAGCACGTGGCGGAAGAAGGCCCGAGTCGCCTCCGGATCGTCCGAGTAGATGATCGTGTGGAAGCCGTTGATCATCGCCACACCGTAGGACATCGAGTCGACCGCCAGATCCGGCGCCGCGCATCAGGTGCAGAGGTGGTCGTCGAGGTACTCGGCGACCGTCTGCTGCGGCGGCAGGCCGAGCTGGTCGACGATCGCGGCGCGCTCCCAGTGCGGTTGGTACTTGGCCACGAACGTGGTGAGGGCCAACACGTTCGCGGCGGATCGAGAGAACGGCTTCGTCGCCACCCTGCCGACGTTCGCGAGCCACGCCGGCATGGACGTCGGCGTCACGTCGCGACCCAGCCGCTCCTCGAGCAGCGCGGCGACGTCGGTCCAGGTCAGCCACTCCGGGCCGCCGAACTCGATGGTCGCCCGTGCCACGTCCGGCGAGGCAACGGCAGCGGCAATACCGAACGCGACGTCGCGCGTCGTCACGAACGCTGCGCCGTGAGCGGGGCCACCGGGGGCGAGCAGCCGGCCGCGTCGCGTCACGAGATCGCCCGTCAGCCGCTGCCAGGTCTGCATGAACCCGTACGGACGGCTCGTCGTTGCGTGGGGATCCCGGTTCCGGGCGGCGAGACAGCCGCACATCACCAGCCACACATCGGTGAAGGCCGGGTTCCGCACGACGGTGTAGTCGAGCGGCGACGCGGCCAGCGCCGCTTCGATCGCTCGCTTGCCGCGCAGCTCCGGCACGTGCCGATCGCCCCAGTCGTGGGTCGGCACCGACGACTGCACGAAGCGACGTACGTCATGGCGCACGGCGGCAGCGACGAGGACGTCGGCGCCGAGCTGGTTGAGTCGACTCGGTCCGACGGTGCGTCCGCTCGGGATGATGGCGTTCGCCGTCGACACGACCGCCTCGGCGCCGCGGACCGCCCGGTCGATCGATGCCTCGTCGGTGAGGTCCCCGACGACGTAGTCGATGGGCAGATCGTCGGCACCGCTGATCCTGGCGTCGGCCGATCGGACGAGGGCGCGCACCGGTCGTCCGGTGCGCGCCACCGCCGTCGCGACCTGCGAGCCGACGTGGCCGGTCGCACCGACCACCAGCACCGGTCCGGTCATGCGGTCGACCGCAGGACGCGGGTGTCTTCGACCGGCTCCAGCACGCCGGTGGCGACGTCGTAGACGTACCCCGACACCCGGAGCCGCGCCGGCAGCACCGAGTCCCGGAGGCGGTCGAGGTCGCCGCGGACCGTGTCGACGGGGTCGGCGATCGCCAGGGTCGCGACCTTCTCCGGCGACGTCCCGGCCGTGGCGGCGAGGCGCTGCTGCACCCCGTGGTCACCGAAGAGCGAGGCGCCACAGCTCGTGTGGTGGATCAGCGCGACATCGAGCTCGGCCTCGTCACCGGCGAGCAGCTTGGCGAGACCGGCGACCATGCCGAGCTGCTCGATCACGGCGTCGGTGACGCGCCCACCGACGGTGCGGAACACCGACGCCTCGCCGGGGAGCAGGCCGACGATGTGAGCCGGGTCGACACGGGCGTCGATGCACGTGACGATCACGCCGGGCGCACCCGGCGAGGTCGGCACGTCGCCGGGGTCGTCGGGCCGGCGCTGCCGATTGCGTTCGATCAGATCGATGGTCTCCATCTCGTTTCCCTTCCGTCGAGCACTTGCAACTTTACTGTTGCAAGTGTATCGCGGTGCTTTACAATTGCAAGCGTGAGCACCCGCCGTGGCTACCAACTGGTGTGTCCGGTCGCCCGGGCCCTCGACCGGGTCGGCGACCGCTGGTCGCTCCTCATCCTCCGCGATCTCCACGCCGGTCCGGCCCGCTTCGGCGAGCTCGAGGACGGGCTCGGCGTCGCCTCCAATCTCCTGTCGTCCCGGCTGCGCGACCTCGTCGCCGACGGCCTCGTCGACCGGGACGACGATCGCCGCTACCGCCTGACCGCCGCCGGCAGGCAGACCGACCGTGTGCTGTTCGAGCTGGCACAGCTCGGTGTCACGTACGGTCGCGACGAGGACCTGCGCGAACCGGGCAACCTCCGCAGCATCGTGGTGCCGCTTCGCACACGACTGGCCGACGTCTCGCCACGCCCGTCGCTCGTCGTCGAGCTGACCGTCGACGACGAGCCGTTCACGATCGACACCACCGGCGACGAGGTCGAGATGCGGGTCGGTCCGGCCGACGATCCCGACGTCCGCGTCCGAGCGACCTACGAGGGTCTCCTGGCGACGGCCGAGGGCCAGATCGGCGCGGCACCGATCGACGTCGTCGACGGCGACGACGAGCGCGCCCGCGAGTTCCTGGCGCTGCTCCGAACGGCGTTCGCGCTGCCGGCGTGATGCCGCGCCTTTCGGACGCGGCTCGGCTTTGACAAACTGTCAATGTGAGTCGTGCCGAGTCACCGCCCAGCGAGGCCGCGACGTCGTTCGTGCTGAACGGACAGCCGGTCACGGTGCGCCGGCAGCACCCGCACCTGCTGGCCGCACTCCGCGAGGAGCTCGACGTCACCTCACCCAAGGACGGTTGCTCGCCGTCGGGACAGTGCGGGTGCTGCACCGTGCTCGTCGACGGCAAGGCGGTCGTCGCCTGCCAGCAGCCGCTCGAGAAGGTCGCCGACCGCGACATCGTCACGCTCGAGGGCGTCGACGAGGCCGAGCGCCAGGCGTTCGCCGACGCGTTCGGTGCGTGCGGTGGACTGCAGTGTGGGTTCTGCATCCCCGGCATCGTCATGCGGGCCAAGGCCCAGATCGACAAGAAGGGGGCCGCGCTGACCCGGGATGCGATGAAGCCGCACCTCGGCGCCCACCTCTGCCGCTGCACCGGCTACGTGAAGGTCCTCGACGCGATCGAGGCGGTCGCACAGCAATCGATCGCCGAGCCGGCGCTCGCCGCCACCATCGGCGGTCGCGGCACCAAGTACGAGGCGGCCGAGTTGACGCTGGGCGAACGCGACTACATCGACGACATCAGGGTGCCGGGCATGCTGCACGCGGCGCTGTGCCTGACCGAGCACGCCCGCGCCACGATCGAGGCGATCGACGCCGCGGCGGCACGCGCAGCGCCGGGCGTGATCGACGTAGTGACCGCCGCCGACGTCCCCGGTGAGCTCCGGGTCGGGCTGATCCACCGCGACTGGCCCGTCATGATCCCGGTCGGCGGCACCACGTCGTTCGCCGGCGACGTGCTCGCCGTCGTCGTGGCCGAGACGCGCGACCAGGCCCGCGCCGCCGCCGAGCTGCTGCGCGTCGACTACGACGTGCACCGCCCGGTCGCCGATCCGCACGCCGCGCTCACCGACGCGAGCCCGCTCGCCGTCTGGGGGACCGATTCGAACACGCTCTCGGTCAGCGCATACCAACGCGGGGGCGACGTCGACGCAGCGCTGTCCGCCAGCGCCCACGTCGTGCGCGAGACGTTCCGCACCCAGCGCGTCGAGCACGCCTTCCTCGAGCCCGAGTCGTCGTTGGCGGTGCCGAGCGGCGACGACGACGCGAAGACGCTGCACGTCTACTCGGGCGGCCAGGGTGTGTGGGACGACCGCGACGACATCGCGTCGGTGCTCGACGTGGCCGCCGAGCGGATCACGGTCGAGCTGGTCTCGAACGGCGGCGCGTTCGGCGGCAAGGAGGACATGAGCAACCAGGCCCATGCCGCACTGGCTGCGTGGCTGCTCGACCGGCCGGTGAAGTGCACGCTCTCCCGCGAGGAGAGCCTGCGCATACATGCGAAGCGGCATCCGATCGAGCTCGCGTACGAGGCCGGCTGCGACGACGAGGGCCACCTGACCGCACTGCGGGTCCGTGCGATCGGCGACTCGGGCGCGTACGCGAGCGTCGGGATGAAGGTGCTCGAACGCGCCGCCGGACACGCCTGCGGGCCGTACCGGTGGGACGCGATCGACGTCGAGGCCATCGCCGTCCGCACGAACAACCCGGTCTGCGGGGCGTTCCGCGGGTTCGGGGCCAACCAGGCGCAGTTCGCGATGGAGGGTGTCATCGACCGGCTCGCCGAGCGGGTGGGGCTGTCGGGCTGGGAGATCCGCAAGCGCAACGTGATCCGGCCGGGCGAGATCTGGGGCCCCGGCCAGCTGATGGACGACGGCACGGCCGGCGCCGAGGCGTGCCTCGACGAGATCCGCGGCGCGTACGACGCCGCCCGCGCCGACGGCAAGGCGGTCGGGCTCGCGCTCGGCATGAAGAACTCGGGCCTCGGCAACGGCTTCCGCGAGGTGTGCGGCGCAGTCGTGAGAATCCGCTCGGCCGACGGCCGGATCGAGGTTCGCCACGGCTGGACCGAGATGGGCCAGGGCGTGCACACGGTTGCGCTCCAGGTCGCCGCCGACGAGCTCGGCGTCGACCCCGACCGAATCGACGTCATCGTCGACACGAGCCGCGAGCTGGGACACGGCCAGACCACCGGTTCGCGGGGCACGCTGATGACGGCCGGGTCGGTGCGCGGCGCGTGCGAGGCGGCGATCGCCGCCGGCTGCACGCCCGACGTCGATCACCACGCCGAGTACGTCGTCGACTGGACGCAGCGGCTCGACGACCCCGAGGTCGAGCACCCGACGATCCACTCGTGCTTCAGCTACGCGACGCAGCTCGCCGTCGCCGACCGCGAGTCGGGTTCGATCGAGCGGGTCGTCGCCGTGCACGACGTCGGGCGCGCCGTGAACCCGCTGTTGGTCGAGGGCCAGGTCGAGGGCAGCGTGCACATGGGGCTCGGATACGCGCTGACCGAGGACTTCCCTGCCGACCCCGACACGGGGTTCCCGACGAACATGACGCTCCGCTCGCTCGGGATCCTCCGGGCCAAGGACGTGCCGGAGATCGACGTGCGCATCGTCGAGGTGCCACAGCCGCGATCGCCGTACGGCATCAAGGGCGTCGGCGAGATCGGCCTCGTGCCGACCGCGCCGGCGGTCGCGGCGGCGCTCCACGAGGTCGACGGGCAGTGGCGAGCGTCGTTGCCGATGCGACCCGCCCGCTGACGTCGCGGTCGCGGCCGCTCAGGCGGCCCGCTGCGTGACCCGCGGCGAGACGAGGTCGCCGAGCCGGCTCACCACCGTGCCCGCCGGGAACGCCCGGCAGATCGCCGCGATCTCGGCGACGTGCGCGTCGACCAGTTCGTCGACGGCCTCGACCGGGTCGACGACGACGGTGCCGTCGACCTCGTAGGCGCCCGACTCGGCGGCCTGCACGATCAGATCGATCGTGCCGCGGCAGTCGAGCCACTCGTGCAGAGCCCGGCGGAGGTCGAGCTCGGTCACGCCCGGCCGGTCGACGACCATCGCGGTCGTGGTGCCTCCGTGGCTGACGAGGCCGAACCACGCCCGCGTGCACACGTCGCACATCGCATCGGGGCACTCGATCACGACAGGCGTGACCAGCTCGCCCTCGACGGCGAAGTCCTCGTCGCTGGGCGACGTGCCCTGCTGTTCCCTGGTGGCGATCAGTACTCGCATGTTGCTCCCCTTCCGTCGGTCCCTGGGCAGTGTGACGAGGGGGTGCCGCGGAGTTCCGGCCGCGTGTCGTGGTGTGCGGCTCGGGTACGCTGACCGCACCGATCGAAGGGTGGCTCGGGTTCCGCTCGCCGCACGGCGAGGCCTGGTCCGAGCGCCACGGAAGGCCCGCAGCACGGGCTCGCACCTCATGGGACAAAGCCTCGAGTGGAGAGGTCGGCGTCCGTCCGTCGCGCCGATCCGGAGGTCTCCGTTGCCTCGATCCGATTCCCGCCAACACAGCATCGCCGTCTCGGCGGCGCTCCTCGTCACGTTCCTCTGGAGCTCGTCCTGGGTGCTCATCCGCGTCGGCCTCGACGACGAGTCGCTGCGACCGGTGTCGTTCGCCGGCCTGCGCTACGGCGCAGCAGCGGTCGTCCTCGGCGCATGGGTCGCGACTCGGCCACGTCATCGCGCCGAGCTCCGCCGGCTCGGTCGCCGCGACCTCGGGCTCCTGGCCGTGCTCGGCCTCGTCTTCTACGCGCTGACCCAGGGCGCCCAGTTCGTCGCGATCGACCACCAACCGGCGGCGACGACCAGCCTCGTGCTCTCGCTGACGCCGATCGCAGTGGCCCTGACCGGCGGGCGCTCGCTGGCGGAGCACTCGTCGCCGCGGCAGGTGAGCGGCGGCGTGCTGGTTGCCGCTGGCGCCGGGATCTACTTCGGCGGCGACCTCGGCGCGACTGCGATCGGGATGACCGCCGCCGTGATCGGCCTCGCGGCGAACGTCGCGTCGTCGCTGCTGGGCCGGCTGGCGAACCGTGACGCGCGGCTGTCGCCCACGATCGTCACGACGGTGAGCATGTCGATCGGCGCCGCGGTGCTGATCGTCGCCGGGTTGGCCGCCGAGGGTGTGCCCGAGGTGTCGGAACGGGCGGCGCTGATCGTGCTGTGGCTGGCCGTCGTCAACACGGCGTTCGCGTTCACGCTCTGGAACGTGTCGATGCGCCGCCTGGCGGCGGTGGAGTCGGCGGGCATCAACAACACGATGCTGATCCAGATCGCTGTGCTGGCCTGGATCTTCCTCGACGAGCCGCCCGGCCCGCTGGGCGCCGCCGGCGTGCTGATCGTGTCGGTCGGCGTCTTCCTCACGCAGGCGACGCGCCGAACCGCCGGCACGCCGAGCCGTTGAGGCCACGCGACGGGCGGCCACCGTCGCCCCGGGACTCCCGACCCACCCCGCTCAGGCGCGACCCGAACGGCGCAGCAGGGTCAACCACGGCGCCCGGCGGGCGGCGAGCGGGGCGAACCGCCGCACGAGCGCCGCCTTCACCCCGCCGTCCGCGGCCGCGACGCACTGGGCTGCCGCGACCAGGAGCCGGTCGGCGTCCGTCGGTTCGTGGCGCCGCCCGGTGAGCTGCGACAGGTCCCAGGCGTGGAGGTGCCACTCGGTCGCGGCCACGCCCGCGTGCAGGCCGACCGTCACCGTGCCGAACGGGAAGCTGAACGGGAGATCCCAGTGCTGGCGGGCGCGATCGAGATACGCCGTCGCCGAGGTCGCGAACGCCGCGACCGCACCAGGGCCATCGAGGTCTCGGTGCACATCGAGCGAGGCCGCCGTGTACGCGTCGATCGACTCGGCCGGGAACGGCCGCGAGAGCTCACCGACCAGCGCCCGGTCGAGCCACTCGTGGTACCAACCGGCAACCGCCGCGAGATGACGGGCGGTCTCGGTCGCGGTCCACGCGCCGCATGCCGGGAGATCCCACTGCGGGTCGGCGAGCCCACCCGCGATCCGCTCGACGGCGCGAACACCGTCGAGGTAGACCGCGGCGACTGCATCGGGGGTCACGCGTCGAACCCTACGGGTCGGCGCGTGCCCACGCCGGGTGCTACACGACGCTGGCCGCGAACAGCAGCGCCGCCGACGTGGTGAGCAGCACCGGGCAGATCTTGAACCAGATGACCGGCGTGCGCCCGCCGGTGGCGGCGGTCAGGACCGCGAGGGCGACGAGCAGTGCGGCGAGTGTCCGGTAGGCCCAGGCGGCCGCGTCGGCGCCGTCGGCGAGGGTGACGGCGATGGTCGTGGCGGCAATGCCCCACATGGTGAACGCCTCGGCGAGCCACTCCTGTTGGAGCACGCGCCGATTGTCGGCGGTGATCGGCTCGAAGCCGGCGACGACCTGCCTGGTCGGGATCGCATGCGCGACACCCCAGGCGGCGACCAGACCGGC
>JAAUYD010030928.1_pt1 | contig 16469 bp, 13 predicted proteins | sample 7278101 | NCBI WGS metagenome assembly JAAUYD01 (sample SAMN14350128, study PRJNA611818) | marine sediment metagenome | isolation source: surface marine sediment (0.6m) | place: French Polynesia: Moorea | collected 2018-08 | reverse complement strand
TGAAGCATAGCTACCACGCCGAGCAAGTCCTATCAGATTTATGGACATTATTTTATCCCGAATCGTTCCTGGGAATTTAACAAAAATGTCAAAATTCATCCCCACCTAAAATGTGAATGTTCCTGATAGTATTTTTAGGTGGGGACTTCTTTTGACATTTTTGTTAAATTCCCAGGAACGATTCGGGATAAAATAATGTCCATAAATCTGATAGGACTTGCTCGGCGTGGTAGCTATGCTTCAGTTCAAAATACAATCCGATAGTGATATTCCCGCCTCTAAACAACTGTTTGATCAGATTCGCTTTGCGATAGCCTCTAGTCAATATCCTCCTGGTCATCGTCTACCCAGTACCCGTCAACTGGCTACTATGACGGGACTGCATCGCAACACCATCAGTAAGGTTTATCAACAACTTGAAGAAGCCAGCTTAGTTGAGTCCATTGCTGGTTCGGGAATCTACGTTAAAGCACAAAATAACGACGACATCTCTCTTCCTGAATGTCCTTTGTTCACCCAATATCCCCAAGAAAGTCAACTGGTTTATAAAAGTTTAGATGAACTCCTCAGACAAGGGTTAACCCTCTCCCAAGCGAAAGAATTATTTTTAGCAGTGATTGATTGGCGGTTACGGTGTAGCGCACAGGTATTAGTGACAGTCCCCACCCGAGATATGGGAGCCGGACAACTGATTTTACAAGAGTTAGAAAAAGCTTTAGCCATTCCTGTCGAATTAGTGGCCATGGAAGCGTTGGCTCAAGTCTTATCTCAAAAAAAGTCAGTCACTGTGGTCACTAGCCGTTATTTTCTTCCCGAAGCAGAGTCGATTGCTTCTTCATACGCGACTCGGGTTTTGCCCATCGATATTTATGATTATGGCCAAGAATTGGCCATAATCAAAGAATTACCTAAAGATACTCGTTTAGGGATTGTTAGTTTAAGTCCAGGAATTATTCGGGTTGCAGAAATTCTCATCCACAGTTTACGGGGTGATGATTTATTATTAATTACCGCACAAGCGAGCGATCGCCGTCAACTTTTAACCTTAGCGCGATCGGCACAAACCATTATGAGTGATCCGGCTAGCTATGGGTTGGTTAAACAAGCGATTCTTACCGTCAGAGATGACTTAATTCGTCCCCCAGATGTCATTTGTTCTGAATATTACATCGGGGAAAAGTCTATTAACCTCCTCAAACGAGAATTAGGATTAGGTTGAACAGTGAATAGTGACCGATAAATTTAACGACTCAGTGGTCGTAGTAAGGCAATTACAGAAGTATAACCATGTACAAAAGTTTCTTTTCCTACAGGACCAATTTCCCCATTACAAAAAAATCCCCCCACCGGAACCCCAGGAAAATAATTGGCAAATAACTGAGAGTCAAAATTTGGCACTTGATATAGGGTTTGTCCTCTTCCTAAACAAGAAAACATGAATGCTCCTTGAACGGGAGTCGATAGGTTAGACTGTTTGAGCAGGGTTTCTAAATCATCAGCCGAGGTTTGTGCATCCCGTAGATGAAATTGTAGTCGTTGGCCAGGCCGTACCCGATCGCCGATAGCGATCGCCCCTAATTTGGGATCAACTCCCAATAAATTGCGGATTAAAAAATCCCCTGGTTGTAATTCTTGTTTAAATTCATCTCTAACCACTCCCACAAATAAAGAATGTTGGGCAAGTTGACGATCTGAGTCGTCTAAATTTTCCATCAACTGTCGCAACCAATCTAGGGGGGATCGGGTTTCCCCCTCTTGAGACAATTCTAAAATAATATTCCGTTCTCCTTTTACCACTTGATAAGGTTTACCAATAGGACGACATCCTTGGGCGACAATGGTATCAATGGTAATGTCCCCGCTTAACGCCAGTCCCACCGTTCCCTGATGATAAAACCCTGATTGGGAATTACCGCTTTGATGATAGAAAACAGTTCCTGGGACCCCCATTAAACTACTACTGCTCAATCCTCCTACTTTGACCGATTGAGGATAGGCAAAATCTAAACCAGCAAGTAAGTCGTTAATGGCAGTGGAAAACGGATCACACAAGACAATAAAATGGGGTTGATCTTGGGGGGCAACCCCCATTAATTCCTGCCAAATCCCAGGGGGACTGTCTAAATCAGGTAAACTTTCGGGACTGAGAAAAAAAGGGTTGATCTTGACATTGGGTAAACAACCGACCATTAAACTCAAAGCAGGATTGTTTTCTATCTCAGACACTTGTTTTCCATTACTTTTGCCAACAATTCCGGCACCACCACAGCCGATGAGAATGGGTAAGGATAGTCTTTCTAAGATTAAGGGAATTAACCGAGGATAATCACTGGCATAAGCCGAAGAAATAAAGAAAATGCCCACATCAGCAGCAGTTGACAAAGTGTTCTCAATGGTTTGAGTCACTTCTGTCACAGCAGCTTCTAAAGAAGGTTGAGTTGAGAGGGCATTAGTCCAAAACATTCGTTTTTGAGCAGATAATCGTTAAAGACTTCTATTAAATTCTCCAGACGGCATAGGATTTCTGGGAAAAACCTCAGCCGGCATGGAATTAAATTCAGCATCAATAGTCAAATCTAAGCTTTTGTCTATTTGTTTAATCATATCAGAGAGATTGGTTCGATACACCGTTCTTACAAAGGTATCGACATCCACTATTTCTTGTTGAGGTAGGGAGGCAAAAAAGACACCCACTTGGCTATCTCCCCAAGCCCTAGCCTGAACTCGGGTGGCTGAGGGTAAACCTACTTGACGTATCGGGGTGACAAAATTTTGAGAAGGTCCTCCGATGACCGCAACCGGTCCACCAAAACGGGGTAAAGAGGGCTGTTCTAGGGTAGGACTAGGAATACCGGCTACTCGATTTCCTGTGGTTCTTACCCCACCTCTTGGGGTAGGAATGGCCGCTATAGGGGGTAAGACACCGACACTGATGGGATCACTCAGTTCCTCGGCTGCGGTTGTCCCAAAATCATAAATGTCTCTATAAACATCCCCAGCATCTACTTGCGGTAAAATGGGAACCTCTTTGATGGTCATATCTTCTCTGTCTCTATCTAAACTAATTTCACTCAGAGAAGAAACAATGGACTCCAAGGAGATATTCCCTGGTTCTGAGACTGCTTGCGTAATTTTCTCTGAACTAACAGGATCATTGAGGATGCTTATCTCTTCTTGGGGAGGAATTAATTGACTGAGAAGATCAGAGTCCAGGAAATCTAGGATTGTTGCTTCCTGTATACTTAAGGCATCCGTTGTCTCTGGAAATAGGCGAAAGGTGGCTGCTTGGCTTTCTTGGGTTAGACTATGAATACAGTTCAGACCGACTAGGAATCCTAAACCGATTTTCATGAAGTTGAAAGATAATTTATTTACCATAATACAATTAGTCTACTGACAATCAGGAGTTTAGTGTTGATTGCTAGATATATAGATTTTTGGTTAGGGAATGGAAAAACTTATTTGATCGAAGTCAATCAATCAGGATAATTATCAAATAGTGGGCAATGATAAATAAAAATCATTTTTAAGTTATCGATAAGTTGTTGAACTATATTTTTATGAACGATTACCCATACTCTAATCTTACCTAAAAATTTCTCTCTCACACCCTTCTCTGGAAATTTTATGAAATTTTTGCATTATTTGCATTGAAAGGTAGGAAACTCGGCAATACTGCTTGGGTAACGAGATTTTCTGTTGTTGAAGCGGGATAGGGGGCAATACTGCATTGCCACACCTCCCACGCTGATTTGTGGGTGTTTTTCGGGAAAATACAGCGTGGGGCTTCTGGCGGTTAAGCTAAATTATCTAACCCATCCATGACTTGTGCTGAAATGATTTTATCTTTTTTTGTTAGTTCTGCTAATACTTCTTTCCCGTCAACCAGATAGCCAAAAACAGAATAACGACCATCCATTAAATTAAAGCCAGGAGGGGTTAATTCGCTGTCAAATTTAAAAAAGAAAAATTGTGATGATCCCCCGTTGGGATCTAAACTAGGACGGGCTAAAGCAACAGCCCCGTAAGCATTAAAGGGAAGGACTAAATCAGGTAAATAAATGCCCACTTCTTCTAGAGTTTCCCCATAAATGGGTTTTTCATCCCCTCTCACTAGCACTTCTAAAGGAATGGCGCGATATTCTCCTGTTTCCGAGTCAACAAAACCTTCTTCTTCCCCTGGTGGATCGCCAGTTTGGATGGCCAAACTATCTTCTATCTCAATAAAGGATAAACCATCGTAGAAACCCCGTTGCACCAGATCCACGAAATTTCCTCCATTTACAGGGGCATTGTAGCCATCAACCACAATGGTCAGATCCCCTTTAGTGGTTTCTATTTTAACAGTAGCCCGTCCTTTCAATTGGGGTAACTCAGCATATTCTTCGGGGACTTTAAAGGGAAAGCCTTCCACCATTAAAGTTTCAATCTCGCCAATATTATCGAGAACAGCCCGTCTTTTAATCCAAACCTCTTCTTTATCCTTGTTTTCCACTGCTTCTTGCAGTTCGCTGATTCCTGTTTTGATATCCTCTAGGATCGTTACTGCTTGGGGTTGGCGATCGCTAGGAACCCCGTCAAGAATTTTCTCGCTGCGTAGGGTGAGAACAAAGGAAGCGGTTTTGACATCTTTGACAATGGGCGGCCAGCGTTTTCCTCTAAGATGATTGGCAATATCTTCGATCGCCTCTTGAACTTTGCGGATGGGTTCGTTGTCGATGGGTAAGGCATACCTTAAAATGGCTTCGGGGTCAGTAATGGCGTTTCCTTGAGCGAGAACACTAATTAAGACCGAATCAGTGCCTAATTGATTCCAAGTCGCCCCACATAAACTGATAGACAGGGCCACTATGATAGTAGTGACCATTGTTTTTTTACACCAATGTTCCAGTGCTGATCGGACATCAGACCAAAAACTTTGTTTTAATTTCATTAACTTTTAAGGATTACGATGAATGAGCATTTTCATTGTTTTTATTTACCATAATTTGAGGTCTGATTGATACCCCCTATTGTTTAACGAAGTCAGAAGTTCCTCGCTGCGTTCCGGCGCTATCGCACAGAAGTTGTTGAAAGCAGGAGAGGATTTATGCCTCCCTCCAAAAACTTTTCGCTTTAAAAAGCCAGGTTTTAGACCCTATTATCTCGATAAAGTCTTGATTATTATTTTGATTTGGACAGTTTATTCGTTTAAAATAGAAAAATATTGATTGAGTTTTTAGGAAGTTAAACAATGGCAAGGGGTCTGTTTTGGTTATCTTTATTAGTGGTCTTTTTTATCTTAGCGTGGTCTGGTTGGAATGAGTATCAAAAGTTAGAAGCTTATCGTCAATGGTCCGAAAATTTTGATCAAGCTAAGTATGATATTTATGCCATCATTGGTGTTAAAGGGAAAGAAATTACTTGGGGAAAACCCAGTCGTTCCATTCCTGATACTTTACCTAAATTTTTGTTAAATGATGTTGACAAAATAGAATTATTGGTTAATGATAAATTGGTTGGTTTAGCCAATTTACCCAATAAAGGGAAACCAGTCATACAGTTTAGTTTTATCGATAACAATTCATCTTCAATTAAAATTCCCTTTACTGAAATTGATTTAGCAGCTAAATGGGTAACTTATCTGGATAATCTCAGAAACAACACTATTTAAAATCCTAAGAAACTTCTGACTTCATTAATGTAATGTATATTCTATGAGTTTAAAATCAATTATTACCCTTTTAAGTTTAACTTGGTTATTTATCGGTTGTAGTACCCCAAAGCAAGTTGTAGATAAGGGGGAAAATAATTGTCCTTCTCCTCCAACATCCTCTCCTAAATTTAGGGTCAAACAGGAAGGGGATTTTTTCGAGCAATTAAAAACATTAAATATTAAACTGTCTGATGATATAATAACGTTTCAAACTGAAGATTATGATTTTATTTTTTGTGATGATAACAAAAGTTTTATCACACAAAGAGGAAATTATCAATCTGAGCAAAAACTGGCTAAAAATTATGAAGAAGCGATTCAAGAATTAGTTGCTCCCCCTTATAAAACCATTAATTGGCAAAATAAAACCTATCAGTATCGAGTTATTCTTGATCCTAACCCCTTCCCTGATTTTGAGGTTGAACCTGAACAAGTTATCTTAGAATTACTTACCCCAGAAGCAGAACAACCACAAAAACATACTTTATACACATTAGAACAGGTTAAACAGAAAAAAGCTGGCATTCAATTAGGAGTCCCAAAAATCACAGCTAGTGTAATTAATAATAATCAATTTTATTGGTCAATTTCTTCAGAACAAGGAGAAGGAAATGGAGGAATTGCTACTATTGTTAATTACGATCCCCAAGTTAATAAAATCAAGATTATTCAGCCTTATCAAATAGAAACGCAACAAATTAATGATTTAAAAATAAGTAATAAAGATACAGAAATAATCCTATGGTTAGCCACTCAAACCAGTGGAGAAGGAAACCCTTATTTACCAGGAATGGGACTGATTTCTTATAACATTAATAATAAATCATTGAAGTCTTATCATACTAGAAATAGTAACTTAGTTGGCATTATTCCTCACAAGTTAACCATAGAAAAAGATAAACTATGGGTCGCAACTGGTAATGGAATCTGTCAAATTAAATGGCAAGCAATAGAACAAGAAAATAGTTGGAAATGCTGGCAATTTAAGTTACAAGCTGATATTCCCAGTGAAGGATTAGAGATTTATCCTAGTTTATTAAATACTAATGCAGAAACAACTATCAATGCTGATGAAAATAACAAAACTATTGAGGTTTTATGGTGGTCATCTCAAGATTATGAAAGAGAAAAAGGTCGTTATGAAATTGCTTATGATTCTGCTTTTTCAGTCACCTTAGAAGAAAATGGGGCAATGGATTGGAAAGAGAGGTATGATAACCAATATAAAGCGAATTCATGGGAAGCAATGATCTATTGGCCAGGAAAAGATTGGTTATGGAATGGCAATAAGTTTATTCGTCCCTTTGATGGGGTATCCTTAAATTATTTTGGCGGTGGACCAGGGGGAATTAGTACCTGGAACAACCCCCAAAAACAACGGCCTGAAATTTACGCTATCAGAGGAGAACTAGATTTAATAAAACTCACTAAAAATTCCACCAGTGTTAAGTATTATTCAGGGTGGGTTGATGATAGTTTATTAGACCCTTATCTCACCATAGTTCCCACGAAAAAGCCGAAAAATATGCAACCAAATCCCCTTAAATAATTCTCTCAATAGGGATTTAATTAACCTTAAAATTTGACTGATGATTAACAAATAGGGTAAAATTGTCCAAATGAATAATTGATTAATCAGATAGTTAATTTTTGTAACAGTTAAAAAATCAAGTCTAAATTTAGGGAGTAAACTATAGGTAAGACAGAAAAGGATCGTCAAACAATCTTATACCTGTTTTGGATCATCTTTTGTCAATGGGAAGTAGGTTGAACGACAATTAAAGTCATAATAACTAAGAAAAAAAGATGAAAGCACCTTCCATTGAGATAAGTTGAAACTCGATAATCTATAGACAATAGGGGTTTCAAGAATGGTTAATCTTGGTACACAGAAAACGGCTTTTTTCCATCCCTCTCAGCAGAATATATTCGTATCTTCTCAACCTAATTATTCAGGAAATGCGACCTTAGAAAAAGATAGTGAAGAAGCCATCATTCGTCCCACTTATGGCTTAGAAAACTTAGGAATTCATAATATAGGTCGAGTCTATCGTAATTTACCGATCGCCCAATTAGTTGAACACGCTTTAATTCGAGGAGAAGGAACCCTAGTTGATAACGGTGCATTATTAGTGGAAACTGGTCAATATACAGGTCGTTCTCCTAAAGATCGATTTATTGTTAAAGAGTCCAGTAGTGAGGAGGAAATTGACTGGAACCAGCACAATGTTCCCATTTCTGAAGCCAAATTTAACCAACTCTATCAAAAAGTCATCGCCTATCTTCAAGGACGAGATATTTACATTTTTGATGGTTATGTTGGAGCCGATACCAATTATCGTTGTGGGGTTCGTATTGTTAACGAATTAGCCTCGCAAAACCTCTTTGTCCATCAATTGTTTATTCGACCTTCCCCCCAAGAATTAAACAATCATCAAGCAGATTTCACCGTTATTGCTGTTCCTGGATTACATGGTGATCCCGAAAACGATGACATTCGTAGTGAAGCCTTTATTGTCGTTCATTTACAAAAAAGATTAGTCATTATTGGCGGTTCTCGTTACTCAGGAGAGATGAAAAAATCCGTCTTTTTAATGATGAATTACTTCATGACCAAGCACGATGTTTTACCCATGCACGGTGCCGCCAATATTGATAAACGGGGCCACACTAACCTCTTTTTCGGCCTATCAGGAACGGGAAAAACCACCCTTTCTGCTGACCCTGACTGTCGTTTAATTGGAGATGATGAACACGGTTGGTCTGAATCAGGAATTTTCAATTTTGAAGGAGGATGTTACGCCAAAACCATCCGTTTATCCCAAGAACATGAACCGCAAATATGGGCCGCCATTAAGTTTGGCACCTTGTTAGAAAATGTCATTGTTGATCCTGAAACCCAAATACCTGACTACAATGACGGACGTTTAACAGAAAACACCCGCGCTGCCTATCCTTTGCCCTACATTCCTAACTGTTCCACTTCCGCTATGGGAAGCCATCCCAAAACCATCTTTTTCTTAACGGCCGATGCCTTTGGGGTGTTACCTCCTATCGCTAAACTCACCAAAGAACAGGCTATGTATCATTTCCTGGCTGGATACACCAGTAAACTGGCCGGAACGGAACGAGATATTACCGCCCCTCAGGCCACGTTTTCTGCTTGTTTTGGTCAATGTTTCTTCCCCTTATCCCCGACGGTGTATGCTCAGATGTTAGGAAAACGATTAGATCAACACCATGAAACCAACGTCTTTTTGATTAATACCGGTTGGTCTGGGGGTCCTTATGGAGTTGGTCATCGTATTTCTATTAAACACACCAGGGCAATGGTGACAGCAGCGTTGAATGGACAATTAGAGCAGGTTAACTATCATCCCCATCCCATTTTTAAAGTATTAGTCCCGGAAAAAGTCACAGGAGTTCCCCATCGTATTCTTGACCCCCAAAATACCTGGGATGATGCTGAAGCTTATCAACAACAAGCTTTAGAGTTAGCCCATCGTTTCCAGGCCAATTTTAAACAATTTCACCATGTTCCGGCGGAAATTATGGCTGCTGGTCCTGTGGTTGAGTAGACTAACATCTTGCACTTTTCGAGTTGTAGAGCGTTTTGTACAACGTTTCTACAGAAGAGAGAAATTGAAGAACCCCAACTTGCTATCATTGAACAAGTTAGGGGACAAGATGATGCTTGACTTTTTAAGTCCGAATCATGTTTGCTCCAAGATATTAAGGAGCAAACCGATTAATCAGTTTAAGGACTTTGTAATAGTAAAGGTAATTTATCCTCTCCACCGCCTATAATAATGACCTTAGAGTTTTCAGATTCAGCTAACTTTTGTGTTGCTTCTATTGCTTTTAATTTAATTAGTTGTTCTGTTAACCCTTGAGATAATAATCTTTGTGAGTCAGCTACCCCTTGCGCTTCAATTTTTTTCCGAGTGGCTTCCTGTTGCGCTTTTTCTAATTCAAAAGCGATGGCTTGTCGTTCTTTTTCATTAATAAACTGTTGTTTTTGACTGGCTTGTTCGGCTTCTAATTTTTCTTCGATCGCCTTTTGAATGGCTTGGGGTAAAATCACATTTCTCAATAGGCTTTCATCCACAATAAACCCCAAAGGTTCTAAACTTTCATTGAGTTCATTTCTTAATTTTTCAGCGACAATAGCTCTCTTTTCACCATAAATATCCCGTGCATCATAACTGGCCGTAATTTGACGAATAATTGAGCGAAAGCGAGGAATTAAAATATCTTCTTCTTCTGTACCAATGGTTTTATAAACCGTAGAAGCTTGTTGAGGATTAATTTTATATTGAAGACTCACATCTAAGGTTAAATTTAAACCTTCCTTAGAAGTTGCATCAACCGTTTCTTTGATATCTTGTAAACGAGTGGAAAATTTTGTGACTTTTGCCAAAGGACTAATTAAATGGATACCAGAGTTTAAAGGTTTATCCTGGACATTACCAAAAGTTTCTACCACTCCCACTTCTCCTGCTGGAAGAATGACTAAAAAGCGAAATAGAATATTATAAATAGAAGATAAGACAGCTAAACAGCCAATTAATAAAGCAATGGTTTTGACTTTTTTTTGATAAACTTCTCCCCCTAAACCGGGATTTTGAAAAGCAATTAAAAAAGCAACTAAAGCGGTAATTAGAGAAAAAATAACAGACATTTTAAGCGCAATGAATAAACAATATAGTAGTTTTCATCAAGTCGCAAAGTCCCGAGGCCTAATCACGACATCAGGTTCAACTTCGATCCACAGTCTAGCTCCCCCTGGAAGAGATTGATGGGGAGAATAGGCAATCCTAGACGGTCCACAAATATCGATTTGGTGACAGTAAAATGTTTTACTTCCTTGACGAACAATCACAACAGGCTCTATGTATTCTGAACCAATATTATTTTTGATGTTGATACTATTAACATGAATACGGGTAAGACTTCTTTGACGCTGTTTACTCCACTTTCCTTTAGGACCTCGTTTTCCAGGAATAACCTTCGGTACCCCATTATATAAAGGGATTTGCCAAAATCGTCCCTCTTTAAAGGCTCCTTTGATTCTTCCCTCACCCAACAGTTGGCGAACCCGTTGGGGACATATTTTTAGAAGAAATGCAGCTTTGACTGTTCCCACATATTTCATATCATTACTCTAGCACTAGGGTTTTTTTGAGTTTAACTCACATCCTTGAAGAAGTCACCACATTTAAGGGAAGTCAGAAGTCAAAAGTCAGAAACTAATAATTATCTAGTACATATAGAGCCGCATCACTAATCCCATTATCCATTCTGGGAAAATCAGCAAGAGTTTCTAATTTGTCTTTTAGTTCCTGTTTTAAATCAGATGAAATTTCTTTTATTTTTAAAATTTTTAGAGCTTTATCCTTATCTTTCAGGATAATATATGCTAAAGAAGCTATAACAATCTCAGCATCATTGTTATTTTTTCTAATTTGAAAATCTATAATTAACCAATTAGCTAATAATTCTTTTTTTTCTCTAAATTTATTTTTTATTTCCCCTTCACGAGATAAACACTCTATAAAAAGAGCGGTTTCTATCAAACCAAGAATTACTCTGTGATTAGTTGTTTGATAAATCAATAAAGAAGATAATTCTGGGAAAAAACGAGGTGATATAGGTTTTAATTGACTGAAAATATTACTAAACATCTCTTCATGACAATGAACAAAATTCTTAATTATATCTTGATTGGGAATTTTTCTAAACCAAATTAAGGAAATTGCTACTTCTTTATAAGTTTCAGCCATTAATATTTTAAGTTCTTCTAGTCCTCTTTGAGAGAAAAGTTCTTCAAGTTCTTTGATATCTTCTTGTAAATCATGTAAGTTAGTTTCTCTTATATGACATTTACATTTGGCTAAAAAACAAGTAAAGTATATTTTATTTTCTAGAGACATCCATCCTTGTTTTTCTATATACATTTTGAATTCATTAAGCGTATTAAATCCTTCTTGATATGCTTTAAACTTATTGATCATCTCAATAATTATGTCATACCAACTTAAGTATTCTGATAAATAGAGAAATTTATTATCAGAAGCTCGAAGAAAATTTTCAACTGCTTGACAAAATCTAGTTTTATCAGACTCTTGATAAGCCTTTTTGATGTTTGCTTCCAAATTTTTAAAGGTTTCCTCACCTTCTCTTTTATATCTTATCCGAGCAACTAGCGAATCAGATTGATATTTTTCAAACCAAAAGCACTCTTTTAATGTATCTAAAGCTAAGTTAAGGGCGTTAAGATCATCATTATTTTGTGATCTTAGACTATTTAAAAAATTCTCAGTACACCACACTTGACCTGGACGAACAACTGGTTCAAGACGAGGAGGTTTAACAGGTTTAATCGTTTCTGGACTAAGATATTGTTCAATTCGATTCTTAGGAGAATGGTCAGATAAACTCACACTGCGATAATCTAAAGAAATCCGAAGTCGTAAAGGAGTTGTAACATTTCCTTTCCATTTTTTTTGCTCGAATGCTTTAGCTATTTTTAAAGAAAATTCAGTTAGCTTAGCTAAATTTTTGCTGATACAGATAAGACTATCTCCCCAAAGATAACAATGCTCTAACTCAGGAGAAATTTCTTCTGTTAACTGATCCCATAACCTACGAAATAATCGGGCATGAAATGGCTGTCGTTTTCCTGGTTTAATATTATTGTAACCACGAATATCAGCAAACATTATACCAGCTTCTTGGAGTTGAGGATATGAACGATTAGGCATGAATTAATTATCCTGTACAGTTCCTAGGGTATATCATCAATGAGTGATTTACTTTCTTGAGTAGGTTTTAAGTTTTGCTTTACTTTCTTTAATCCATAATCTTACTAAATGACGCTTCTCATCTGTAAAACTACTACTTCGAGCATGAACCATTCTATAATTATCCCATATTAGTAAAGAATTTTCAGGTTGATATAATTCGTGGCGATTCATCTCATAAAAATTTAAAAATTTTCGTCTAAATTCATGAATAAAAGTTAAATCTCCTGCTTCCATTCCTGTGGTATTAAACCGAAAAATATCTTTTCCTGATGAATTTTTAGTTAGGATGCAATGAGGGTGAGCAATATCAACATTTATTTTTCTTAAACCGATTTCTGAACGATAAATATATTTGGCTTGATAGAGATATTTTTTTTCTTCAACAGAAAGAGTTTCTAAAAAACGATATCCATCAGCAAAAGCTATTTTTCCCCCTCCACAAGAAGCAGGATGAATACACCACAGAGCTAGATAATGAGGCGGGTTTGACTCTCCTTCATAATATTCTGTATGTGGTGGAACTTCAACAGAACCTAAAGAGCATTTTGCGTCAGTAATTCCAGTTTTAACCTGAACATTCCATTGCAAATTTTGATCATATTGAGGCATTAATGAACCCCAGTGACGCACAAAAGTCTGGTAATCAAAGTCTGATGAAAGATTTTGAATTAAGACAAAACCTTGGGCATCTATTTTTTTTTGACAAATTTCAATAAGTCTAGTCATGATAGGTTGGATAGTCTTAATCGAGTTAACCTGTTTGACTACAGTGTACAAAGATCGGTACGAAATAGCAGAGACTTATCCCCATCAAATGGTAAACATGGAAGATGTCCAAAAGGTGTGATCTCAGCTAATTGAAACGTTAGGTCTGTGTATTCATTGTTTTTGCGCCAACCGACACGCTCTTCAAATTGCTCCCAAAGGTTACTATTATCATTTTCTGTCCCACCAAGCTCATTGATATAAATTCTCTTCTGAACACTGAATCCAAAGCGTCCATTACTATGGTGAACCCAAAGTTGGTCGATGGTGAGTAAATCCTCACATGGAAAATTTTGAAGCTCTTCGTCTGTTAAGAATCCCTCTTTAACTCGGTTTGCTGCTTGAAGCATTAAATGAGTGGTTAATTCGTTTGCTTCTTGCCATTTCCCTGCTTTTAAAAGGTTATCAAGTTTAGTATAGTCAACCCCGTTTTTGCTTATGAGTTCTGTATCTGGAGTTGGGGGTGGATTTGGAGAATTTTTTCCGTTGTCTATTCGTTGTTCAAGTTCCTGAATTCTGGATTCTTTATCAGATAATTTTTGTTGGTTTGCTTCTAATTGTTTTTGTAGCTGGCTAATTTTAGATTGCCAAGATTGTTCTCTATCTTCAAATTCTCTTCTTAATTCTTGTACTTCAGGGATATTTAATAGTATTTCTGGTAAGCTATCTTTCACATCTGGTAGAAACTTATCTATTTGTTGATCAAAACGAAGTTTAAGGTCTTCAATGCTCTTATATTTAGTGTAAAAATGACCTAACTCACCAAGCTTTTTTTTGAACTCATCTAAACTCTGCAAGTCTGTCAGATTTATTTCATCTATACTTATTGTAAAATCTTTACAATAAGTATAGATGAGCGGTTTATTCTTCTTCTTAAAAGTTTGATAGGCTGTCATTACTTCTTCTTCAGTATATTGACCTACTTTTGTTTTAAAGAGGCTAACAATTACATCACATTCAGTAATAGCTTTGTTATATTCATCTTGTAAACGAGTCGCTGACATAGCATCAAGAAAATCTTCCCAAATTACTAAATCTAAGAAAATTCCCTCTTTAATATATTCTTTAGTCTTGCGGTAAATAAAAATCTGAAACTGTTCTCGATCTTCTTTCAATTCTGATGAAGAAGCTAGAAAGATTTTAAGAATTTTAATTCCTGTCATAGTTCTATTAACTCCAGGTTCAAGATAAATCGGAAACTCAAAAACAGTATCAGCATCATAAAATTTGCTCTGTTCCCCTTGAGAAAAATCATAATTTTCTTTCAAATTTAGTAAAATTTGCTGCAACTTACCTTAACTGTTGCAGCACAAAAAACCACAATAATCAATGGAGAAAATGACGAATTTTGGTTAACACCATCACTAACCCTAACTCATTGGCTGCAGCGATGGAGTCTTTATCCCGTAACGATCCGCCCGGTTGCACGATCGCCTGAATTCCTGCTGCTGCTGCGGTACGTACCGAGTCGTCAAAGGGGAAAAAACCATCACTAGCAAGGTATCCCCCATTAGCTCCTGCTCCCGCTTCTTCTAGGGCAATTTTCACCGCACCCACGCGATTCATTTGCCCGGCACCAATGCCCAAAGTTGTCCGATTTTTGGTTACCACGATCGCATTTGATTTAACGTGTTTGGCTACTTTCCAAGCAAACAATAATTCGGCCAGTTGTTCGGGAGTCGGTTGCTTTTCCGTGACTATTTCCCAGTTATCCGCCACATCTACCGCGTCATCAGAGTCTTGCACTAATAACCCTCCGGCGATCGCTTTGACGGTTTGTTTGGGTCCGTGGGTCAGATCAGGCAATAAAAGGACGCGAACTTTGGCTTTTTTACTAATAATTTCTTTTGCTTCTTCGGTGCAATCGGGAGTTACTACGCATTCTAAGAAAGTTTGTGTTAATTTTTCGGCAGTTTCTCCGTCTAGGGGTTGGTTTAAAGCCACAATTCCCCCAAAGGCGGAAATAGAGTCAGCGTTAAAGGCTTGTTCGTAGGCATCGGCTAAGCTATTAGCGACAGCTACCCCACAGGGGTTAGTATGTTTGAGAACGGCTGCTGCTGGTTCTTTGGGGTCAAATTCAGCAATAATGCGTCTTGCTCCTTCTAAATCTACTAAATTATTGTAACTGAGTTCTTTTCCTTGCAGTTGGGTGGCTGCTGCCCATCCTGTAGCTTTGGTTTCCCGTTGGTACCAAGTAGCACTTTGGTGGGGGTTTTCACCGTAACGCAGGGTTTGAAAGGCGGTTCCTGAGACAGTGTAACGACTGGGTAAGGTGGTGGTTTTTGCTGTGGCAAGACTGGCAAAATAATCCGTGATTGCCCCATCATAAGCGTTGGTTAAGGCGAAGGTTTCTCCTGCCATTTTCTGCCGAAAATTTAAAGAAACTTCACCGTTATTATCTTTTAATTCTTGCAGGTAACTATCGTAATATTTAGGGTTAGATAAAACGGTAACATGAGTGAAGTTTTTAGCCGATGCACGGAGTAAAGTGGGTCCACCAATATCAATTTTTTCAATGGCTTCAGAAACAGTAACACCGGGTTTAGCAATGGTTTCTTCAAAAGGATAAAGATTAACCACGACTAAGTCAATGGGACGAATATCATTACTGTTCATATCCTCTACATCTTGGGGCCTATCTCTACGGGATAAAATACCGCCATGAATGCGAGGATGGAGGGTTTTAACCCTTCCGCCTAAAATTTCTGGGGAACCTGTATAATCACTAACTTTTGTCACCGTTAGTCCGGCTTGTTGTAGGGTTTTCGCTGTTCCTCCACTACTGATTAATTCAAAACCAAATTCACTGACTAATTGACGGGCTAATTCAACAATTCCCGTTTTATCTGATACACTCAGGAGGGCTAACCGTGCCATTGGGCAATTATCTCTCAAGTAAACATCCAATTAGCTCCATTATCCTACCATTCAGCTTATGCTAAGCTAAAATAAACATTAACGATGGCGGGCAGGGGTTTCCTCTTTAAGCAATGATTGTCTTAGAAATGAACAAAATCGTTTCGCGCAGTCCCCATCTAAAATCTTTGATTTAGATGGGGTTAGCGAAACCAATAAATAAAAGCGAAGCATCCTTCTAGAGGAGCTTGTGCGCCAACACTAATGATAGCATAACTACCAGACCAGAATTGAGGTTTAGAACCCCAATAAAACTGAGATAAATGTTCTTTATATTCAGTAAGACT
>JAAUYD010268387.1_pt1 | contig 16479 bp, 9 predicted proteins | sample 7278101 | NCBI WGS metagenome assembly JAAUYD01 (sample SAMN14350128, study PRJNA611818) | marine sediment metagenome | isolation source: surface marine sediment (0.6m) | place: French Polynesia: Moorea | collected 2018-08 | reverse complement strand
TCTTGCTGGGGAGATAAATGAGTTTGATTTGCAACGATTCTTAAATCATCTTCAGTGTAATACCTGTAATTATAAAGAGTGCGTTTGGCAGGTAGTTTACCGCTTGAATCCTACCTCTGTAAGGTTTTGACAGATACACCAACTATTTTCGCTCTCTTCGTGAGGTTTATAATTCATAAAATACAACAGTGTCTTACTTGACCACTATTGTATAAAGTTGTTTATCAAATCGACAACTAAGTCAAGCTCTATTTTGAGTTCTAGTTCCACATTTATTGCCAAGGAAAATACACTTGATCAATTCTTGGCGTCATTTGTGTCCATCAAACATCCTCGTGATTTTTACATGTCTGACGTTAAGAAAAGATTATTCCGTAATAGAGTTATTCTTTTTGGTAAATACTAATACTTTACTTAATTGCCACAGGATAAAAAAACTGCAAATCTGCAAAATACAACCTAAGTTATACTACTTGATAATAGACATAATTAACCTTTTGATAGATTTTATGTATACTACTTAAGTGTATTATATTTGTATAAGTTAATATTTAATTTTACATCTACATTCATACTCAATTAGTAATTGCGCGGGGAAAAACAGGGTTCTGGATTTGTTGATAGTTATTGTGATCTTCCCTTTGAGCTTATGGAATCTACCGAACTGGATCATACTTGTGAAGAAAATACAAAGCAGACTCCATCACAGCCATCTGTGGGTAAGCGGTTATGGCTGTGGCTATTGTTAAGTTTACTATTTTTAACCGCAACAGGTGTAGCACTGTGGCGTTTCCTCTCCCCTGAAAGTCAAGCACCTGCGGCTACTGCACCAGCACCAGGGGTGAAAGTCAAACTCTCTACGGTGTCAGCTGGGAGAATTGAGGATAGCAGCGAGTATATGGCAAATTTGGAGTCTCGTCGTTCTGTGACTCAAAAGCCGCGTATTCAAGGTCAAGTAACTAAAATATACGTGAAATCGGGAGATATTGTCAAACAGGGAGACGCAATTATTCAAGTAGACTCCAGGGAACAACAAGCATCTGTGAGTAGTGTGAATGCTGCTGCTGATGCAGCTCGTTCGCAATTGGCAAATGCTCGGGCTACCCTAAAATCCCTAGAAGCGGAACGTTTATCTAAGGTGGCAGATGTAAAATTAAATCAGCAGGAATACCAAAGATATGCCAGTTTAGCCGAGGAAGGAGCGGTTTCTCGTCAAACTAGGGATCAGTATGCTAACAGACTGGATAATGCTAAAGCGAGTCTAAAAGCCACAGAATCGCAAATCCAAGCACAGCAAGCGACGGTATCCCAAGCACAAAAAGCTCTGCAACAAGCCCAGGCTAATATTAACGAGCAACAAGTGCAACTCCAGTATTATCGCATTACCGCTCCCTTTGCTGGTACTGTTGGTAATATCCCGGTCAAAGAAGGGGATTTTGTTAATACTTCTACTCAATTAGTTACCATCACCCAAAACCAACCCCTGGAAGTAGAAATTAATGTCCCCATTGAAAAGAGTTCGCAATTGCGTCAGGGAATGCTGGTGGAATTGTTGAACCAGCAAGGTCAAACTGTGGGTACAAGTAGAGTATTTTTTATTGCTCCAAATGTCAATAATAATACTCAATCACTATTAGTCAAAGCACTGTTTAATAACACTCAAGGGAAACTAAGGGCAGATCAACTAATAAAAGCAAGGGTGATTTGGAATCAAGGTTCAGGAGTAGTTATCCCGGTTACAGCTGTTTCTCGCATAGCTGGAGAAACTTTTGTGTTTGTAGCAGAAAATCAAACTTCCCCCCAAGGAAAGTCACAACTAATAGCCAAACAGAAGCGTGTCAAATTAGGCAGCATTAAAGGTAACAACTACCAAGTCTTAGATGGATTGCAGCCAGGAGAAAAAATAATCACCTCTGGGTTACTTAATCTCCGAGATGGGGTTCCCATTCTTGCTGAGTAAGTCTGTGTATTCTCTGCTATCTGATTAGATTGGATTAAATCGCGGCAAATATTCATAAAATGGAATAATTTGGACGCTTACAAATACTAACCCATCACTTTCTATGTATTTATGATGGCTTGATAATCAACTTAATGATTAGTGTCACTTTCGCTTCTGTTTTGACTCGTAAATGTTATAGTCCCCGTCCTTAAGGACGAGGTCTTTTAAACTTTTTACACTCAGAACACTGCTTGATGTAAAACGATTTTGCTGTTTAATCCTTACCGACAGTTGCCCAAAGCTAGCTGTGCAACTCAAGGGTGTCATGACTTAAAGACCTACCCCCATTCGGGATAAATAATGCGGTTTTATACCGTTTTATCCCGACCTGCACCTCTCCCTCTGTTGCGGTTTTTATTATTTTACCAATCCTCGGGCATCTCCCATGTTTGTTAACTTCTTTATCAAGCGACCTGTATTTACCAGTGTCTGCGCCATCATTATCTTACTGGTAGGTGCTATTAGTATCCCTAATCTACCCACAGCGCAATATCCAGAAATTAGTCCGACTCAAATTCAGGTAAGCGCTAACTACGTCGGTGCTAGTTCAGAAGTCGTAGAAAACACCGTTACGAACCTCTTAGAACGGCAAATTAACGGTGTGGAAGGCATGAAATACATGACTTCCAATAGTACCAATAGCGGCACCAGTACAATTACTGTAACATTTGATGCCTCCCGCAATCCAGATATTGCGGCGGTAGATGTACAAAATCGCGTTTCCCTCGCCGAACCCCAACTACCAGAACCAGTTAAACAAACTGGTGTCAGCGTCAGCAAACAGTCCAACAACATCCTCTTAGCGATGGGGTTGTACAGCGAAAACCAAGAATTTGACAATGTATTTTTAAGCAACTATGCCGACCTATATATAGTAGATTCACTGAGACGAATCAAGGGTGTAAGTCAAGCGCGGATTTTTGGCGAACGCCGCTATGCCATGCGTTTATGGTTAGACCCCAATCGCCTTGCTAGAAGGAATTTAACGCCCCAAGATGTGATTGATGCCCTGGAAGAACAAAACGTGCAGACAAGTGTCGGACAAATTGGACAGCAGCCTGCACCACCGGAGCAAATGTATCAAATCGACCTGCAGGCAATCAGTAGACTCAAAGATGCGGCGGAATTTGCAGAGATTGTCCTGAAAACTGCTGACGATGGAACCCTGATTAAACTCAAAGACGTAGGTAGAGCAGAACTAGGGGCAGAAAATTACAGTTCCTTCCTGCGGTTCCGGGGTAAGGAAGCGGTGGGAATTGGTATTTTTACTACCCCAGGCAGTAATATATTAGATACTGCCAAGGAAGTGAAAGCAGAAATGGCAAGACTGGCAGCAAGTTTCCCTCCAGGAATGGAATATCGAGTGGCTTTTGATACCACAATGTTTGTGGAAGAGTCCCTTTCGGAAGTGGTAAAAACCCTGCTATTGGCGATCGCCCTGGTTGTCCTAGTAATCTTTATTTTCCTCCAGGATTGGCGTACAACTTTAATCCCAGTGGTGGTGATTCCCCTGGCTTTAATTGGGACTTTTGCTTTTATCCAAGCCTTTGGATTTTCCATAAATACCCTTACCCTGTTTGGTTTAACTTTAGCCACGGGGATGGTAGTTGATGATGCAATTGTGGTGGTAGAGAACATTTCTCGGCTGATTCAGCAACAAGGATTACCACCCCGGAAAGCAGCTTCTATGGCAATGCGGGAACTAACAGGAGCAGTAATTGCTACCTCCCTAGTACTGATGGCAGTGTTTGTCCCCGTGGCATTTTTCCCGGGAACCACAGGTAAAATTTATCGTCAATTTGCCTTAACTATCGCCTTTTCGGTTTCCATTTCCACCTTTTTAGCTTTAAGTCTTACTCCTTCTCTTTCCGCACTCTTATTGCGTAACAGAGGAAGACAACGGGGTATATTGGGATGGATATTTGGGGGAATTAACTCCTTTTTAGATGCGGTTCGCAGTGGTTATATGCGATCGCTAAGATTTCTGGTGCGCATCAAAGCAATTGTTTTAGCGGTGTTTGTTTTACTACTGGGGTTAACTGGCTGGCTATACATGAAAGTTCCCAGTGCATTTCTCCCAGAAGAAGACCAAGGTTATTTTATTACCTTAATTCAAGCCCCAGAGGGAGTATCACTAAATTATACTAGCAATGTGATGCGTCAGGTAGAAGAGGAGATTCTCAAGCTACCAGAAATTGAGGGTACTTTTGCCGTGGGAGGCTTTAGCTTCAGTGGTGGTACGGCTAACCAAGGTGTAATTTTTTCACCCTTGAAACCTTGGGATGAACGTCGGGGAGGAGGTAAATCAGCCCAGGAAATTATTAACAAACTACGGGGTAAATTTTTTGGGATTACGGAAGCCAGGGTGTTTCCTGTAAATCCTCCATCCATTCGGGGTTTGGGTAGTTTTGGTGGTTTTCAGTTCCAACTCCAAGATAGAAGGGGAAACAGTGGCTTAAACGCGATGATGCAAGTCATGGGACAATTGCTACAGCAGGCTAATCAAACACCGGGATTGCAAGCAGTATTTACCACATTTTCCGCCAATACACCCCAGTTATTGATTGAAGTGGATCGTAACAAAGCTAAAGCGCTACAGGTTGACATTGATGACATCTTTAGAACTTTGCAAAGTTACTTAGGCTCAAGATACGTCAACGACTTTAATTTTGAGCAGCGTACCTATCGGGTGTATGTGCAAGCAGACGCTCAGTATCGCTCAAACCCCGATGATATAGGTCAATTGTACGTCCGTTCTGCTACCGACCAAATGATACCCCTGAGTAATCTTGTGAAAGTAACATCCACCACTGGGGCACAAACTATCAATCATTATAACTTGTATCGGTCAATTGAAATCAACGGTTCAGCATCTCCCGGTTCTAGTTCCGGACAAGCAATTAACAAGATGGAAAAATTGGCGCAACAAATTTTACCAGCTAGCTTTGGTTATGAATGGTCGGGGATATCTGCGGAAGAGCGTTCATCTGGTGGGGAAGCACCCCTAATTTTTGGCTTGGGACTGGTGTTTGTATTCTTGGTATTAGCAGCTCAATATGAAAATTATGTTGACCCTTTAATTATTATGTTGTCGGTTCCCTTGGCGATTTTAGGAGCATTGTTAGCCCAATCAATGCGGGGTTTTAGTAATGATATATATTGCCAGGTGGGATTGGTAATGTTGATTGGTTTGGCGAGTAAAAATGCGATTTTAATTGTAGAATTTGCCAACCAATTGCGAGAGGAGGGTTTGTCAATTACTAAGGCTGCTGTGGAAGCCGCACAGGAAAGATTAAGACCGATTTTGATGACTGCTTTTTCCACTTTGTTGGGGATTTTTCCCTTAGTAATTGCTACGGGTGCGGGTTCTGCTAGTCGTCAATCTCTGGGAACTGCGGTATTTGGAGGAATGTTTGTAGCGACTTTTTTGAGTTTGTTTATCGTTCCCGTTTTATATATTGTAATTGCCAGTATCAGGGAGCGTTTATTGCCAAGTCAGCGTCAAATTGAGGTAGAAAAAAGGGAGAATCTAAAGGTTGGTGTGGGGAGGGAATATTGATGATATTACTACAGAGGCACAGAGAACCCATAGAACACAGCCCACAGCTTATAATAATATTTCCCTCACTCTAGAAGAGTGGGGCTATACAAGCACTAGACGCGGTAGACAGGTCATGGCTTCTCTTTGAGTGCGGCTTCCCGTTCCCTGTAGGGGTTCTCGAAGAGTAGGGTAGCCTGCCTGCGCAGGCTAAATTTTCCCCATGCTAATCCCTTGTATTCATTCTAGTTATTGACGCAAAGTCTTTATTAAAAATAATTCCATGAGCATTAACACCATAAGTAATGATGTTACAGCAATTTTCAGGTAAATAGACCACACTGTAGGAGTTTAGCATTAATGATTTCCATTAGTTCAATAACGTTCAATAATATCTTTAATTAATTTACCTATATCAATCTTTTCCTCAATTTGGGGCACAGCGTGTTTTTGTAAATATTGCCAGTCAATTGAAATTTATTCAAAATGATTTTAATTTGCTATTTCCATCCTATTCTCATGCATTGTTCTTCGATATTTATATCGTCACACAGGTAAACCAACTTTATGCTCCTGCATTATAAAATATTCATTTTGTCTGATGTTTTTCCACCAAATTAAACCACCAAGTGTAGTAATTGGTTTTCTAAATGCCATAATATTTCCTCACTTTTTAAAAAATTGCCTAACAGAATAGCTCAACCGTAACCATTATGGGAAGAGTTTAGCTGTTTTCGCGGCTTTCAGCTGTCAGTTGCACCTAAGTGTTATTTCCCCTGCTTTTAGTATTCCCAAGCAGTAATAGAAAATTTATGGCGTTGCTGAATTCATGTATGATGCAGGATGTTGCGTTGTTCCCAAAACCTTGTTCCAGACGTTGCACTTGCTAGTCTCTACACCCGGATTCATACTTCAATTATGCAACGCCAAATTTACATAGCGGGTTTAACGCGCAATTACCCACCTTGAAATTGATTTCAAGGTGGGTTGTGAGGCTCAATGACATTGGTGCAAGTTATCAGTTAAAACCCACTGAAATTTTTACCCAGTCTGATTTATCTGAAAACTTACAGTAATGTCAGAAACCGGGTTTCTTTGTGCTTGTTGAGAAATTAATTCCTAGGCGGTAAATATGGCTAATTGAGAATGGTGCAAAATATGAGTCTGCTTTTACCCAATCTATCCTCTCCATAAGATATACCAATTTAATAAATATGCGATAGCAACAGCAGAATCAAAAATGGTGTGTAAAATATTGTTAAGAATTATATTTTTGATTTAACAGGCGTAACACTTTCCTGATGCGTTGCTTCCAAAACTATGAAAATATCCCAACTCACTCAAAAAGACAGTCGCAAACCGCGACTTAATTCAGCATTTCAAGAATTAATGCAAGTCCACTGGTGGATGGCTGGTTCCTATGTGATTTTATTTTGTACGGGTTCGTTGATGGCTAGGTTGGAACGGGAACAGTTTTTACGTAATGAGTTGTATGATTTTCATAAGTCCATTGGTGTATTGACAATGGCATTATTAACTTGGCGAATTTTGACATTATTACGAGTTTGGTGGCGTAAATATACTAAACGCACTCCCAAATTATCTCCAGCTTGGTGGCGAACTTTTGCCTTGCATACTAGCTTATATATGTTCATGTGGGCAGTACCTATTGCTGGTTTTTTGCTTTCCAATTCCTTTAAAGCCAATGGTGTCAAATTCTTCGGGATTGTGTTACCTGATATTTTCCCCGAAAATGAAGCAATGGTGGAAGTAGGACGTAGTTCCCATTTTTGGTTAGCTTATACATTTTTGGCATTTATCATCCTACATATGTTGACTTATCGAAAAGTGCTAAAAGCAAATTGGCGACGGTGGATGAATTTTGTTAGTAAACTCAAGCCTCTAACAAAGTAAATAAATAAAGAAATAAATTATTCCTATGGGATGGGCATTTTGTCCGTCCTTTATAATTAACACTTAAAAGCAAGCACCAACAAATAAATTATTCCTGTGGGATGGGCATCTTGCCCGTCCTTTATAATTAACAGGTAAAAGGAAACACTAACAAATAAATTATTCCTGTGGGATGGGCATCTTGCCCGTCCTTTATAATTAACAGGTAAGCACATTATTTTTCTTTATAATTAACAAGTAAAAAGAAACAGCAACAAATAAATTATTCCTGTGGGATGGGCATCTTGCCCGTCCTTTATAATTAACAAGTAAAAAGAAACAGCAACAAATAAATTATTTTTGTGGGATGGGCATCTTGCCCGTCCTTTATAATTAACAAGTCAAAGGAAACACCAACAAATAAATTATTCCTGTGGGATGGGCATCTTGCCCGTCCTTTATAATTAACAGGCAAGATGCCTGTACTACAAGATATTTTATTTTTTGGAAGTCCCTAATAATAACAAATCAAAAAATGTTTGCAAAAAATCCAATTGTAAGGGCGCGGTTTCCGCGCCCCTACCAACCATATGTCACATTATTTTTTCAAATTGCTATAAATAGGCTTTGTGCTTTTTGTGAAACTTTAGTTTACTCAGCAATTCCCAAATCCTCAGCTGTAATGAGAGAGATTCCAGCATCATCTAATTCTCCGACAAAATCAGCAATACGATTCGCTTGTTGCTCAATACTCCGCTCAAAAATAGTCCGCGCAAAACGTCCATTACCAAAGTTATTATCGCGGTTGGAATAAGCAATTTCAAAAATAGCTTGCAGAGCAATATTCGCGGCAATATCAATGGTATATCCGTTATCTTCACAGAATTTTTTGAAGATTAAAATTAGTTCCCTAGGAGTGTAATGGTCAAAGTAAAATAAGCGGCTAAAACGGGATTGTAAACCGGGATTAGACTCGATAAAATGCTCCATTTCTTCCTTGTAACCAGCCACAATCACAGCTAGGCGATCGCGATGGTCTTCCATGCGCTTAATTAAGGCTTGTACCGCTTCCAAACCAAAATCATCATAGGATGCATCCTTGGGTACTAAAGCATGGGCTTCATCAATAAATAACACCCCATCCAATGCTTGTTTAACTGCATCTTCCACCCGCAATGCAGTTTGTCCAATATAGCCACCGACAATTCCACCCCTATCGGTTTCTATTAAGTGTCCGCTTTGCAGACAACCCAATTGTTTATATAACCGACCTACTAAACGAGCAATGGTAGTTTTGCCAGTACCAGGGGGACCATAAAGGACAAGGTGCAGGGAAGTATCCACAGTTTTCAGTCCCCGTGCTTTGCGTTCAGTCTGCACCTTGAGAAAATTCGCCAAAGATAACAGTTGTTTTTTGGTGCCCTCCTGACCCACCAATGCGTTTAAATCAGCAAACACATTCTCTAGAGTATCCTCCTCTGGTGGTTCATGTATCCTAAAAGATGCTGTGGTTGCAGTTTCAGTACGTTTATTATTTTGTCCAGTAGTAGCTTCGCTGCTAGAGGTACTGATAATTAAACTATGTACCTTAATTTTAATTTGGTCATAGACAATAAAGCCAAACTTGCGATCGCTCACCTCCATGACTTTATCTGCTGGGAGTGTTTCCACCAGTACGCTGTTGATATAAAACTCGACGTTATCCCCATCCCGTCGGATATCAAGAATATTTACCCCATTGGGTTGTTTAATTTCTTTGCAAGTTTTCCAAGGAACATAGTCTTCATAGTCACCATTCTTCCAGCGGGAGATTCGGTATTCTCTGTTATCAGCAATGACAAACTCTAGGAAATTGCTACTATCTGCCAATCCCCACACAAAACCATACCCGTCATGATTGACACCAGTAACTTTTTCCAGCACCACATGGATGCGAAATTCTAGTTTATCGTAAAAGAAATCCGCAGATTGCCAAGATAGCCAGGAACAGCCTCCAGAGCGTTTATGTTCAAATGTATAATAGTGTGATTCAATGCTGAGAGTGCAGTCAGCAGTTTCTTTTGTACACCAGTTGTGGTGGTTGTCCTGAAAGTGTTCCTCAAAAATTAACATAGCTTTGCGGGAGTGGAATCAAGCTTGAACAGAGGTGGAGTAAAAAAGCTCTACACCAAGGAATTTAGAATATAACTTCACTTCCAATTGGGAGTTTTCTGTAGATTAGTGGAAAAATTTTTCAGGTAGCCGTCACCCTAGAAGGGTGCAGCTATACAAGCAAAGCCTGCCTTCGCAGGCTTGGTTTTATGTTACGCAGCGATACTACCGTAGAAACATTTAAGCCGAGAAAGCCACTGCTTCCAGTAATTAATTAGCTTTGGACGGTCAAATTCAAAAATTTCTGCTTTTTCACCTGGTAAAGCCACGACAATTAAAGCACGGCTAATCTTTCTGCCAAATGCAATTTTGCCTCTATTAACTGCACCACTATAAGCAACTAACTGTAATGGCTTGTCATAGAGTTTACTTTCTTCAAGTTTTGGTTTCTCAGCAGTAGTCCATTCAATGATATGGGGAATTCCCTTGTACCGGGCAACTAAATCAACCTTTCCTGCATAAGCTTCTATGTCATTGGGTACAAGTTGCTCAATCAGTTTAATATCACTAAGTTGGTTTAGCACAGGCTGAATACTATACCAGTAAGGTTCAAGCCAGTTGTTGTCAGGTTTGGGTAAGTCACCTTGGAGGTACTTTTTAATGAGCTTGTGCAAGGCTTTACCACGACGGATACTATTGGAGATAATTTTATTTGCCTGTGCATTACCTTTAGTATTGCGCCAGTTAGAGAGTACTGCAACAGATTTCTGTGGTTGTGTTGCTTTTAGAACGGTGGTGACAGCAGGAAGAAGAACGCCATTATTGTCTATGTAGTAGCAGTGTCCGTTGATGTATGTGGTTTTCATAATTTTTGCTTACTCAATCACTACATCAAGTTTCGCGGTAAGCTAGTACACAAACACTGCTCATTTTGTGAGTCTTTGTTGACTATATTTTTAGTAACTATGAATCAACAGCATTTCAATGCAATATTCACTCGACTAACTACTAGACGACGGGAAGTATTACTGAAAGTATTAGCTAACCAAACAGATAAGGAAATTGCTAAATCTCTGCACATCGCCGAATCAACCGTCAGAAAACATCGTCAGGAAATTTGTAAGGAATTTGGTTTAAAAAACGAATTTTCAGACGAACGTCGTTCAAAGCTTCCCGAATTAATTGCTTTATTTGCCAAGTATAAACCTGAGTTATTGAGTGAATCTGATTCAAGCTCACATACTTCAAATGGTACGGATAATCCGGTGCAAAGTGTGCGATCGCATACGGAAGATATTAAACTTGATGAAATTTTGAGGATTCTTCAGGGAATACAAAGAAACGAACAAATCATCATTTCTTCAGTTAACCTAATTTCTATCCCACCAACAATCGATAAATGGCAAGGACGCAACCAAGAGATTCAAAAACTACAAGCTTGGTTAAATGATTCCAGTGTCAAGACTATTGGTATTCATGGTTTAAGCGGAGTGGGTAAGTCTTGGTTGGCTGGATATCTGTATAATTATGCTGATTTTGATTCAAAATTTTGGGCTGATGTCAGACAGGGAACAGATTTTACAGTTTTTGCCCAGAATGCCTTAATAAAATTAGCAGGGATATCAGCGGAACAAGTAACTAAATTGCATGAAGCAGAGCAATTAATTTTTGCTTTACTGGAGGCTTTGAGAAAGCACCGATGCTTATTAGTTATTGATAACTTAGAGACTTTACTAGATCAAGAACGTCATTTTGTAGGCACTTACAGGGGCTTTTTCAATCGTTGGGTTGAACACGGGACAACCAGTAAATTGCTGGTAACAACCCAAACTATACCAGAAGTGATGGAAGGACATGGTTGTTGGCTACCTTTACAAGGATTAGAAGCCACTGATGGGGGAAACCTATTGCAAGAATTGGGTATTGTGGGTTCTGATGAAGAACTGCAAGATTTTTCTAAATATCTTAATGGACACCCAAAGATATTACGGTTAGTAGCATCCAAGTTAAAACCAGGTACTCACATCCGGGAGGCTGAAAAACTGGGCTTCAAGCAACTGGAGTTATTGTTAAATAAAGTCCCAATGTCTTATCGAGAACGGGAAAGGATATTCTTTGTTTGGATATTGGAACAACACTTTGAAAACTTAACCTCAGAGTTACAACAATTTTTTCTGAATCTCAGTCTTTATCGCCGTTCATTTGACCGAGATGCTGCGGCAGTAGTTTTGCCAGACACTAAGCCAGTTGTGAATTTGCTTTCATGGGATAAACTTCGTGAAATACCTTCTCAGGAAAAAGAATTACAATTTCTAAAATCCTTCGATACAACCAAGATCACAAATTTGGGAATGGTTTTGATGAATTCGGAAGGGCATAAAGCGCAAGAACCCACAGGGAATTGGAGAGTTCAACAAGCGCTGGATGAACTAACAAATCGTTCCTTGCTGGATATGAATCAAGGAGAAGAAAGCTATCAATTTCATCCGCTTGTAATGCAATATTCGAAGCAAAAGACAGGAAAACAACAAGAATTATTGAGAGAACGAGTATTAGCTTACTATTTGTCTATTGGCTCTGATCGAAGTACTTGGCAAACACTGGAGGATATCGCACCACATCTGGAAATTGTCTATCATTTGTGCGAAATGAAAGAGTATGCTGTAGCCTTAGAAACTCTGAGAATATACAAAGAGGTTTTGGATTTAAGAGGTTACTATTCGGTTCAGATAGAACTGTATGAAAAATTAGTGCAGTCATGGGAAAGTAGAAATGAAGAAAAGTCTGATTTCGCAGCTGCTTTAATTGACTTAGGAATCCTATATGAACATTTAGGGAAATACCCACAATCAATCAAGAATCTTCAACAAGCGTTGGTTATTGAACGAAACATTGGTGATAGGCAAGGCGAAGCAGCTGCACTAGCTAATTTAGGTCTTAATTACCAAAATATGGGAAACTACCAAACAGCACTTGAAAATTTTCATCAACAACTTATGATTGCACGAGAAATTAAAGATGATGAGGAAGAAGCAAAAGCATTAAATAACTTAGGAACTGTTTATTATTGGTTGGGTCAATATCAAAAGGCTATTGACTATCAGCAGCAGAAATTAAAGGTATTACAGAATGAATGTGATTTTCAACAGCAAGCTATTACACTAGGAAACTTAGGCTCTGCTTACTGTGCTTTGGGAGAATATCAGCAAGCACTGGAATGTCACCAACAACAACTAGAAATTGCGCGAAAAATTGGTTATAGAGCAATTGAAGCAAGAGCATTGGACGCTTTAGGAGTTGTCCACAATTGCTTAGACAAATATCAACAGGCAATTAATTTTTTGCAACAAAGCTTGATTATAACAAGAGAAATTGGTGACCGCGAAGCTGAAAGTATATCAGTCACTAATTTAGGTAATACATACTTTTTTCTGGGACAACAACAAAATCAACAAGCTATTCAACATTATCAACAATCTATAAAAATTGCACAGGAAATAGGTCATTACCATGCACAGGCAAATGCCTGGACTAATTTAGGACATGCATTTGCAGCACTGCAAGAAAAATCACAAGCGATGAAAGCTTTCCAAAATGCATATAATATTTTTCAAGCAATGGGACTAAATGAATATGCGCAAAGAATAAAAAAAATCATTGAGGAACTTTCCTAAAAATACAGTTATTAGCATAGTTTGTGAAATTGAATTGAACATACTCTTTTATCTCCAAATAAATAACTTTATCTGTTTAAGAAATTAACAACGGCGGGTGCGGGGATTGAACCCGCTCATCCCCGAGATGGTGGAGACTTAAACCGATAATCCTAAATTCTTCGTCCCCGAAAGGCAAATTGTGAACCAGGAATACCCGCCAAGTATGGGATGGGGAGGTAAAGAAATGGGGAGAAAAAATCGCCCCATCACCCCATCTATCTCCCCATCAAAGTTCACCCGTCGCTAGCATCTGAATAATCCGGGGTGTACTAGGATCAAACCCACCCATATCCCAAGAAAGAGGATCATTCGGATCTACTAAGGTAATCCGATAAGGTGCAAGGGTGACATACACCGCTTTCGCATTCGGATTCACCTTTTGCCGATATTTCGCCAGCGCTTGAGAAGGATGTTGATAGTTATTTGCCCAACTTTCTGAGTCAGTCCAAAAACAGATAACATCCGCTTTGAACCTATTCTTAATCATCCAGTCGTAAGCCACAGACGCATCGGTTCCCCCGAAGTTCTGATTGCTAGCTTTTTGCAACGCCGAACTAAAACTATCCTTAGCAGTAATACCCAAATCCCGGAAATCCGTAGCAAAACCGCGAATCATATAGTTTTTCTCAGCCTTAGCTGTTACCAATGCCATGGTGGTAGCAATTTCACAGCAAGTTAACCCTACAGAACTCACGGTGTAGTAAGACATAGAACCAGACACGTCAACGGCGTGCATAAACACCTTACCTGTGGGTTCCACCACATCAAAGGACAGTTCTAACGCTTTTTCTAAGATGTCTACAATCCGACTTACAGGGTTCCAAGTCTTCTTGCTGCGTCCTAATTGTCCCCCAGATTTATAGGTCTTGAGTGCCTTCAAAACGTCAATGGGATGGATGCGTCCTTTACGCAGACGTTCTTTATTGGTGAGAACCGCTTCCACCCGCAGGATATTAGCGCTTTCATCCGCACGCAACACACCCAATTCTGTCAGAGAACCGAGGTTACGCAACATCGCACCAATGGGCATTTCTTGGAATAACAACTGCCAAGCTTGCTTATCCATTTTGCCCACGGGAGCAGTCATTTCATGGGTTAACCGTCCCTTGAGAATAGCTTCATGGGTTTGTTCGGGATTGCGCTTCAGCCACTCATACCACCAAATCTGCGTTAAGGCATCACAAGGAATTTCTGTCGGTAATTCTTCCCAACCTTTAACTACCCAATGATACAAGAAATCATGGTCTTGTGTGGGTGGTTTTACGTGGAACAGCCGCAAAGCATCGCGGTTAGAAAAGCCCAAACGTTGCTGATATTTCAACAACTGGTAAGCCAAACCCTTGACATCTTCCCGGGAAAGCCAACCTTTACCCGCTTCCCGCACCACCTTCCCAAATCCCCGCATAGACTTGGTGTAATTTAGCCATTCGTAAAAATGGCTACCTGTGCGTACAACTTGGGGGAAGATTTCCATAAACGCTTTTTTGGCTTCTGGTGTTTCACCCATGGACAGCAACACTAGCGCTAGAATAGGGGCACTATTATTAATAGCCCGTCCATCGCTGGCATACACAATTTCTTCCCCCACACGGGCAGGATTTTGCGCGATCGCCTCTTTAATAGTGGCGACAAAATCCTCAGTTAATTCCTGCTTACCAGCATAGTAAGTACTTTTCGCCGTACCAATGAGCAAACAACGCCGCAGCATCTGCCAAATGCCCGCATCGAACATCCAGCCGCCACTTCTTCCCTGAATCATTTCCGCTTCCCGTCCAGGGATAGGCTGAGATTGCGGTGTACCTTTATTTTTTTTGGTAAAAAAGTTATAGTTCATATATTATGGTTCTCCTTCTCGTCCTTTGCAGGCAAAAATATTCATAATTACGTAGCTTGCTTCCCGCCTACAGTCAGACAATTACGAATTACGTAGCTTGCTTCTCACGAAGTGAGTATTACGAATTACGAATTATATTTGGGTGGCAGGACGGGATTTGCACCCGCTACCTCTCGTTGTTAAGACGATAACCATCATTCTTCGGTCTTTGCAGACAAGTTGTGAACAAGGATATTTAGCGCTCTACTACTGAGCTACCTGCCACATGTAATAATTAAGAGTTAGGAGTTATGAGTTATGAGTTATGAGTTCTGAGTTAATAATTCACAACCCAAGCACTCAACAATTGATTTTTGGGTGGCAGGACGGGACTTGAACCCGTGACCTCCCGCGTTACCAAGCGATAACCTGCGATAACCCTTATTCTCCGTCCCCATAGGGCAAGTTGTGAACAAGGACGTTTTGGCGCTCTACCTCCTGAGCTACCTGCCACATGTAAAATTTAGGAGTTATGAGTTGGGAGTTAGGAGTTAAGAATTCAAAATTTTGAACTCCAAATAGTATTTTGGCTGGCGGGACAAGAATTGAACTTGCGATAATCCTCATTCTTCGTCCCGAAAGGGCTAGAAACTGTAACTAAATTGTTGGAGGGAGCTAGACATTAATTCACATTTTTGTCCAACATTCAGATGTGCTATTATTTTCAAGGTAGCGAAAACCAAGCGCCAAAACAGTTTCAAATAGGGTAAGTTCTATCCGAATTTAAGCCTGTGGACTGGTTAGTGCCGACACTGCCAGGTTGAATCAGGAAGCAATCCGGTCGATGTCTAACAAAGTTCAACTTTGTCTAGCTTTGTCCAAGTGTTGTAGAACGGCAAGTTTTGAATCAGGAATGCTCCCCATTGAGCAACCCGCCATCGTAATCTTTAGAAGTTAAGAACTAAGAACTCATAACTTGGCACTCAAAACTGATTTTGGTACGGGGGGTGGGATTCGCACCCACGTCTCCGGCTGGAAAAAGCGATAACCCTCATCCTTCGGTCTTTGCAGACAAGTTTATGAATAAGGATATTTCGGCATTCTAGACTGCTAAACTACCCCCGCATATGGAGTTAAAAGTTAGGAGTTAGGAGTTAAGAGTTAGGAGTTAAGAATTAAAAATTCAGAACTCACAACTTCCCACTCTAATTTTGATTTGGCGTAGGGGGATTTGAACCTGCGAATGGAGGATTTACGATAACCCTTATTAGTCGTCCCTAATGGGCAAGTTTTTAACAAGGAATTATGGGTTTGCACCGCTTCTAAAAACCTACGCATATCTGGGCACAAATCCGCAAATATCAGCAAGTCTAACTCCACGGTGTAAGTTCGCTCAATTAGAAATGCCAAAAGGCTTGGTTCCTTT
>JAAUYD010154158.1_pt1 | contig 16486 bp, 8 predicted proteins | sample 7278101 | NCBI WGS metagenome assembly JAAUYD01 (sample SAMN14350128, study PRJNA611818) | marine sediment metagenome | isolation source: surface marine sediment (0.6m) | place: French Polynesia: Moorea | collected 2018-08 | reverse complement strand
TCAGCGGGTAATTCCTGAAAACAGGTAAAACAACCACGTAAAGCACAGAGTTGCAACACAGGAGCGAACGACCTGAATAAAAACGCATGGACTCTAGTCGAGTACCGAAAACCAGCAAAGTTGAATATATACATAAATGCTGTATCCGGGGGTACCGGAGAACAGGGTAAAACTACGTTTGGGGAGATAATCCCGCTGGGTCTAGATTGCTTCAGCTTGCTTGTGCGCAGTTTTTCTGCGGGAAGTCGGTAAGAAGGATCGACGGCGTCCTCTCTAGATTTAAGGAGTGTCAATGAACCAAGAATCCTCGTCCTTATAGGACGATGGAGTGTCAATATAGAAACCCGGTTTCTTTGGTCTTCACCTTTTATTTATAAACAACCTCAAAGGAGGTGATAAATCAAATCCTTACTTTCCATATCTGTGTATTTTCATTAGCCCATTTTCCACTGAATTGCTCCTGTAGTAATTCAGTGGCACTATTTCTATCTAAAGGCTTAGAGAAAAAATAGCCCTGTCCATATTCACAACCGAGTTGGTGTAATTTGCACTTTTGGGATGCTGTTTCTATGCCCTCAGCAATCACATCCAGTCCCAAGGTATGGCTGAGCATAATCACGGTTTTGACAATGGCTGCATCTTCTTCCGTATCTCCCATGCGGCTAACAAAGGAACGGTCTACTTTTAAAGTGTTAATGGGAAAACGGTGCAAATAACTTAAAGAAGAATATCCGGTGCCAAAATCATCAATACTCAGCCGTAGATTTAGACTTCTTAGTTTTAGCAATATGGCAATAGCAGTTTCCACATCTTGCATGGCTACGGTTTCGGTAATCTCTAGTTTGATAGCACTTGGATCTACCTCTGTTGTCTTGAGAATATAGGCAATCTCCTCCACTAAATCTTCTTGATTTAACTGTTGTCCAGAAAGATTGACACTCATTATCAGTGGCGGATCTGAGGGAAATTTAGTGTGCCATATAACCAATTGGCGACAAGCTGATTCTAAAATCCACTGTCCTAAGGGAATAATTAGCCCCGTTTCCTCTGCAAGGGGAATAAATTCTCCAGGAGAGACAAATCCCCGTTCAGGATGACGCCACCGTACAAGTGCCTCAAAACCAATAATTTGATTACTTTTTAAGCAAACAATTGGTTGATAATTGAGATAAAATTCTTCATTTTCTAAGGCACGACGGATTTCCGTCTCCAATTGCAAACGGTTGATGACTTGGGTATGCATACCCGTAGCAAAGACTTCATGACGAGATTTACCCAAATCTTTAGCCCGATACATGGCTGTGTGAGCATCTCGCAGTAAATCCGCTGGTTGATGCTCAAGTTCACTCTGGTTGAAGGCTATACCAACACTTACACTAGTAAATATTTCTTGCTCCTTAAGTTTAAAGGGCATATTCATTTCTTGCTGTAAGTAGTCAGCTAAGAGAATTGCTTGACTACTTTCGGTAATATTTTCGATAAAAATAGCAAATTCATCACCTCCAACCCGCGCTAAAGTTCCCCTACCCCCCAAAGCAGCATTTAATCTCTGGGTAAAATCAGTTAGCAATTTATCTCCCAGGTGATGACCAAAACTTTCATTTACCAGTTTAAAACTGTCGATATCCAGAAACAGTACGGCAAATCTACGGTTTGGATGAATTTTGGCATCAGCGATCGCCCATTGCAAATACTGTAAGAAAAGTTGCCGATTGGGTAATCCCGTTAAGACATCATGGAGGGTATTATAAAGTGCCCTATGGGCAAGAATAGTAATATTGGTAGCCAAAAATGCTAAAGCTGGTGGAATCAAGGGTATCCAACCTGCTTGGGTAAAAAAGCCAAAGCAACAGCCAAATAATATTCCCAAGGGAGCTACTGTGATGATGACGTGGAAAAATGGATGTCGCTGTCGCCATGCTAACCAACCCCCAATTAAAGCCCAACTCCATATCCATAAAACTTCTGCCCATTCAGACCAAAACCAAATCAGCGGTTTTTGGTCTAGGGTTGTGCTCAGTAGCTGGCTGACAAGTTGAGCATGGAGTAACACCCCCGGCATACTATGCTTTGCTGACTTACTGGCATTGTAGGGGGTTAAAAATAAGTCATTGGCACTAGGGGCTGTTACACCAATCAGCACCACCTTGTCCTTGACCCATTCTGGCTTAATTTTACCATTCAAGACTTCCCCAAGTGATACCATCCGTGCTACATGCCGCTCTGAACGATAAGAAATCATTACCTGACTACCAGCATTATCAATATTGTGATAGCCACCTGCATAGGCATCCAAACGGGGAAACACAGTCTTGCCCAAATACAGGGCATGTGGTGTTATTTTTAGAGAAATATCTTTGTCTTCCAGGTATTTGAGAGCCAAGCGCAAAGAAAAAGAGTAATATTTCTTCTGACCCTGGTTGCCAAAAAGAAAATTCCGACGAACTACATTATCTTCATCGATCATAACATCGTTGAAACCGAGTTTATCGGCAGGCATACCAGGAATAGGAGACACTCCTCCAACAGTAGTATCGCCGATATAATAAATACTAATAACATTATCAGCCTGGAGCTGTTTGAGGAACTCCTCACGACCTGGTGGTTGGGGGACATTGCGGTACATATCTAAGCCAATCACCTTTGGCTGGTACTGTTGTATTTTCTGCAATACTTGGGCAAGAGTGCGATCCCTAATCAGCAATTGGTTCTCGTTTTTAATATCTTCCTCTGTGATTTCCACCACTAGTAACCGGGGATCTTCACCAGCATCTGGTTGCAAGCGCACCATAGAATCAAAGCTAACTAATTCCAGTAACTGCAACCAGCCCATTTGTCTGGCACCTAATACTAATCCTGTCATGATAATACTAGCAGCAATCACCGATTGCTTCCAGTTGAGCGTGATCAGGGAAATCTTAATTTGGCGTTGACCATAACTATTAATTGCAGATATCAGAGATGAAAATCTTTGAAAAAATTTAGTAAACACACCTACTAAACCTAATTAGTTTTATATTGAATTTGTTTGAACTTGTTTTAATTTATTATGGAAACAAAAATTTTTTATGTTTATTGGAACTGCCTTTGATTTTGATGATAGGGGTACGGCATAAGTCAATGAAACTTATAACCAGCAATAATTTTAATGCCGTACCCGTGGTTTTTATCAATATCGAATCACTGATTAAAAGAAACTTCCGCAGTTTTTTGAACGTTGATATTCATTAGCGGTTCTTGGGCGATCTCACCTAAATTTTCCTGTTCTAATAACTCTTTCCACTTAGCAGCGAGATGAGCATCATTGGGATTTTGACGCCGTAGTTCTGCCAATGCGGTTAATGCATCTTGCCAATAATTAGCATTAACTTCTCCTTGTTTAATCCATCCATCTACAACAATGTCATGAGCTCGATTTTTAGGATTGCACAAGATTGACAAATACCAACGCAGTTTCTGTTCCTTCTCTAGATTAATGGATTCAGGTACGCTGACAGTTATAATTCCCGCAGAATCACTAGTGTGAAATTTCTTTTCATACAGTACATTACGCTTTGTATCGACTATGAGAAACTCCACATCCATGGGAACAGAAGTTTTGGGTAGGTGGAACAACAACTTTGGATGGGCTGATTTTGTTAATACCTCTTTATTCTGTGGTACTAATGCCATTAAGTGTCCAGCAGTATGGTTGTTACATCCCCGTGAGGCAGCTCCCCGTCTGCGGTTTGCATTTGGTAAGCCTTGTTCTTGTTGATTATTCGATTCCTGTGAGGAGTTTGCCATTACTTGACTTGGCAAGGTGCAAGAAAAGGTTAGCAAAGATGTCACAAAAATAGCGGTAAATGTTCTGTTTCTGAAAATTTTTTTCATATAAAAGCCTTGTTTGATACTTAGGTCTTTATTAATTACCTTACCTCTACAAATAGCCCATCTATTTAGAAATTGGTAGATGGTTTCTATGGAATTTACTATATTTTTACACGTATTACAAGCTATATAAAATCACTAATATTCTAGTGCTTGCACTTAAGTATAATCAATGAGATAACATTAGATAACAATAATTACAAGGCTTGATAGTTATCGGTCAGTCCCTACCTTGGGGGGAACGTAAAAAAATTACCCATTCAAAAGTGAATCTCCATGGGTTGAGACAGAAGACCTGAAAAAAAGAAATTTTTTTGCTCTCCATAGATAAATTTGGGGACTTGTATCTGCCATTTCCTTGGTTAAAAAAATGAACGACGTGGGAATAGGGTTTATTCTATTCTAGTTGTAGTCGATTATATTCATATGTGTCCTTTTTCTAATCTCATCTAGGAGTATCTAGCAGCGCACAGCTAGCCGTAGACACCTAGAATAACTCCATTAACGGGTGCGACGACGACGCACCCAGCCAAATAAACCCACAACTCCTAATCCTGCTATCATACTTGGTTCGGGTACGTCAGTAGCTTGGGTATAGTCTGCTTCTTGCCAAAAACCATACCAACTATTGTGGCTGTAAGAATCCTGACTCCTGCGCTGAATATTGTTGTCTGGGGCAATTTTTTTGAAGGTGTTTTTGTGATTTTTTTTGCCTGATTGATTTTTGTCTATAGCTGTAAAATCACTGGTCGAGGACTCAGCGGAATCGTCGACGGTAATACTTGTTGTATTGTCTATTTGAGGGTTAACAGCACTATCGTTAGAAGTGGATTTTATATCCCAACCGATGACATTTAACAATTTCAAATCTAGATCGGAGATATTTAGAGAGTTCCCTAGACTAAGGGTCGGATTCATGATTCCTAGGGGGGATTCCCTATCCTCAGACCAGTGACTGACTTGATAGCGATCGCCATCAGCGAACTCACCCAGGTCAGTTTGACAACCATCGATGGAAAAGTAAGTTTGGGAACCTACAGACCAGTCAAATATGCCCTGATTCTTGCTGTTGTCGGAACAACGAAACAAATCCATGGGACTGACATAAGCTAACTCATCTTCTAATAGAATCTGATCGTTAGTTTGATTATGTTGATTGTTTTGATTTTTTTTGCCTTTTTGATTACGTTGATTCCTATCATTTTCAGGGGTGATTGTATTTGATAGGTCATTATATAATAGCTTCAAAACATCGACACCACTGACAAATCCCAAAGCGTGACCAATTTCGTGTTCAGCAACAGTGAGTAAGTCAAATTTATTGCTGTCAATCTCAGCATCGCGATTGTTAATTCTGGAAAAATCCCAAATAGAATTGTTGTTAATATAAATCTGGGCATCGAACTCGGTATTATCATTATCTGAAAGTAAGTTTAACGCCTTAGCATTAGCACGACTAAGCCAAATCTTGTTGTTATTAAAACTTCCGTTATCGTCTACCAGAATATTATTATCTAGAGATTTTAGTTGTTCATAGTTCTTGTAACTGATGTTTTGTTCATCATTCATCACCATGCTAAATCGGGAATCAAAAAACTGAATTTGGTTTCTGTCTAGGGTGTTTAGTTGTTCTAGAGTTATTTGCTGAAATATATCTTGAGCTTGTTCTATAATTGTTCTGTTGGCTTGTACATCAAACCCTGCATTTCTCAACAATTTTCTATTTGCCGACTCTCTATCTTCTAGGTCTACACCCAAGGTTTGTAAAATGTTAGTAAATCCTTGATTTCCAGAATCAATTTGTAGATTTTTGAAAGCTGTTAAATCATCTTCTGAACTGATATCTCGAAAGCTATTATTCAGGAAATTATCATAATTAACCCGCACCATATTTGGAAGTGATGCACCCAAAGCATTGGAGTTAGATGGCTGTTGAAAATGAACACGAATGTTGATTTTGACCTCATCTTGTAACTTGGAAGACCAAAAATTACCAGCTTCTTCAAATCCATTAATTACATAATCAGGAGTATCAGAATTATGAGTAAATGTGAATTGTATTGCGTGGGCGGAAGTATTGCTACCAATACCAGTTGCCAAAGCAAGAGTAAATGGTGTAACTAGTTTAAGAGTATTAATTAAGCGCAATAATCTAGACTTCATATCCGACATGTACCATTGAAAACAAGTATATAAAAAACAAACAATAATTATGTTTTTATCCGATTTTTAATTGATGCTGAGTAACTGTTACAAATAAAAATTGCATATTGAGGATGGGAGATATAGCCCCAAGTTTGACAGGAGATTTTTCTGCTGGTAACTTTTCTCCATTCCATTCATAACAGATGTTTTAAATTTTCTGCTTTATCAGATTTTTTTGAGGTTATAATTAGCAGCAACTAATATTATGTTTTTTATTTTGATAATGACAATTAGTAAAAATACCAATTTTATTTGTATAATGCTAATGTTCTCAGTTTGACCCAGAATAACAGCAAGAGAACAGAGTATTTACGCGGAATTTTAACTTAACAGTCCTTTAAATATTCTTTGATGAAAGCTTAACTATAAAAGTTAAAGACAATGTAATGTCAAACTCTAGGACAATCAAAATTATTAAGGTGCAAAACATTTTCAATCAAGGAATACATCCTTGGTAATGGTTTGATAAATGGAAATTTGTCATAGAGCTTTTTTTGAAAATCAGCTTGATAAAACTAATGAAGGAGGTTTGATTTTAACTTTCCCCCTGGGTAAATATAATGAACAGCCAACGGAGACTTTAACAGGCTGATTGACTGACAAATCTTTTTGATGTAGGTTGGGTTGTAGCTTGCTTCCCCGGAGGGGTAGCATGTAGACGCGGTAGACAGGTCATGGCTTCTCTTTGAGTGCAGCTTTGAGCAGAGTAACCCAACAACCGTAACACACATCTTGCACCAGGGTCAGAAACCGGGTTTATTGGCAATATTTACCTGTCAAAACCCTAATTTTTCGTTGATAAACCCCGGCAGTCGCTATAACGGGGGGGAACCCCCGCAACGCGCTGCCTCGCTTTCTCAATGGTTGTTGAGAATGGTGCAATATATGAGGTAACCGATTGCGTTGGGTGTCGTTCCTCCACCCAACCTACGAAATTTCAACACTTCCAAGACTTTTGTCAGTCAACCAGCTTTAACAGGACTTACGCAACTGGCACATTTATTCTCAAGCTGTCACATAGGCTTAATTTGGTTCTAATGCTTATAAATCAAAGCTTATAAGCTTTTAAATCAAATTTAAGTATGTGTGCCAATTGCCATGAGAGTGTGACACTTACGTAAGTCCTATTTAATTTTGGGGTGTTGCTGAATCCATAGCGTGAAAATGATTTTGCATGATTCCAAAACCCTCCCTCCAGACCTTGCAGTGCAACGTCTGGAACACCTAGATTCATACTTCAAATCAGCAACGCCAATTTTGGGCTACATTTTGGGCAATATGGGGATATGAAAGCTAGCGAATCGCTGCATCAACCCATTGTTCGGCATTGCTGAATTAAGGGATGAATATGAGTGGGGTAGGCATCTTGCCTGCCTTAGAAATATAGAAAAGGGGCAGGGATGCCCGTTCCACAAGGCAAGATGCCCATCCTACAAAACCATCAAAATCATCCCGCATTTATGCAACGTCCATTGTTCTATCTGTGCAAAAAAAACTGATAACTACTATTGGCGAATTGAAAAGATATGGAGCAAACTATAAACATAGGGGGTGAGGTATATTCTGTAAATTCTTGACGGAAATTCAGCAACGCCAAAATATTTATATTTACAAGTTGAAAATTACAAATTTAATAATCTGAGTTTATGCTGATATGTCAAAGTTATTCTCTCATGATAGAGACATGGCGTTGATTAAATATTTGGGTTATGCCGTGCCTCTATAATTCTTCAAAAAATGCCAAATAATTGCAGGTGAGGAATTTTGAATTTTGGGTAAAAGTTTTGGCAATAGAAGCAGTAAACTGCAAATAACTAATTATGTACGATAAACCAAAAATAAAATCAAGAATACCGTATTCTTACTATATTGGTGCGATAAAGATTCTGACTATTTCTTGTTTAAGTATTAATTTTCCAGCCACTGCACAAATTTCTGCCGACCGTACCCTTCCCACCCCCAGCGAAGTTTCACCAGGAAAAACACAAGGGCTAGATTTTTTGATTACAGGGGGAACAACAGCAGGTAATAACCTCTTCCACAGCTTTGAGGGGTTTTCTGTCCCCACTAATGGTTCTGCTATTTTCCAAAATGATTTAAATGTTGCAAAGATCATTAATCGTGTCACAGGTGGTTGGGAATCGAACATTGATGGTTTAATTCAAGCTCAAGGTAACGCCAACTTTTTTCTGATTAATCCCAATGGCATTATCTTTGGTAGGAATGCTTCCTTAAATATTGGTGGTTCATTTATCGCTAGTACAGCCAGTAGCATCAAACTTGACAACAAAGATGAATTTAGCGCTACCAATCCTCAACCACCTTTACTGACCGTTAGTGTTCCTCTGGGTGTACAATTTGGTAACAAGGCTGAATCTATTGTTAACCAATCTCAAGTTACAGATGTTCGGGGACGACCTGCTGGACTCCAGGGACTACCCAATAGTACCTTGGCACTTATAGGTGGTGAGGTGAAGGGAGAAAGGGGTAATATCACTGTTCCTGATGGTCGGATCGAGTTGGGTAGTGTAGAAAAAAATAGTTTCGTTAGCTTGATCCCCAACTCCCAGGGATTTGCTTTGGGATATGCAAATGACCAAAAGTTTGAAGATATTCACCTTGATGGGTCGTTACTTGATGTTACTGGCTTGAGTGGTGGTGGTAACATTCAGCTTCAAGGTGGGACAGTGAGTTTGAATCAATCCGGTTTGTTTGCACGAACATCCCCTTTTGGGACCCAAAGCGGTGGGGAAATTAGCATCAAAGGTAATCAACTGAATATAAATAACTCTACGGTTCAGACAATTACATTTGGTGCCACCCAAGGTGGGGATGTCACCCTTGCAGCCAAGAAAGTGGCTATTCAAGGACCGTGGACAATGGTATCCGCAGAAACCAAAGATACAGGCAATGGTGGTAAATTAACCATTCGCGCTGATGATGTGCAATTAAATGACCTGAGTATTTTGGGCACTGAAAGCAGCGGCTTAGGTAATGCTGGTGATGTATTAATTGAAGCTCAAAAAGTAACTATCCGCGATGGGTCACAGGTCACAGTCAATGCCTTGGCAGAGGGGTCTGGTGGTATATTAGTAGTCAAAGCCTCTGAGTCCATTGACCTTGTAGGAGATGGAGAATTATTTGGCAATCGCTTTTCCAGTGGTTTAGTGGCAGATACTGAGGGAGGGGGAAAAGCAGCAGAGGTGAGACTTGAAACTGGCAAGTTAACTATCCAAGATGGGGCAAGAATATCGGCTTCTACTTTCGCTGACGCAGATGCAGGTAAAGTCAACATTCAAGCTACAGAGGTAGAACTGATAGGTACTGCAATAACTGGTAAACCCAGTGGTGTATTTAACCAAGTCGAAGCCACAGCCACCGGTCAAGGAGGCGACATTACCTTTGCAACTGAAAAATTACTGATTCAAGGGGGAGCGCAGGTATCAGTTAGCACCTTTGGCTATGGGGATGCTGGTCGTATTTCCGTGATTGCGCCCCAGTCAGTAGAAGTACGAGGGAAAGTATCAGATGCGACTCCTAGTGGCTTATTTGCTCAGGTAGACAGTAAGCCTGGTGTGCCCTCCGCTACAGGTCGGGGAGGTAATATTTTCTTAGATACAGGTAAACTAATTCTCCAGGGTGGAGGGGTGCGAGTATCAGCCACTACCGCTGATGCTGGTGCGGGAGGAAATGTCAGTATCAAAACTAACGACTTACTGGTGCAGGACGGTGCCCAAATTCAAGCAGCAACTAGGGGTTTCGCGGATGGGGGCAAAGTGGAAGTAACCGCTGATACCATTGAACTTATTGGTGCAAATGTTTTTCCCAGTGCTTTGGTAACTTCTACCGCAGGTGATGCAGCTGCTGGTAACTTAACTGTGACTACTAAAAATCTCTTGATTCAAAATGGAGGCAGAATTTCTGCTTCTACCTTTGGTGCCGGTGCGGGAGGAGAAATAAACATCAATGCCTTTAATGTGCAACTAATTGGCACCTCAGCCAGGGGAGAATTTGCCAGTGGCTTATTTAGTGAAACTCAAGGTTTAGGAGATGGGGGCAAACTGAATATCAGCACCGATAAATTACTGATTACAAATGGAGCAAGGGTGTCAGCAGACACATTTGCTGGTGTAGGTGGCAGTATTAGTTTGATAGCTAATAGCTTAGAAGTAAACAATGGCGGACAATTGCGCACTAATACAGCTGGTAACAGTAATGGGGGTAATATTACCATGAAAGTCAAACACAGAATTCTACTTACAGGCAATGATAGTGGTATATTTGCCAGCACCACTGCCGATTCTCAGGGCAATGGTGGCAAAATTGACATTAACCCCATCAGCTTGATGATTCGGGATGGGGCAACCATTGGGGTGGATAGCCAGGGAACGGGGACTGGTGGTGATATCCTCTTTAATGCTGAATCCCTAACTTTGGATCGGGGAAAAATCTCTGCCCAAACCCGCAGCAATACTGGTGGCAATATTACCCTACAAGTGCAAAACTTACTATTATTGCGCAATAGTAGTCAAATTTCTACTAGCGCTGGTAATCGGCAGTTTGGTGGGGATGGTGGCAACATTACCATTAGCAGTCCTTTTATTGTTGCCCCTCCCATAGAAAATAGCGACATTACCGCTAATGCCTTTATGGGAAGGGGAGGTAATATTCAAATCACTACTGAGAGTATGTTTGGTATTATTCAAAGCGACCAACTAACTAATTTCAGTGATATTACCGCTAGTTCTACTTTTGGCGTTAATGGTGTCATTGAAATTAATTCCCCAGAAGTGGACGCTTCTCAAGGATTAACGGAACTACCCGAAAAAGTTACAGATGCCTCAAAAATGATTGCCCGGGGTTGCCAAGCCATACTAGGAGAAGATTCTAGCAATTTCTTGATTACCGGACGAGGTGGTTTACCACCCAGCCCTGATGGCATCCTCAGTGGCAATGGTATGCTGCCAGATTTAGCAACCACTCCAATTATGGGTACAACTAATTTATACAAAGCCCCAGTGTCAACCAAGACAATTTCCCATCCTTGGGATTCCCTAGTAGAAGCCCAAGGAATGGCATTGAATGACAAAGGACAAATAGTTTTGATAGCACAAGCTCCGAATCTAAATTCCCATAGTTCTTGGTTACCCTCAAGGAATTGTCATGGAAATTAAAAAAACTTTTTTATACTCTTTTTTAAGTAAAAACTCTTTAATATATCTATATCGTCGCTCAATCCGTTTTTGCTTGTGGATTTTGTTGGGAATAGTTTCAACCCTGTTGTTAGCTGCTGGGGGTGTATTTCCTCTAACTGCCCAAGCTTCCCCACCCCAAGAGATGGTACAAATATTATCCGATGCGGCACAACAGGAACAACAAGGTAGAGAATATTACCAAGCAGGACAGTTTGCTGCTGCGTTAAAAATTTGGCAACAAGTTTTACTGGTATACCAATCCCAAGGAGATAAATTTAACCAAGCCAGGGTTTTAAGTAATCTTTCCTTGGCTTATCAACAGCTAGGACAATGGTCTCAAGCTACCCAAGCAATTTCTGATAGTTTAAAATTAATGCCAGTAAAGGACGCTAATCTCTCCCCAGAACAGTTAAAAGTCTTAGCACAAGCCCTCAACACCCAAGGTAGTCTCCAGTTAGCCACAGGAAAACCAGAAGCAGCCATAGAAACCTGGCAAGGGGCAGCAAATACTTACAAAAAAGCCAAAAATGAAACTGGAGTCATTCGTAGCCTGATTAATCAATCCCAGGCTTTAAAGTCTTTAGGATTATATCGCAAAGCCCTATCAACTTTAGAACAAGTCAATCAAATCTTACAACAGCAACCAGATTCCCAAATCAAAGCCGCTGGACTTTGTAGCTTGGGTACTAGTTTACGCTTGGTAGGAGAATTAGAAAGGGCGCAGGAAGTTTTAAATGCTAGTTTAGAACTAGCTGAAAAATTGCGATTACCATCGGATATCAGTTCCGCTTTGCTGGCTTTGGGTAATGTTGCCCATGAAAATCAAAATCACCAATCTGCTTTAAACTTTTATCAACAAGCTGCAAATATCGCTCCCTCACAATGGTCGAAAATTAGCGCCCAATTGAATCAATTAAGTATTTTAATTGAGATAGAAAAATGGGCAGATGCACAGACTCTGGCAAGTAAAATACAACCCCAACTGCTTAATCTTCCCTCTAACCGCAACACAATTTACGCTCAACTGAACCTAGCCGAAAGTCTAACTCGCTTACAGCAGGCAAATCTTGCCAATTCCCCCAATCTAGAAAACATTGCTGAACTAGTAGCAACTAGCCTCAAACAAGCACAAAGTTTAGGGGATAAACGAGCCGAAGCATATGCACTCGGTAAACTGGGTGGACTTTACGAACAAAATCAGCAATGGTCAAATGCTCGAAAATTGACCGAAAAAGCCCTAACACTAGCCCAGGCAACCAATACCCCAGAAATATCATACCGCTGGCAATGGCAATTAGGGAGAATTCTCAAGGCACAGGGAGATACACAACGGGCGATCGCAGCTTATCAACAAGCAGTCAACACTCTCCAATCTTTACGTAGGGATTTGGTAGCAGTGGAATCAGATGTTCAGTTTTCCTTTCGGGACAGTGTAGAACCAGTTTACCGAGAATTGGTTGCTTTGCTTTTACATAGCGACTCATTACAATCTAATCAAAAATCCCTAAAACTCAAAGATGCACTTCAATCACAAACCAGTCAAAAATATTTGTTACAAGCCCGTCAAGTGATTGAATCTTTACAGGTTGCAGAACTAGATAACTTCTTTCGCGAAGCCTGTTTAGATACCAAAACCACTCAAATTGATCGCATTGATAACCAAGCCGCTGTTATTTATCCCATAATCCTCAACGACCGTTTAGAAATTATTCTCAGTTTGCCACAAAAACTACGCCACTATACAATTTCCCTACCTCAAAACCAACTGGAGAACACTATAGAACAACTACGTCAAAATGTAGTCATTCGTACCAGATACAATTTTATGCCCTTCTCAAAACAATTGTATGACTGGTTAATCCGTCCCCTAGAACAAGAATTAGCTACAAGTGGAATTAAAACCTTAGTGTTTGTACCAGATGGCGTATTACGAAATATTCCCATAGCAGCACTACACGATGGCAATCAATATTTACTGCAAAAGTACAACATTGCCTTGACACCAAGTCTACAATTACTACCACCGCACAAGTTACAACAAAACAGTTTTAAAGTACTGGGGGCTGGGTTAACTGAAGCCAGACAAGGATTTTCCCCTCTGGAATTTGTCAAACAAGAATTCAAAGAAATTAAATCGGGAGTACCCAGCACAGTTCTATTAAACCAAGAATTTACCCGTGAAAATGTAGAAAAGAACCTACAATCGAAATTTTTCCCCATCGTTCATATCGCCACTCACGGTCAATTTAGTTCCAAAGCCATCGAAACCTTTATTTTGACTTGGAATGACCGAATTCGGATCAATGAATTAGATAACTTACTCCATATTGGTAATCAAAATAAGCAGCAAGCAATTGAGCTTTTGGTGCTTAGTGCCTGTGAAACTGCTGTCGGCGATGATCGTGCAGCCTTGGGATTAGCAGGAATAGCAGTCAAAGCAGGGGCACGTAGTACCTTAGCAACATTGTGGCCCGTTAATGATGAAGCAACAGCAAATTTGATGGGTCGATTTTACAAAGAGTTAAGCAATACTAAACAAAGTAAAGCTCAGGCATTACGCAACTCCCAATTAGCTTTATTAAAAGATCCAAATTATGAACATCCACTTTACTGGGCACCTTATATTTTGGTAGGAAATTGGTTATAAGTAGGAATGGGGTAACTTTGCCCCATTCCTTCTGATTTATGGGTAAAAACCGAATAGTTTACAATATCAAGCATCAGCTAGATTCTGGCTCTTTAGGCATATTGGCTCTACCGTACTTGTTATGCCAAATTAACAGTCTTGAAGAGGGAACTCTTAGTAGGCAATACAGGAAAATTTTGTCAGTAAATAGGGTTTGCTGAATAGCTGTAAAACCCTGATAAATGGAACTTTTCAGGCTACCACAGAATTACAAAAGAAAAGAAAATAAGGGTCTGACACTTAAAAATCTTGCATTTCTAATTCATTTTGGTACAAAAAATAAGGAGAAATGGGGATTGAACTGTTGCCTGTTACTCATTAAGAGTTCCCTACCCTAACCATAAAACTTTTTCAGCTAACGCTGGGCTACGCGAACAGCAAGCGCTAAATAAGCATATTACCGATTACCCATTACCTCCGCATAAAAACCAATATGATTAGCAACAGGTCGTTCACGCATAGGGATTTTAGTATGACTTGGAGAATTTAATAACTTTGGTTGACCATCCTTTTCCATGACCAATGTAGTAGAACCTCCACCATCAAGATTTAGAGCTACCTCAACACCTAATTCCAATAAAATATTGGTCAACTCAGTTTTTTTCAAACCTTCGCTGTAAAGCGGTTGTTTACCGTCTACTGCAATTAACCAAAGTTTATCACCTTGCTGATTTGTGGCGATCGCAACTCTTGAATATGGCTTATCTTGGAAATTGTCTGTAACGGTAGGTTTCCCATCAGTAACTAAAATTTCTCTTCCAGCTATACCTTGTAAAGTATTATCAGGACAACTACCACTTTTGAGAATTTGAATCAGATTATTACTGGCAATACATGCAACATACCAATTAGCATCAGGATTTCCATAGGGTTTACCATTAGATATTGCTTGTCCCACTGTACGCACAATATCTCCTATACGAGGATAATAATCCCATGGAGTATTTTCGTGAAAGGGATAGAAATAGTTAGCATTAATAGCTAGCTGTAGTCGGAATTCTTTGAGAAAATCAGACGTGGTTCTAGCTTGGGTAAATTGACTTTGCTGATTTACTGGAGGTGTGACAAATATTTTGATTCCCGCAGCTTTTAAATTGATACTGACAATATGAATAACTACCGGACGGGGTTTTTTCCGCACCCTGCGTTTATACTCGATTCCAGTAAATAAAATTTTCTGAGTATTTGTCAGTGATGGACGCTGAAAGTGTTGCCAAACATACATAAACATTGGCAAAAACAGTAAACCCATTGCGATAGTTCTGAAAAATTGTTTCACTTTTCATATGGTAAAAATACATCAACATACATCTTGCACCAATTGGCTTAAAAACGGGTTTATTGAAAATGACTAATCCTGAAAACCGAAATTTTGTGTTGAGAAATCTGCTGTTTTTAAGCTTAACACATTTTCCGTAATATATTTTTAATTGGTATAAAATATGTCGATAGACTTCAGTAACCAAAACTTGCGAAATCGTTCTTTTCAAGGTCAAAATCTCGATGAAGCAAACTTTAGCAATGGGGATATTCGTGGCTGTAATTTTAATTATGCTTCATTAAGGGGAGCAAATTTTCAAGGAGTGAAAGCTGGGCAGAATATCAAAGATTTGTTGTTAGTTTTGCTGCTTGTAATCATTGTGGTTATTGTGGGATTCCATGCTATTTTCCAAATGATATTTAGTATCATCACCCGTACTCCAGAAGACCCTTTGTGGGGGTTTGCATTGGCATTATTTATTAGTTTGGGAATATCTGGGATGATTTTACCAATTACATATGATTTAAATACTTACTTCAATATTTTAAGTCAAACATCTATTTGGAAAAGAATTATTACCTCACTATCAGCAGGTGCATCTGGTGCTTTAATGGGTTTTTATTACGGTGGAACAGCAGCTGGAGGAGAAAATGCTCAAGTTGCTATTTTTTCGGCTTTTGTTGCTGCTATAGTTATGTCTGGAGGAAGTTTTTATCTTATCAAGGGAATCTTTCCGATTGGGATTAATACTATTACTACTATTTCTGCTTACGGATTTACATTTTTATTGTTAGCAAAAGCAGCAGTATATTTGAGTACTAGTAATTTGATTCCAGGCATTGTTTTAGGTCTTTTGTCTGTATTATCCATTAAATTGACATTTACCTGTTTAACTATCTTGTTTCAAAAAATATTGACTTATAGAACAACATCATTTTGTGGTGCAGATTTGACTAATGCTATTTTTGACAATGCTCAAATTAGTAATAGCGATTTTACAGGTGCGAAAGGTTGTATACCAGTCCTAAATCATTTCTGAGAAACAAGGGGAGAAAACTCCTAATTAACAGCTGACTATCGCCAACAATTGTAAAGTTTTGTTAATTTTCCCCAATAAGTGCCTTCCTTGTCCAAAATCCTCAAATCTGTTGATAATTTGCCTCATGGGGGTGACGAATTTTCAAGGTTTACAAGCTATATTTTTGTGGTATACTTGAGTATTCGTTCGTTTGTCCTGCGCATTTTTATATGATGATTTCTTGACATTAG
>JAAUYD010131427.1_pt1 | contig 16490 bp, 16 predicted proteins | sample 7278101 | NCBI WGS metagenome assembly JAAUYD01 (sample SAMN14350128, study PRJNA611818) | marine sediment metagenome | isolation source: surface marine sediment (0.6m) | place: French Polynesia: Moorea | collected 2018-08 | reverse complement strand
GCATAACATTAACTTTAATAATTACCCGGGTATGTATATCAATTTATCGGTTGCTTTTGGTTCTGTCAAGATGTCAAGCCAGCATGACGGCATTATTGTTACATAAGTTTATATGGGGGGAGACTGGGGAATAAGTAAGATGAAGTCCGTTTGAATAATGGTAATTAAGTGCAGAGGAAGCTTCGGGAGCAGGGGAAGCTTTGGGGATGGGGGGACACAAAGAAAAACACAAGAATATAATCTCTTAGATTTATTTAGAAGCAATTAAGCGGACTTCATATAATAGGTATTTATCCTTTCTCATCCTTCATTCCTCATCCTTCATCATTCATCCTTCATCCTTCTTACTGATTAGAGTATTTGTTAAGCCAGGATTGAGTGTAAGATTTTAATTCTGTTCTTTCTGTGGAATTGAGTCCTTGAGGATCGAAACGATAGCGATAATGGAGCATTACTATTGCCTTTAGTTCTTGCAACATTTGAGTTTTATTGAGATTGGTTTCAGGGATGGGAAGTGGGCTATGGTGTAATCTTTCAAGCCATTGTTGCCAAGTTTCTGAGGGATTGCGAATCAAGCCTAATTCTTTTAAGGCTGTTTCAATTAAGTAAATTTCGGAGTCTAACCCAGGAATGGAATACTGAGCAGTATGATTGCGCTGGTTGATTTTTGTAGCTTTGAGTTGCTTTTGAGGATAAAACCACCTGATTACAATCCAGACTAAGGGGATTACTAAAAGCCAGAGATAGATTAAGCCATTGTTATCTTTGAGGTACTGGACTGCTAGAGAAATTTTGAAACTTAATAGGGAGAAGAAATCACCAATTCTTCCCCAACTGGATGCAGAAGCATCTTCTAAAGGAATCCAAGAAGCAGGAGTAGTATCGAATTCTTGCCAGACTCCATCTATATATACTAATGTCCAAGCATGAGCGTTACGACCTCGGACAACAAATTGATTTTCCCACTGGTTAAATTCGTGAACAGAATAACCAATTGCATAACGAGCAGGTATTCCTAATGCTCTTAAGAGTAGGGTGGTAGCAGTAGCAAAGTATTCACAATGTCCGACACGATTTTCTAGTAGAAAGGTGGATAAGGGGGTGAAATTTTTTCTGCGCCCTGTTAATTCTAGGGAATATTCAAACTCAGTGTTAAAGAAAACCTGGATTGTGTTTAATATTTCTTGGGGGGACTTTTCTCTTAAGTCGAGTTCTTCAATGATGAAATCGAGGGCTAGTTTTTCGTCAATGGGAATAGTGAGATCGTCTGGTACAGGGGGACTGTCGATACTAAGCTTTCTGTCGTATTCGACTCGATAAGAAACAAAACCTGGTTCTCCTGTTAACTGTACTACTCCGTATTGATTCTGCTCTAATTTTTCTGCTGATAATTTTTGGATTTCTAAACTACCATTGGGAAGACTGAGTATTTCTTCTTTGTCCTCGAAAGTAGTAGCAATAGTCAGACCTGTGGTGGTAGTTTGATTGGGAGTGGGAGAAAGTAATTTCCAGTTATTTTGGGAGATGGTAGCAACAGGAGTAAATTCGGAATTAGTTGCAATCCACATAGGGGAGGCGTATCGGTTATAGGTGACTCTCCTTAAAAGATTGGGTGGGATACTGTTTGGGTCGGGTTTAACTCTTAGTAATATGTTGTTGGAAAGTTTTAATCTGCCAATATCCCCAATTGCAGTGTTTTTTTGACTAGGGTCGATATGGTTGTAGCGACCAAAACGGCTTATCACCCATTTCATGGCACTTCGTTCTATATGGAGATGAAGATTATGCAGTGCTACATGACCAACTATTCCCATATTTGCTGCAATGACTAATAGACAGACCCACAAAATAGGTGAAAATCTGGGAGAACGAAGAAACCAAATTGCGATCGCTCCTAGGATAAATAACCCTAGATAAAAAGAGACATTCCTCACATTACCAGCACTGGCAGACACCATACAGAGAGCAAAATAGGGATAGGTAAGATCGAAGGGGATTGGCTCTGATTTTTGTTGATTGGTGAAAAAGAGGGCGCGAGCATCAATGGAAGCAGTTGTAGAGTAGAATTGGGCTGATAAGAGGGGAAATGTAACAATGGGAAACCACTGAAAGACGGTAAAAATTAGTTGTAGGGATTTCTCTGTAAAGAAAAGATAGAGTATCTGAATAACTATTAGTAAGGCACAAAGGTTGGCTACTTGGCTAAATTCTTCAACAGTAAGATTCCATCGCCAAGGAATAAAACGAGAACCTTCGATAATTAAAGCGATGGGTATGGCTAAAAACCATAGTTCGGTCTGCCAACCCCAAAATAAGATAGTAATACCTAAGAGTAGTGGTGGAAATTTTCCATAATTAGTCTGTATAGATTGCATAGATGAAGGATGAAAGATGAATAATGAAGGATGATTTTGGCAGCACAAACCAACTATTAGTAACTAGTAATTAGTTATTAATTTTGATAGTCCTTCTTGTATTTTTCCCAATTTGAGCAGTTGAAATTGCATGGAGCGATCGCCAATTAATTCGGATTCGTCTAATGTAGAGGTGTCGTCAGTAATGATCAATACTAGAGTAGGAATATTTAAGCTTTGGAGATATTGAATTAATTTTTTTCTCTCTTCATCCCAAGCAATCAAGATACAAATACAACCACTTAACATAGAGACTCGATTCATTACTGTGGAAATTAAGGATTCAAACAGCTTATCATTACAAGGTGCGACACCAGCCAGAATTTCTAGCATTTGTTCTGTAGTACCTAAACCCCTTCCTGCAGTAAAGCAATAGGCTTCATTCCCTACAAACATTAGGTCTAATAAAGATTCTTGAGTCTGAAAGTCACAAGAAAAAGAGGCTGCAACCGCTACGGCTTCTTCTAAAATGTCACTATATTTAGCTTGGTCAAAAGTATCTAAAATCAGGGCGTGACGGACAAAAAACTGTTCTTGCTCTTCTCTAACTATTGGTTTATCGGTTTTAGCCCAACTTTTCCAGTGAATTTTCCGCAAAGGATCACCAGGACGATAGTCACGTAATGAGACAAACTCTTCTGAGTCTCCCACGGAAGAAGCAAGAGATACACTTCCAGATTGAGCTTTTCTTGCTCCTGGTAATTGAATTGGTGGTACTTGATATCGCTTGGGGAGAATTAAAAGAGACTGAGAAAGAGCAATATTTTGACAAGCATTAAACAAACCAAAAGGATCGGGACGAGCTATTGTTACTCCTGTTAGTCTAACTACACCTCGATAAGAAGGTTCTAACTCCACTGTGACTTTAGTTTTACTACGAGGTGGAATAGAGGGAACATTGACTGTTTTAGTGGTAGCTCCTTGTCGGCGAGCAACTAATTTCAGCCAACGGTAATACATGACGCTGAGGGAAACAAAACGATGCTTACGAGAATAAGAATGAAGAAATACTTTGAATTCTGACCAACTAGGGCGAGGATCGGCGAAATTTTCTCTGACTTTTAATCCTATCTGTTGTTTACTGGTGCGATTATCAACTGTAACGGAATATTGCAGCTTAACTCCAACAGTACCAAATCTTGGTAAGATACGGGTTATGGTTAGGCGATCGCGAAAACGGAAACTATAAATTATGGCGATGATCAGAATGGAAAGCAAAAAGCTAAATATCTGATAAGCCATAGTGCGCTTTGTATCTAATCCTACAATTGCAGCAATACCTAAAAAGATTAAAAACCCTATTCCAGTAGTGGTAAATCTTCTAGTTAACCATTGTTTAACGGTATAAGTAAAACAAAAAAGACGATGGGGTAAAGGTTTCATCTTAGATTCAGAACAGCCATGATAAATCTATGGAGTTCCATCTTGGCATAAGAATTTTGCTATTAATTGTTAATGGTTAATGGTTGATGGTTGCTAAAAAGCTACTAACTACTAACTACTAACTACTCCCTACTAACTACTAACTACTAACTACTCCCTACTTGCTACTTATTACTTCATCCTTGGGAATAGGGGGTTAATAGAAAATGTCTTAATCTTTGCTTTGACTGCTATATTTAAGAAACTGGTTTGGATTAGAACATTTTATGGTGTTGGGTTTCGTCCCACAAAAGCCACTTGCTACAACGGAGGAAACCTCCGCAACGCAGTGGCTCCCCAACCTACAAAACTAGAGAGTCGCCAGAAAAATTTTCTTTGTTAAGCTATTAGAGCTTAATATATTTTTGCTGTACATTCAGAGCTACATCAAGGATCTATGAGCAGTAAGATACAGGCATTAATACGATCAACTACTGTTGGTTTTTTAAGTTTAGGAATAGCTTTTTGTGCTTCTCCCGCACTAGGCAGTACTTTGACCAGACAAGATTTTAGTGGTAATTTTACTTTAGTAGAATCTCCCAACTTTGGAGGTCCTTTTCCCGAAACTACAGAATATTCAGGATTTGTGAGCTATGACGAAAACAATAGTTTACTAGATTGGGAAGTTAATGTTGAAGAACTAAATTTATCATTAAATCCCGATTCTAATGATTTTGGCTTAATACCTGATGTAACTTTTGACTTATCTTCTGAATCTAATTGGAATTTGAGGATCGATTTTGGGATAGCGTTTGACGCACCTTTATATACTTTGCAAAGAGATTCTGCGGAAATTAATTTCTCGCAAAGTAGCCTTGGTGGTGTTATTGCCTATTCTGATTCTGCTGCTGATATTAATGTTACTTCTTCTACTACTCCAGTACCAGAACCTTCTACCATCTTTGCTTCATTAGCATTTTTATCAACAATAACAATGATTAAAAGAAAATCACCATCTAGCTAGATAAATATTGATTTTCAGTAACTATTAACTAAGGAAAGGAGTTTTATTTTCTCCTTTCTTTTTTGATGTTTTTAAAGTTGCTAATTTAACTGATAGCTTTCTGTACGTTGGTTATTTTTAGGGCTAGGTTGGGTTTTACTATCGTTCTACCCAACCTACTAAATATTAAACTAAGTTGCTTTCTGTAAAAACAGTGTTATCTCGCGCAATCCCCTCCAACCCTCCCAGGGCTGTTTCATTCTAGTATGAGACAGGTGGGAAAATAGGGAGATAGGGAAATAGGGGGTATTTTCGGTAAATACTCGATATATGAGTAAAATTTAGCGAACTATAAATTTTGTCGCTCAACGAATTGTTAGTCAACACCGCGATTAGAGATGCTTCCAGCTAGGAAGCCTCTCTCGCGGTCATTTCAGTTGAGCTAACCAGAAAAATGAGAATGGGGGGGATTAGGGAGCTAAAATTAATTGGCACTACCCAACAAATTAAACTGGATGCGCTAGTAGGTTAGGGAGGATAAATCAGCCTAACACAATGATAATTTATTATTATTTCTTACATTCTTTATATAACTCTTTAAATTTTCTTTGTTGTATTTTATGTTCCACAATAGGCTGAGGATAATTGCAACGATCGCGTTCTGAATTGGGGATTTTTCCTGTTACTAATTGTTCTGTATCTAGAGAGCTTATTTCTGGTAGCCATTGACGGATATATTCTGCTTCTGGATCGAATTTTTGGGCTTGGGAAGCGGGATTAAAAATACGTAAAGGTTTGGGATCCATTCCGCTCGATGCACTCCATTGCCAACCTCCATTATTAGCAGCAAGATCGCCGTCATATAGCTTCTGCATAAAATATTTTTCGCCCCATCGCCAGTCAATAATTAAATCTTTGGTTAAAAAACTAGCAACGATCATTCGACAACGATTGTGCATCCAACCTGTTTCATTTAATTGGCGCATCGCAGCATCAACTATGGGATATCCTGTTTTTCCTTCGCACCAAGCTTGAAAATAATCTTCGTTATTATCCCAAGGAAAGGTTTTGAATTCTTCTCGATATGCTCCTTGTTCTAATTCTGGGAAAAAGTATAAACAATGTTGATAAAATTCTCGCCATGCTAATTCTTTTTGCCAAGTAATAATGTTGTTTTTGGCTTCATCACTACGACAATTTTCTAAAGTTTCTAGAGTTGCTTTCCAAATAGTACGAATCCCAATTGCACCAAATTTTAAGGCTGCACTGAGTTGGGATGTTCCTTCTCTCCAAGGATAATTACGCTGTTCATCATATTCATAAATAGCGTGATCGCAGAACTGTTCTAATCTTTGTTTTGCTGCGATTTCTCCTGGTAATAAAAGTAAGGGGTTATCCCAAGTAAATCCTAAATCTTTGCTTGTGGGTAAATCAATTACTCCTGCTGCTTTTGCTTGCTCAATTTCTTCACTATTTAGCCCTTCTAAGTTACTAATACTTTCAGTCGGATTCAGTTTTTTTTGCTTTTTCCAGTTGTTCCAAAAAGGAGTATAAACTTTATAAGGAGCATCAGATTTTGTTAAGATTTTCCCTGGGGAATGTAATAGTTGCTCCCAAAAGTTTTCTACAGTAATACCTTTTTCTGCTAAAGCTTCTGTCACAGTGGGATCGCGCTTTCTAGAATAAGGTTCAACATCCAAATTCCAATATACAGCCTTGACTTGCAAAGTCTCTGCTAAGGAGGGGATAACTTCAGATGGTTTCCCCCCAATAATTAATAACTGACTTCCTAGCTTGGCGTAAGATTGCTGCAACTGTTCGACACAACCTAGCATATACTTTATTCTGGCTGGTGCAATATCATCTCGCTGCAAAATATTGCTATCTAAGCAGAATATTCCCACTACTTGAGGGGTTTTTTCTCTTGCTGCTGCTAATCCTAGATTATCAGTAATTCGCAAGTCACGACGATGCCAAAAAAAAATGCGATCGGACATATCAATTAACTTATTATCTTGTTATCTCCCGATCTTACATTTTTTTAGTTCTTTTGCACTACTAGATATTGTTGTTATCTTGGCTGATTATTTGAGTTAAGAACTGTGTAAAAGCATCATCCTCCAATCTTGACAAAGCTTCTAAAATAATTTCTGAATTAGATTGTCTCAGACTACCATGTTCTTTAGAACGAGGCACTAATAAAGAGAGGTGAGTAACTAGCTGATTAAGGTCATCTTTAATACGCGATCGCTTGGCTTTTAAAACTCTTACTGTACGACGTATTGAACGTTCTCGCGCCAACTCTACTAATAACTCATCCCTGGATGGAGGTTCTTGCATTAGATATTCCTTGATTAAATACTCTTATATGAATCTCCATAGTTTATGGTGGTTTTAGTAGAGATTCTGCTTTGTATTAAATCTAATATAAACCTCATAAGCAAAGCTGATGTTAGTTAAGTTTAAATGTATTTAAAAATCCACATTTTTCTGTATATTAATACATATAAAAATTGCAATTTTATCAATTATATTAAACTATCTCAATATTTTTTTGGGAAAGTCTATAATTATCAAGAAAAAATACCTATTAATAGTATAAATGCTTATAGCAGATAAATTAGCAAGAGGTTAAAGAAAACAAAAAATAGTGTCTTGCTTAATCTTTAACCTCAATATGTTGATTCAATTTTTATCAGTAAATTGAAGACTAATAACTCAAAGGCGGGATAATTGATTTAATTAGCTTTTGCGAGCTTGTCTCACCATAGTAATGAGAGTTTGGTGGGCATCTTCTGAATCTGCTAAAGTGTGATCGAAAGATATTCTAATAGGGATAGTTTCTCCTTTAACTTGTGCAGTTAAGTTCATTCCCTCTGGATCGATAGAAACCATCTGGGCTGTTTCGGTTTCAGGAGAATTACCAAATACTTTGGCGTATAGTGCGATCGCTTCTCCGTGATCTTCGTTCATGTGTTGGCAAATGCGATCGCTGATAGCGGGAGTGATTGTTTCAGACATAGTGAGTAATAAGATTACAGGAAGTTAAAAATAGTATATAAGACTTGCTAGAGATATAATTAAATGCTGTGTACTACAGACAAAATCGCGATATAATGGTAAATTGTGTCTAATTAAAAATGATTTATGCCCAAGCTCAAAACTAAAAAATCTGCTGCTAAACGCTTTCGGGTTACTGGTAGTGGCAAGAAAATCATGCGTCGTAAAGCTTTTAAAAACCATTTATTAGAACGTAAAAGCAAAGAACGCACTCGCCGTCGCTTATCTAATATTTCAGTAGTACATGAAAGCGATGAAGCTAATGTTCGTTTAATGATGCCTTATATGTAGGCAGAACAATCAATAAGTTTTTACTTGTCAAATTTATACCAATAACTTCTAGTAACTATGACCAGAGTAAAAAGAGGTAACGTTGCTCGCAAACGCCGTAAAAAAATCCTCAAACTAGCCAAAGGCTATCGCGGTTCTCATTCTAAGCTATTTCGTACCGCTAATCAGCAGGTAATGAAAGCATTACGGAATGCGTATCGAGATCGCCGTAAACGTAAGCGTGATTTTCGTCGCCTGTGGATCACCCGTATTAATGCTGCTGCCCGTAGTCACGGTTTGAGCTACAGTCAACTAACAGGTAAACTCAAAAAAGCTAATGTGGGTTTAAACCGCAAAATGCTGGCTCAACTAGCAATGATCGATCCTCCAGCGTTTGCCAAAGTTGTAGAAATCGCCAACCAAGTAGAGTGACTTCCTCTCTTGATAAATCGAGAGCTTCTCAATCTCACGACTGAGAGCTTACTGCCCCAAGCCACTTATCTAGAATCATGGCAGCTACCATGAATCCCCGATAGTACGACTATTTGACAGTCTATTTCTTTCCCCGAAAGTCCTTCGGTAAAGCGCGTATTAGAAAAAAATACTCATACATCTAATTGCGCTTGGAATTTTACAGATGCGACTCTCGCATCCAACCCATTTCCAAATTGTCAAGGTGCGTTGCTTTGTGCCAATTTACAGCAATTTTTAGCTAGATTTCTGGCACTTGAAAGTATTATACAACGCTTGCGCGAAGGGGGCTTCAAGAGCGCGAAAAGCACCAGATACAAGCCGAAAAATTAAGTATAAAGCGGACTTCCGCCCCTTACAATATAAAGATTATGCATCAAAAATGTAAACCGCGTGAACCGATAAGTTATCGCCCTCACTGATGGATCCTCTTCCAGAAGGTCGAGGGAATTCCCGCTCCGTTCTTTAAAAATTTTAAAAGCCGAGTTATATTTTTGTAGAGAATAATATCTCGGCTTGTTCTTTTGCCACAGAAATTGTATTATTTATATCCCGAAAAAAGATTTTTGTTTCTTCAGAAAAACTTGGGCGCAATTTCTTCCTGGCATTCCTGATATTGAACCCCCTGGATGAGTACCTGCACCAGTGAGATATAAATTTTTAATAGGAGTAGTATAGTTGGCTATTTCAGGAAGAGGGCGTAAGAAAATCATTTGGTCTAAAGTCATATCCAAGTGATAGTAATTACCTTTATAAGAGCCTAATCTTTCTCCTAATTCCGCAGGACTTTCCACCCGACGAGCGATGATACTATCTTTAAGATTGGGGGCATATTCTGTAAGTTTATTCAAAACATTATCGGCGACTTTATTTTTTAAATCTTCTGTCCAACCAGTACCATTTAGACCTGTTCCCTCTTTTCCTGCTATTTGATAAGGAGCAAAAAACTCAATCCATAAAGTATGTTTGCCTTCAGGGGCGAGAGTGGGATCTAAAACTGAAGGAATATCTAAATACATCGAAGGGTTGCTATCAGGAATGTGTCCCATATTAGCTAAACTGTGAGCTTGTTCTACATGAGCAACAGAATCAGCAATTAAGATCGTACCAATGAGATGATCTAGATTATCTTGATCGTAAGCGGTAAACTTAGGTAATTCTGAGAGGGCGCAATCAATTTTTAGGATAGTTTCATTATTATTAACGATTCTTCTTTCTACTCTGTTTCTTAACTTAGAAGAAATTACCTTATCAGGGACTAGTTGTAAAAATAATCGCTGCACGTCAATGTTTGAAATAACTCCTTGCTTCCCTCGATATTCTTGACCGTTAGCAACTCTTACCCCCACAGCCCGATTATCATCAATTAATACCTCTTTTACCGTTTGTTCTGTTAATATTTTGCCCCCTAAACTTGTAACCAACTTCACCAAAGCTTGAGTTAATGCTCCTGTACCTCCCTTGGGACGAGCCATTCCAGGGTAATGACGCATCGCCAACATCATCAAACCTGCGGTAATACCCTTTTGAGAAGGAGGCGCACCAATTTCTGCTGCTAGTCTAGCTAATGGTGCTTTAACTATTTCTGTATCAAACCACTCATTGAGTAAATCTTCAGGAGAAGTTATCATGTTGCGGATAAAATCTAAGACTTTATTTTTTGACCCTGCTACTTTTAAAGCATCTAACAGATTTTGTTTGCCATAATTACCCACAATGTCTAATACTGACTGAGGCGGTGCATTAAACCAAGGTGCGATCGCACTCATTAATTTTGACCAATAATCAATAAACTCTATATACTTGAGTGCATCTTTTTTACTGTAACGGGCGATCGCAGCATAAGTCTTTTCTACGGACTTATGTCCTAAAAAGTATTTACCATCAGGATGAGGACAAAAAGTATGAGGATCGCAGTGGAGATACTCTAAACCATACTTACCTAGTTGTAACTCTTCAATCACAGGAGCGTGAAAAATAAACTCATGGTCGATGGCACATAGGTTAAACTTAAATCCTGGTGCTTCTGGTATAGCTTCCTCTGTTGTCGCAGCACCCCCAGGTACAGGGCGTTTTTCCAGCAATAAAACCTGATATCCTGCTTTCAGTAAATAGGCTGCACAAACTAACCCATTATGTCCTGCACCGATAATAATTACGTCGTAGGTGTTGGTAACTGTACTAATTTGACTCATTCCCCTTATCCATAGAATAAATAATCTCGCTCTCAATCACTGCTAACTACAAGCAAGATCACAACTCTACCAAATTGTGCAACAACCAGATATAGCTTGAGTCAAAGTTGATGATTTTTGGTGCTGTTTCGGTTTTATTTCTAGTACCTCGTTATATTTGCCATACTAATTCTAAAAATTAAACTATTTTGTCAATTTGAATTCTTACCCATTTTAAATCCGAGATCAAAAACAATTTTTAGAAGCTTGTTGGGGTCTAGATGATGTAAAAAAACTCCCTTGCTGTGGGGATTAGACTTGACCAATTGCCATAATCAAAGCTTCTAAACCCAAGCAGAAAACTCAACCAAAATATCCTGGTATTACTCAATAACCTTAATACTAAAAAGCCCTCGCTCATAATTAATAAACTCATTAGCTTACTATGAGATTGAGTCTAATAACATCAAAGCTAACCTAGATCAAAGATTTATTGGGTAAGCCATAGCGTAACCCAAGCTACGAACAATTTTCATAAGTATTAAGATTCTTTGTCACGGGTTTTTCACTTTCTTCAGGTACTATCCTATAATAGATTAAGGTTAATCTTAAGAAATTTTAAATAGAATTCAATCTGGGTCAACTTAGAGCAATAAGGGCTTTAGGCTCTTTAGTCTAACCAGATAGCCCATTCTATTTTCCTTTTGGGGCAACAACTCAATACTAGGATAATTCCTGTTGTTAGTTGTAGCCTTATTTTAATTTTAGTCTTCAAAAAAACTAATTAATTGCAATGTTGTTAGAAGCTTTTGTTTTTGCCACCATATTCATTGGATTTTTCGGTGTCATCTTGAAGAAAAATCTGATAATGAAAATTATCTCAATGGATGTCATGAGTACGGGGGTTATTGCCTATTATGTGCTATTAGCAGCGCGAACTGGCTTTGTTACACCAATTGTAACTGAAGCTAATGACGTTGCTTATGCAGATCCTGTTCCCCAGGCTGTTATCTTGACAGCAATTGTAATTGGGTTCTCCATTACCGCTTTGATGCTAGTAAGTGCTATGAAGTTGGCAAAAGACAACCCTACTCTGGAAACTAACGTGATCGAAGAGAATAATACGCCATGACTAACATTACAATCGCCTGGATGGCATTCCCGTTTTTTATCGGGTTCGTTATCTATCTACTACCCAAAATTGATCGCTGGCTGGCACTATTGACAGGATTGGTTTCCATTGCCTATGCGATGCTGGTATTTTTTTCGATGCCATCGGCTTCAGATGTTTTACCAATACAGTTACTAGATAATTTTGGTGTTACTTTAGCCGTAGATCAACTAAGTGCCTATTTTATCCTGACTAATGCTGTAGTGACAACGGCAGTTATTTTTTACTGTTGGGGTAGTGGTAGGACAGCTTTTTTCTACATGCAGGCAATTATTATGCATGGTAGTGTTAACGCTACTTTCATTTGTTCAGACTTTATCAGTTTGTATGTGGCGTTAGAAGTACTTAGTGTCGCTGCGTTTCTGTTGATTGCCTATCCTCGTACAGACAAATCTATCTGGGTAGGATTACGCTATCTCTTTGTCAGCAACACAGCAATGCTGTTTTATCTACTAGGAGCAGTGCTGGTATATCAAGCACATCATTCATTTAATTTTGCAGGTTTGCGTGGTGCGCCTCCAGAAGCAACTGCCTTCATCGTTTTAGGATTATTAGTCAAAGGAGGGATTTTTGTTACTGGTTTGTGGTTGCCCTTAACCCACTCCGAATCCCAAAGCCCTGTATCTGCAATGCTTTCTGGTGCTGTAGTTAAATCAGCAGTGTTCCCCTTAGTGCGTTGCGCGCTGATGGTAGAGGAGATAGACCCCATCGTGAGGTTTTTTGGTGTGGGTACGGCAGTTTTAGGAGTGTGCTATGCGGTATTTGAAAAAGATACCAAGCGTACCCTGGCGTTTTCCACCATTTCTCAGTTAGGTTTTGTCATGGCTGCTCCAGTCGTTGCAGGTTTTTATGCTTTGACTCACGGTTTAGTTAAATCTGCCGTATTCTTGATTGCTGGTAGTTTACCCAGCCGTAACTTTAAAGAATTGCAGTCTAAGCCTATTGACACCAAAATGTGGATTGCTTTGACTATCGCTAGTTTTTCAATCTCTGGCTTTCCCCTGCTCTCTGGTTTTGGAGCTAAGGTGTTAACCTCTAAGAACTTGTTAGACTGGCAAGTTGTTGCGATGAATATTGCAGCAGTAGGAACAGCAATTATCTTTGCTAAATTCATCTTTCTTCCTCATGGCAAAAGCGAGGAACAAATTAAAGTACAGCCTGGTTTTTGGTGGGCGATGGTTCTTTTAATAGGTGGATTATTTGTAGCCAATGTAGTTTATTACGAAGCTTACACCCTAGAGAATATCGTCAAACCATTAGCAACTATTGCTATTGCATGGGTAGCACATTTTCTAATTTTCAAGAGGTTATCCATCAGATTACCAAGGGCGATCGAAAAATTCGATCATCAGATTGGGATTATGACTTTAATGTTAATCTTACTATTCTGGGTAGAGTATGGACGCAATTACATTTCTTAACATAATACTGCGGTTGACAATTTGGTTTTTACTAACTGCCAATCTCACTTTAGCAAATATTATCATAGGTCTAGCGATCGCCTTGTTATTACCATTGCCTAACAATCAAAAATCAGCATCTTTACAAGATTGGTTGCGGGTGTTGTGGGAAAGCATTATCGTAATTCCCCAAGCTTATATAGAAGCAATACACATCATGCTTCTGCCCCATAACCACGAAAAGATGGTTATGGAAACAATTAAACCTGGACGAACACCAGGACTGGTATTTCTGGATATATTCTTGATTACTTTTACTCCCAAAACTATTGTTGCAAGATACCACGAAAGTGGCTTTTATGAAGTCCATCATGTTACGTGGAGAAAAGAAATTGCTGAATCTAATGGTGGCATCAAGTCCAAACCCAGGGATCGAATGAAAACTCTGCGTAAAACCAAAACCTCTGGAAGCAATTTCAAAGTAAACAACTTCTATAGGAAGCAGAAAGCAAACAAAAGAAATAATGGTAATTAAAACTGTGATTCATATTTAAAATCAGCAACGTTGGAGGAAAAGAAACAAGAATGGAGTCGATCTTAATTGCCATGATTTTGGCGTTGCTCATACCGATGTATGAAGCCTATCGAGATAATAATATTTGGCAACAAATGCTTGCACTTACCAGTATTGGCACCAAAGCCTCAATTATGATGCTCTTTATTTCCGTGTTGCGGGATGATTGGATGATTGGGGTGGTTGCAGTCATCATCCTCAGTGTAGGTAATGCGGGATTAATGCTATTAGCACACTTAATAAAAGGGTTGAACAGAACATGAGAGAAATTTTAAGTTATAGCTGTATGGTGATTGGGATTATCTTTTGGTTTTGGGGAACATTGCCCCTAATCGGAAAGAGATCGGTTTTATTTAAACTACACAGTCTTTCAGTTGCTGATACTCTAGGCTCAATGACTATTATCATCGGTTTACTGATCAAGATACCCAGTGAATGGTCCTTGTTGCTCTTGGCAATTATCACCTTGGCAATTTGGAATACAGTGTTGGGGTATGTCTTAGCATACTGTTCTATTGACGGAGGAAAAAATGACTGATATCTATATTTATGTCATCATCGCCCTATTACCTCTATCTGCTTTGGTATCGGTATTGCAAGTCAATCCCTATAGTGCTTTAGTCATCAGAGCTATATTAGGAGCGATATCAGCATTAGTATATGCGATTGTGGGGGCTGCGGATGTGGCTTTAACCGAAGCTTTGGTAGGTACGCTCTTAGCAGTTACTCTTTATGTGATTACAGTTCGTTCCTCTTTGGTGATGCGTCTAGGGGTACTTAAAGCCAAGTTAGATTTAGATCAAGAACTTGAGTTAATAGGTAAAAAGACCCAAGAGGTAAAAGCTGTTGCGGTTTCCTCCAACAACGATGGATTGCAGGAACAAGAGGAAGCGAAGGTAAATAATCTTAATTTTCTGGAGACAATTCTGCTTAAAGATTTCAAGACAGAACAAGAACAAGATAGTTATTTATCAGAAGTATTAGGTAATCTAAAAAAAGTTCTTAATAAACATCATTTGCGTCTTGAGTTAGTTGAATATCCCACTCCAGAAGCTTTAGAACAGGCATTGATCGATAAAGAAATTCACGCTACCTGTACCAAAGGAGAAAAATTAGAACCAGATGGGGAGCTTGACAAGATTCTCTTACCAGAACAAGCCTATCACACCACCATTAGAGTGCGTCGTCTTTTTGAGATTATGCAGCCCGAGCTAGCTGAATCAAAATTAACTTTGAGCTATGTAACTGTACCAAACACGGAGGATAAGCATTAATAATGAAGTGGGTTTATGTTGCAGTAGGAATAGCATTGTTCGTTAACATGCTTATGATGCCCAATCCAACAGGAGAATGGGAGGGAGTTTCTATTCTTGAATCTATAGTAGATGATAGTGGAGTATCTAATGCGGTTTCTGGCATTCTGTTTCGGAATCGGCTCTACGACACAATCTTTGAAGTAATTGTATTTACAATCGCAATTTTAGGTGTGGGTTTTCTGCTAAAAAACGAGAAACCCGCCGAAAAAGTTGCTCGATTCAGCGATGAGCCATCAACTATACTAGCGCGTTTGGGAGCAACTATTACCGCGATGGTGGGCATTGAGCTAGCAATTCGGGGACACCTCAGTCCTGGTGGTGGTTTTGCTGCTGGGGTAGCTGGAGGAACAGCAATTGGCTTAATTGCCATAACCTCATCATCTAAGTGGATGCAAGAAATATATAAAGTGTCCAATGCTGCTGTTTGGGAAAAAATTTCAGTTCTGGTTTTTATGTTTTTGGCAGTTGTAACCCTAATGGGATGGGAATTACCCCAAGGACAATTAGGCGCGCTATTTAGTGGTGGAATTATTCCCATACTCAATATTCTGGTAGCATTAAAAGTTGCCTTGGGTTCGTGGGCAGTTACTTTGCTGTTTATTCGTTATCGAGGATTACTTTAGCTCGTTGATAATTTACCCCTGATGTGAATTAACTTTTAATTAAGCTTTTTATCTTTTAGCTTCCAAGTTTTTAGCTTTTCCCATGTAGCTAATTAAAATGTTCGCTGTAATTCCCTCTCCTTTAGCGGAAGTCCCCTTATATTATTCCCATTGATTTTGTTAACCGATAAATTCAGTTAAAAGCGGGTCAATCTTAGCTTTAAAGATAAATTTATTGGCTAGACAATTCACATCAAAAAGTAATTTATCATAAATCATTGATCAATGCCTGGTAGTTCACCCTTGAACTCCCAGGGTTTTTATTGCTAATTTCCATCTTCATCTACCATACCAAATTTACTTCCTCCCAAACTATAGCGGAATGGTCGAACACATCCCATATCCACAGTCCAAGGTACTCCGCCTTCTGACGACGGAAGCCCGCTTGGACTTCGTCAATCTGACTTCTTGTATAATACAACAGCTAACGGTTTTATTACATAAAGGTTTCATCAAGAAGATCTATCGAAACTATAAACTAATACACCGTGAGCAAAATATAAAAGCTATAATCACTTATTTTTGGGTTGAAGCCATAAACTTGCGGTCGATATAATCTTTGAGATACCAAAGCAGAGGAGATTGTAAACCCCATTTCCCCCTAGATGCGATC
>JAAUYD010133053.1_pt1 | contig 16505 bp, 14 predicted proteins | sample 7278101 | NCBI WGS metagenome assembly JAAUYD01 (sample SAMN14350128, study PRJNA611818) | marine sediment metagenome | isolation source: surface marine sediment (0.6m) | place: French Polynesia: Moorea | collected 2018-08 | reverse complement strand
TACGGCTTCACCCTTGGGCGCCTTGACTCTGAAGCCCTCCGGCGTTTTCAAGAATGGGGGGTGTAATTTACATGTGCTCAGCCACACTCACGATCCGATCCCCCAGTATATTGACGTAGCTTCCCATCTCGTTGTCGTACCAACCATAGATCACTGCTTGGGTGACCTGGGGTCGGATGATGGTGCTCTCCATGGATTTGAGCACTGCATCGGGAATGCCAGGCACATTCTTCAGGTCTATGGTCAGTTCTGCTGTACGAGTGTGGGTTTCATGCCCTTCGATGATTGTGGCAGCCCTGGGTGCGCCGATGATGTCGCCGGAGACGTTTTGCTCCTCGGTAAAATGCAGATATTGATTGGGGTCCTTGGCCGCAGCATCGGCATAGATTTGGTTAATGGCCTCGCGGGAGATGATACTCCCTGTCGCCCGCTCTTGCAGGCTGAGAACCAGGATGATCAGCGATCCTGTGCAGGTCGGAATCCTAACCGACTCCGCAATAAATCCGATCCCGCTCATTTCGGGAATAACCAGCGAAAGCGCCTTGGCGGCACCCGTAGTGGTCAAAATGATATTGTTAATAATGCTGCGGTTTTTACGCAGATCGACTTTACCGCTCTTGGGCAGGCGATCCAGGACCTGCTGTGAGCCTGTTGCCGCATGCACCGTGGCCATAGAGGCCGATAAAATCGGTTGAGCACCGAAGGTGTTGAGCAACGGTTTAATCATGTGGGCCAGGCAAGTGGTGGTGCACGATGCATTGGATATCAATTTATGCTGGCGCGGGTCATAATCATTTTCATTGACTCCCATGACGGTGGTTACCGCATCTTCGGGCATAGGGTCGGTATTACCGTTGATTTTAAACGGTGCCGACAGGATCACTTTGCGGGCCCCGGCCGCCAAATGGCCCCTCAGGGCGCCTTTGGGCGCATCTGGTGCTAAGGTGGGATCTAAAAATTGACCTGTGGTATCCACCACCAAGCCGACATCATTGGCCTGCCATTCGATGTCATGAGGGTTGCGGGCGGAGCGTAGAAACTTTACCTGTACGCCATTGATACGCATGCTGCCGTCTGCTTCATTGACCTCTTCGATCACCGAACTTGCTTGATGGCCATTCAAATAGTTATGCAATAAGCCATAAGAGGAGTCGCGTTCAACATAGTGGGCAATATCTGAAAGGGATGTCCCGGCTTGTCGGCCGATGTTGACCACAACGGTGTCAAAATATTTTCGCCCCACATGGTGCCATAGGGTTAATTTTCCAATCCGTCCGAATCCATTGATACCCAGTGCAAATTCGCTATGGTTACGTTTATCTTGGGACATCCTACCTCCTGATATGATGGTGAAAGGAAATCACTAGAAACGGTTTCAAAACCTTCAATCAGGTCCAAGGTACGGCGTATCGGGTGAGGCGTTGAACCGCAGGAATACATTTAGTATTTTGAGGATTCTACGGCTCGCCCCAACACGGAGATTGGGCCTGATTGAAGGTTTTGAAACCAATTCTAACTCTCCTTGATCTTTATCTCACCTTTATAAACAGACCCTTCCCGGCCGTCAATACTGATGAAATCTCCTGATTCGAGCTGCTGACGGGCAAAGGCCACGGTGTGCGCCGCCTCGTTGCAGATCATATTACCGCAACCGACCACACATGTCTTCCCCAGACGATGGGCCACAACAGATGCATGGGATGTGACGCCTCCCTTGGCTGTCAGGAGGCCGTCAGCAGCGTGGGTCTCTTTGATGTCATCGGGCACGGTATCTCCGCGAACTAGGATCAGTTGCGTGTTAGGCTCGGCTCTGCGCCAGTACTCAACCTCTTCCAAGGTAAAGACCAGGCGGCCGCTCATGGCACCGCCGCTGACGCCGATGCCGTGACCCAGATAAACACTGGCTTCTTTGCCTGCCGGATCGAAGGTGAAGACCTCCTTGCGTTCACGGATGGCCATATCCCGTGTCTGCAGCAGGTGGAGCTGTGCTTCGGTGGGGCCTTCAAAGGTAAACTCTATCTCCTGGGGTGCCCAGCCTTTTTCAGACACCAGGATGCGGGATATCTTTTGCATGGCGCTGTAAATTTCCGGAAAGTCGGTCTCCAGGATAATATCCGTTTCCCGCATTTCGATCTCCTGCTGTCGTATTGAAATGGGAAGCGTGTTGACTAGCCCGGAGACAACGTCTTCACCCTGGTTTCCAAGGGTGAAGTCGCCCCAAAGACTGACACTGTCCCCAGTCCAGCGCGGGTTATGGGTGAAGATGACACCGGTTCCGGAATTCTTTGAAATGTTACCAAAAACCATGGATTGGATTGTTATGGCCGTCCCCCAATCATTCGATATGCCCATGATTTGCCGGTAGGTTTTGGCTTTAGACGATTCCCAAGAGTCGAGGACGGCTTGGATGGTGGCATGGAGTTGGTCCATGGGATCGTCGGGGATATGGATGCCTGCATCTTCAATGCGCTGTTTGTAGGCACCGGCCACGCGTTTCATCTGCTTGCCGGAGAAATCTCTTTTCAGCGGAATCCCCATCTTATTTTTATAGTTGGCGATGATGGCGTCAAAGTCATTGCGCTGCAGCCCCAGCGCCATGCCATAACATTGTAAAAAACGTCGATAGCTGTCCCATGCAAACCACTCGTTGTTGCTGTATGAGGCCAACCCTTGCGCAATTTTCTCATTGATACCGACATTCAGGAATGTCTCCATCATGCCGGGTTGTGAAATGGATGATCCGCTGCGTACTGAAAACAACAATGGGTTCTGACGCGATCCGAATTTTTTACCGGTGATATTCTCAATTCTATGGATGTGCTGAACCAGGCGCTCTTTGAAGTTCTCTTGGGCCGGTTTGAATGATTCCATGACATCCCGGTACCGAAAAACTTCGGTGGTGATGATGAATCCCGGAGGCGTTGGAAATCCAAAATTGTAAAGCCGAATCATGTTCAGGCCCTTATTCCCCAGATAGATGATACCGGTGGCCAAGCTTTCTGGATCTGATATCGAACTGATGGTTCTTTGGGGATCGTAGTTGAGAAGCCGTCGCAGGTTCTCTTCGGGGAGTTTGCTGGACTGATGGTAGAGAGTGTTCATGATACGGCTTAGAAACAGATCCAACTGCTGCAGTCCCAAAGACATCGCCAGCCGATCTCTCAAGAAAATTTCCGAGACACGGTGGTGTAGTTTGTCCGAATCCGATGATACTGTGTTGGGATGATATTTTTCCAATATATGCTCTTGGGGGAGTTGCCGTAATATCTGAGTAAGGTGTTCGCCATGGATGTTATTGAAGTAGTCATGGATGATGTTTTTGACCGCTTGGGCCATCCCTTTGAAGATATCCAGGTATTGGGTAAAGCTGAACCCTCGGATCTCCATGGAGTGTACCAGAAGATCCAGGTGCTGCTCGAACTCAGCCGAGTTGATGCCGTCGACCTTCAATGCCTTGTCCAGCAACATCAGGCGGTCGTATATTTCGTAGCAGGTCGCCTTGGTAATAAGGCTTAGATCGATATCATTGATGGATTCCTCCAGCAAAACATTCACCAGGACTTCCAAACGCAGGGTCAGCCCCATGGCGTCGAATTTCTTTTCACGATAGCTGCCGTACATTGAAGGAATATCCACCGTGAAATGTCTTTTTTTATAGATGTTTTCCGTAATTTCGAAGTTTTGTGGCGATAGTATCAGCGATTTTAGCAGCTCCAGATACTCTAGCAGCTTAAATACTTTCCTCTTTACCCTTGTTTCGTCCAAGGCTTTTTTGAGTTGCTTGATATTGGGAAAGGCTTCGGGGGGCAGTTGGTTCACGTATTGGGTGATATTTATAAAACTCAGATTGTATTTGTTGTTAAGCTGTTTATACAGTTCGGCAAAGAGAACGGCGCGCTCACGATCTGCTTCAGAGACGCCTTGGATGGTTTCGATGATATCTTCAAATTCATCTGCCGGCAGAGATAGCAGCACATCCGTAGAATTAACACCGGAATCGGACAGCCCGCTGAAGATCTTGTGAAGCCCGTTGATAAATTCTCCCTGAGTTTCGATGTCCATATAGATATTGGGGGGCATGTAAGGTAGTAGAGAATCTTTGTCCTTCGTTGTCCAGAAGTGCCAAATGGCATCCATGAAACCGATAATACGGTTGCTGCTTTCGACGTGACTCTGCTTTCGCAAAAAGTGGATGAGTGGATCGCGGCGGTGACAGATTTCATCGATACGGGTGGAGATATCCCGAAGATCGCCTTCAGCGCCGATATCATTAAAATAGACCGGGAAGAGTCGCGCCAGCTGTTTGCACAAATTGTAGACTTCGGCTATGCCGCTGTTGAAAAATCGGGTAATATCCCGGCCGAAGAGATCGGTGTCTTTAATAAATACTCCGCTGACCGCCAGGTGAATAATGAGATTGGAGAGCAACCGAATTGATTTGCCGGGCTGCAACTGAATCAAGTTCATCCAGGTGCGGATATTTTGAATGTGGGCGCCATTGGCTTGAATCTGCCAATCATTGTCGACCCCCCTGATCATGGGAGGCTGGAATCCAAGGTCAATCACTGCATCTATGAAATAGTCAATCAATTCACGGTTGCCGGTCTGGAAGATCTCTCGTCCCATGTTGTCAACGCATGTGACGGATGTCGAAGGAAAGCGAGTCGCATTGACTTTGAGGATCGAGAAGGTCTTCTGGATAAGGCTGTGGACGTAACGCGGCTTCTGGTTGGCAATGAGCCAGTTGATGGTCCGGTTGATATCCCGCAGGATATCTTCATGGTTGACGGCCAAACCCGGAATATTCATGGACTGAAAAAGGAAAATGACCTTCCATCGATTGCCCAGCTTGGTTTTTCCGCCGGCTTCATGCAATTGGTCTGGTATCCGGCGATATGCCTTGGTAATACGATGGTGGCTCGGCAGCGCAAGTAAATCTCGCAGCATGTCCTTCGTATCCCATCGGCGCTTACCACAAATCTGCCGTAAATCTAATTTCTGTGATTCAAGTGTTTGGTGGCTAATGGGCTGGAATAAAGTTTCCATTTCCGGCGTTGAGCTGGCATGGTCAGCCTCTTTCAGGAATCGCTGCATTGGATCTGTCTCCTCAAGCCAGTACGCATAAGTGACGCTGAGGCAGCGGGCCAGAAGCTGGTTAGCGGATTGATAATCAAAGCTAGGGGGTGTTTCAACTTCGAACAAACATTGTGCTAGGCGTTTGAGACCGAAAAAGCTGCGTACAAAGAGCTCAAATCCCTCCTCGTGCAGCTCTTTGATAAAATCAAAGGTATCCGTCACGATAGGGTAGAAACGTTCTGCGGCATCCCCAGACTTGTTGATAATGGTCTGCAGATAGATGATTAGATTGTCGGTGGCATCTACCTTGACACTCATGGCAGTATCGGCTTCCAAGGCTTCGCAGAATATCCCAATCAATCGCTCAACGGATCTTGGACCTTCGGGGTGGGGTGTCATTAGATGAAAGTAGTCCAGCGCAAACCCGCGTGCATGTTCCACGATAAATTGCCAGTTTTTATAGGGATGGGAGACTTCCCTTAAAAAGCCATTGAGCCTTTCCAAGAGACCGTAATAGTCGGACATGACCTCGCGTAGACACTCATACCGAGGATCAATGACCACATCGACCTGGGTGTGGGCGAGATTGACTTCCAAAGCTTTGGACTTAAACATCCTGCCCTCCCTTCTACCCTAATATCGCTCAATGAAGATTCTGAGCTGTGACTGAGTGGCCGCCAAGTGCTAAATAAGCTTCAGATTATATTAATCTAACAGAGCAGCGTGCGGTTTTCAAGGTTGCCGAAAAGAGCCTTTGGCCCGTCTATAGCATCATGTTGACATTTCGGATTAGGGTGTGTACCTATTCAAATACCGACAAACGCAATCAACTGATCCCAATAAAGATGACCCGAACAAATTTTACTGGCTAGCGTTGCCTGAACCGCCACTATGCGGGCCTAAATCGGGTCTGATATGTATGGACAGATCCCGATCACGCGTGTATTGCAAATTTGCCGGTATATCCTTCCTTGTATCCGTCTGCGCATTACTCGTCAGGTTTACAGCGTTAGACATCATTCTCGGATTAACCTTAGCGCTGGAGGATAAACAAAAATGATCATCAGCTTTGTTAATCAGAAGGGTGGCGTTGGAAAAACTACCACGGCTATTAATATCGGATCCAGCCTGGCAAGAAAGAACCACCGAGTGGTTCTTCTGGATTTGGATCCCCAGGGCAGCTCAATAAAATGGCACGCCATTGAGGGGAATCAAGCATTTGATGTTATCCATCAACCCACTATCATGTTGCCTGCTGATGTTGAAACCTTATCATCCACTTATGATTTCGTCATCATTGACGCACCGCCCGCAATCGACGGCGTAACCTGGAAAATTTTAGCGGCATCCGATATTGCCGTTATACCGGTCAGCCCCAGTTCCCTGGATCTATGGGCTTGTACGGAGACCCTGAGAATGATCCAAGAGGTTCAAGCACAGCACCCGGTATTGAACGCAAAATTTTTAATCAATCGAAAAATTCCTGGAACGCGTGCCGGTCGTGAAATTCGACAGGCCCTCAAGGTTTTTGAGACCGAACTATTTGATACGGAATTGTGCCAAAGGGTGGCATATGTTGACGCGATGAAGTATGGTGTGTCAGTAATGCAGTATGATCCCCACAGCAAAGCGGCAGAGGAGATTGAACGATTTTGTGATGAAATTATCAACGGGCTAGAAGGGCCGGTTGTTTGTGATGACTTGGATATCCGTCCTATCTCATCATTATATCATGAAGAATCCGAAACCAACATGTATCGCGATTCTCAAACATTATGAATCAGTAGCTCCAAGGAGGTGGCAGGTGGCAAAGATCAAAAAACGCACATTGCGCTGGACAGCTTCAGAATCACCCCAAGTGGTAGGGTATAAACTTTATTGGTCGGAGGGCGGACAGGTGAGCTATGATTGTCCTTTTGCAAAACTGGGCAATACCACCGAGGTGGTCTTGCCGGATGACGTTGAGTCCTTCGATCCTGAAAGCGGTCCCATAGAGTTCGGTATCTCTGCTGTGGATGAACTGGGCAACGAATCGGATCTGATCACCATATCTGCGCCTTATCAATTCAACGTCCCTCAAGCCCCTGAGGGAATTTGGCTGGAAGGCTCTGATAAGTCCCCGTCTGAAGAACCCGTTGAAGAGGAACCGGATTCCGGCCCACTCTCCTTTTTAGAGCATAGTTTTGATGACGAAGAAGAAGTTCGGGTGCACTGCATTAGCGATGGCGACGATAGTGCCGAAGATGATCAGGACCGTCAGGATCCGCCTGGTTCGTCATATGCCCGCCCTAGCGCCACATAGAAAAGGTGGCAAAAATAAGTGCCATTGCTCCATAGCATCTCACAAATATTGTGAAAGGGCACTCTCTGAGCACTAAACATAGCAGGATCGAAAAGGATTGGATCTATTGTAGGCCACCTTTTCTACCCTGCGGGAACGCCTGAGGCGTCCAGCGCCCGCGTTATCAAAGGCTTGCAGTAGTCTGACTACGGCTGCGCCTTTGATGCCTTGCCGCTGAACGCCTCAGGCGTTTGTGGCAATGGAATGGACCTTTTGATAGAACATATTTGAAAAGTTGGAAGTGGTACCGAGACAGCTTTTCTGGTCCCTGCCCGTCAACAGGTTGGTGAGGGCTTGTTTCATCGGGATCGGTATCGCTATCGGGATCGGTATCGTGGGTTCGGATTCATAATACCCAATTAATTCTCTTAAGATCTATCTTATAGTGAGACGATATACTTCTGGAGTTTCTTTTCCCAATTTCATACCATTCCGATTCCGATCCCGATCCCGATCCCGATCCCGATTTCGATCCCGATTTCGATACCGATACCGATATTGAATTCAATGTGGGTGATGGATCGTGATTACTTCATTACTCTAATCATCCGCCACAATAACATTGCTCAATTCGTCTGTGTCATCGGGTTTGATGGGAAAATGCGTTTCAAGGATACTTCCCACCTTTTGAATGGCCGCACATATGGCCTGGACGGATTGGCCGTTTTTTATTCCGGTGGTAATCATCTCCACGACCTCTTTCCATGCACCGGATTCTATTTTTTCGTTTATGCCGTGGTCGGCCAGTACCCATACTTTATGCTCGAATACAGAGATCAATATAAGCACTCCGGTGGCATCTCGGGTTTTGTAAAGACCATGACGGAAGAATCCCGTCACGGCAGCCTCTTCAACCTCTTCTTCGATTTCTCTTTGGGAGATAAAGCGCCTTTTGATTCCTGGGACATTGTGTGCCAACAGGTAAAAAGCAACGAAAAAAACCGTAAACAGGGCGAGGAATAACCACATATTTTGAGTGCCCAGCCAGAACCACCCCCCGATTACCGGTGTAAGAACCAAGGCCACCGGCAGAGTCAGCGATGTGGCCGCCAAAACCGATGCCATTGGGTAGTGATAACTGGCCGATTGGATCATACAAACAATTTCACCTGATGTATTGGCCTCCGCAGACTTCACGGCCGACTCCACCTGCCTCCGCTCTTTGGGTGTTAAGAATTTATTGGCCAGGTCTTTCATTTGAAACTTTCCTTTGTGAATCTTTTTTTCGCAAGGTTCAGAGATTAGAGCCCAACCGACAAATAGCATTTTTCAGCTCTAAGCTCATGACATAGAGTTCGAAGTTGAATAACTTTGAACCTTGAACTATCTTTTTCACCATCCCCCAGAGGCACCGCCGCCGCCAAAACCGCCTCCGCCGCCGCCGAAACCGCCGCCACCAAATCCACCCCCACCAAAACCGCCGAAGCCGCCGCCGCGACCTCTTCCCCCTCGATAGTCGGTCATGTGGCCGAATGAAAGCGGGCCGCCCAACAATCCCATGAGAAATCCGCCGATAATTCCGGCCGGTATGAGCAGCAAAGTCGCCATCAAACCGGTTCCGAGCAGAAGAACGCCTGCAATGGGTGCAAGGATCCCACCAGCTGCTGCCCCGATAAAGCGGTTTACGCGCCCCAACATATTGGTTAAGAAGAAAAAGGCGATGATTCCCATCAGTCCGGGGGAGGCCGTTTGGCGCCCTTTAGGCCGGCGGTTTGAAGTAGGAGCCGTGAATTCTCCACGGACCACACCCACGATGGCCGATACACCTTCGACAATGCCTTGGTCGAATCGGCCCATTTTAAATTGGGGGGCCATGATATTTCGTATAATGCGGCCTGCAACAAGGTCGGTGAGCTTGCCCTCGAGGCCGTATCCCACCTCAATGCGAATTTTACGCTCTTTCTTCGCCACCAACAATAGCACGCCGTTATCGACGTCCTTTTGGCCGATTTGCCAGCCTTCCACCACAGCAAGGGAGAACTCTTCGAGAACTTGTCCTTCCAGAGAAGGTATGGTCAGCACGACGATCTGGGTTGAATCGGTCTGCTCCAATTTGGATAAAGCGGATTCGAGTTGGTTCGACATGGAGGGGTGGATCATTTTGGCCAGGTCGTTTACCCGGCCTTTGAGGGGCGGCACATCCAAAGCCGACACTGGTTGGGCCAACACAAACAGGGTAAATGCTGCGGCAAAAATCCTTAGCGACCAGCGGTAGTTGATAAGAGGCAGAACCGTTTTCGTTCCTGTATGGGGATTAGCTTCGCATGATAATAAAATTTGATTTTGGGTGCTTGCTGAGCTCCACTCTCTGCCTTGTAGTACTCTTTGCGCTCTAAGTGCAGCAACAGACTGTTGGTCAAGCTGTTGGGAAATTTTCGGATTGCGCCGTTGAACTTTTCTACGGATTGATTATAACGTTGCCGTGCGACGTTGATCCGGTTTTCCGTTCCCTCCAATTGATTTTGTAAATCCAGAAAATTTTGATTGGCCTTCAGATCGGGGTAGCGTTCCACCACCACCATCAGTCGGGACAGTGCAGAGGAGAGTCCTCCCTGAGCTTGCAGCATCTGCTGCATGGCCTGGGCATTGGCAAGATCTTTGGTAGACAATTGAACGCTGGTCGCCTTTGCGCGGGCCTGGATGACCGCCTCCAGGGTCTCCCTTTCGTGGGCGGCATAACCCTTGACGGTGGCCACTAGGTTGGGGATCAAATCCGCTCTTCTTTGGAGATTGGACTCAACGTCACCCCATGCCTTGAATACGGACTCTTCCATTATTTGCAATGTGTTGTAACCACAACCGGTACTCAACGAGACAATCAGCAATATCATCACGCAACGCATCATTTGTTTGATCATGGTTTCCATCCTCTCTGTTAGATCGTAAAGTGACTACCAAGCAACCGAGTGTCCAACCGCAATTTTTTCATGGCACGGAAGTGTGCATTCGTCCGGCGTCTGAACGGGAGCTTACGGCATAAGGCACGTGATAGGGCGTCAGGCTCCGCATTGATACCGTCACATATATAATACTTGGATACATAAAGATCAAATGGGGTTTACTTAAAACAACACAATTGGTAGTTGTTGGTTGTATTGTTTAGGATTGAGCAAGGCTCCAGGATAAATGAATTTAGGTTAAAAGAGACCATACATGAATGATTCCGAAGAGAAGAAATCACCCATAGAACAGGGCGTCGAAGATCTATTCAATTATGCCATCGAACGGGATGATATCAAATGGCTTATGGCACAACTTCCAAAAGAAGCCGAGGTCAAATCCAACACGGTCGAATACGAACTTCAAATATTGAAAATCGTTAGTGTAGGGTGGGGGATATCCTTTTTTCTGGAAGGTACGCCCAGGCGAAAGAACACGATGATGGAGCATTATTGGCGTGCGATGAATGACTATTCCAAACAGTTGTCCGAAACTACGGGGCTATTGATCGGCCAGGATATCGATTATTTCGAAATTCTGAAAGAAAGGCTGGAAGGATATGTCAAAGCCATGTCAGCCGACCCGGAAGCCACCGATCCGGCCGCAATGATCGGCCCCGCCTTCGCCGGCTATTGCGGCAAAGAGGATGACATCTTCGCATCTTTAACCGGCACCAAGCTGTTCGCCAACACCATCGCCCGGGTCCGTCAGTACCTAGAGGCCGTTAAGCTTCGGTAATCGATATTCGGTAACCGGTAATCGGTATTCGGTATTCAGTAATCGGTAATCGGTGTTCGAGGTCAGCCCTTAGGGCGGGTGAACGGTGAACTGAAAAACATGATAGTATTGCAGATGGATACAGTACAACAAAGCTATTACGTGCAAAGGCCGGAGAACACCAGATCCCGTGTTGCCAAGGGTTCGCAGTAGCGATGCTACGGCTTCACCCTTGGACGCCTTGGATTTGCACCTACTGCTAATCTATGCCAACACAGGAAATGGGCCTCTCCCGCTCTCTCGGGATCAATCGTATTGACCTCGCGACATCCTCTCCGTATGTACAAACGCTTTCAATTGCTCGCGCAATTCATCGGGCAGATCCTTGAGTTCACAGCCCACAGACAGGTAGCCGGGGGTGTCCTGCGTTTTAACCCAGCGGACTTCGGCTTCCACATCGCTTAAAAAGGTAATGTTAGCGCCTCCGGCAATTTTGGCCATTAGCAGCCGGTCTCCCTCTTTGATGTTCTCTTTGGCGCTTTCAGGTGCGATCATGTTCAAGCCACCTGCGCTAATATTTAGGATGGGGGCAACAATGGTATCATCATTGGCCAGTTTGAAATTGCCAAAATAGCCGTCATCAAGCCTCAGGTTCAGCCGTGGATATTGCCTCTTTTCTACAATCGTCATTCTACGCTCCTTAATTGAAATGAACTACCGAGTCGTGTTGTGCTCTTGGAATCGCTGATTTAAGCATGGAACTCATGGCCTTAATTGGGCAATTAAGACCCCCTTTTATCATAAAGCCGGGGAAAACGCGAGGGGTGGTTTATCTATTGGGGATGCTATGATATCAATTTTGCTTGAAAAACGATCCGTCTGGATGGAATCTCTACCGCTGTCGCGTGTCGGCCTAAACTTGAATTCACTGAAAAGTATGTTAAGGTAGAGACGCTTTCAAAATGTCAGCGGTCTCATCGTCATCAAAAAATACCGACATTTAGGATGAAAATGATCAAATGGATCGCCATTATTAAAGAAGCCCTGGTTATCATTTTGATTGCCGCGGCCCTGGCAGGGGCCAGCTATAGCATCAGACCCGTAATGTTTACCAAGGGAGCCGCGAATTCGACCGATGGGAGCCCGGCAGGAGATGATCAGGGCGCCATCATGGCGATTTCGCTGGAAGATGCCCGTGTTCATTTTGAAAAGGGAACGGCCTTGTTTGCTGATGCCAGGCCTAAGGTTGCATTTGAAGACGGTCACATCAGAGGCGCCATGAACCTGGATCCCAATGATTTTGATGAATGGTCCGGAGACTTTTTTTCGCAAGTGCCCCAGGATCAGATCATCATCGCCTATTGTGATGGGGCCCAATGCCGGTTAAGCATCGAACTTGCTGAAAAACTCACCTGGATGGGATATGAAAAGATATTCTATATGAAGGATGGTTGGGGGCTCTGGAAACAGCATCAATTGCCCCAAGAAATGTCTCAGTGAATGTCAATTTCTTCCATCCAACCTGCCTTAAACAGAACGCAGTAGACATACTTTGGAAACGATTTGTCGGTCTTCGCCAGACCCTCCGCATTTATTGCATCATCAAAACCTGGTCCTCAGGGCCCGGATTCTTTGCAAGTCTGTCCCCATCAATTACAGACATTAGCCAATACGATACCGAAGGCAATAGCATTGGTCACCCAGAAGAAGGTTTTGATCGGTCCCAGCCAAGAGTTGAGAGTTTTGTCGGTGACCATCGCCGGCGGTAGTGATGAGTCATGAGGGGTCAGCATCAATTTGAGTAAGGCGATCATCCTTCTCAACTTAGACTGCAGAGGGGCTTTGATGCGATTTGGAAGCGAAAGGCGAAAACAAACCCTTCCGGATGTTTCACAATAGTACATTGGTTTCTCCTTTCAGTGGCTGAAAAGTACGATGCGATTTCCATTGACCGTACCTTAAGTCTTCCCCCTATGATCATCAAATTGTATGTTCTGATGGTTTGGTTCACAAATTCTGATGACCCCTGTCCGCTTAACTTTGTGCTGGGCTGAATCGTATTTCACTGAAGAATCTATTTATGCTTGTCGACAGGTGGGTCTTTGTGTTAGATGCGAATTTTTGCAGCTATAGGGCACATTCAGGGCAATGTTCAGACCTCGATTCAGTTGTTACGACGCACCGACTGCCACCAGAATCCGTTTTGCACTTATCCTGTTCAACATAGACGCAAGAAAGTGTAGGCATGTGCCAATGTATCAATTTTAATGTCGTCGTCGGGTGATGGAATGAGTAGTTTTCAGCATCATAAGATCTTGCGCTACCTGCCGGTCTTGGGCCTTTTGCTGGCCATGGTGTTATGGGCCAGCTCCTTTGTCGCGTTGAAGATCGCTTTTCGGGCCTACCATCCCATGGTGGTGATTTTTGGCCGTATGGCAGTGGCCAGTATCTGTTTTCTGTTTTTCTTGAAATGGTTCCGAAATTCCGCAACGTATCAGGCCGGAGACCTGAAATATATCCTTTTCATGGCATTGTGCGAACCCTGTCTCTATTTTATTTTTGAGGCCAAGGCCATCGAGAATACCACGGCTTCCCAGGCTGGTATGATTACGGCCATGCTGCCCATACTGGTGGCCATGGCCGCCGCCTGGTGCTTGAAAGAACGCATTGGACCGTATACCTGGATCGGATCTCTCACTGCGGTGGCCGGTGTCTGCTGGCTCACGCTGGAGAGTGTACCCACCGCCAATGCACCCCATCCGGCATTGGGCAACTTTTACGAATTTCTGGCCATGGTGTGCGCCACCGGCTATACCATAACCCTAAAGCAACTCACCCGGCGCTACAGCCCTTTCTTTCTGACCGCCATGCAAGCATTTGTGGGCGGGGTGTTCTATTTCCCGCTGCTATTTTTGCCCTCGACCCAACTGCCCACCACCTTCGAACCAGTTTCCGGCATGGCCATTATCTATCTTGGTGCAGTCATTACCTTAGGGGCATATGGATTGTATAATTTCGGCCTCAAGCATATTCCCGCGAGCCAGGCATCCGCATTTGTAAATCTGATTCCTGTATTCAGCGTCGTATTTGGCTGGATGGTGCTGGGCGAGACGCTCTCCATGGTTCAATGTTTGGCCGCTGCCGTCGTGATGGCGGGAGTATATATCAGCCAGCGCGGTCCTGCCCCTGTACCGCAAGAAAAGCCTCCAACGTCCTGATCTTCAACTTTGCACCCCCCAATTGAGCGAGATGGTACCCCAATATAGATCGCCCAAAGTCGATTATGGCCCAAGCTGATTCAGATCGGTGCGATTTACACTCGTGCATATTGACTCATGCCGCCTTTGTTCGGTAAAGTCCGGTTCGACTGCGCATCTAATGTGTGAAACCGCAGGCAAACGACTGATCCGTGTAATTGTGAAGGAGGATTCGATGAAAAAGGGCTTATTGATATTCATGATGTTGGTGGTGGCTGCAGTTCCATCTGCGGTACATGCTGAACCCGTTGTCATTTCTGTGAGTCAATTCGTGGAGCACCCGGCTTTGGATGCCGTTCTCAAGGGCTTTCAGGATTATATGGCAGAGAAACAAGTGGATGTGAGCTACAATGTTCACAATGCCCAGGCCAACATGGCTACGGCCAACCAGATCGGCCACCAGATCATGGGTGAAAAGCCGAATATGATTTTGGCCATTGCCACCCCCACGGCCCAGGCCTGTGCCCAAGCCCTTAAAAAATCGCCCCACATGCAAAAAACGCCCATGCTCTTTACCGCTGTCACAGATCCGATCAGCGCCGGCCTGGTGAAAGACCTTAAAAAGCCCGGCGCCAACATTACGGGGGTATCTGATATGCTGCCCGTGGGAAAACATCTGGCCATGGTGAAAGAGTTCTTGCCCGGCCTCAAACGCTTGGGATTCTTATATAATGCCGGCGAGGTGAACTCGAAAATACTCGTCCCGCTGTTCAAGGCCGAGGGGCAGGAGATCGGTGTAGAGATCGTCGAAGCCACGGTCTCTAAATCCAGTGATGTGTATCAAGCCGTTAAAAGCCTCGTCGGCAAGGCGGATGCGGTGTTCATTCCCACGGACAATACCGTTGTGTCGGCCCTGGAATCGGCCATCAAGGTGTGTGCGCAGAACAAACTGCCGCTGTTCAATGCTGATGTGGATTCCGTCAAGCGCGGCTCCATTGCCGCCATGGGATTTGACTATTATCAGCACGGTTATCAAACCGGCGCCCTGGCCCAGCGCATTTTAAAAGGCGCTGATCCGGCGGCCACGCCTGTGGAGACACAGGAAAAACTTCAGTTGCATATCAACAAGCAGGCCGCCCTCAAGATGGGGGTTAAAATTCCAGCCGCGTTGTTGAGCAAAGCCGACAAAACTTATGAATAGTCTCTCTGGTATGGGGGGATAGCAGGCGCCGCACCGGTTCTGATGCGGGTTTAGAGAATTTGTAATCGATTATGACATGGTACGCACTGATAGGCGCTCTGGAGCAAGGGCTGGTCTACGGAATCATGGTCCTGGGCGTCTATTTGACCTTCAGGGTATTGGATTTTCCTGATCTGACCGTTGATGGCAGCCTTCCACTTGGTGCTGCAGTGTCCGCTGTGGCCGTCACCCAGGGAGTCAATCCATTTCTGTCTCTTTTACTGGCTGCGGTCGCAGGATTCTTGGCCGGCACAATAACGGCCCTGCTCAACACCAAACTGAAGATCCTGCATCTGTTGGCGTCCATTTTAACCATGATTGCCCTCTATTCCATCAACATCCGCATCATGGACGGCCCCAACATTTCACTGCTGGCAGTCCCCACCGTATTGGACCCTCTGATGGCCATGGGCGTGGCCGGATACGTGGTGGCGCCCATCATTTACGGTTTGTTTGCCCTTTGCATAACGGCCGGTATCATCTGGTTTCTTTTCACCGAACTGGGACAAGCCATGTTGGCCACGGGCGATAATCCCCAGATGATCACCAGCCTCGGCGTAAACACCCATCAGATCATTATTCTCGGGGTAGGGCTGTCCAATGCACTGGTGGCGGTGAGCGGCGCGTTGGTGGCTCAGAACCAGGGCGCTTCCGATGTCAACATGGGCATCGGCACCATTATTGCCGGGTTGGCCTCGGTTATTTTAGGGGAAACCGTTTTTGGCAAGACAGGTGTGATACGCGGCTGCATCGCCGTTCTGGCAGGTTCGGTGCTCTATCGATTGGCCATCGCCCTGGCACTGGGCATGAAGATGGGATCGTTTGCATTCACCCCCAGCGATTTAAACCTCATTACGGCTGTATTGGTGGTGGTCGCCCTGATGGCCCCCAAGGTTAAAGCCAGAATATCAGGAAATGGATCCCCATGATTCAGCTGTCGCAATTTACCAAATATTTTCACAAAGGCAGCATCAATCAGGTGCTCGCCTTGGAC
>JAAUYD010255672.1_pt1 | contig 16511 bp, 6 predicted proteins | sample 7278101 | NCBI WGS metagenome assembly JAAUYD01 (sample SAMN14350128, study PRJNA611818) | marine sediment metagenome | isolation source: surface marine sediment (0.6m) | place: French Polynesia: Moorea | collected 2018-08 | reverse complement strand
TTGGGAGTCGAGATCGTAAGGAATTTTAACCACAGCTTTAAACACTGTGTCAGGTAAAACAGATTGAGGAATTTCTACTTCAGCAGGTTTTTCTGCTAAGTGACAGTTAGCGCAAACAATGCGTCCTGTGGCTTCTCTAGGGGTTTCTGGGGCGGTTTCTTGAGCCCAGAAAGGATAAGCTGAGGCAGCTTGGCTAAAAGTGAAACCATTGCCAATGGATAAAGTCACCGTTGCTAGAGCGATCAAGAAAAATCGCAGTAACATTTGCTTACCCTTAGACCAAATTGCCGAAAAATCGGATATTCTCATTGCTCAGTCAAAATTATGTAATTCTTAAACAGTGAAGGGGGTCATCAGTGATCAAAAATTTAGAATTTAGAATTTAGAATTTATTAAACATTCTTAATTCTGCATTCTACATTCTTAATTCTGTTCTAAGCCCACCAGGGATCTTGTTCAGTGCGGAAGTCAGTTTCAGTCCATTCGCTGAATACCACTTTATCACCCTCAGTCACATTAACATGAGCTAAGGCCAAAGACAGAGGCGCAGGACCTCTTACGACTTTACCCTGAGCATTGTATTGAGAACCATGACAGGGACACATAAACTTGTCTTCACTGGCATTCCAGGGAACGACACAGCCTAAGTGAGTACAAACAGCATTGATGCCGTAGTCCGCAATAGCATTATCTCCTTCAACAACGAGATAAGTGGGATCACCTTTTAACCCTTGAGCTAAAACGCGATCGCCTGTATTGTGACTGGCAATAAATTCACTGGCAATGACATCATTACCTAAGGCATCTTTGGCAGTAACACCACCACCAGCACCACCACTAGAGGGAGGGATAAAATACTTTACCACAGGATACAAAGCACCAGCAGCAACGCCAGTGATGGTTCCAAAGGTGAGTAAGTTCATAAATTGGCGACGCCCCATATCGGGGACATCAGAGGAACCAGATACTTGTGTCATAACGATTTATGGATGGATCTAGGTTGAGTTGACAGGTTGAGAATTCAATCTCAGCGATAATTACAGGTTGTACGTTGTTTAAGAGAATATGATGGCAACCATGTTTTAGACAAGCAGATGACCAAAATTTTCGTCTCTTCTCATAGACGAAGGTTAGCAGTCTACAGAGTCCAACTTAAATTATTGCAGAAATTCGTTAATAATTTATAAGAACTTTAATTGAAATCCTTTCAACTAATGTCTAGGTGGCCGCAAAGCAGGAGAAGGGGTAATCGGCCCTAAAATTTGATTGAGTTGTCGTAATTGTTCGGGGGTTCCCATACAAATTAACAAGTCTCCAGCCATCAATTGAGTTTCTCCCGTTGGACCTCCTAATAAAGTGCCATCAGAGCGACGAATGGCTAAAACTAAAGCCCCTGACTGTAATCTTAATCTCGCTTCGCTGAGGGTTTGACCCACACAAGGACAAAACTTGGGATCCAGCAAAAATTCCTCCATATAAAAAGTGCGATCGCTTCCGGTTAAGATCCCATCCACAAAGTCCATCACTTGGGGTCTTAAAGCAGCAGCAGCCAGTCGTTTACCCCCTGTAATGTAGGGGGATACCACCGCATCAGCCCCCGCCCTTTGTAGCTTTAATACTGCTTCTTCGGTGCTAGCGCGGGCGATGGCTCGGATTTTGGGGTTGAGGGTTTTGGCAGAGAGAACGGTGTAGAGATTTTCTGCATCGGAGGTTAAAGCAGAGACTAAACACACTGCTTTATCAATTTTGGCATTAATCAAACATTCATCTAGGGTTGCGTCCCCTTGAATAACAATATAACCCAATTGTTTGGCTTCTTCGACTTGTTCGGGTCGAGAGTCAATAATGACAAAAGGAACCTCCTCGGCTTTGAATTCCAGAGCGATTTGTCGGGCGGTACGGCCATAACCGCAGACAATACAATGATGTTCTAGGGTGTCTATCAAGCGTCTCTCCTGTCGTTGTCGAATTCCATCTTGAAAATAACCTTGAATTAAGGCTTCTGTTAAGCGATTTACAATATAACCAATGGTAATCACGCCCATCAAAATTAAAACAATGGTGAACAGTCGGGAGTTATCATCGAGAGGGCGAACTTCTGAAAATCCAACAGTAGATAGGGTAATCGTGGTCATATAAGCCGCTTCGGTTAATGACCATTTTTCGATGACATAATACCAAAGGGTTCCCAGACAAAAAACACCCCCTAAAGCCATCGCCCCACCGAGTAATTCTTGTCGTAAACGTCGATATTTTTCTTCAAAAGAATATAAAGTCATAGAAATGGTTCAATGGGTTCGACGTTAAATCTATGCAATAAATTTTTTAAAGGTATGAATCCCCTTAATTATACTGAGATTTTTTTACTTTTTTTGACTATTTTATAGACATTTAAGTTGATCATTAAAATGATTTATATAACTAATATCCCCGATACATCGTTTCAATAGAGTAATTTCCATGACTAAAAATCCTTAATATTATCTAAATAAATTCCCACAAACCTGTAAGATTATTTTAATACTTGCCGTTATGTAAATATAGGAAGAACTCACACATGACAGTTGCCAGTGCAATCCCCGCATTTTGTCAAGGAATTCAACATTTTGGTGAAAATTTACCTAACTACGAACAATACACCGCAGAAGCAGCCATAGAATCAGGCAATACAGCCATTTCCTCTCCCAATGACCCCAAAGCCGTCTTTCAAACCCTTCTCGCTGCCGACGCATTACGTTATTTAACCCTACAAACTGCTGCGACCAAACAATCAGGCCATCCTGGAGGGTTTGCAAGTATCGCTGACACCATTGCAGCTTTAGTGATGCTAGGCCACAAAAACATTATTACTGAAGTAGGTCATCACGCTCCAGGCTTCTACAGTAATATGTTTTTAGACCGTTCCCTGGAAAATATGGGTATTACCACTGTGCAACAGATGGGAGAACGGTTTAGGGAGATGCACGGACTGTTAGGCCATCTTTCTGGACAAATACCCGGACTTCTCAACCCAGCAGGACCCTTAGGACAAGGACAACATTTTGCCATGGCTGGGGCTAAATTACATCCTGGGGTACTCTTTCCTGTCACCATTGGTGATGGTGGCTTAGGGGAACCCTATATTATCAGTAGCTTTGCCCACTTTAACACTTCTTTCCCACAAGTCACTAATTTCTTACCCATCCTGGTTTGGAACGGTTATTCCCAGGAACATCATAGTATGGTTTCCACCAAAACTAATGAAGAAATGATCGCTTATTGGCAGGGAAACGGCTTTGCTAAGGTGATTTTAGTCAACGCCAAAGACTATGACGATAGCAACCAAGCAGGAGAATATGTCGATAGTACCCAGTTCTCTCTAGCCAAACGTCTCGCCTTTACCCAAGCCATATTAGAAGCAACCGATAAAGCGGCTAAGTCTGCCTTAAGTGGAACCTTAACCGTTCTTATTGTTAAACAACTCAAAGGGGCCGGGGTTCATAAACGGGGCGCAAAATCCCATAATTTATATCCTGGGGATAGTTTAGAAAAAGACTACATTGTTAACGCTTTAAAAGAACGAGCTTTATCTCCCGAAGCTTGGCAACTGGTCCGTACTAACTTTGAACGCTCAGCAGGTGGTCCAGCCTCTCATCATGTGGTAACAGAAAAAGTGTTACCCTTGCCAGAGTTGGGAGAGTTGCCCTTAACTGAATATGAAGTTCATGGAGAGAAAAAAGTTGCCACAACCGCTATGGGTGAATTAGTGGTTCATGTCGGCAAAAAAGACCCTAACTTTGTGATTGCCAATGCTGATGGTAATGCGGCCTCTGGCGTTAATAATATCAATATTGGTTTAAAAATTGTTCACCCTACCGTTGATGACCTTTATTTTCAAGGGCCAGGAGGTCAAGTGTATGAACCCTTAAGCGAAGACGCTTGTGCAGGGTTGGCTGCGGGGTTAGCTTTATTTGGGGCGAGAACCTTATGGTGTTCTTATGAGTCCTTTGCTATTAATGGTTTACCGATATGGCAAACTGTCACCCAAGCAATGGCCGAGTTACGTCGTCCCACTCCTTCTACCATTACCTTATTCACTGCCGGTGCCTTAGAACAAGGCCGCAACGGTTGGACTCATCAACGGCCCGAAATTGAGAATTATTTTGCCGGAATGATGCGTAATGGTAACATTTTTCCTCTGTTTCCTTGCGATGCAAATAGTATTCAGGTTTGTTATCAATGGGCGGTAAAAACCAGTAATAAAGGGATAACCATTACTGCTAGTAAATCACCCTTACCTGTACGAACAAGCTTAGAACAAACCCGTCAAGCCCTGCAAGATGGAGGCATCATTTTACATAACAGTGAAGGCAAGAAAAAAGTTGTTTTTGCTGTCATTGGAGACATGACTTTAATTCCAGTATTTGATGCAGCTTTACACCTAGAAAGTGAAGGCATTGGGGTTAAAATTGTTTCGGTTATTAGTCCCCGTCGTTTATATCGTCCCCATGACGTTGCTTGGGAAACTTGCAGCGAAAAAGATAGCCATTTCTTAGATGATGAAGGCTTTGAAAACTTATTCGGCGGTGATGCCTTAATTGGGGTAACAGGTGGTACGTCTGCTATGTTAGAACCTGTTATGTTACGTAGTCATAGTAAGCGAGATACCTTTGCCTGGAAACGAGGAGAAACCGCCTCTAGTGCCGGACAAATTATGGAATTTAATGGTTTAACCGCAGACGCTTTAAGCAAACGAGCAAGCGAGTTATTAGGCTAATATTTTAGGGTGGGTAATTCCCACCTTACCTACATCCTTCTGATAACTCAAGCTGATAATTTCCCCTAAAAATTATGTCTTTAATTTTTATGACTTTTTGTCTTTTCATCTTTCCTTTTTTGATAAGCTAAGATATTAAACCAAATCCGATTTAGATACCCTCTTTTAAAAATAAGATTTTTAGTCTTTCTCGTTCTTTGCTTTAACCACTAAGATAATTCTACTCCAGTCAATTTTCTGTCTCCTAAAATTAACAATTCAACGACACATTTTCCGTATATTCATCCTTGCTAACCGTATAGTTCACTGATGAATGAATCGATTTACATGAATATACGGTTTCCTCAGCCTAATCGTTTCAAGTACAAATAAGGAGGTAACCAACAACATTTCCTTCCTGATACATTGGAGAAAAATTGATGAAAATACTGGAAAATTCTAGTAGAAATAAGGTCGAGAAATTATCAACATTAGTAGATTTACTTAGTTATCAAGCTAACCAAAAACCTGAACAGACTGCTTATCTCTTTTTACAAGATGGAGAATCTGAATCAAGTCGTTTGACATACCAACAATTAGAACATAAAGTACAGAGTATTGCGGCTTCTCTTCAGTCTATAACACAGCCTGGAGACCGAGCCTTAATGTTATATCCACCTGGTGAAGAATTTCTGACAGCATTTTTTGGCTGTTTGTCAGCTGGAGTCATTGCAGTCCCAGCTTATCCACCTCGTTCAAATCATAATTTTAAAAGATTAAAGTCAATCATCTCAGATTCTCAAGCTAACGTAGTGTTAACCACCAATGAGTTGCTAGAGAAAATCCAAAGTCGCTTTGCTGAAGAATCTCAATTAAAAAATGTTCAATGTTTAGCCACCGAGGATGTTCCCAGCCAACTTAGGGCAAACTGGAAAAAACCAGAACTGACCAAAGATACGATTGCTTTCCTCCAATATACCTCAGGGTCAACTGGAAATCCTAAAGGGGTAATGGTCAGCCATCAAAATTTGTTACACAATGAACGTTTAATTCAGATGGCGATGGGACATTCTCAAAAGACAGTTTTTGTCGGTTGGTTGCCATTATTTCATGATATGGGATTAGTCGGAAATATCATTCAACCTCTATATTTAGGAATTCCCTCAATTCTCATGCCTCCTGTTGCTTTCTTACAAAAGCCGATTCGTTGGTTACAAGCGATTACTCGTTATCAAGCAACCACCAGTGGTGGGCCTAATTTTGCCTACGATTTATGTGTGCGTAAAATTACTCCTGAACAATGTTCAGATATTGATCTTAAAAGTTGGACAGTCGCCTTTGATGGTGCTGAACCCATTCGAGCAGAAACCCTAGAAGCGTTTACTGAAAAATTTGCTCCCTATGGTTTCCGTCGAGAAGCATTTTATCCTTGTTATGGTATGGCTGAAACCACCTTATTTGTCTCTGGTGGATTAAAAACAGCCCCTCCTGTATTTCATAAAATTAATCTCAAAGCCTTAGGACAACATAGAATCGAATCAACAGAAGCGGACAATACGGATAGTCAAACCTTAGTGGGGTGCGGACAAAGCTTTTTTGATAAAATTATTATTGTTGATCCCCAATCAAAAACCCGTTGTCAACCCAACCAAGTGGGAGAAATCTGGGTAGCAGGGGCAAGCGTTGCACAAGGATATTGGAATCGTCCCGAGTTAACCCAAGAAACCTTTCATGCTTATTTAGCGGATAGTCACGAAGGCCCATTTTTGAGGACTGGAGACTTAGGATTTTTCCATTTGGGAGAACTTTATATTACCGGTCGCATCAAAGATGTAATTATTATTCGGGGTCGTAATCACTATCCTCAAGATATTGAATTAACTGTTGAAAAAAGTCATCCTGCTTTACGGGCCGGTTGTGGGGCTGCTTTTTCAGTTACAACCAACCAAGGGGAACAATTAGTGATTGCCCAAGAGGTAGAAAGAAGCTATTTACGAAAACTGAATAGGGAAGAAATTGTTAGTACCGTTCGTCAAGCTGTTTTTAATAACCACGAATTACAAGTTTATGGCATTTTACTTCTAAAAACCGCTAGTATTCCTAAAACCTCTAGTGGAAAAATTCAGCGTCACGCTTGTAAGCAAGGTTTCTTAGATGATAGTTTAAACACGGTGGGAGTCTGGAAAGCAATAGAAACGGAATCTCAACCCCAACTGTCTCATCAGTCCTCTAAAAATTCCCAGAGTTTAACGCCAGCCACAGCTAAGGAAATTCAACAATGGATGATGAATTGGCTGACTCAAAACCTAACCTTAGCCCCACAAACCATTAATCCCAAAAAACCTTTAGCTGATTATGGACTAGATTCCGTCAATGCGGTGGAATTAGCCCAAGCCCTCGGTCAATGGTTAGGAGAGGAAATCGACCCTACCTTAGCCTGGAATTTCCCTTCTATTGAAGCAGTCGCTAATCACTTAGGCAAGGGAGAAATGAGCTTATCCAATGGAGAAGAAACTCTAAGGCCATCTCAACCCCTTGAAACCATTAATATAATTAACAATTTCCATAATGATTCTCATGAATTAATTAAAGAAGCAACCTCTTTAGGAGAACTTTCTGAAGAAGATATGGCTCAACTACTCGCTCAAGAACTGGCCATTATTAAAACTGAATGAGCAGATTTGCTATAAATTTCCAATTTTCAAAAAAGAATGATTATTTTAATTGAGTTTTTGGGAAACCTATTAGTACCAGAACATCCATAAATTCTTCTTTTTTAAATCTTTGGATCAGGGGATTAAGTACCTGGACAAAAATAAACGTTACTCGTTTAAGTTAAGTAGAGGAGGCAGAGGGTGCAGAGGAAGCAGAGGAGGAGGTGCTATGGAGTAATTTACATTTCTTAAGACAGTTCACTTTATTTATGTCCGACTACTTATCGAAAATAATTGGGTCTAAAACCCCGCCTTTGAAGGCGAACAGTTTTTGAGACGGAGCGTAAATGTTTGTCTCAAAAACAACTTCTGTGCGATAGCGCCGGAACGTAGTGAGGAACTTCTGACTTCTGACTTCTGACTTCTGACTTCGTTAACCCCCTTAATTACTTCTTGCTCCCTAAAATTATCTAAAAATTGCTTAAAAAATGTCAGTAATTTAACGGAAGTTGAATTATCTTATTTTTTGGCAAAATAGCTGATATTAATTATCACAAAATAGGCCATGAATCTTCATACAATTAGTCAACCTATTGCAAAAAAAAATCTTCAACCAGAAAGCATTGATTATAAATCCCTCTTACAAAATGCCTTTCTCGAATTAAGAAAAATGCGTATCGAGAGGGATACCTTAAAATTTCAACAAACGGAACCCATTGCCATTATTGGTATTGGTTGTCGTTTTCCTCAAGGGGCAAATACCCCAGAAGCTTATTGGGAATTATTAAGTGGTGGGATCAACACCATTACAGAAATTCCTGCTGAGCGTTGGGATATTGATACTTACTATGATCCCGATCCCCATGCCCCTGGAAAAATGTATACCCGTTATGGCAGTTTTTTGGATGATATTGAAAGCTTTGATCCTCATTTTTTTGGAATTTCTAGCAAAGAAGCCGCCGATCTCGATCCACAACAGCGTCTTTTAATGGAAATGTCTTGGGAAGCCTTAGAAAACGCAGGACAACCCTTAGAAAAAATTAATGGCAGTAAAACCGGGGTCTTTATTGGCATGACCAGCGATGACTATGCTCATCTAACAATCAACCCTTACCAAACAGAGCAAATTAACGTCTACCGTAGTTTAGGGTCGTTGCGATGTATGAGTGCCGGTCGCTTGGCTTATTTTTATAATTTTCAAGGGCCAGCCATTCAATTAGATACGGCTTGTTCTTCTTCCCTGGTTTCCGTTCATCAAGCTTGTCAGAGTTTACGCCTCAGAGAATGTAATCTTGCTCTAGCGGGTGGTATCAACTTAATGATCTCCCCAGAAACCACCATTGGTCTGTGTAAAATGAGAGCCTTAACAACAGATAATCGCTGTAAAACCTTTGATGCCGAAGCTGACGGGTATGTCAGGGGAGAAGGAGGGGGTCTAGTGGTTCTTAAACGACTCTCAGAAGCCCTAGTGGACAGGGATAACATTCTGGCGGTTATTCGGGGGTCAGCCACCAACCACGACGGTTTAACCAATGGACTAACAGCCCCCAACGGCCAAGCCCAAGAAGCCGTTATTGAACAAGCATTGCATCATGCTCAAGTTAGCCCAGACGCGATTCAATATGTGGAAGCCCACGGTACAGGAACAGCCCTCGGTGATCCCATTGAAGTCTTAGCCTTAGGGAAAATATTGGGTCAAAACCGTAAGACGAACAATCATCTGATGTTGGGATCGGTCAAAACCAACTTGGGGCATTTAGAAGGGGCTGCCGGCATCGCTAGTTTAATTAAAGTGGTTCTTTCTTTAAAAAATAAACAAATTCCCCCCCATCTTCATTTGAAGACCCCTAATTCTTATATTCCTTGGGACAAACTACCTGTTAAAGTTCCGAGTCAACTCAGTGGTTGGCAGTCTCCAGAAGGCAGTCGCTTGGCTGGCGTGAGTTCCTTTGGCATGAGTGGCACCAATGTTCATCTAATTGTAGAAGAGAGTAATAGCTAATGTCTAATTCTGTTGTATCGTTGACGGGAAATTCCCCGAAAATCCCTGCTAAGAATCCTTATCATTTATTAACGGTATCCGCTAAAAGTCCCACTGCCCTCAAAACATTGGCTCAACGGTATCAAACCTTTTTCAAGAATAATCCGTCTTTATCCCCTGCGAATGTCTGTTTTACGACCAATGCGAAACGTTCCCATTTTGATTATCGTTTAGGCTGTATTGCTGAATCTCTTCCCCAAATGGAGGAACAGTTACAAGGGTTTTTAGACTCCAGTGAAGCCCAAGGTGTCATCACTGGAAAGGTTCCTCTACAGGGAAATCAAGAAAAGATTGTTTTTCTTTGTACCGGTCAAGGATCTCAATATGTGGGCATGGGACGGGATCTTTATCAGACACAGCCTCTATTTCGCCAAATTTTAGACCAATGCGATGAAATTTTACGTCCCCATCTCCTTAGTCCTCTCCTTTCGATCTTATACCCCAAGGGATCTGAGTCCCCAGAATTAGATCAAACCGCTTACACTCAACCGGCATTATTTGCCTTAGAGTATGCCTTGGCAAAATTATGGGAAAGTTGGGGAATTGTTCCTGATGCCGTTATGGGGCATAGTGTGGGAGAATACGTGGCAGCTTGTTTGGCAGGGGTGTTTAGTCTCGAAGAGGGATTAAACTTAATTGCTCAACGGGGTCGCCTCCTTCAGAGTCTTCCTCGCAACGGTATGATGGCAGCAGTTTTTGCCTCTGAGCAACAAATTTCACCCCTACTAGAAGATCAAGGAAGCCAAGTATCTCTGGCCACCATTAACGGACCTAAGAATGTGGTCATTTCTGGACTGAAAGAGTCAGTGCAAGCAATTCTCTCCATCTTGGACAAGCAAGGTATTCAACATCGACCTTTGCAAGTATCCCATGCCTTTCATTCTGCTTTGACAGAACCCATACTTGCACCCTTTGAAGAAGTTGCCCGTTCCATTACTTATCAACCGCCTCGCTTAACCTTGATTTCCAATGTAACCGGTGCAGCCATTGAATCTGAGGAAATTATGGATGCAGCCTACTGGTGTCGTCATCTTCGGGGTTCAGTACGGTTTGCCGATGGCATGAATACTCTTGATCAAACAGGATATCGAACTTTTATCGAAGTTGGACCCAGTTCTACTTTATTACGGATGGGACAACGATGTATCCCTCAAACAACAGCCACTTGGCTTCCTTCTCTAAAACGAGGACAGTGCGATTGGTATCCTTTGCTTGATAGTTTAGCTAATTTGTATGTTCAGGGATTTGACATTGATTGGTCAATGATTTATCAAGATACTAAATATTCTCCAGTGCGCCTACCCAATTATCCCTTTGAACGGCAACGGTTTGCCCTGAAGAAAACAACCTCTATTGACCATTCCGCTCGTTCAGAACCAGCTAAACCCATTCCTGTCGTAACTCAGGAAGATAGTAACTTATTCTATGAATGGCAATGGCATTCAGAAACATTACCTAATCTTGATACTTTGCCCTCTGGAGAGATTATTATCTTCGGCGATCGCCAGATCATTGGCTCCCATTTAGAAGAAATCTTATTAAAACAAGCCTATACTGTCTCTTGGGTCAAACCCGGCGAAAATTTTCAGCAAAATAGCCATGAATTTACCCTTAATTCCAGTTCTGCTCAAGACTACGAAAAATTATTAACCACCTTGACCTCTCAAGGTCGATCTATAGTCGGGATCATTCATCTCTGGAACGCTCACCATCGAGAAGAATTATCCTTAAACAATCCAGACTTAACACAAAACATTTTAACTGAAACCACTTACAGCATTTTGTTGTTAGGACAAGCCATCTTAAAAGAATTACCCAATCAACCGATTCGTCTGTTATTAGGGAGTTATGGAGCGTATGTTACGACGGATAATGAGATGCTCCAAGGGGTTCATCAATGTTTAGGGGCAACCCTTACCCAAGTATTAGGCCAAGAAAACCCCACTATTCAAACCAAGGTTGTCGATATTCTTGCAGATGCTCAGTCTTGCCCTTCATTAGCTCAAGCATTGATTAATGAATTACAAACCGAACCCACAAGGGAAGGGATTGTTGCCCTTCGCAACGGACAAAGGTTAATACGGACATTAGAACCCATCACAGGATTGAAGGAGGCAGGAGTTGAAAGGCAGGAGGCAGGAGGCCGATTAGAGGGTGAAGAAGGTGATACTTATTTAATTACAGGGGGAACCAGTGCAGTGGCCAGGGAACTTGCTAAAGGAATGCTGCAAAAAGCCCGTTTAAACCTAGTTTTAACTGGTCGCCAACCCTTACCCCCCAGAGAAGAATGGCATCAGTACCAAGATCAAGATCATTCCATAAGTTCTCGTATTCGTTGTATTCAAGAATTAGAAGAACTGGGAGCAACGGTGATGTATGCAGGGGTTGATGTTACAGATGCCCCAAATATGCAAAAATTAATGACGACGATTAAAGAGCGTTTTGGTCAGTTAGATGGGGTGATTCATGCAGCCGGAACGCAAGATGAAATTACCTTTAAACTGAAGCAAAAGCGACCCGATACTATTGCTCAAGTTTTTGCGCCAAAAGTACAAGGAACCTTGATTTTAGATAAAATCACTCGTGGAGAATCCCTGAAATTCTTTGTTTTGATTTCCTCAGCAACCGCATCTAAACAAGATTGGAGTATCAATTTAGGCGATTATGCAGCAGCTAACGCTTTTCTGGATTACTATGCTATCTATCGCTCTCAACAACAAGCTCCAGGTCGTTCTCTAGCCCTGAATTTTTCCTTATGGCAAGATTTGGGCATGACCAATATCGGAGGAGAAACATTAGTTTTAATGGCTAAAGCCAAAGGACTTAATCCTCTACAACCAAAACAAGCTGTTCACACTTTTCTAGAAGCATTATCTGAGTCTAGTCCAACCGTTCTTCATATTATTGATCTCATTAAAACTAATGGCTCCGATACGACTCCAATAACAGAAGCGTTTGGTTTAGACAAACAGGGCAAAATCAACAAGGCGTATGGGGAGCATGGAGCGAGTCAAACCCAACCTGTTGTTAAACCCCAAGGTGAGATAGCTCAGTTGGTGTCAGAGCAAGATATTGCTGCTCCTATTAACCTTAAAACCCTATTACAAGAGATATTATCTCAACACCTAACCATTCCTCCAGAGCGACTTGAAGGACATCTCACTTTTACAGAGTTGGGTTTAGATTCTCTCATAGGCATTGAAGTCATTAAGCAACTAAATCAAGCTCTTGATATTCAATTATCTCCGACTATTTTGTTTGAGTGTCAAAGTCCTGATGACTTAATTGATTACTTAGAAAAACGATATAACCCCTCTACCAGCACTGATAGGGTTGCCACTCCATCAGTGCCTTCACAAAATACATCAGTTGCAACACAAGAGCAAACTGTATCATTGAAGCAAGAGAATCGGGAAAAACCCTCTTCAGTGGATGACATTGCTATTATTGGCATGGCTTGTACCGTTCCTGGAGCCAAGAATTTAACAGAATTCTGGAATTTACTCAAAGAAGGACGTTCTGCTATTACAGACGTGCCGTCTGAGCGTTGGTTGCCTCAAGACTATTTTGATGAAACAGGAAAAGCCAGTTATGCCACTTATTGTAAGCAAGGGGGTTTTATCAAGCATCCCTTTGACTTTGATCCCATGTTTTTTGGCATTTCCCCTCGTGAAGCGACCATTATGGACCCCCAACAACGTCTCTTTTTAGAGATGGCTTGGCAAGCATTGCAACAAGCTGGTTACGGTGGGAACCATCGACCCAAAGATATTGGGGTGTTTGTGGGTTGTGGACAAAATAACTATGTTGAACATTTTATTAACTATCAATCCTACGGTGCTTTATGTCGTCGTTTAGACAACAGTGCTTTGTTTAAGCAACTATCTGAGACGACTCGTCAATCGATCTTAAAAACCCTTTGCGATGTTCTCAAACCGAGTGAAATCTCTTCAGAGACAGCCGCCGGTAATGAGTTAAATCAACTCGCAGCAAGGGTCAGTCATTGCTTAGACCTCAAAGGGCCGAGTTTAGCCCTAGGAACGGCTTGTTCTTCCTCTTTAGTAGCCTTACACCTTGCTTGTGAGAGTTTACGCTCTGGTCAAAGTTCTATGTCCATTGTCGGTGGCGTTAACTTAAACTTGAGTCCCACTCCCTTAACCTTTCTCTGTCGGGTTCAAGCCTTATCTCCTACAGCCACTTGTTATCCCTTTGATAGTCGAGCCAATGGGATGGTCATTGGAGAAGGAGCATCCGCTTTAATTTTGAAACCCCTATCAGCAGCGATCGCCGATGGTGATTACATCCATGCAATCATTAAGGGTTCGGCGGTTAATAATGACGGCCATTCTCAAGGGATTACAGCACCTAACCCTCAAGGACAAGCTGAAGCTATTTATCAAGCCTATGCTCAGTTTGGCATTGACCCCAATACCATTTCCCATATTGAAGCCCACGGAACAGGTACGTTATTAGGGGACCCCATTGAAATCGAAGGAATGACCCAAGCTTTTCGTCGCTTTACTAAGGGTTCTCAATTCTGTAGTGTTGGCTCGATTAAATCTTCCATTGGTCATGCTTTATCGGCATCAGGGGTCATTAGTCTGATTAAAGTAGTGCTATCGATGCAAAAAGGAATGATTCCCCCAACGTTAGGTTACAAAACCCCCAATCCTAATATTAATTTTGCCCAAACACCCTTTTATGTGGTCGGCGAAAATGGCCAACCTTGGACGAGAGGAGACGAACCATTACGGGCAGGAATTAACGGTTTTGGCTTTGGTGGTACTAATGCCCATATTGTTCTCGAACAAGCCCCTGTTTTAACGGCTAAACGCCCTGATAGGAACTCATCTATCCCCCATCTGTTTCGATTGACGGCTCGTAACCAAAAGGTGTTACAAAAAGTCGCCCAGCAACTATACGATCATATCGAAGCTCATCAAGACCAAGATCCAGCTGAAATTGGTTTTACCCTTAACAATGCTCAACGAGAATCCTCTTGTAAGGTAGCATTTGTCGCTGAAAACAGACAAGAACTTTTAGACCATTTACAAGCCATCAAGGACAATTCTAACCGACCTAACATAGTTCAAGGTCGTATCAATCCCAAACGAAAAACAATGCTATCTTTATTTTTGGATGGCAGTAGCCATTTAACGCCCCAAGCAGTGAAGTCGGTTGGTCAACGCTTTCGGAGTTTCCAAAGTGCTTATCAAAGTTGTCAAAAGACTTGGAGCGAGTTTGTGCTGGTTAACAATGGTCAACCAGAATCAACATTGACAGGAAAAGCTTATGGGTTTGCGGTTCAATATGCTTTGGGACAGTGGTTAATGTCCTTAGACCTACAACCCAGTTTCTTATTGACACAAGATATTGGCATATTAGTCGGAGCTTGTTTGTCAGGAAGATTAAGTCTCAAAGAAGCGATGGCAGCCATCGCTCGACTACAAGGGGAAAAATTAGTGCTACCCTTGCAAGGTTCTCAGGGTGAAAACCAAGACGCTCATTGGCGTTGTCCTCTGATTACCCCTAATGGCATTTTTACCCAAAATAATCTTCTTTCAAGTTTGCAACTCAGTACCTTAGTTCAATCAAATGGTGTTTTAAATTCTCAGCTTTGTCAAGAGAAGATTACTCAAAATGGAGTGTGTTTATACTTGGGGAGTGAATTAAAAATTAAAGAAAAAATGGGGCTTGATACTCATGATTCAACTTGGATTAGTCCTAATAGTCAAAACTTTCAGGTAAAGGGTTTGTTAGAGATAATGACTCAACTGTATGTCGTGGGAGTTCACTTTAACACCAATTCATTGTTTCCTCAGCACACCCATCGTGTTCCTTTACCCACTTATCCTTTTGAACATAAACCTTATCAAGTTGCTATCACTGAAGTTGATGTTACTGAAAGTGATATGACTTCATTAGTCTCATCTAAGTCTAGTCATTCAATGGTTGAGTCTGAATTGATGCTAGGGATGAGTCAAGAATTATTGCCCATTGCTGACACCCCTAAATTATCCTCAAAACAACGTGAATCAAGTTATTTGGTTTTAGCCAAAGAATTAGAGAATTTGAGCTAAATCTTCAACCCAATTGAGGAAATATCATTTAAACCTGTTTTCTCACTTATCAACAATTGCTAGTTTTGTTTTTCTAAAATTTAGCTAAATAGAAAGACTTTAATCTGAGCAAACTTATTAATCCTTATCTATAAAAACACGGGACATTAACCATGAATCTACCTAAAGGACCAACTGGTCATCCTTTACTACAGTTACTAGAGTGGGTTAATCATACTCTAGGCTATATGGAATCTGCTAGCCAAAATTATGGGGATATGTTTACGGCTTATTTAGGTTCAAAAAAAGACCCTACCGTATATGTTAGTAATCCTCAAGCCATCCAACAAATTTTTAATGGCGAATCTAAGGAATTCACTAATCCGGGTAATCAGCTTTTTAAGCCTATTTTAGGACAATATGCCCTGGGAACACTGACGGGGGAAATTCATAAACGTCATCGTCAGTTAATTATGCCCTGTCTTCATGGCAGTCATTTAGAAACTTACGCGAAAATTATTGGTGACACCATTGAGCAAATATTTAAACAATTAAAACCTGGGCAAACCTTCTCAACCCATGAAATTACAGAAACTATCTCAGGAGAAGTCATTCTTAAAGTCGTATTTGGAGATGACCAAGGAAAAAATTTACAACAACTCAACCAATTGACCAGTTTAGTGCTAGATTTTTTTGCTAAAAATTCTCTAGCATCTAGCTTATTATTTTTACCATTTCTCAGACAAGATTTAGGGAAATGGAGTCCGTGGGGATATGTGTGTCATCTCGTGGGACAAATTGATAGCTTTATTTATGCAGCTATTGCTGAACGTCGTCAAAATTTTGATCCTCAAAGAATTGATCTCCTCAATATGCTTATGGCAGCTAAAGATGAAGCAGGAGAACCCCTCAGTGATCAAGAATTACGGGATGAGATAATCATGTTAATCTTTGGGGGCAAAGATGCCGTTGCCTCAGCCATGGCTTGGTCTGCCTATTGGGTTCACCATTTACCAGAGGTT
>JAAUYD010160664.1_pt1 | contig 16512 bp, 11 predicted proteins | sample 7278101 | NCBI WGS metagenome assembly JAAUYD01 (sample SAMN14350128, study PRJNA611818) | marine sediment metagenome | isolation source: surface marine sediment (0.6m) | place: French Polynesia: Moorea | collected 2018-08 | reverse complement strand
CCCGACTCCGCTCACCTGGCTCGCGGGCCGTACGAGGGCGGAAGCTCGCGTGGCCGGGCCGGGCCTCGGTCAGCTTTCCGTAGGCGCCTCGCTGGAGTCGCTGCCGCGGCCGAAGAGGCGCCTGGCCGCGAGCTCGACGCCGGCGTAGAGCCCCGGGATCAGGAACACGCCGAGCACCGTGTAGAGCAGCATGCCGCCCGCCACGGCGGTTCCGAGCGAGACGCGGCTGCGCGCCCCGGCTCCGGAGGCGATCACCAGGGGGATCACCCCCAGGATGAACGAGAAGGCGGTCATCAGGATCGGGCGGAAACGCAGGCGCGCCGCCTCGCGGGCCGCCTCGACCACGTCGAGGCCCTCCTGCTCGTGCTGCTGCTTCGCGAACTCGACGATCAGGATCGCCGTCTTGGCCGAGAGCGCGATCAGGAGCACCAGGCCGATCTGGAAGTAGACGTTGTTCTCCATACCCGTCTCGAACAGTCCGCGCAGGAAGCTGAACAGGATCGCGCCGAGGATGGCCAGCGGAACCGAGAGCATCACCGAGAGGGGATTCGCCCAGCTCTCGTACTGGGCGGCCAGGAACAGGAACCCGAAGAGGATCGCCATCCCGAAGATCAAGGGCGCGAGGTCGCCCGCCGCCTTCTGCTGATAGGTCACGCCGGACCACTCGAAGCCCATCTGGGGCGGGAGGATCGCGCGTGCCAGGGCCTCGATCTGGTCGGTGGCCTCGCCCTCGGAGTAGCCCGGACCCGGGCTCCCGGTGACGCTCGCGGAGCGGAAGAGGTTGAAGCGGTTGATGCTCTGGGGGCCCACCGAGTCGGTGACCGTCGCAACGGTGCCGATCGGCACCATCTCGCCGCTCGCGCTCCGCACCTCGAGGCCCTGGATGTCGCTGGGCCGCGCGCGGAACTGCTGATCGGCCTGCACCTGGACCTTCCAGGTGCGTCCGAAGAGGTTGAAGTCGTTGACGTAGGAGGAGCCCAGACTGGCTTGGAGCGTGCTGAAGACGGACTGCAGCGGCACGCCCAGGGACTTCACCTTCTCGCGGTCGACGTCGAGGAAGAGCTGGGGCACGTTGCCGCGGAAGTTCTGGTTGACGCGCTGGAGCAACGGGTCCGCGTTGGCTTCGGCCACCAGATCGTTGGCGAAGACCTCGAGCTGCTGCAGACCGACGCCGCCCCGGTCCTGCAGCTCCATCGAGAAGCCGCCCGCGGCGCCGAGTCCGGTGATCGGCGGGGGGCCGAAGGGGAAGAGGAGCCCTTCGCGGAAGCTCGAGAGCACGGGGGCGGCCTCGGCCATGCGTCCCCACACGTCGAGGCCGGCTGCGCCCCGCGCGTCCCAGTGGTCGAGGGTCGCGATCAGGAAGCCGGTGTTGACGGCCGCCACGCCATTGAGCAGGGAGAAGCCGCCCACGCCGACGACGTTCTGCACGCCGTCCATCTGCTGCAGGTAGGCCGTGGTCTCGTCCATCACCGAGCGGGTGCGCTCGAGGGAGGCGCCTGCCGGGAGCTCGATGTTGGCGAAGAAGTAGCCCTGGTCCTCTTCGGGAACGAAGCCCCCGGGCAGGGCCCCGAAGCCCAGGGCCGTGGCCACCAGGATGCCGGCGAAGAGCACGCTCGTTGCGGGGAGGCGGCGCAGCACCACCCCGACGCCGCCCATGTATCGCTCGGTGACGCGGTCGAAGGTGGCGTTGAAGGCTTCGAAGAAGCGGCCGCGCTTGTCCGGACTCGGCCGCAGCAGCAGCCCGCAGAGGGCGGGGCTCAGGGTGAGCGCATTGAAGGAGGAGAAGACCGTGGCGACCGAGATGGTCACCGCGAACTGCAGGTAGAGTCGGCCGGTCAGTCCGGGCATCACCATCGTGGGCACGAAGACCGCGAGGAGTACCGCGGTCGTGGCGACCACGGCGCCACCGACCTCGGCCATGGCCTTGCGCGTGGCCTCCTTGGCCGAGAGCCCCTCCTCGTCGATGATCCGTTGGGCGTTCTCCACCACCACGATGGCGTCGTCCACGACGATGCCGATGGCCAGGACGAGCCCGAAGAGGCTCAGGTTGTTGACCGAGAAGCCGGCGGCGAGCATCACCGCGAAGGTGCCGACGAGGGAGACCGGGATCGCGATCGCCGGTACGAGGGTGGTGCGCCAGTCCTGGAGGAAGACGAAGACGACGAGCACCACGAGGGCGATGGCCATGAGCAGGCTGCTCTGGACCTCCGCCACCGACTGCTCGATGTACCGCGTGCTGTCGTAGGGCACCTCGTAGACCAGGCCCTCCGGGAAGCTCGCCGACAGCTCGTCCATGGTCGCGATCACGGACTCGGCGACGGACAGGGCGTTGGCCCCCGGGCTCTGGTAGATGCCGATGTTGCTCGCCGGCTTGCCGTCGAGCTCGGCGTACCAGTTGTAGTTCTGGGCGCCGAGCTCCACCCGGGCGACGTCGCTCACCCGCACGAGCTCGCCGTCCGCTCCGGTCTTGACGATGATGTTCTCGAACTCGGAGGTCTCGGTGAGGCGCCCGAGGGTCGTGACCGTGTACTGGAAGGCGAGTCCGGCGGGGTTCGGTGGGGCGCCGATCTGGCCGGCGGCGACCTGGACGTTCTGCTCGCGAAGCGCGGACACGAGCTCGTCGGTGGTGAGCCCGCGCGCCTTCAGCCTTGCCGGATCGAGCCAGATCCGCATGCCGAAGTCCTTGGCGCCGAAGATGCTGACGAGCCCCACGCCATCGGTCCGCGCGAGGGTGTCCATGATCCGCGTCGTGGCGTAATTGCTCAGGTAGACGTCGTCGAAGCGTCCGTCCGGAGAGGCGAGGGAGACGACCATCACCATGTTCGTGGACTGCTTGTCCACCTTGACGCCCTGGCGCTTCACCTCTTCGGGGAGCAGCGGATTGGCGAGGTTGACGCGGTTCTGGGTGAGCACCGTCGCCATGTCCGGGTCGGTGCCGATCGCGAAGGTCACCGTCAGATCCAGCGAGCCGTCGCTCGAGCTCTTGGAGGACATGTAGAGCATGTTCTCCACGCCGTTGACCTGCTGCTCGATGGGGCTGGTGACCGTCTCCTCGACCACCGCGGCGTTGGCGCCCGGATAGTTCGTGCTCACCTTCACCGTCGGCGGCGTGATGTCGGGCATGCTCTCGACGGGGAGCAAGGGGAGCGAGATCCCGCCAACGAGCACGATGACGATGGAGATCACCATCGCGAAGATCGGCCGATCGATGAAGATCGCGCTGAAGCCGCCCATGGCTCAGGGCGCCTCCGCCTGCGCTTCGGCCTCTGGCCGGGCGTCGGCATCTCCGCGCCCCTGGCCCCCCATGGCGTCGGGAGCCCTTGCGCTTTGCGCGGCTCGGGCCGCGGCGACCTCCTGCACGGTCTGCGGGGTGGCGGGGAGCCCCGGTCGCGCCCGAAGCAAGCCGTCGACGATGTACGTCTCGCCCGCCTCGAGCCCCTTGCGGACGACGATCGTGCCGTCGTCCTGGGGGATGCCGAGCTCGACGTAGCGCTGCTCGACCACGTTTCCCTCACCCAGGACCAGCAGGTACTTGCCGCCGATGTCGGCGCTGATCGCGCGCTCCTCGACGAGCAGCGCGTCCCGGGCCGGGCCTCCCAGACCGCGTACACGGACGAAGAGCCCGGAGATCAGCCGGATGTCGTCGTTCTCGACGACGGCGCGCAGCTCGATCGTTCCCGTCGTCTGCTTCACCCGATTGTCGATGTAGTCGATCTGGCCGATGAACGGGAAGTCGTCGTCGGCCGCGGTCGCGATGTGCACCCGCCGGAGCTCCTCCTCGTCGTTGGCGGGATCCTCGTCGAGGCGCAGCATCTGCAGGACCAGCGCCTCGGGCGCCTCGAAGTAGACGAAGATGGGACGGACCTCGGCGACGGTGGTGAGCAGGGTCGCTTCTCCCGCTCCCACGAGGTTGCCCACGTCCACGAAGTTGCGGCTCACGCGGCCGGAGATCGGCGACTGCACGCGCGTGTATCCGACGTCGAGCTCCGCCTGCTTGAGGCGCGCCCGCGCGGTCAGGACCTGGGCATGGGCCTGGTCGCGTGCCGCCTTGGCCTGGTCGAAGTCGCTCTGGCTCACGGCGCGCGATTCGAGCGCCGCACCGATCCGGCCCAGATCGGTCTGGGCGCGCTGCAGCTCGCTCTCGGCGCTCGCCAGGTTCGCGATCGCCTCGGCCTTGGCCGCCTCGTAGGTCTCCGGCTCGATCTCGAAGAGGATCTGCCCCTCCTCCACCATGCTGGCCGGATCGAAGAGCACGCTCTGCAGCTCGCCGGACACCCGGGCCCGCACCTCGGTGAACGCCGTGGCCTGGGTGGTGCCGGTGAACTCCTGGTAGGGCTCGACGCGACGCAGCTCGGGCTGCGCGACGGTCACGGCCGGCGGCTTGCGCTCCGGCGGAGGCGGGGCGCCGCAGGAGACGAGCACTACGAGGCATAGGGCGAGGAGGGCGCGGGCCCCGTACGAGAGGAGGGTCGTCTTCATGAGGTTCCTGCCGGGTTCCGGCCGTCCCGGATCACGGTGTCCAGCCGCCGCCCAGCGCCCGGTAGAGCTGGATCGCGTTCTGGGTGACGAGCCCCTGGCTCTGCGCCAGGGCATCTTGCTGCTCGAAGAGCGAACGCTCGGAGTCGAGCACGTTCTGGAAGTCCACGATGCCCGTCTTGTAGAGCACCTTCACCAGCTCGACCGACTCGAGCGCCGCCTGGGCCGAGGCCTCGAGGTCGACCAGCCGCGCCCGCTCGCGCGAGAGCGCCGTCAGCGCATTCTCGGCGTCCTCGACGGCGAGCAGCAGGGCCTGGCGATAGGCCACGAACGCCTGCTCGGTGCGGGCCTCCTGCGCGCGGACGTTGCTGAGGATCCGGCCCCCCTGGAACGCGTTCCAGGTGAGCTGGGGCCCGACGCCGTACGCGAAGGCGTTGCCCGTGAACCAGCTCGCGACCGAGTCGGTGTCGAATCCGACGCTGCCGAGCAGCGAGAGTCGCGGGAAGAGGTCGGCCTTCGCCACTCCGATCCGGGCGGTCTCCGAGGCCAGCAGTCGTTCGGCGCGACGCAGGTCGGGCCGTTGGCGCAAGAGCTCGGTAGGCAGGCCGACGAAGAGGTCGGCGGGCGCCTCCGGGATGTCGCCCGGGCCGTCGAACTCCCGGCGTGCCTCGGCGGGGTAGGTCCCGAGGAGCACGGCGATGCGGTTCCAGGCCGCGACTCGCGCCGTCTCGAGCTGGGGAATGAAGGCGCGGGTGCGGGCCACGTTGAGCTCGGCCTGTCGCAGGTCGAGGTCGCCTACCAGGCCGACCTGGTTGCGGACCTGGACGATCTCGAGGGTCTCGAGCTGGCTCCGCACGTTCGCGCGAGCGAACTCCAGGCGGCGCTGCAGGGAGCGGGCCTCGACGTACTGGGTTCCCAGGTCGGCGTAGAGCACCACCGAGGTGTCGCGGTAGTCCTCGATCGCGGCCTGCAAGTCGGCGTCGGCCGCTTCGACCGAGCGACGGATGCGGCCGAAGAGGTCGATCTCCCAGGTGGCGGTGCCGCCGCTGCTGAAGAACTCGCTGGTCATGGCGTCCGTCAGCGGCGCCACCTCTCCCGAGCTTCGATTCCACGCGGCCGAGGTGTCGGCCTGGACGGCCGGGAACCACTCGCCGACGGCGATGCCTCGCAGCCCGCGCGCCTCGTCGATCCGGGCCAGGGCGCCGGCGAGGTCCAGGTTCTGCTCCGCGGCGCGCTGGATCAGCTGGTTCAGGCCGGGATCCTCGAGCAGCGTCCACCACGTCTCGAGTGCTGCGTCGCCGGCGGCGAGCCCGGCCGTGGCGGCCTCGTGCCAGGCATCCGGCGCCTGGAGCTCCGGATCCTCGTAGGTGGGTCCCACCGCGCACGCCAGGGGGGCTGCGACGAAGGGGATCAGGCTCGAGAGGACGCGGCGGGACAGGGGGGGCTCCGGGCAGGGCCTTCGGCCCGGGGGAGTCTGCGCAGTCCACTCCGTCGGGTCAAGCGGTCGGGTCGAGCGGCCGGGTCGAGCGGCGGAGTCGGGAGAATCCCCTAGCGCGCGAGCGGATTGCAGTCCTTGATGGTTACGCGCCCCTCGAGCAGGTTTCCGCGCGAGTACTCCGAGAAGATGCAGCGATTCGTGGCCGGATCGAAGTTCTCGATCCACAGGTTGTCGTCCTTCCACGTGGCCGCGATGTGGCGCTGTCCCGGGGGCACCGAGATGGTCATCACCCCGCCCCAGCGCTTCACGAAGATCTGCTGGAAGTAGAAGGTGTAGGCGCCCGACGCGAGGGCCAGGATCAGCAGGGCGCCGCCGATGCCGGCCTTCGGACGCCCGAGCCGGGCGCCGACCCCGACCACCACCAGCAGGGCGAGCAGCACCACGACGGTCCAGTAGAGATAGGTGATCATGCGTCCTCTCCTCCGGGCAGGACGCGACTCTACCCGAGACGCCTTCCAGCGCGTACCATCCCGGGGCCTGGCCGGAGAACCCGATGAGTCCGCGACGCGTGTTGCTGGCTTTGCTCGGACTGTTGCTCTCGCTGTCTCCCATTCTCGGGATGCGCGTCAGCCAGGAGCTCGAGGTCCTCGCGGTCGCCGACCAGTACCGGCCGAGCACCCTGGTCGTCGAGAGCAGCCACTGCACAATGGGGAGCGCGAACCGGGTCTGGGATCGCGACGGCAGCTCGAGGATGGTCTACGAGCACTCTCGTTGCTTCCTGGAGGGGCGCGTCGAGGGGAGCGCCGAACGCCTGCACGTCGGGGCCGATCGCGTCGAGTCCCACCGGCCGGGCGACGAGATCGCGATCTACTACGCGCCGGCGCTCGAGCCCTTCGGCGCAGCGGGCCAGAATCTGCGCTTGACGCTCCAGGCCGGAGGCCATCCGCGTGACTTCGCCCGGCAACAGCTCTGGCTCTGGCCCATCGGCTTCGCCTTCATCCTGGCGTACCTGCTGGCGCTCGAGGGCGTCTACGTGTGGACGCCGCGCTTCGCCCGCTGGCGGGCCGGACCGGAGGGCTGGATCGCTCCCGGCGAAGGAGCCGCTCCGGCGTTCGGCTTCGCCTTCGTTGCGTTCGGGCTCCTGTGGATCCAGGGCGATCTGCGCAACGAGAGCCAGGGACTGTGGATCGCGGGGATCGTCCTCGTGGCGATCGGCTTGCCCTTCGTCGTCCGCCCGCTGGTGCAGGTCGACACCGTGGCCGGCACGACGCGACGCTGTCTGGCACTCGGTCCCCTGCAGTGGCGGCGAGCGGCCCGTCCCATCGGTGACGCGCCCCGAGTCGAGGTGGTGGGCCCGAGCATCGACGAGTCGGAGCCGGGCCTGATCGTCCGCGGGGGCTCCGAGACCATCCCCTTGATGCGCAGCGCCGATGCGGATGGGCTCCGCCGTCTCGCGAGAGAGCTGGCCGAGCGCCTCGACTGCGGCGTGCGCGACAAGCTCGCGGAGGCCGAACGGCGTGCCGCCAGCAAGGCCACGGGCGAGCCCCTGGGTGCTGCGCGAAGCTCGCGGCTGCCGGCGTTGCTGCAGACGGCCGCGCTCGTGCTGCTTCCCGTCCTGCTGATCGCGTCGGTCCCCGCCCTGCACCGGCCGCTCCTGGTTCAGCTGCTGTCGCGCGACGTGCCCCAGCTCGCCTCGCTCCAACGTCTGTCGGCTTCGGCCCTCTCGGGCCAGGACGAGCCCGAGGTGCTGCACGAGCTCGTGCTGGTCGCCAACACCACCCGAGGGAGCCTCCAGGAGGCCGCCCTGGTCGCGATCGAGGAGACGGCCGGGATCGAATCGCCGGCTCCGGACCTCCGCGAGCGGCTCCGCACCGTCAACGCCTGGGCGGCCACCCGACTCGGACGGACGACCGACGGGAACGGGGGCGTGCTCGCCTGGTACCCGGTGGCCGAGATCTGGCGCGACGAGATCGACGACATCGCGTCGCCGGATCCTCGAGAGGCCTGGGTCGCCTGGGCGGGCTTCGGCCCGGTCGAGTTCGCCGATCCGGCGGCCTTCCTTCGAGCCGTCGGGCCGGCCCTCGTCGATCCGCGACCGCTCTCGTTCGCGGTCAAGCGGGGCTCGTTCCTGATGGGGCCGGGCCCCGATGCGCCGGCCTTCGAAGGCCAGCCGGTGCCCCTGAGCGCGCACCGGCATCACGCCCTGGTGTCGACGGTGGGAAGCGCTCTGGCGCTTCGCTACTGGACGTACGACGACGTCGGCGGCGGCGAATTCCCCGAGGACTTCGAGGCCTGGTGGGCGCGCTACGCCCAGGAGCGTCTTCTGCCTCCGCTTCCTTCGTCCGACCGCTAGCGAGCGCTCTGGCCGTCGTCGACCTTGATGACGGTCCCCGTCACGCACTCCGATGCCGGCGAGCACAGGTAGAGCAGGGTGCTGTCCAGCTGGGCGGGGTCGCCGATCCGCTTGCGCGGGAAGCCCTTGCTGATGTCGCCCATCCGCTCGAGCATGCCGTCCATCATCTCCGACGAGAAGGCGCCGGGCGCGATACCGTTCACGTTGATCCCGTAGCGGGCCCACTCGACGGCCAGCACCTCGGTCATCCGGGCCAGGCCCGACTTCGTGACGGAGTAGAGGGCGGCGCCCTGGCCACCGTAGAGATAGGCGCCGATCGACGAGACGTTGACCATGCGCCCCGGCCGCTTCGCCGCGATCAGGCGGCGCGCGACCTCGCACGAGAGGATCCAGGGTCCACGGAGGTTCGTGTCGAAGACGGCGTCGATCAGCTCGAGCGACATCTTGTGGGCGCGCTGGGCGTCGGGGATGCCCGCGTTGTTGACCAGGATCGTCACGGTTCCGAGCGCCTTCTCGACGGCGTCGACCACGCCGAGGATGCTGTCGGTGTCCGTCATGTCGAGGGGCACGGCGACGCAGGTGCCACCATCCGCGCGGATCTCCTCGGCGAGCTCGTCGAGGCGCTCGACGCGCCGGCCGGTGAGGGCCACGGAGGCTCCCGCCGCGGCCAGCACCTTGGCAAAGCGCCGTCCCAGGCCGGACGTCGTGCCGGTCACCAGGGCGACCTGGCCCGAAAGGTCGTGGCTCACGTGGGGGAGGGGAAACTCGGCCATGGATGCTCCTTCAGCTCGCCCGCCGGGTGGGGACGAATCGTACCCGTTCGAAGAACTTCTGGATGCGCGGCAGCTCGCTCGCCATCCGGTTTCGTCCCCAGGCGACGGCCCGGTCCAGGTCCTCGGGCCGGGGCAGCAGGCTGATCGGAGACAACGTGCGTGGGAACTCGACGCGTTGGTGGGCGTAGCGCTCGTTGCCGGCGACCTGCAGCGAGAGCGTGCGGGTCACGGGCTGGATCCAGACGTGCCCGGGGCCCCACTGCGGCTGGAAGCAGTCGAAGGCCAGGTAGTAGCAGTTGCGCGTGCCGATCCGGCCGGCTCGCACCTCCTGCCACGCGCTCCTCGAAGGGACGTTGTTCGCCGCCCCGCCGTCCACCAGTGCCGTCACGTCCTCGCGTTCCATCAACGTCTTCAGGATCCCGTTCATGTGCGGGTCCTCGTGAGTGACGTCGTAGTGGAGCACGCCGGGCACCGCGGCCGAGAACCCGGCGGCATCGAGCGCGTTGAACTCGCGGGTGAGGGCGTCGCCGCCGATCAGGATCTCCTTCACCACGCGAGGGTTGATGAAGCCCGTGACGCGGACGAGCTGCGAGGCGATCTGGGCCCGGAACTGGAGGGGGCTCGGGCGCTGGTCCTCGTGGAGGTGGTGGGAGATGGCGAACTGCTCGGGCGTCTCGCCGAGGGCGTCGCGACGGATGCCGGCCACGACGGCGGAGTAGGGGATCTCGAGGTCGCACAGCCGGAGCTCCTCGCCGCGCGGCGTCCGGAAGAAGGGCCCGAGGCCCTCGTGGAGGAAGAGACGCGTGACGCCCGGCAGCCCGTAGCGGGTCCGCAGGCTCACGAAGCGGAAGATCTGATCCGCGCGGAGCTGCTTGGCCATGGCGACGTACTCGGCGAAGTCGCCGCGCCGGCGCAGGCTGCGGAAGAGCCCGGTGACGGCGCCCATGGACGAGCCGATGACGTAGCCGGGCACCAGCCCCGCGTTGTGCAGCACCTCCCAGGCCCCGATGTAGACGTAGGCGGAGCCTCCTCCGCCTCCCGCGATGCTCACCAGGGTCTTGATGCCGAGCTCCTGGTCGAGCTCGACGGGCGAGAAGTCGTCGGCGTACTTGGCGATGAGCTCGGCGCGGATGGTCTCCACGTCGTCGAGCCAGGGAGACACGACGCGGAACGCCGCCTCGAGCCGGTCCGAGCTCGATCCGTGGCGCTGCAGGACCGGGACGAGGCCATCGAGCAGCTTGCGGCGGAAGCGGGAGAGCCGGTGCAGGCGAACCCGTACGTCCGGCCGTGCGCTGCGGGTACCGCGTCGCGCCGCTCCCGGCTGGAAGACGTCCAGGGCCGAGAGCGAGAGCGCGTAGCGCAGCTGGTGCTCGGCCTTGCGCGTCAGCACGCCGGGGTGGTCGAAGAGATCGTCCACCAGCGCCGACTCCAGCCGTTGCAGCTGGAGCGCGGTCTCCTCCCGGCTGGTGTCGTCTGCCACGCGATGCCTCCCCCCTTTCGCGAAGGGGGCGGGAGACTACCGGACCTCGTGGCAGGATCGAATCCGGCGCGCCCCCAAGGGAAAGGCCCTTCCGATGCGCGGCTCGAGGCCGCGCGCGCGGCCCGATGCGCGGACGGAAGGGGAAGTCAGCCGACGCCTAACATGCGTACGAAGAGAACGAGGAGCACGGTGTAGAGGAACACCTGCTGCACGCGCAGGGCCGTGACCCAGCGCGAGAGACTCGGGTCCTCGAGTGAGGCGACGCGGCCCGACCAGTAGAAGCGCGTGAGCGAAGCGCTCGGTCGGAGCGAGCGGCCCGGCAGGAGGCCGGGGCGCCCGAGCTCGTGCCAGAGCACGGGGTGGCGGACGCGCAGGCGCGAGTGACAGCCCGCCGAGGTCACCAGCAAGGCGGCGATCGAGATCCACACGGCGTCGAAGGGCACGAACCCGGACATGGGAGTGGGTGCTCCCCCCGGCTCCGCACGTGTCGTCGGGTGTGCCGAGGCGCGCTCATCCTGCACGCGAGCTGCACCCGGATTGCCGGTCGGCGAGCATCCCCGCGTTCGGGCGGCGCGGAGGCTTCAGCCTGCCCCCGTGAGCGGACGATACGGGTGCTCGATGCGCGCATCCTCTCCCATGCTCCTGGCCCTCGGGGCCGCCGGGCTCCTGGTGGCCTGCTCCAGTCCGCCGCCGGCCTCCATCGCTCCCGACCCCGTCGAAGCGGTCGCGAGGCAGGACGCGGAGATCTACCGGCGTGCCGACCTCGAGCGTGCCCGCGTGCTCGAGGCGGAGGTGGCGCGACTGCGCGCGGAGCTCGAGGAGGCCGAGCAGTACGTGGTGGCGATCGAGTCCGGCCTCACCGGGCACAAGACCCGCGCCGACGCCGTGGCGGCGACCGCCGCTGCACGCGTGCAGCTCGAGCGGGCGCGCCGCGGCGCCGCCTGGCAGACCCGCTCGATCGATGAGGCGACGGAGAAGCTGGCCGAGGCCGAGCGTCAGCTCGAGGGCGGAACGCTCGCGGCCGCGATGTTCTTCGCGTCGCGCGCCGATCGCATCGCGACGCAGATCCTGGAGGAGGCGCGCATCGCGTCGTCCGCCAGCGACGCGCGCAAGATCGACGGTGCCCGCGTGAACCTGCGCGAGGGCCCGTCACAGGGTCACGAGGTCCTGGCCGTCCTGATCGACGGGACGCCGGTCGTGGAGGAGCGGGTCGAGAGCGACTGGGTGCTGGTGCGGACGCCGCGTGGACGCGTCGGCTGGGTCCACGACAGCCTGCTCGACTGATCCGTCTCCCGGCTCGGTCGGCCGGGTCCGTCTCGCAGTCCGGTCTCCCGGCTCGGTCTCCGGGGGGGCCGCCTCGAAGAGCGCGGCTCAGCCGGCGCTCTCTTCCTCGCTGCTCCGGACGCAGTCCTTGCCCGACTGCTTGGCCGCATACAGAGCCCTGTCGGCGCGCTCGAAGCACTCCCGGCGATCGCCGCAGTAGAGGCTCACGCCTACCGAAGTCGTGACCGAGACGGGCTCGGGCTCATCGGCCACGGTGACCGAAGCCCGGCTCACCGCCAGCCGCACCTTCTCGGCCAGCGCGAGCGCTCCCGCCAGGTCCGTGGCCGGAGCCAGTACCGCGAACTCCTCTCCGCCGTAGCGCGCCAACACGTCCGTGGTCCGGACCACCGCGCACATCTCCTCGGCGACCTGGGTGAGCATCTCGTCGCCGATGGCGTGGCCCAGGCTGTCGTTGAGGCGCTTGAAGTCGTCGATGTCCGCGAGGATCAGCGCCAGCGGCTCGCGGGTCCGGTCGGCGCGACGGGACTCGCGCTCGAACTGGTCCTGGAAGTAGCGGTGGTTGTGGAGCTTGGTGAGCCCGTCCGTGATGGACAGCTGCTCGAGCACCTCGTTCGCGGCTTCGAGCTCGTGGTTGCGCATCTCGAGCTCGAGGCGGCCGGCGGCCAGACGCGACGCCATGTCGTTGAAGGTGCGCGCGAGGAGCTGCACCTCGTCGCCCGCCCTCGAGACGGGGACCGTCACGCCGCTCTCGCCCGCCGCCAGGCGCCGCGCGCCTTCGGCCAGCGCGAGGATCGGCCGCGCGCGCAGGGCGCCGAGTCCGAAGGCCAGCAGCCCCGCGGCGATCACGACCGCCAGGTTTCCCGTCCACGCGCGCCGCACGGCGTTGCCGACCGGCGCGAACGCCACGTCGTAGGGCTCGTGGATCACGAGCTTCCAGCCGAAGCGCTCGAGGGGCAGGGCGCTCGCGATGGTGCGCTCGCCCGCGTGGTGGACGATGGCGGGCGTGCCCCGCCCGTCGCCGGGAAGCTCGTCCAGGGGCGGCGGGTCGGTGCCCGCGATCGCGTTGCCGTCGACGTCGACCAGCGCGAGCGCCGAGCGCTCGTTGTTGGCGCCGTCGGCGAGCAGGGTGCCCATGGCGTCGAGCCGGAGCAGCGCGTGCAGCGTCGCGCGAGAGCTCGGAAGCGGCGCGGAGACCAGCTGGAACGAGCGCCCTTCGAGCTCCACGATCGGGCTCACGGCCGTGCGCTCGGTCGTTGCGAGGGCCGCGCGGACCGAGGTGGGCAGCTCGGCTCCCTCGCCCACCTGCACCCAGACTTCGCCCTCGCCGTCGAGCACGACCAGCGCGGCGTACTGGGGGAAGCGGCCGAGTACGTAGCCCAGGTAGTCGCCGGCTTCGGCGCGCCGGTCGGCCCGCTTCGGTGACGCCAGGGCCTCGGTCAGGATGCGGTTGTTGGCGAAGCTCGCGACGTCGAGCTCGCGCTGCCCATACCAGACGTCGACCCGCTCGCGCGCGCTGAAGAGCGCCTCGGGGAAGCGGCGCTCGATTCGCCGCTCGAGGAAGCTCTCGATCCCCCGCACCGAGATCCAGGTGATCACGCCGGAGCTCAGCAGCGAGAGCACCAGGATCAGCGCGCCGAAGTGGACGGCGAGGCCGCTCAGGATCGGCGGCCGTGCAGAGCTGGACATGCGTCGGGCACCCTGGTGGAAAGGGAAACGAATCCAACTTCCGGATCGGAGCGGGCGCGGTCGGGCTTGAGGGGGCGATCCCCCGCCGCTGAGGGCCCGATCCCCGAGGGGATTCAGCTAGCCTCTGCGGCGATCCGCCCCTTCTCGGCGGTGCGCGGAGGACCCCATGCAGAGCGTCTTGATCACCGGAGCCAACTCGGGCATCGGGCGGGCGGCTGCCCTGCGGCTGGCGAGTGCGGGACACCGGGTCCATGCGGCCATGCGGAGCCTCGCCAAGGGAGAGAAGCTCGCGAAGCTGGCGGCCGAGGCCGGTGTCGACGTGCACCCGGTGGAGCTCGACGTGGGCTCCGAGGGATCGGTGCAGTCCGCGGTCGAGCAGGTCGGCCGGGTGGACGTGCTGATCAACAACGCGGGGGTCGGCTTCAACGCGACCACCGAGGACGTGGACATCGAGGCGGCGAAGGCCGTCTTCGACACCAACTACTGGGGCGTGATCCGCTGCGTCCAGGCCGTGATGCCGCAGATGCGCGAGCGGGGCGAGGGCCACATCGTCAACGTCAGCTCGATCGCCGGGCGCATCGCCGCGATCGGGCAGCCGATCTACTCCTCGTCGAAGTGGGCGCTCGAGTGCTTGAGCGAGAACCTGGCTCAGGAGGCGGCGTACCACGGCATCCGCGTGAGCGTGATCGAGCCGGGCGTCGCGCGCACGGCGATCCTGCCCAAGAACGTGGGACACCCGGAGCCGACGGCCTACGAGCCGCACTACCGGCGCATGCTGCAGTTCTACGCCAAGGGCATCCAGGTCGGGATCCCCGCCGAGGACGTCGCCGAGACGATCCTGCACTCCATCGAGGATCCCGATCCGCGCTTCCGGTACACCTGCGCGTGGGGCGGCGAGGAGCTGCCCGCCGGGCGCGAGCGCATGTCCGACGCCGAGTGGGTCGCACTCGGGGCCATCGAGGACGACCAGGAGTACTACGCGGAGTTCGAGCGGCTCTTCGGGCTGAGCCTCGCACTTCCGGGCGGCCTCGGGGGCGACGCGACGTCGTGAGCCGCGTCGAAGCCGCCTAGCTCCCCCGTCCCTCCGCTGCGATGCCGCCCAAGGCTCCGGTCCACCTGCTCTACGCCCTCTCGGGCGCGGCGAGCCTGGGCTACCAGGTGTGCTGGTTCCGCATCTTCGTCGGCGTCTTCGGCTCGAGCACCCTCACCTTCGCGCTCGTGGTCGGGAGCTTCATCGGGGGCCTCGGGGCCGGGGCGCTGGCCTCGCGGCGATTCGTCGCGTGGCTGTCACCCCTCCTCGCACGACGGGGCCTGCGCTCCTCGCTCGCCGTCTATGGGGCCATCGAGGCCCTCGTCGTCGCGACCGCGGCAGCGAGCGCGCTCCTGCTCTGGCTTCCGGCCGATCTCGGCGGGAGCTTCCCCTACGTGCTGCAGGACGGCATCTGGGCGCCGACGGCTGCCCAGCGTTGGCTGCGCGCGGGCGTGATCGCGGGGGCCGTCTTTGCGCCGTGCTTCTTCATGGGAACGACCTTCCCCCTCCTGTGCCGGGCCTTCGCGGCCGACCCGCGCTTCCCGTCGGCGCTCTACGCCGCCAACACCGCGGGCGCGTGTCTCGGCATCCTCGCCTGCGAGCTGCTGCTCTTCCCGAGCATCGGCCACTGGAACACCTTCGGATTCTGGCTCCTCGCGAATCTCACCATCGCCCTCGTCTTCGTCTCGGGCGCCATCCTCTCGCCCGACGCTGCGACCCTCGAGGAGCCGGCCCCGCTCGCCGCGCCCACGTCCTTCGCCGATGCGGGCCTCGGCATCGCGACGCTCTTCGCCATCGCCATCGGAAGCGGCTTCCTCACCGGCTCGCTCGAGGTCGACGTGGTGCGGCGGCTCCGCTTCACGGGCTTCCGCTCCGAGGCGGCGCTCTCCTTCGTCTCGTTCTGGGCCGTCCTCGGGATCTTCCTCGGGAGCGCGAGCGTCCGGCTGCGCTCCGTCCCGGGCCTGCTCGCGGTCCGCCTCGCGAGCGCGGGCGCGCTCCTCGCCTATGCCGTCGTCTGGGTCTTCCTCTTCTCCATCGAGGACGCCTTCCTGGCCGCGCTGGGCGGCGCCGTGTCCGCCGACGCGCTGCCCGCCGACCTCCCGGCCGGGCTCGTCTCGCTGTATCGCGCGCACTCGGGGCTGCTTCCGACGGCGCTCTTCACCGGCGTTCTGGTGTTCCCGCCGCTGTTCCTGTTGGCGACCCTGCTCCCGGCCGCCTGCGACCGGCTGCAGGCGCGGGGGCGGCATCTGGGGCGGGCCTACGGGCTCAACACCCTGGCCTTCTGCGCCGGGACCTTCGCGTTCGGCTGGGTCGCCCCGCGCGTCGACGTCTTCTACTCGACGCAGCTCTTCCTCGGCCTCTTCGCCGCGACCGTGCTCGCGCTGCTCTGCCTCGGCCCGCGCAGCGCGCTGCGTCGAGTCGGGCTCGTGGCGTCGGCGGGAATCGCCGTCGCCTGCCTCGTGTGGACGCCGCGGGGCGTGGAACCGAGCTACTTCCGGCCGGGAGACGCGGCCCGCACCGGCCCGGTGCGGGCGCTTCGATCCGACGGGGCCACGACGACCTTCGTGGTGGGGAGCGGCGAGTCCCGGCACCTCTACTTCGACGCCTTCTCGATGTCGGCCACGACGCCGGGCGCCCAGCGCTACATGCGGCTGATGGCGCACTTCCCGCTGCTGCTCCAGCCCGACCCCAGGAGTGCCCTGGTGATCTGCTTCGGCGTCGGGAACACCGCGTCGGCGGTGGCTGCCCACTCGGGGATCGAGCGCCTCGACGTCGTCGACCTGAACGCCGAGGTGTTCCGCACCGCAGAGGAGTTCGCGCACAGCAACCGCCTGGTTGCACGGGATCCGCGGGTTCGGCTGATCCACGACGATGGGCGCCGCTTCCTGTCGCTCACCGACGAACGCTACGACCTCGTCACCAGCGAGCCGCCGCCGCCGCGACACGAGGGGGTGTATCGCCTCTACTCGAAGGAGTACTACGAGGCCGCCT
>JAAUYD010079926.1_pt1 | contig 16512 bp, 14 predicted proteins | sample 7278101 | NCBI WGS metagenome assembly JAAUYD01 (sample SAMN14350128, study PRJNA611818) | marine sediment metagenome | isolation source: surface marine sediment (0.6m) | place: French Polynesia: Moorea | collected 2018-08 | reverse complement strand
TTTGTTTTGAGCAAAGGCCCAACCAATAAAAAGCATCTGCACCATAATCAAAAATATACATCCAAGTTTTATTTTCATTTACTATTATCCCTTCATTAAATCCGCCATCCTGTCTTAAGCATTTTAATGCCGAAATTCAGCAATTCCTCCGCCGTTGAATCGTTTGGCAGCGGTTTTTTATCCTCGCCAGATGTAATGATGCGAGGTTTCAATATTTTCACTCGCTTTCATTTTGCGTACCGAATTTTAAAAAGTGGAATAGTACTTATAATTTAGAATAAGGCAATTTAATCAAACCGGCATTGCGCCCCATGAATATGATGGTGGTCGCTTCAGGTAATTTATCGGTGTTGAGGGACAAATATTTTTTATATGACTCATATCCGAGCCATTTATCAGCTGCAATTTTTGCGCAGGCCTGATCGTGGATATGCGTAGGGATAATGAGTTTTGGTTGCAACTGATCCATAAGATGAAAGCCTTTTTTATTTTCGGCAGACATGCCGGACCACCTGTTGGCCAGCTGCGTGATAGCGATATCCACCTTGCCCAAAACCTTCAGTTGCTCGGGCGTCAGGGCCTCCTGCCCGATATCACCGAAGTGTGCGATCCTCATTCCAGCCATGTCAACGATATAAATGTAGTTTGACCCGCCCTCGTCTCTGAAATCATTTCCTTCATTGTGATCCGAGGCGATCCCACGGATGGTTACATCCTCAAGCTCTATTTCGCCTGTTTTTACGTCGAGTTGTCTACCCGGAAAGGAATTGACGAAATCAAGACGACGATGATCGCCGTGATTGTGGGTTGTAAGTAATACATCCTTTGCTGTCGGCAGACTGGATAATGTACCGGGATCATGGACATCTATCAATACTCTTGAGCCTTCAGGGCTGATTAATTCGACCTGGGCATTCTCCTCGTAATAGAGTTTAAGGGTGGCACCGGCCCGTGCTACGTTCTGCAGGCCCAACACGGAACTTAGCAGGTAAAACAGGAAAGCGACAAGCATCGCTTTGAAAATGGGAGATTTCATCTTTGCTTTTCTCCTTTCAATACAGTCTAATTGATATCGATAACTCCATTCTAAAGCAAGTTATTCAACAGCGGACCCCTTAATTTCGGTTTGCCGACCAGCTGAGGGACATACTTGGTGAACACAAATACTATGGGCAGGCATAGCGCCAGACTACCCGCGGTCATCACACAGCCGGCGCCAAAGATGCTCAGGGCCGAATTGGGAAGGTTCGCCAGGACCCATTTGGCGCTCGGTGGATTAATATAGTGGTAAAAAATGCCGTTCAGGCACATGAGGATTAAGGTGTTTTGCCCCAGCCAAACAATTGCCTTTGGGGCGCGTGTCATTCCAGCGATCAGAAGAATGAGTACGCAGCCCGCAATAGCGGTCAAGGGAAAGAGCAACATATGGCCGTGAGAAGAAAACATAATGACGACAAAATTATAAACCTTAAAATTAAACGGTCCCTTGTTCAGCTGGTAGGTAAGCAGGACGGTGAGGAAAGCAACGACAGCACCCGGAACCAACACCTTGGTCGAAACTTGATCCCTAAAAATTTGCTTGCGACGAAGGTATATCCCCATCAAATAGAAAGCGTATAATGTTATCGCTTCGTGAATGAAAAGATAGTTCCAGCCCACGATTCGGCCCTTCAGCGGATTAAATAAATCGAGCTTTAAGTTGAGCAGATAACCCACGACATAAAATACGATGGCTGCAATTAGTATCTTTACATTGGAATTTTTTAAAAAACGAAAAGCGCCGTAGTGAACCAATTCAACTCCGATTATCAGCAGCAAGAACCACGAAGGAATACAGAAGGAGGGTAAACCGAAAACGGTGTTGACCAGCCCCGTGGTATAACCCCCGACGCTGGGCAATACCAAGCCAAAAAATTTACCGTCTAAAAAAATCGGCGGTATCATCATCAAAAATGTGAAAAAGACAAAGGGCAACAGTCGAGAAAAAAAACGATGCTTTAAAAACTTGCCGACGCCCCATTCGGCATCGTCTTCTTTGGCAACATATCCCGCCAGAACAATAAAGAGCACCATGTGAAAGGAATAAATAAATTTGTACTGACTGGCCGCCGCCGGGTTTTTCAGCAGCATTAGCTCCTCGATGAAATGGCCGTAAAAAACCAACGCCATGGCATAGAAGCGGGCAATGTCGATGAATCCAATTCGTTTTGTAGCAGAATTGCTGATCATAATCTTAGATTCTTTTAACCATCTCAATTTTGTTCGAAGGATGCGCCCGGATAACTGATCCCGCCCAGGCGTAAATTACCTAATTCCAGCTACCTGGGGTGGGAAACGCCTGTCCACCCGGGTCTTGAAGGAACAATTGCAATAGACTGTATGAATCGATTGATGGATCCTCAAGTGCCGCCGCAAAGGCATCCGGGTCAAAAAATTCCGGCGGCTGTTCTTTTGAATAGGTAAAAATCAATTCCATGTAACGGCTATTTTTTTGGTGCCACTTGAGTATGCGGATGGGAAGCTTGCTTTTTCGGAGCGCCCACACTCGAAGCCACCACAATGTCCCCTGGGTCGGGGCATCGAAAACCATGAGGTCTTGCGCCACCTGGGCGTCGGAAATTATAAGACCTGTCGTATCGATCAATCCTTGGCCGGTCAGTGCTTCCATAATGGACCGAAGCGTGGAGGTACCAGCTTTACGGGTTCTTTCAAAATCCCTTAAAAAATTACCCAACGGATTCATCGGATACCCTCTTCTTCGCATTTTAATATCGAAGGATTGAACCGGGTAATATTTGCTATGGAACACAACGTAATTACCAATGTGAAATCTAGCACGACCATCGCGACCGAACCAATATTGGGCGATAGTGGGGCTGCCAAAGGGATTTTGGGGGTTATGTCTGATATATACTCTCACGCTACAATTTTCAATAATTCCGAATTGTTCTTCAACATCTGCCCAGGTTGGCGTGTGATCGACGAAAATAATCGTCATCAAAACCGCCAAGCAGGCCAACCCAGCTCCGATCATTAGAATGAGTTGATTGCGAGAGTTTGCGATAGGTATACCGATTCGCCGTATCCGGTTCCTGATGGTCTGATGACCACGCAGATAGGGGTGAGCGGCCAAATCTTGACGAAAACCGGATAGCATGTTCTCCAATTTTTTCTTTAGAACCATTGACACCTCAGAATTAAGGCCTTTTTGAATATGCCTTAAGGTATTTTTATCGTCTGATTTATCCGTCATCTGGCACCTTCAGTCTTCATATGCACATGCCCAGATCTCGCAGAATTTTTTCCAGTCGGGCTTTGCCTTTGGAGAAGTGAGAACGGGCAGTGGACTCACCGCATCCCAGAATATCGGCGATTACATTATAAGCCGAGCCCTCAATGGCGCGCAGCAAAACAGCTTGCCCTTGCTTTGGCGGCAGCATTGAAATTGCGGCGCGAACTGTATTTGCTAGATTGTACGCAGGAGGAGATTGTTGGGAAACTTTGGGCCATAGCTTTATTTTGATGGTCTCTAAGCGAATTTCGAGGCGACGCCGTCGCATTTTCTTTCGCAAGGCATCATAGGAACGCGTAATGCAGATGCGGAGGATATAACCATGTGGGTTTGGATGGCAGAGAATACGATCCAGCTTATGCCAAACGATGACAAGCACGTCCTGAAACACATCGGCGGCATCCTCCGGGTCGCGGACAATGCGTGCCACGGTATTGATCATCTGGCTTTCAATCGGTCGCAGAAGCCGTTCGTAAACCTCATCAGAATGTGTCATCAGGCAGCTGCCCCCCACAAAATAGAACAAGTTTAAACAATGCCTTTTGACCTATTAACGTCTAAGAGAGGGTAAATGTGTAATTTCTCATAAATTTTCATGCCCTATATGCCACAACGATGCATGAAACAAAAGTATTTGTTGAAATGTCTCAGCTATCCTCTACAACATATGTGGCAAGAAAATTTCTAAAAAAGGGAGGACAGCCATGACACTCAAAAGTAATAACAAAATTATCTCGGTTGTTCACCCCATCTATTGCGGATGAGATGTTCACAAAGACATTTTACCAGGTCAGATCCGATCATCTCTGACCTGGCCCAACTGTATTTACGATTAGGTGGGCCAGGGAATGCTGCTAATCGTATCAATTGAAACCAGGCTCGCTTTCAAACTCCATGCCACCGTGCGAATCCAGTTGGTCGCCACCAAGCGCTGAATTCGCTTCTTATCTTTGCCTGCTTTCAACCGATTGTGAATCGGAACCTGGAGCACAAAGGTTGATAGCCAGACAATAGCAACCAAGAAGCCTGCTGATAAGGATATTGGAGAGTAGGCATCGGACAGGATCCACCATATTGTTAGAATCAGCTCTGCAACCATGAGGGGTAAAACAACCGCTGAAATCCGGATAACATACCATCTATGGTAGGATATAAACACTTCGCTCGGGATGCGATGAAAACCGGGATATATGATTAATTGCACCAGCCAAATTAAAATCATAAGCCCCCAGCTGATGGCCAAGTTGGCATATGGCAACAAGTAACTCATTTGATATATGGTTCCCCTGATTAAATGTCTCAAGCCGCCACTTGATGTTTGAAAGCAATGTCAAAGAGTCTTATAGATAGGTTGAGCGGTTCAAGGTTCAGCGTTCCGGGTTGAAAATTCCCAAATCAGCTATTATTAAGGGATTCGGTCGTCATCGTGCTAATGATGCCTTTCACCCAATGGGTGACGTCGGAAATTCCAGATCTTGATTAGTAAAGTAGGCTTGCTCAAACATTTTTAACCTTCGAACCATGAACCCAGAACCTGGAACCGATCAGTTTGGGTTATACAGTGTTCACTGCTGGCATCTCAACAACCTCATCGCCTGCAATGACATATATCCGGTCCTCAGGGTTGGGGCGGATCACCCGGCTCCCGGTGAAACCACCGAATGCCGGCAACAGTGCAGCCCGGGGGCCGAAACAGAAGCAGGGCAAGGTTTCCCTCAGACGTCCTTTCCCCGCAATGGTGACGGCCGGATGCAAGTGGCCGGCGAACACATAGAACGCACTCTTGAGTCTGGGTTTGTGCGTAAACATAAAAGAGCCAATAATGATTTCAGCGGCCACATGGTCGAACCGGAACTGATCCGGAGGATCGCCGGAATGGAGATCATGATTTCCCATGGCCAACATTAATTCGACCTTATTGTGAGGGTATCGCCATATATCCACCAATCGACCGACATTTTTTTGGTTTTCAAAACTGCCGTGTGTCAGATCACCGAGAAAAAGAAGCTTGCGCGGTTGAAGTTGATCAATTTGGTGCGATAAGCGCTCGAGATCGTCAGCGGTTGTTCCTGCGGGTAGCGGAATACCGCTTTCCCTAAAAATTTGCGCTTTACCGAAATGGGGGTCGGCGACGATCAGCGTTTCTTCTTCGCGCCAAAAAAGCGTTCGATCGGGAAGCATGACCAAGTGTTGACCAAACAAAAACCTCTCTTTGTATTTAGGCATGGGCATGAAAAATCCACTCACCTGAAAAATTTACAGATCCGCTTTCTTTTCGAGCTGCACGAGCATTCGCTTCACCCGATCCGCCAGCTTCTCAGAGCTGACTCGGGTGCGCAGGCGATTGACCATGATCGGAAAGGCCAACGGTGTTATTTGCTCGGTCGCGATTAAGTGCAGATCTGCGTCAGCCATCCGTGCCAGGCTCTGTTCGAGCCGGTGAAATTCGAGCTGACGTTCTAGGATTTCCCTAGAGGACTGCTCAAGGAGCAAATTATCGGGTTCGAAACGTTTAAACACGTTGTAAAGCAGGCTGCTGGAAGCCTGTAACTGCCCGCCGCTCTTGGGTCGGCCGGGATAACCCTGAAACACCAATCCCGCAATTCGGGCAATCTCACGAAACTGCCTGCGTCCCATTTCAGCTGCATTGACACTGTCAAGAATATCTTCCAAAAGCCGGTCGGTGCTGAAAATTCTCAAATCTTCAAAAGGTGCCAACGGCATTTGCCGGTCACACAGAAGCTCAATACCATAGTCATTGACAGCGATGGATATCGTCAGCGGAGTAATTTGGGATAGCCGATAAGCCAATAAGGCACTGATGCCTTCATTGACAAGATGCCCTTCGAAGGGAAAAACGAACAGGTGGTGTCCCTCTCGACTTTCCCATGTCTCGATCAGCAGATCGTTGGCTGTCGGAATCCTTGACCAGCGAGCCTGCAATTCCAATATCGGGTGCAGGGCCTGCATTTCGGGGGCGTCAAATTTACCGCGTACGGCACGGTCCAGCTGATCCCTGACGGCAAAGGCCAACTCAGTGGAAAGCGGCATCCTGCCGCCCATCCATTGAGGCACCACTCCTTTGGCGGATCGACTCTTACGAACCCAGACGGTCATGTCCCGGATGCGGACAAATTCGAGTCGTCGACCGGCAAATACGAAAACATCTCCCCGTCTGAGTTTGGAAACGAATCTTTCTTCCACCGATCCGAGGCGGCGCCCGTTGACAAACTTAACCAGAATAGAAGCATCGGCGGTTATGGTTCCAATATTCATTCGATGCCGGACGGCAATTTGAGGGGTTGCCGCCGTGTAGCGGCCGTTTTTCAAGATGATTTTTTTGAATTCCGGGTAAGCCTTGAGAGAAGAACCGCCAGTGGATACAAAATCCAATACCCAATCAAACTGCTGCTGCGTAAGCGATCGAAATGCATGGGTTCTTTTCAATTCCCGGTACATCATTTCCGGGCAGAGGTCCTCACCCAAGGCCATGGTGACCAAGTGCTGGGCGAGAAGATCCAAAGGTAAAATAACCGCATCACGGGGTTCAACGAGCCCCATATCGACGGATCGGCGTGCCGCCGCAATTTCCATCAGCTCTAAGGCGTGGGTCGGCACGCAAATCACGCGGCTGGTTTGAAGCGGCCGGTGCCCGCTGCGCCCGGCGCGCTGGATCAAGCGCGCAATACCTTTTGGGCTGCCGATCTGGAGGACAAGATCTACCGGGGTGAAATCAACCCCCAAATCAAGGCTCGAGGTGCAAATCACGCCTTTCAACTGCCCATTTCGCAAACCTTGTTCCGCCGCGTCACGTTCAGTACGGTTGAGCGAACCATGGTGCAGCGCAAAGCGGCCTTCCCAATTCGGACGCTTCGCTAGTATTGCCTGGTACCATAATTCTGCCTGGGATCGGGTGTTGGTAAATACCAATGTGCTTCCGGCCGACGCTATTTTCTCCATCACTTGGGGCAAAAGTTTCAGGCCGAGATGTCCCGCCCAGGGGAACCGCTCCATCTGTTGGGGTATAATGGATTCCACAACCAGGGACTTGGGCTCCAGGCCTCGGATCAGGCGGCCATGCCCGGCATCATCCCCTAGAAGCACATCCATAGCCGTTTTGGTGTTGCCCATCGTGGCGGACAGTCCCCAAATTCTCGAGCTCGGATTCCATGATTTCAACCGTGCCAATGCCACTTCCACCAGAACACCCCGTTTGGATCCCATCAGCTCGTGCCATTCATCAACGACTACCAGGCAGTGATCCTTGAACTTTTCCCTGGCACCGGGGTATGAAAGCAGTAAATTCAGGCTTTCCGGGGTCGTGATCAGCGCAGTGGGAAGACGATCTTTCTGACGTTTTTTTATGGATGCAGGCGTATCTCCGGTTCGGCATTCTATTGACCATGGAATCCCAAGGTCCTGGATAACTTGTAACAGCGCTGCCTGAAGGTCTTTTGCCAAGGCCCGTAGCGGTGTCACCCAGAGCACCCTCAGCGCCGGCGTGTCTTCTGACTCGAGTATTCCCGCATGCCTTTGCGCCTCCATTGCCCATTCCATCAGCGTTCCGAACCAGGCCGCGTATGTTTTACCGATTCCGGTCGGTGCGTGAATCAAACCGCTGTTGCCTGCCAAATAGGCATCCCAGGATTCGCATTGAAATTCGAAAGGCGCCCACCCCTTGGAGCGAAACCATTCTAGCACCATGTTACGAACGCCTGCATTTCTATCGAATGCATCTATCGCTCTCGAACTCACTTGTTTGGTTGATATATCCGTATTCATTTATCCATCTCTTGCCGGAGAGGAGCTTATGGTGATGGCAGCAGCGCCTTGAGCGTTTCAATGGTGTCAATTTCTTCAATCTTCTTGTCGCGGCGCCAGCGGGCGATCCGGGGAAAACGCACGGCCAGACCTGATTTGTGCCGGGAGGATGTCTGAATTCCTTCGAAGGCGATTTCAAACACCAACTCCGGCCGCACCGACCGGACCGGGCCGAAACGCTCCAGCGTATTGCGCTGAATAAACCGGTCCACCTCGCGGATTTCTTTATCGCTTAGCCCGGAATAGGCTTTGGCAAAGGGTACCAGAGTGTCAACCTGCCAGACGGCGAAGGTGTAGTCGGTGAAAAGACCGGCCCGCTTGCCATGGCCCCGCTGGGCGTAAATAAGAACCGCATCTGCGGTCAGAGGATCTACTTTCCACTTCCACCAATCGCCGCGTCGACGCCCGACCTGATAAACCGAATCGAAGCGTTTTAGCATAAATCCCTCTACCCCACGACGACGGGACTCCTCGCGTAAAATTTCCAGCTCCTGCCAGTTCTGCACCCTAACAAGCGGCGAAGGGATAATACGGTCTGATGGAAGGTTTGAGAGAATCTGGTCCAAATTTTTTCGGCGCTTCATCAGCGGCGTTTGGCGCAGGTCCGTTCCGTCGGATTCCAGTATATCGTAGGCTAAAAACGCCGTCGGCACTTCGCTTAGCAGTTTTTTACCGACGGTCTTGCGGCCGATGCGACGCTGAAGCTCCGAAAACGGCAGGGGCCGATCGTCTTTCCAGGGCAAAATTTCACCGTCCAGCACGGTCCCGTCAGGCAATGATACAGCGCTATCGGTCAACTCCGGGTATTTTTCGGTAACCAGTTCCTCACCCCGAGACCAGATAAAGACCTGTTGGCTGCGTTTGATCACCTGACCTCGAATGCCATCCCACTTCCACTCAACTTGCCAGTTGTTGATTGGTCCTAATTCACCCAATTCTTCCGTCAACGGATACGCCAGATAGAACGGATAGGGTCGGCTGATGTCGGCATCCCGGGTGTCGGGTGAAAGAATTCGACGATAGGTGTCGGCTGTGGCCGGCCACTCGCCCATCAAACGGTGGGTGATCACCGCAGCATCGATACCGCTGAAGCGCTCGAGGGCCCGAACCACGAGGCGCCGGGAAACTCCGACGCGGAATCCTCCGGTGATTAACTTGTTCCATACAAAGCGCTGGGATTCATCCATTCGATTCCAGGCGCTCAGGATTTCCCTGCGCTGGATTTCCGGTTCCAACCCTCGCAGGGGAAGAAGATTGAGCTCAACCCATTCAGATAGCGGGCGATTGCTGGTGCTCTCAGGCTTGGGCAGCAACAGGGTGATGGTTTCGGCCAAATCCCCGACAACATCGTAGCTAGCCTCGAACAGCCACTCCGGTATCTCGGCCAATTCAGCCGCCCATTGTATTAGCTTACGGGTGGGAACAACCTGACGGGGTTTTCGACCGATGAGGAAGCTTATGGCCCATACCGCATTTTGCTTCGGTGCACGCTGGAAATAGTCAACCATGGCATCGATTTTGCGATTGGTGCTGGTGGTTTCGTCCAGCTTAGTGTACAAATCGGCAAAATCTTTCATAGAGTATCCCCGTCGAGTTTTACCGGGTCGTCGCCGGCCGGAATCACTTCAGCGTTGTGACCCTTCTCCTGCAACCATCTGGCCATCTCACTCGTGTACCCATGGGTGAGTATAATTTTTTCCGCTTCACTGGCAAGAATAGTACGGACGAGCCCATTCCAGTCACTGTGATCCGAGAGAATAAAACCGCGATCAACGGATCTGCGACGGCGGTTGCCGCGTATACGCATCCAGCCGGAGACAAATGCTCTAGAGCGATTGGGAAATCTGCGCATCCATGCCGGATTATCTGCCGAGGGCGGAGCAACTACCAAGGCACCTTCGGGAATATCACGCCTGGATAGATCACCAATGTATTGAGTGACCGGCAGATCTACGCCGAGAAGACGGTAACAGTCATTAACCTTCTGGATGGCTCCGTGGGTCAGAATCGGACCGATGGCAGGGTCTATATTGGCCAGGATACGTTGCGCTTTTCCCATCGAATAGGCGAACAAAATGCTGGTACGCCCCTGATTCCGGTTATTTTGCCACCAGGATGTAATTTCATCGAAAACCTGTTCCGGCGAAGGCCACCTGAATATTGGCAAGCCAAATGTACATTCACTGACAAAGGTATGGCATTGTGTATGTTCTATTGGCTCGCAAGTCGAGTTGGCCTCGGTATTGTAATCACCCGAAACGACATAGGTGTGTCCACCGACCTCGATTTTCACCTGGGATGATCCTAACATGTGGCCGGCAGGATGAAGAGAAACCGTCGCGGAATTTATCGTCAGCTTCTCATTGTATTCAAGGGATTCGATGTTTGCCTCATGACCCAGTCTGGATTTTAGAAGCACCTCACTAGCCTTCGAACACAGATATGAGCGACTGCCCGGCCTGGCATGATCCGCGTGTGCATGGGTGATGACGGCCCGTTTAACGGGCCGCCATGGGTCAATATAAAAGTCCCCTGTACTACAATAAAGTCCACTTGATGTGGGTTCCAGAATACCGTTCATTACACTGTCAATTATCTAATTGTTCAGCGCGCCACGGGCTTTCTGAGCGATGATCGAACATGCCTTGCTGCGTGGTGAGACTAAGAATATCCCGGCGATAACGAAGACGGGTACGGCAATCATCAAGCCGATCACAGGCAGTACGGTTACCCCGATTAATGCAAAAAACAGGGCAACTCCTAGAAAAATAAATCCTAATGAGACATTTGATATGCGTTCTAGTCGACATTCATTTTTATTCATTTTATCACCTCTGATTCGACCCTAGCGGTCAGTTTTTTGGGGACACAGATTTTCACAGAAAAGCACAGATTGAGAAAAGCCGCATGAGGTTAAAGCCATTTCCGGTTTCTCTAAATCAGCCTGTTGTGTGCTTTTTCCCGCCAAAAACATTTTCTTTTGTTTATCCGTATTAATCCGCGTTCATCCGTGACCTAGTTATACTTTCTATTAGTCATCAATCACAATATCTGTATTAATCTCCCTGCGGAACTTTTTGGAGATCTTTGAGGTCGTACCCTTGCTCCTGTAGAAATTTTTTTATTGAAGCGTATTCCTCATCGGGAATACTAGGCTCCCTGGCCATGATCCAAACGTAATCTCTTTTAGAGCGTCCGATGACGGTCGTTGAATAGTCTTCGGAGAGGTAAACGATTCTATATTCTGATTTGAATGGCCAGATAAACTGCATACCCCAAACCGCATTGGATGACCGGTCCCGGATAAAACCCCGCGGGTTGTATGTTTTGAGTTTGCCATCCGGACCGCCCTTGTTGAACTTGAACGTGGTGGCCACAGTTCCATCCTCTTCGAGCCGGTAGGTTTCGATGGCATTGTAGGCGTCTTTCTCAATAAAAGTTGGAATGTTAGCAATGACATACCAGTCACCCATGAAGCGATTAAGATCGACGTATTCAACGGTTTTTATTGGTTTCATTGTTTGACAGCCCAATAGAAGTATTATGAAAGTTAATACAGATAGTCGGTATAATTTTCGCACAATAATTTCCTCTGCAGATGAAAAGTGTGGGTTAGCGACCCATGATTTGGCGCTTGAACGTTTTACTGATTGGCTTTGGACCCAGCCAAATAGAGAAGATGGCTGCGGCGAATTCGTCACCTTCAATGATTCCCTTCGGATTGCCGTTCAAGGCCAGCTCTGTTCCTCTCCCGGGGATGTAGGTAAGCGCATAGCGATCACCTGGCTTAACATCTTCATACAATGAATTATGAAAGTCAATCTGGGAGCGTATCCGTTCGACTGTGGTCGTATCAACATTTTTAGCAATACTTTTGTCGGTTGCCGGACCAAAATCTTGGCCATTAATGGCCCGAAAGTACTCCAATTCGATTCGTTTGGCCGTATCAGACAGGACGTCTTCGACGGCCACGCCCTCCTCTAGGTAGAGCGCTCCTGTGTAAGCCTTGAAGCCCCAGTATCTCAAAAGTCCCGTGCCGACAAGTCTCAATTTGGTATCGCCAGCAATATAATCATCTTCGTAGTATGTCCCCTCAATTTCAGCTGCGTGGAGAGACTGAACAATTAAGCCGAAAAATATAAGAATGTAGATGGTATTGAGAAAACGCTTCATAAGTAGCCTCGATTATCTGGATATTTGGGTGTTTTGTGGCAGACATTATTAATTTTGTTTTAACTTTTAGTTAGTTAGATAATTGACATGCTTTCAAGATTATCAATATTAGTAAAAGGCAGGTAGAATAATAGGAAAATACTACCAAAACATCGGAACCCTTTTTAGAATTGAACTTAACAAATATATTGTGTATACAGTAAGTTAAGAATTTTATTCGTTTTATACCGGCATACATATTCATTTTCAGATGGTGGTAGCCAAGACGGAACGGAACATATCTACAACAACCGGCAAAATTACAATTCAGGATCACCGATAGAACACAGATGGGAAAGGTCCAGTGGACACCGAGGTTAACTTTACAATCGTAGGCGGTGGATTAACCGCGACGGCCATGCTGATTCAGTATATAGGCAAGGTAGATCGATACGCTTCACAAAGGCAATTGGATCCTTCGATAATCGGCATCCAAATATTCGAAAAACAAAACATTTTTGGGCCAGGATTTCCCCACAATGACAATTTTGTTTTACCCTTTCATATTACCAACATGTGTGCATCTGATATGGGTATTTTGGATGATGAGCCCAACGATTTTCAACTCTGGGTAATCGAAAATTCAGATAAGCTTAGGAGCCGTTTTCCCTGGTTTCAAAATGATGCCGGGGGGACTGATCGCATTGGAAATGAATGCAGTCACTACCCGCGTGCGATCATGGGAGAGTACCTAAAAACAAGATTTCAAGCGGCTGTTCAAATGGCCGCACAAGTCGGCCTAAAATTACAACTTTATCCAAGTTCCGAGGTTGTTGATATCAAACAAAATGACAACAAGCTCTGCCTTTGCGTCCGGAATCTTTCTGATGACAGATATTTTTTAAGCTACACCGATCATGTTTTGCTCGCAACCGGTCATTGGTCTGAAAAAAACAATCAGGAGAATTATTTCCATTCGCCCTGGCCTGCCGATAAATTACTCCGAAACATTCCTGAAAACGTAAACATTGCCGTCATCGGAACGAGCCTAAGTGCCATAGAGACCCTGTTAACACTCACATCGGATGGGGAATTTATTCGTTCTCCTACCGGTCGACTGGTCTTTAGGCCTTCGGTTAAGCATAGAACCTTCTCGCTATACTCTAGAAGAGGACTATTGCCAAAAGTCAGAGGTAAAACAGGCGGCCGTAAAAACAAATATCTAAATCGAAAAAATCTTGATCTTCTCCTGTCTGAAAACGGCGGGATACTGCCACTGGAAGCGATTTTCAGTCTGCTCAATTCAGAACTTGAAGATGGCTATGGCCACCCAATCGATTGGCAAGAGATTATGAATCCAGGCGGAAAACCAATAGATCTTCTGCAAAAATATCTCATTGATGCCATTCACGGAGACGGCCCCCATGGGGAACTCATCTGGCAAACTATCCTGGTTCAAAGTTTCGATATCGTTAGAGACATATATCTTAACCTGTCAGCAGAAGATCGAAGGCAATTCGACAAAAATTACACCTCCGTTTTTTTCACCCATGCAGCCAGTCAACCCGTGGTCAATGCTGAGAAATTGTTGGCTCTCATGCAAGCCGGTATCGTTCAGGTTAGAAAGCTGGGAAAAAATTATCGCTTGATTAAAAATAGTATCAGCGGACGCTACGAATTTATCTACGAGGATGATCGAGGGAAATTAATGAAGGATGCCTACCGCTATGTCGTCAATGCGCGCGGGCAGGAAAAATCGCTGGAAACCAACCCATCAGTGTTGGTAAAAAATTTAATTCAGTCAAATACCTTGCAAATCGAAAAAATCCAATCGTCAGGCTCGACAGGCGATGATGACCCCAATGATTCAAGTGAAATCAAGATATCAGGCAGTACCCATAAATTTGGAAGCCTTTTGATAGATCCCGAAACGCACCGGGTGCTGGAAGTTGAGTCTGACGAAGAAGCTCAAAGACCCAATTGTATCTACGCGGTAGGAGCCATGACAAGGGGTCAGATCATCAATGCCAGTATGGCGCGCGGTATTGTTCAGGCAACATCCAAAATAGCAGATGATCTGCTCAAAAACCTGATCAGAGTTTACGAGGGTTGAACATCTCGTTTTGATGCCTAAGATAATGTGTAGGTCGTTTGAAGACGCTCATAAATTTAATCAGTTGGAGAACGGATTGACTAAACGAAAAAAGAATATCTTATGGAAAATCCTCCTTGGGACCGCTAGCCTCGTGATCGTTGTTTACGCCTCAACTTCGACCTACCTGTGGGCAAACCAGGAGAATTTTATTTTCAGGCCGAAACGGTCGATTACCATGACACCCGGTGATTACCAGCTGCCCTTCGAGGACATTTATGTCAACGTCGACGATGGGGACGGCCAAAACGAACGCATTCACGCCTGGTGGATACCGGCTGAAAATAGATCTGATCGATGTTTATTGTATCTGCATGGAAGTGCCTTAAACATTCAATCAAATATCACGCATGCCAAACGTTTTTATCAAATGGGATTTTCCGTTTTTCTGGTCTCATATCGCGGATACGGCAAAAGTGATGGGGCATTTCCGTCTGAAGTAAAAGTTTATGCAGATGCCCGATCTGCCTGGAATTATCTGGTCGATCAAAAAGGCATCGAAGCCCGAAATATATTTATCTACGGACATTCACTCGGCGGTGCCGTGGCAATCCAACTGGCACTAAACCACCCTGACGCCGGAGGCGTCATCGTTGAGTCTACATTTACTTCAATTGCGGATATGGCGCGTCGGATTTCCAAGTACCGTATATTTCCTCTCGATCTGATTGTGCACCAGCGCTTTGATTCGATTAGCAAGGTTGGCCGTATGCAAATTCCAGTACTCTATATCCATGGCACGGCAGACACCTATGTCCCGCCTGAGATGAGTCGCAAATTGTTCGATCACACCGTTTCTTCTAAGCAGATAAAATTAATTGATGGCGGGGGACATAACAACTCAGCACAAGTAGGCGGTGATGAATACTTGCAAGCTGTTAGAGATTTTATTGATTTTTCTCGGAAAACCAACTGACAATACGTTCCGGATTTTCTCTAATATAAGGAAATCGCGTCTTGCCAAACCCTGAGCTTTTTTAAATCCTCGGTTGATGTTTTTTCGATTCATAAGCGGACGATGCCGCTCGAACAGGAATCTGAAAGAAGGAGTGTAACTCATCGGGCTGATCGCCGAGGATCAGTCTTAGTGTTTATTGCTGAGGCATAACTCAAGCTTAGGACATCACCATAGAAAAACATTCAACTCACCTTTTTTGCCAGTTCTTTCACCTTTTTTACATAAGCGGCGATATCACATTTTCTCTCCAAACCGGAGGCTGCCATATAGCGGGTTTTGCCGAAAATCGGCCGTTCGGTCCAGGCACGGTCGTGGACCCCATAAATCCATGCCACCCCGGTGTATGAATTGGCATCGCGTCCATCCAAGAAGTATTTATTGTTGATCGCCAAGGTCGTTCGATAGGCATGTTGCGGCGTTTTCGACCATTCCAAGATCTTCTTACCCCAGTACATCCGCATGTAATTGTGCATGAAGCCGGTATGCTTCATCTCCAGCATGCTGGCGTTCCAATAGGGATCATGGGTTTCAGCCTTTTCGAACTGACGACGGCTGTAGACATACTCTCGTTTGTCTTTTTGGTGCTCGGAAAGTGTTTTGTGGGCCCAGCCTGGAATACACGCATAGGCGTCATAATTGGATGTATAGTAGGCAAAGTTCATGGCCAGCTCGCGTCTCACGATGAGCTCCTCGAAATAGGCGTCCTTGGAAGCCTTGATTGAATTGGGTGCTGTCCGGAGTTGTAGCGCCAGATAAAGCGGAGAAATCTGACCGAAATGCAGATAGGGACTCATGTGTGAAATATCGTCTGTCTGGGGCTGATTGCTGTGTTGGTCATAATGCTTGAGCCGATGACGAATAAATTCTTTAAAGCGCTTTTCAGCCTGGGTGGTCCCACCTTTGAAAAATTCGGAGACCGGCGGCACGCTGCGGTCAAGATCGAGTTTCTGGAGCAGCTGCTCAGAATCGTTTAAATCAAAACCTTCATCCTCTATATCCAATGAGGGGTGCTTGGCTTTGATCGGCTTAAGGCCGATCAGATAGGTTTCGAGATGTCGATGGATTTCAGGGCGAATCGTGCGGGCGGCATACTCGGCTTTATCGGACACTACCTCAACAGGCACGACCACATCGCTT
>JAAUYD010307283.1_pt1 | contig 16516 bp, 15 predicted proteins | sample 7278101 | NCBI WGS metagenome assembly JAAUYD01 (sample SAMN14350128, study PRJNA611818) | marine sediment metagenome | isolation source: surface marine sediment (0.6m) | place: French Polynesia: Moorea | collected 2018-08 | reverse complement strand
TCGGCGGTGCGCGGGCCGTTGTCGATCAGCGAGATCTCGCCGAAGAAGTCCCCGCAGCCGAGCGACACGCTCGCGCCCGGGCGGCTCACCTTGGCGGTGCCCTCGAGCACGACGTGGAAGGCGATGCCGCTCCGGCCCTTGGCGATGACGACGCGGCCGTCCTCGTGCTCGATGACCTTCATCCGATCCCAGAGTCGGCCCAGATTGCGCTTGCTCAGCTTCGAGAACATCGGGATGCCCCCGAGTACCTCGATCCCTTCCTTCTTGGTCGCCATCCGTCCCCCCGACGTCCGTGTGCTGTCGACACCGTAGTCAGCGCCGCTGCACCGCTCGCCCATCGGCGCCCGCGGGACCGGTCGGACGATTCAGGAGTAGTACGGGTTCTCGCCGGTGGAGTGGTCGGTGAGGTCCTTGACCCGCTCGACCGCCGGGATCGCCTCGTGCAGCATCGTCTGGACGCCGTCGAGCATCGTCATCTTGCTCATCGAGCAGCCGTGACACCCGCCGCCCATCGTCATGTAGACGGTGCCCTCGCCGTCGTGGCCGACGTAGGTGACGAAGCCGCCGTGGGCGGCGAGCGCCGGGTTGATCTCGGCCGACACGATCGCCTCGATCTCGGCGGACAGCGCGTCGTCGTTGGTCAGACCCTCGACGTCGGGCGCCCCCGGCCGGTTCGGGTTGCGGATGACCAGGCCCTGGGTCGGGGTGAAGTCGAGGGTGGCGTCGCGGAGCGACTCGACGTGATCGGCCGGGATGATCACCTTGATCGCACCGGCCGGACCCTCGTGGGTGCGCACCTCGTCGGTGAACGCGGCCTTCAGGAACTCGTCGAAGCTGAGGTCGTAGCGGAAGTCCTCGCCGGGCCCCGACGCGATCGCCAGGCGGAGGCCGAGCTGGTCGGCGTCGGGCTCGTCGGAGCGCAGCTCGAGCAGTTGCTCGAGCGCGTCGTCGGTCACGGTGATGATCGGCGTGCTGACACCGTCTTCGCCTGCGCTGTCGGAACCGAGGGCCTCGAGCGGACTCATGCCTGCCGAGGTTACCGGCGAACCACCGGTCAGGCGCCGAGGATCCAGCCTTCCTGACGCTCGACGACGGGGGCCTGCGCCTCGCCCAGCTCGGGGGCGAACAGCGGTCCGAGCTCGCCGGTCCGATCGAGACCGGAGAGATGGGCGGCGAGGCCGATCGCAGCCGCGGCGTCGGGCAGCTTGTGGGTGGACAGATCGACCTCGAAGGCATCGGGTCGCACCTCGCCGAGCACGATCGCGTCCGCCGTGTGTTCCGTCGGTACCGGCGTGCACCCGGTCTCGAACGGCCACACCCGCACGCGTCGACCGAGCGTGGGATGCTCGGTGAGCCGACGCAGGAACGGGATCCCGAGCAGCGCGAGGCTGCCGGGCGCACGCCGGCCGCGCAGCTGCCAGACCGGCCGGAGCGCATGACCGTGCTCGGCCATCCGGCGCTCGGTCAGCCGGAACTCGGTCATGCCGTAGTAGGTCGACGGTCGGTTGGTACCCAGCTCGGGGTGATCCTCGCCCTCGGGCGCGCCCCAGAGCGGGCCGGGCGACATCCCCGAACGGACGTTGAGGCGCGAGGCGGCCTCGTACCGGTTGTCCTCGTTGCGCTCCCCGTCGGTCACCTCGGCATCGATCGCCATCCACATCGTGCGCCAGTTCGCACCCGACTTCACGATCCGGTCCGCGAAGCCGGCCGGGAACCCGAACGGCACGTCGAGGCCCACGAACACGCGGCCCGCCGTCGCCTCGAGCTGCTCGACGAGGCCGTGCTCGGCCTGGTGACGGGTGGCGTTGTTGACGCACTCGACGTCGACGACGCCCGGACGGGCGGTCGCGCGCCACGTCGAGTCGTCGCCGCGGGTCGGGACCGCGGCGACGCTCCAGCGAACGATGACGATGTGGTCGAACAAGCGCTCCCCCGACACGGACGGCGAGTGTGTCACCTCCCGCCGTCGAAGGCCAGCATCGGGCCGGTTCAGGTCGTGGCGGGCAGGCCGATACGCTCCAGCGCGTGAGCGACATGCGTGACCTCGATTGGTATCTCGGCCACTTCCGTATGCACGCCGACGCCCTGGCCGACGCGATCGAGGCCGGTCCTCCCGACGTGCCGATCGCGGCGTGCCCCGGCTGGGATCTCTCCCAGCTGGCCAAGCACGTCGGTCAGGTGCACCGGTGGGCGGCATTCTGCGTGCGCGAGGGCCGAGCGCCCTCGCGCGAGGAGGCCGGAGCGCTCGGCGCGTTCGAGCCCGATGGCGCCGCCGACTGGTACCGAGAGAGCGCGTCGATCGTCGCCGACGCGCTCGACGGGATCGACGTGACGGCGCCGACGTGGCACCCGTTCCCCACCGATCAAGTGGCCGGGTTCTGGCCGCGGCGGATGGCCCACGAGGTCGTCGTCCACCGCCGCGACGCCGACCTCGCGATCGGGCGTGCCACCGACGTCGACGCCGAACTGGCGAGCGACGGCATCGACGAGTACTTCGAGGTCACGATCCCCCGCAAGGTCGCCGACGGCGCCGAGCTGCCGACCGGCAGCTTCCACGTGCACTGCACCGACGTCGACGGCGAGTGGCTCGTGTGGGCCGAGGACGGCGAGTACCGGATGATCCGCGAGCACCAGAAGGGCGACGCGGCACTGCGCGGACCGGCCGCCCAGATCTTCATGCGTCTCTGGAACCGCGACGCCCCGGACGACGAGCTCAGCCCGGTCGGCGACGAGGCGGTGCTCCTCTCCTGGACCTCCCTCGGCGGCAACTGAGTCGGGCCAGATCGCCCGCTGGTGGCGTTGCGGATCGGGCTCGTTGCCCTGGGGCAACGTCGCCGCTCCCGCGCCTGGCCAGCGAACGATCTGATCCCGACTCAGGGCGAAGATTCGCGGGCCGCCGGACGCTGGCCGCTCGGGGGCGAGAGCGTCTTGGCGCCTCCACACGCCATTCGGTCGGCCGGCGGGCTCAACGATCGAGGGAGCCGATCTCGATGACGAAGGCATCGGCGGGGACCGACTCCCCGATCCCGGCGTCGAGCAGCGAGGCGTCCTCGACGACCACCCGGATCAGGCGTCCGTCCGGGGTCGAGTCGATGCGGACCTCGGCCCGCAGGCCCCGACGTCGGATCTCGTCCACGAGGCGGTCGCTGATGTCGTCGACCTCCGCGAACGACCGAGCGACCTCGATCACCCGCACCGACTGCGATCCGCCGGCGAGCGCGGCGACACGTCCGAGATCCACGACGGAGCAGTCGACGACCGCCACCACCCAACCGCCCGCCCGATCGCCCCAGACACCGCCGTAGTTCGGATCATCGAACTCGATCTCGGCGCCTTCGTCCTCGGCGCGAACGGCGACCTCGTCGATCCCGGTCAGGAGCTCGACGAGCGCCTCGCCGCGCCGCCCGCTCACCGACTCGTCGGCGGCGACCCCTGCTGGCACCGCGCACACCGTCGACGAGCCCGGTGAGGTCGTCGAGCCGAGGGCGTCGGCCGTCGATGGCGACGGTGGCGTGGGAACGGTGGCGACGCCGGCTGGATCGCCGGCGTCGCTGCCGCACGCGGCAGCCAGCGATGCGACAGTGGCGAACGATGCGACCGTGCGTCGGGCGGTGGCGTGCACGCCGCCCCGGTCAGTAGCGGGCGCGCATGTTGGCGGCGCCGCCGTCGACCTCGACGCGCTGGCCGGTGACGTAGCCGCCGGCGTCGCTGCACAGCGCGAGCACCACCCTGGCCACGTCCTCGGGCTGGCAGACGTGGCCGAACGGGTAGTCGTCGTCGAGCGGCCGCAGATCCTCGAGCTCTCGTCGACCCGTGATCGCGCGGGCGAGACGGACACCCATGTCGGTCTCGACCAGTCCCGGCGCCACGATGTTGACGTGGATGCCGTTCGGCATCTCCTCCTTCGCGAGCGTGTAGGCGAGCGCCTCCAGCGCAGCCTTGCCCATCGAGTACGGCGCGCCGTTGGCGCTCATCGTGCGGGCGCCGACCGACGAGATCATCACGATGTCGCCACGCTCGGCCTGCCGCATGCCCGGGAGCACCAGTCGGCAGGCGTGATGGGCGCCGATCGCGTGGGTGTGCACGACGCGGATCAGCTCGTTCGGATCGGTGTCGGCGACCGAGTTGCCCCGGGACGCAATCCCGGCGTTGCACACGAGCAGATCGACCGGCCCGAGCTCAGCGGTGATCGCCTGCACCATCGCCGCCATCGCCTCGGGGTCGTCGACCGAGGCCGGATACGCCCGGGCCGAACCCCCTGCCGCCTCGATCGCCGCAACGGCATCCGCCGCAGCGTCCGCGTCGCGCCGATAGTTGACCGCGACGGTCGCTCCCGCCGTCGCGAGCAGTTCGGCGATGCCGCGTCCGATCCCGCGACTCCCACCCGTCACGAGCGCGATCCGGCCGGTCAGGTCTGGTGCGTGCACTCCCATGGCGCTCACGATGCCATGTGCGGCAGGCCGGACGGGCGTCAGGCGACGGCGTCGATGCGGACCGGGAGCTCGCGCGGGCCGCGGATCTGACCGACGCTCCACCGCACGTCGCCGGCGAGCCCGAACGCCGGGAACCGCTTCACGAACTCCTCGACGGCGACGGTCAGTTCGAGCCGAGCGAGGTTCGACCCGAGGCAGCGATGGATGCCGAGCCCGAACGCCGCGTGCCGGTTCTCGGCGCGGTCGATCACGAACCCGCCCGCGTCCTCGAACGCCTTCGGATCGCGGTTGGCGGCGGGGAACGGCAGCAGCACCCACTCGTCGGCCTTCATCGGACAGCCGTGGAAGTCGTGGTCCTCCTTGACGAGTCGCGCCATGGTGACCGGTGCATACGCGCGGAGGAACTCCTCGATCGCGAACGGCATCACGTCGGGGTCGTCGACGAGGCGACGCAGATCGTCCGGGTGACTCGCCAGATGCCAGATCGACGAGCCGATCGCGCTCCAGGTCGTGTCGATGCCGGCGATCAACAGCAGCACGATCGAACCGCGCACGTGTCCCGGCGTGAGCTTGTTGCCGTCGATCTCGGCCTCGAGCAGATAGGTCGTGAGATCGTCGCGCGGGTTCTCGAGATGCTCCTCGATCTGACGATCGAGATAGAGGTCGAGCCGCGGACCGGTCAGCTGGCGAACCTCCACCGGTTCGTTGACGCGCTCCAGGAACTCGTGCACGCAACGGCGGAAGTAGTCGTCGTCCTCGGTCGGGAAGCCGAGCATGCGCGCGATCACGTTGACCGGGATGTGCTGGGCGTACTGGACGGCGGCGTCGACGACCGACTCGCCGGGCGTGAGGTCTCCGATCGCGTCGAGCAGGGAGTTGCAGAGGGCGCGCACGTCGTCCTCCCACGCGGCGATCGCCTTCGGCGAGAACGGCGGCAGCAACAGGCGCCGCGCGATCTGGTGGAACGGGGGATCGCTCGTGATCGGCGGCGCAGGACCGACCGGTGCCTCGGCGATCGGCCGTCCGGTGTTGACGACGACGCCGCGGCTCGTGAAGTGGTCGGTGTCGTAGGCGACCTCCTTCACCAGCTCATGGGTGAGCGGCACCCACATGCCGCCGTACCGATCGGAGTGCGCGACCGGGCAGCCGCCCTCGCGCAACTCGTCCCAGATCTCGTGCGCTCGCTCGTTGTACTCGGGCTCGGCGTGGTCGAGATCCGTGGCCCAGTCGGTGACCGGGCCGTACATGGAGGTCATCGACGATCAGTCGTCTTCGGTGATCGTGATCGCATACTCCGGACAGTTGGCGGCGGCGAGGCGAGCCTTCTCCGCCAACTCGGCGGGCACCGAGCCGTCTCCGATGACGAACGCGGTGCCGTAGTCGTCGACGTCGAGCAGCTCGGGGGCGAGGGCGTAGCAGCGGTTGTGGCCTTGGCAGGTTTCGGAATTCACCTCGATGCGCATGGAGCCGAGCGTAGTGATCGCACGCTCCGATCAGCCCATCAGGCCGCCGCCGGCCGGCTCCGGCACCGGGCGGGGGTCGGGTCGTCGATGCCACCCGCCATCGGCCGATCGGTCGCACGGAATTCACCCTCGGCTGGTATCCAGGGACGGTGCGCATGCTGCTGACGAACGACGACGGGATCCAGAGCCTCGGGCTCCACGCACTGGCGCGGGCGATGACCGACCTCGGCGACGTCGTCGTCGTGGCACCCGACCGCGAGTTCTCCGGTGCCAGCGCCTCGATCGGTGCCCTGACCGAGTTCGAGCCCGAGGTGGTCCGCCATCGGATCGACGGCATCGATCACGCCTGGTCGGTCAACGGCCCCCCGGCGCTCTGCGTCATGTACTCGTGGCTCGGCATCTTCGGTGAACCGTTCGACCTCGTCGTCTCGGGGATCAACCCGGGCGCCAACGTCGGTCGATCGGTCTACTACTCCGGAACGATCGGTGCCTGCCTCTCGGCCCGCAACGGCGGCATGTCGGGTGTCGCGGTCAGCCAAGCGGTGACCGGCTGGGGCGTCGAGGGCCAGGCGTGGGCCGACATCGTCGCGAACCAGAAGTGGGAGGTGGCGGCCGAGGTCGCCCGCTCGTTCGTCGGCGGCCTCGTCGAACAGCTGCCGGCCGCCCCGCTGGTGGCCAACCTCAACGTCCCCAACTGCGACCTCGGTGAGATCCGAGGGTGGCGACTGGCCGAGGTCGGTCTCCGGCCGCCGCGATCGATGTCGGAGTGCACCCTCGTTGCGACCGATCACCCGGATCGGTTCGGGGTCGACGTCTCGTGGGGCGACAAGCTCGATCTGCCGGCCCACACCGACGGCGGAGCGATCGAGCGCGACTACGTCAGCGTCAGCTACCTGACCCGCCTGCAGAACGAGGCGCGCTACGACGTCGAGCCGGCCGAGTCGGCACTCGACACCCTCATCGGCAGCGAGTGAACGTCACGGCGCGTCGACCGGGCGGCGCACGACGACGTTCGCCCACCACAGCCGGTCGGGACTGAGGCGGAACGCCTCGTTCGACGCGACGTCGTACGCCCACGGCACACCGCCGCGGACGAAGAACGCCAACCGCCCCTCGGGGCCCCACGTCCACGACACCCTCGGGCCGTCGAGTCGGAGCTCGTCGATCCCGACGAACTCGCCGGACGCGAGGTCGAGCAGGCCCGTTCGCTCGGCGAAGGTCGCATCGGCGGCCACCATCCAGCGCCCGTCCGGCGAGATCGAGCCCTCGCGGCGCCCGCCGAAGTACCAGTGGAGCGGCAGGTAGGTGCGCTCGGCCTGACCAGGACCGGGCGGCAGCCACCGCGCTTCACCCGTGGCCCGATCGATGACGCGCACCCCGCACTGGAGATCGTCATCGCAGGCCCGCACGACGAGCACCTGTGCGGAGATCGCGATCAGCTCGCCCTCCGCGAGCGGCACGTGACCGTCGGGATCGATCCGATACGTGGTCCCGAGCACCGAGGCGACGAACGCACCACCTTCGAGCGCGACCGACCAGCCGGGCGTCGGCAGCGTCACCGAACGGCCGGTGGGCTCGCCGTCGAGGTCGACCTCGTCGTAGTTCACCGACTCGGGAGAGAAGACGTCGTCCCCGAGCCAGAACGTCTCGTTCTCGACGTCGACCAGCATGTTCCACGTGTTGCCCCGGGTGACCTCGGTCCGGCTCCCCCCGTCGGCGTCCACCAGCACCAGGCCCGAGCCGTCGTGGACCGACGCGACCCAACCGGGTCCGGCGATCAACGACGAGGCCACCGACGGCAGCTGATCGCCGCGCTGGGTCACGGCGCCGGTCGAGAGGTCGATCTCGAGCAGGCGGCGTTCGCGGTCGGTGGTGATCAGGGTGACGTCACGCCCGAGCAGCCGCTCGTCGATCTGGATCACGGAGTCGTCCCCGTCCACGACCGAGTCGCCCGGCGCGGTCGCCGGGTTGTCGGAACCGATCGGTGGGCTGATCACCGGGATGCTCGGGCGCGACTCGACGAGCTCGTCGGGCTCGACATCGGCCTCGGGGAGCTTGTCGGCCTCCTCGAACCGTTCGCTGCGGTCGGTGTCGACGGTCGTCGGCGACGCGGGTTCGGCGACGGTCGCGGCGGGTCCGGTGGCGGCGTCGTCGCCTCCGGAGCGGCCGAGCATCCAGCCCAGCAACAGCGCGATGACGCCGACGACACCGGCGGTGACGGCGAGCCGGGATCGTTCGGAGGAGAGCCACCCGCGCTCGTCGCCCACGTCGCGATCGACGACCTCCTCGACGGGCGCGGCCGGCGCATCCGGCACCGCCGACGCCCACATCGCGGCGTCGGCGACGTCACGATCGGCGACCGGGGCGTGCGAGGTGAGCTCGATCTCGATCCGCCCGTCCTGTTCGTCGCTCACTGAGGCCTCACGATACGACGATCGACCGGCCGGGCCCGGTCGGGTCCCCGACAGCGTCCGCCGGTAGGATGCCGAGCACCAGACGGGGAGCTCGCGACGCGGCGGGCTGAGAGGGTGGCCGACGCCACCGACCCGAGAACCTGATCCGGGTAATGCCGGCGGAGGAAGTCGAATGGACGAGACGATCATCGTGGTGGCCGGGGCCGCTCCGCTCGACGACGCGCTCGTCGCCGAGCTGCCGCGCGAACGCATCGTGCTCGCCGCCGACGGCGCCCTCGACCACGCACTGGCCGCCGGGCTGCTGCCGGCCGGACTCGTCGGCGACCTCGACTCGGTGTCGGCCGACGGACTCGCCTGGGCCGAGCGGCACGCGACGATCTCGCGCCACGATCCCGACAAGGACCTCACCGACACCGAGCTCGCACTCCGGATGGCGGCCGATCTGAACCCCGATCGGCTGATCCTCGTCGGCGGCGGCGACGGCCGACTCGATCACACCTTCGCCGCGATCGGTGCGCTGGGACGCTCGACGATGACGAGCATCCCCGTCCTCGAGGCGTGGTGGAGCGGCCACCACATCCGCGTCGTCCACGGCCCGGGTCGCGCCGAGCTCGAGGTCGAACCGGGCACGACGCTGTCGCTGCTCGCCACCCACGGCCCGTGCACCGGCGTCACGATCAGCGGGGTTCGCTGGCCGCTCGACGCGGCCGAGCTCCGCCCGCTCGCCGGCCTCGGTGTCAGCAACGTGTCGACCGAGGAGCGCGTCGACATCGCGGTCTCGAGCGGTGTGCTCGCGGTCGTCGTCCCGCCCCATCCCCTCACCCCCCGACCCGCCACGGAGGTCTCCACGTGAACACCCGAACCATCGCCGCCGCACTGCTCGCCGGCGGACTCCTGCTCGCCGCGTGCGGCGACGATGCCGCCGACGGCGATGCGGTCGACTCGATCACGCTCGTCGCCTACGACTCCTACCCGGCCGACGATCCCGACGAGCCGAATCCGTTGCAGCTCGCACTCGACGAGTTCACGGCCGAGACCGGCGTCGAGGTCGAGATCCTGAGCGCCGGCGACACCGGCACGATGCTCGCCAAGGCCGAGCTGACCGCCGGCAACCCCGAGGGTGACGTCCTGTGGGGCATCGACAACACCTTCCTGTCCCGCGCCATCGAGGCAGAGATCTTCGAGCCCTACGAGGCGAACGGACTCGACGCCATCGACGAGTCGTTCCAGGCACTCGTCCCCGGCAACGAGGCGACGCCCGTCGATTTCGGCGATGTCTGCGTCAACTACGACATCGCCGCGGTCGAGGCCGCCGGCCTCGCCCCGCCGACGTCGTTCGACGACCTGGCCGCAGATGCCGACCGGCTCGTCGTGCAGAACCCCGCGACGTCCTCGCCGGGCCTCGCCTTCCTGCTGGCGACGATCGCCGAGTACGGAGACGACGGATGGGAGGCGTACTGGCAGTCCCTCGCCGACGGTGGGGTGTCGGTGGTCGACAGCTGGACCGATGCCTACTACTCGGAGTTCACGTGGGCCGGCGGCGGCGATCGGCCGCTCGTCGTCTCGTACGGTTCGAGCCCGCCGTTCGAGGTGCTGTTCGCCGCCGAGCCGCTCGATGCCGCCCCGACCGGCGTCGTCGAGGCGACCTGCTTCCGACAGGTGGAGTTCGCCGGGATCCTGCGGGGCACCGACGCACCCGACGAGGCCGGTGCGCTGGTCGACTTCCTCATCTCCGAGCGCTTCCAGCGCGAGGTGCCGTTGAACCTGTTCGTGTTCCCGGTCAACGGCGACGTCGAGCTCGCGCCGGAGTTCGTCGAGTACGCCACGATCCCCGACACGTCGCTCGGCCTCGATCCGGAGGTCATCGCGGACAACCGGTCGGACTGGATCGACCGTTGGACGGAGATCATGACGGGCTGATGACCGCAACGAACCGCCTGCCGCGCTGGTTCGTCGCCGCCGTCGCGCTGCCGCCGGCCGGCTTCCTCGCGCTGTTCTACGTCTGGCCGTTCCTGACGCTGATCGCGCGCGCGGTGGGCGCCGGCGCAGTCGGCGACACCCTCGGCCGCGGCACGACGTGGGAGGTGCTGTGGTTCACCGCGTGGCAGGCGGTGATCAGCACGGCGATCACGCTCGCGGTCGGTCTGGCGCCGGCGTGGGCGGTGTCGCGGTTCGACTTCCCCGGCCGTCGGTTCTTCCTGAGCCTGCTGACCGCGGTCTTCGTGCTGCCGACCGTCGTCGTCGGAGCGGCGATCGTGGCCGTGCTCCCCGATCGGCTCGACCGGAGCATCTGGGCCATCCTCGGCGCCCACGTGGTGTTCAACATCGCCGTCGTCGTGCGCACCGTTGGCGCGATGTGGGAGCAGCTGCCGATCGAACTGGAGGATGCCGCCGCCACGCTCGGAGCGAGCCGCTGGCGCACGTTCCGGCACGTCGTGCTGCCGCTCCTCCGGCCCCCGATCGCCGCCGCCGCGGCGATCGTCTTCCTCTTCACGTTCACGTCGTTCGGCGTCATCCGCGTGCTCGGTGGCACCGGCCGCCGGACGCTGGAGGTCGAGGTGTGGCGGCGGGCGACCCAACTCGGCGACATCGGCGGCGCCGCCGTCCTGGCGGTGTTGCAGCTCGTCGTGCTCGCACTGCTCGTCGGATGGTCGACGCGGTCACAGCGCCGCCACGCGCGGGCGCTGCAGCTGGGTGATCCCGCCCGCCGCCGGCGTCCGCGCGGTGTCGAGCGCCCGCTCGTCGCGATCGCCGTCGGCTCGTCGATCGTCCTCGTCGGCGCGCCACTCGTCGCCCTGCTCGAGCGATCGCTGCGGCCCGAGGGACCCGACGGCGCGTACGGGCTCACGGCGTGGCGGTCGCTCGGCAATGCGGAGATCCGGCCCGGTCTGCGCCTCGGCATCGATCCGATCGACGCGCTGCGCGCCTCGGCCACGACGGCGGCGTGGGCGACCGCGTTCGCCGTGCTGATCGGGACGCTCGCCGTCATCGCGATCAGCGCACTCGGTCGCAGCGGGCGGCTGCTCGACACCGGGCTGATGCTGCCGCTCGGGACGTCGGCCGTCACGATCGGCTTCGGGATGCTGATCACCTTCGACGCCCCTCCGGTGGACTGGCGGGCGGAGTGGTGGCTCGTCCCGGTCGGGCATGCCCTCGTCGCAGCGCCGTTCGTCGTGCGGAGTGCGCTCTCGGTCGTACGGGGCATCGACCCGGATCAACGGGCCGCCGCCGCCACGCTCGGCGCCGCACCGCTTCGGGCGTGGACGACGACGACCCTGCCGGTGCTGCGACGTCCCGTCGCGACGGGTGCCGGTCTGGCGGCCGCGATCTCGCTCGGCGAGTTCGGCGCCACCAGCTTCCTGTCGCGGTCGGGGTCGGAGACGCTCCCGATCGCCATCGAACGACTGCTCGGCCGGACCGGACGACTGTTCCAGGCCCAGGCGTTCGCGTTGTCGACGATCCTGGCAACGGCGACCATCCTCATCGTCGTGTTGGTCGATCTCGGGGGCGATCGTGCTCGACGTCCGTGACATCACGGTCGGCTTCGGCGGCCCGCCGGTGCTCGATCGCGTCTCGTTGGAGGCGCACCGAGCCGAGATCGTCGCGCTGCTGGGCGCGTCGGGCAGCGGCAAGAGCACCCTGCTCCGCGCGGTCGCCGGCCTGATCGCGCCGTCGGGCGGCACCGTGTGGATCGACGGCGTCGACGTGACCGCGCTGCCGACGCACCGCCGCTCGGTCGGCATGGTGTTCCAGGACGAGCAGCTCTTCCCGCACCTGTCGGTCCGTGACAATGTCGCCTTCGGGCTGAAGATGTCGGGGGCATCGAAGTCCGAGCGGCACCGGACCGCCGAGGCACTGCTCGACCGCGTCGGCCTCTCCGGCTTCGGTGATCGGAGCGTGCGCGAGCTGTCGGGTGGCGAGGCGAAGCGGGTCGCGGTCGCCCGATCGCTCGCCCCGTCGCCGTCGGTGCTGCTCCTCGACGAACCGCTGACCGGCCTCGATCGCGAGCTCCACGATCAGTTGGTCGGCGAGCTGGGGACGATCCTGCGCGACGCGTCGACGACGGCCGTCTGGGTCACCCACGACCTGGCGGAGGCCGAGATCGTCGCCGACCGAGTCGTCCGCATCGACGACCTGCGGCGATCCGGCTGAAGCCGGCGGTCTCAGCCGCGCAATCCGGCGTGGAACGCGAGCATGTCGGCGCGGAAGACGTCGGGTTGGTCGCCCTCGCCGCCGAGCCGGGCGCCGCGACGTCCGAGCCCGCGCCGGTTGTTCGCACGGAACACCTCACCCTCGGTGAGCGCGCGATCGGCCTCGCCGGTCTCGGGATCGATGATCGCCCCCGAGTCGTCGAAGTAGATCGTCGGAGCGCCGGGCGAGACCGCCGCCTCCTCGACGAGGTGGACCGGCTCGTGGCGATCGAAGCTGTGATGTGCGCCCGCGACGACGCGGAAGGTCGCATCGCCGCCGGCGAGCCGCATCGCATGGATCTGCGCCTGCACCTGCTGGACCGCGCACCACTCGTCGAGATCGCCGATGATCGCACGCACCCGGGTCGCGCCGATCGACGGGTCGACGAACTGTTGGCCGCACCACGGATACACGGCGTACGACGCAGCGAGCCGCGGTCCGCCGGGCAGGACGGCGTCGGCGAACCGCGAGCACGCGGCGATCGTCACGGCGGCGCCGCCCCGGCTGTGTCCCTGCGCCGCGACGCGATCGGCTCGGATCTCGGGTCGGTCGGCCAGCACCTCCAACGTCGCGAGCACGTCGAGCGCGCTCGCGGCGAAGCTGTACTGGGTCTGGTTCGACACGGTCGACGACACCGCACGAGCGGCGAACGGGTCGATCACGCACACGACGTACCCCTCGCCGACGAGCGTCTCGGCGTGTGCCTCGTGGTTCGGTCCGACACCGAGGCTCCCGGGCACGACGATGACCGTCTCGCCCGTGGCGCCGTCGGGAACGAAGAGCTTGCCGTCGATCGTCTGTGCGGGCGCCTCGGTCAGCGCCGTCATCGCCTGGTGGTGAGTGGCCGGATCGCGGGTCGGGATCGCGAGGTTCTCGCCGCGTACGCCGGCGTAGATCACGTCGTCGTCGCGGTATCGGATCGTGCGGGCCTCGGCCATGGCCCGACCCTACGGGAGGCCCGGCTCAGCGACCGATCCGCAACGGCTGCTGCGTCGATCGACCGCCCATCACGTTGAACGACCACGCGGTGGCCATGCGGACGGGGTCGTCCGACGCGAGCATCCCGTGCTTGACCGCGAGCACCGCGTCGTCGATCGACCGACCAGCGGCGAGCGCGTCGTGTACGCCCACCGAGAACTCGGCCGCGGCCTCGTCGTTCACGGCGACGATCGGCGCGATGACGACCCTCGCACCCAGCCGCCGCAGCTCGTGGGCGGTGCTCACCGCCACGTCGTCGTCGAGTCCGGTCGGCGTGCTCGACGCACCGGCATCACACGACGCCAACACGACGACCGCCGGCACGCGCGGCAGGTCCGACAGCTCGAGGATCGACAGCTCTCGATCCGCGAACACGAGCGAGGAGAAGTACACGTTGTCGGACCGGAACGATCCGTGCGCCGCGATGTGGACGAGGTCGGCGCGGGCCAGCATCGCCGCGGCGACGTCGGCATCGACCGCGTGCTGCACCGCATCGGGTCGGGCCCAGATCCGGCCGATCTCGTCGAGCTCATCGGCGACCGCGTCGAGATCGGGCCCGCCGATGAAGCCGAGCCGGCGGACGAGCGGCTCGGCTTCGTCGGCCCAGTCGTGGAAGGTGGTCGCGAGCGTGAGTGGCCGCGACTCGAGGGTCGGCATCGCGCTCCAGCAGAGGTGCAGGATCTGCGCGGCGGGTGTGAACACGACCCGGTCCGCGTCGAGGAGCTCGAGCGGTCGGAGCAGCCGCCGGTCGAGCTCCGCCGATGTCGATCGCACGCGATCGATCTCGGCCGCGAGACGACGGCGTCGACGATCGCCGAGCCGCCGCAGTGCGGCGCGCTGCGTGCGTCCAAGGTCGACGATGTCGTCGAGTGCGCCGAGATCGACCATCGCGGTCTCGGAGCGGTCGTGTCGGATGCCGACCACGCGGCCGTCGTGGACGACATGGGTCGCGTAGACGGTGCCGGCCGGGGGCGTCGGCGTGGGGCCGAGCCGACGACGTTCGGTCGGTCCGGAACCGGCGCCGGTCGTGCGCCGGCGACGGAGCACGTCCCGCTCGACCGCCCGCACCGCCGCGGTCGCGGCGGCCACATCACCGTCGCCGGCCTTCGCCTCGGCGAGTGCCACCCGGGCATCGCGGAGCCGCGCGGCGTCGGCGTCGATGTCGGCGAGGAGATCGCGACGACCGCCCCCCGGTCGGACGAGGACGGAGCGCACCCGTTCGGCGACCTCGAGGACGTGCGACGCGGCACGGTCGCGACCGAGTCCGACATCGATCGCGATCTCCGCGATGCCGCGCGCCGCCGACGCCAGCGAGGCCCGCAGCTCGACGCTGCCGAGGAGCTCCTGCTGCTCGACCAACTCGTCGAGGGTGCGCGTGAGCTCGCGATCGACCGACTCGTCGTCGCCGTCGACCGCCGCGATCAGCAGTGCTCCCGTCGCGCGGGCGACCGGATCGACGTCCATCGACGCCGTCAGGCGCTCCGCGTCGTGGATCAGAGCGCGAGCGGCGTCCGGATCGGTCAGCCGGAGGCGCCGTGCCCGCCGCAGCATCCACTCGTACGCCTCGCGACCCCACCCGGCGTCGATGAACGACAGGATCTCGTCCACCTCGCTCTCGGCGCGGAACCCGGGCAGATCGACGTCGGCTTCGCCGGCGAGATACACGATCCGGCGCTGACTCGCCGTGTGCTCGAGTGAACGTGCGAGCTCGATGCCGCGCTCGATCTCCGGGATCGCCGAGCGACGATCGCCGAGGCGGATCAACGCCTCGGCACAGAGCAGCCGGCTCTGCAGCTCGAGCATCTGGTTGCCGCCCGCCGACGCCGAGCGGCTCGCGCGGTCCGACGCCTCGACCGCGTCGACCGCGAGCCCGACATCGAGCAGCGTTCGGGCATGGTCGACCTCGAGGACGGCCACGAGCAGATCGACCACGCCGAGCGCATCGAAGCTGCGGCGCGCCCGCGCATACCAGTCGAGGGCGGTCGCGAAGTCGCCGCGCCGGGAGGCGACATAGCCGAGGTTGCCCTCGATCCCGGCGGCCACGACCGGTTGTCCGGTCGCCAGCGTCAGCTCGCGCGCTTCTTCGTACCGCCGCTCGGCCTCGTCGAGGTCGCCCATCATCGATGCCGTGACGGCGAGGTTCACCAGGGCTCGCGCAGCACGGTCGAGGTCGCCGGCGTCCTGGAGCGCGGCGACCGCGAGCTCGGTCTCGGACCGCGCCTCGGGAAGGCGGCCGAGCTCGGTCAGGATGATGCTGCGCTGATTGTGGATCCTCCCCCGCCACGCCGGCAGCGACGCGACGCGGTCGTCCGCCAGCGCGGCGAGCGCCTCGTCGGGTCGACCCTGCTTGCTCAAGGCGGGCGCGAGCGCGAGCAGCACCTCGGCGACGAGCCCCTCGTCCTCGGCGAGCGGAAGGGCCTGGGCGAGGAGCTGCACCGACTCGGCGACGCGGTTGTCGTAGTACGCGGCTCGCCCCAGGATCCACAGCGCTTCGGCGCGCTCGGCCGGTGCCGTGCCGTCGGCGGTGAGGCGGGCGCGAGCACGGGCGAGCACCTCGGGCGAGCGCGAATACAGGTCGTCGACGCCGCCGCTGCCTCCAATAACGTCGCTGCTCACGGCCGTCCTTCGCGATTTTCGGAACTTTCGCGTATCTCGTCCCGTCGAATGAGCACTACTGAGGTGCTAGCAGCCAACCAGGAGACTCCGCCATGCCCAGAGGATCGATCTACCGCAACGTCGTGATGCGCACCGACTCGGCCGGTGAGCGCATCGCGGTCCGCCCGTACGAGTTCCTGGCCGAAACCCCCCGAGTGAACGATCGGCGCGTGATCGCGATCGGCACGCTGGTCGCGCGCCGGATGTGCGGTCGCAGCGCACGCGTCTCGCTGATCCGCCGGCTCCGCGGCGGCACGTGGGGGCACTTCCGGATCACGAATGCGAATCTCGACATCCTGGAGTTCATCGCGGCGCTCCGACGAGCGGGTGTGAACGCCCAGCCCGACCATGTGTACTTCGTGTCGACGCTGGGGGCGGCCGG
>JAAUYD010100634.1_pt1 | contig 16517 bp, 15 predicted proteins | sample 7278101 | NCBI WGS metagenome assembly JAAUYD01 (sample SAMN14350128, study PRJNA611818) | marine sediment metagenome | isolation source: surface marine sediment (0.6m) | place: French Polynesia: Moorea | collected 2018-08 | reverse complement strand
GCATAAGCTTGCTGCATGAACAAAAACTGTCCAAATTATCGACGCGGATTCCAGACCGGCGGCCGCCGCGACCGAGGCCAACGGTGAACGCTGTCAGCGGCGTGATCCGCGTATCCAACCTGCGTCTGCGCACCTACATCGGGTTCAACCCCGACGAGCGCCGCAAGCAGCAGGACGTCGTGATCAATCTCGAGATCCATCACCGCGTGGCGGCGCCGGCCGCCGAAAACGACAGCGTCGACGCGGCGCTCGATTACAAGGTGATCACGAAGGCGGTGATCGCGCACGTCGAGGCCGGCCGCTTCCTGCTGCTCGAAAAACTCGTGCACGACCTGCTCGGCATCTGCACCCGCGATGCCGCCGTGACCCGGGCCGTCGTCACCGTCGACAAACCCCACGCGCTGCGCTTCGCCGACTCGGTGTCGCTGACGCTCGCCTGGGATCAGGACACCAGCCAGACCCAAAGTGAGAACGCCAATGAAAGCCACGCCCGTCGTTTTAGCAAAGCATCCTGACCTCAGCGCCGAGGCGATCCTGGTGCGCGACACACTGGTCGCCCGCGGCCTCGAGACGCCGATGATCGACACCGGCCTGAGCGCGGACCAGAAATACGAACGCATCAAGTCATTGATGGCCGACGTCGTCACGACGCTGGGACTCGACCTGCGCGACGACAGCCTCGCCGAGACGCCGCACCGCATCGCCAAGATGTACGTCCGCGAGATCTTCTCCGGGCTCGACTACACCAAGTTCCCGAAGCTGTCGCTGATCGAGAACAAGATGGGCGCCAGCGAGATGGTCAAGATCCGGGACATCGACCTGACCAGTACCTGTGAGCACCACTTCGTGACCATCGACGGTACGGCCAAGGTCGCTTACATCCCGGCCGGCAAGATCATCGGCCTGTCAAAGATCAACCGCATCGTGCGCTTTTTCGCGCAGCGCCCTCAGGTCCAGGAACGCCTGACCAATCAGATCCTCGTTGCGCTGCAGACCCTGCTCGGCACCGACGATGTCGCCGTCAGCATCGACGCGACGCACTACTGCGTCAAATCGCGTGGCGTCATGGACAGCAATTCGCAGACCAGCACGACCGCGCTCGGCGGCTGCTTCATCGACAACATCCACACGCGTGCGGAGTTCCTCAATCCGTGACGTGGCGGCGCGCGCGGTGGGCTTGCACGCTGCGCGCGGTGCTGCGCAAGTCGACAATGCGGCGTGCACCGGTCGCGTCGCACGTCCGCATCGTTGTGCTGACGCTGCCGCCGGGGACGCCCTGCTCGGCGGGCCGGCAGCACGACCGGGCCTGACGTGACGTCGATCCTCGAGCGCGCCAGCGTTGCCGACGGCGCAGTCCCGCAGACTGTCTTCGTCGCCGGTGCGACCGGCGGGATCGGTGCGGCGCTGTGCGACGCCTTGCTCGAGCGCTACCCGCAGGTCACGCTGGTCCGACAGGCCAGGTCGCTGTCGCGGCTGCCGCGGCTGCCGGCAGACACGATCGACGTCGAGGCCGACATCACCAGTGAGAGCGGTATCCGCGAGGCCGTGGCGTCGCTGCCCGACGGCGTCGCACCGGACTGGGTCATGGTCGCAACCGGCTGGCTGCATGATCGGGTGCACAGCCCGGAGAAGACCTTCCGCGCCCTCGACGCCGAACACCTGATGCAGGCATATCGGGTCAATGCGGTCGGACCGGCGCTGTTGATCAAGCACCTGCTGCCGCGAATGGACCTGTCGCGCCTGTGCCGGATCGGCGTGCTGTCCGCGCGAGTCGGCAGCATCAGCGACAATCGCCTCGGCGGATGGCACGCCTATCGCGCCAGCAAGGCCGCGCTGAACATGCTGATCAGGAACTACGCGATAGAGCTGGCGCGCAAGAGCGACCGGCTCGTTATCGTCGGCCTGCAGCCCGGCACGACCGATACCCGGTTGTCGGCGCCGTTCCAGCGCCACGTGCCGCCGGGGCAGCTGCAATCGCCACAGTTCACGGCCACCCACCTCGTCGAGGTCATGACCAGACTGGTGCCGGCCGATTCGGGCGGGCTGTTCGACTTTCTCGGCCTGCCGTTCGATCCCTAGCCCGGCGCGGTCGCGTCCGACAGCGCGGCGCACCCGGTCGGGTGGCGTCGTCCAGGTCGAAACGGGGGCCGGCCACATCGAACCAATGCAGGAAACGATCGGTGATCGCGTGCCACGAGGTTGAGCGAGCGGCGCCCGGCATCGCTGCGCCACCGGACAAAAAAAGCCGGCAGCGATCGGCTGCCGGCCTGTCGATGAGTCCTGATGAAGTGCTCAGGACGCGCGGTACTTCTTCTCCTTCATGTCGCAACCGTGCTTGCCACCGTAGCTTCCGTGGCCGTGGTGTTTGCCATACGGATGCGCCTTGCCGTGGTGTTTGCCGTGGTGGTGCTTGCCATGGCCGTGCATGCCGTGCGGATGCCCGCCGGGTTTTGCCATGGCGACCTTGGGCGCCTCGCCGAGAGCGACGTCGAGTTGCTGCTCCGCGCGGTCACGCAAAATCGTGATGCTGACCCGGTCGCCCGGCGTGCGGCTGCGGACCAGACGCTGGATGTCGCGGGTCGTCGCGACGCCGACGCCGTCGATGCTGACCACGATGTCGCCGGCCTTCAGGCCGCCGTCGGCGGCAGCGGAGCCGTCGGTGACCTGGGAGATCAGCACGCCGTTACCGGCGACCGCACCGAATGCCTCGCGCAGATCGTCGGTCATCGGCTGGATGCGGATGCCGAGCAGCGCCTGACCGCTGCCGGATTTCGGCTTTGCGAACTGGGTCCGCAGCGTCATCTCGTCACCGTTGCGGACGACCGCCACGGTCGTGCTGTCGCCGGCCTGGCGCACCAGATGCTGCAGCCGCTCCGGCGAGTAGGCCGGCCGGTCGCCGACTGCGGTGACGATATCGCCCGCCTTCAGACCGGCCGCGGCAGCCACCGACTCGGGCTGGACGCCGTCGACGCGCACCCCATATTCGAGCGATGCGGCGTCGAGGTCGGCCTGCGAGATCGCGGATATCGCGATGCCGAGGCGCGGCCGTTCGGCCGAGGTTGCAGGTCCTTGGTGTGCAGCGGCGTGGGCGACGCGATGCAGGTACGCGGTCGCAGGCTGGCCGGCCGCGAGGGCAGGGCCGGCGATCAGCGACGCGGCGAGCGCCATGGCGGACAACGTGGATGGGAGGCGACTATTCATCGTGCTGTGTTCTCCGGTGTCGGTTGGCTCTATGGGATTGCAGTCTCGACGCAAAGTTCGCGGCGGCACCGCGGCTATTCCATCGCGATTCCCGGGTAATTGCCGCGGTCAGGGCAAGCAGCGCGCTCTGCCGGGGAGGTTCGCGGCCCGCGGCCACCCGCCTTGCCGGTCATGACCGTGTGCCTGGCACCGCCACGCCCGCGCTCGCGTGCCGGCGCAGAGGTCATGGGCGCGTGCCGGGTCGCGGCACGCCCGCCGCGTGACCGCTGTCGACGACGCGCTGGCATGCGCCGGACGTCGTCAGGACCGGTCGGTCGATGGCCCTGCGTCGTTCATGGCCTGCTGGTGCCGGCCGACAGCCGCGATCAGCGAACCGCGCGGCCCGTCGATGCTCGATGACAGCACTGTTTCGGCGCCCGCGCCGCGTGGTTTGACCAATCGTCGCGCCTCGCCCACACTCGTTGCACAACAACAACGTTCACCCGGGCGATTGGTCGCGCGTCCGAGGAGGGTGTCATGCAGCAGGGAGTTTCCACGCGGGTCAGCATCGCGACCAGTCGGCGAATACGCTTCGCGCTGACCGCGATGCACGCGTCGGACGCGCTGTCCACGCCTTACCGTTACGTGCTCGACGTCAGCGGGTCGGCAGGCCTCGATCTCGATCGTCTGCTGGGCATGGGGGTGTCGGTTCGCGTCGATCAGCCCGGGCGCCTGGGGCGCTTTTTCCACGGCCTCGTCGATCGCGCCAGCGCCGGCGCGGTGCATGGCAAGTCCGGCGACTACCGCGTCGAGCTGGTGCCGGCACTGGCCGAACTCGCGCGCTGCAATCGCCAACGCCTGTTTGCGGACATGTCGCCGGTCGATGTCGTCGCCGACGTCCTGGCGCAGCATGGAATCGCGTTCGAGGCGCAGTACCGCCGCGAACACGTCGCACACGAACTGGTCGTGCAGTACAACGAATCCGACCTCGACTTCGTGTCGCGACTGCTCGCCGAACAAGGGGTCTTCTACCGCTTCGCGCATGCCGTCGACGGGCACACGCTGCAGCTGTTCGACGATCCCGCAGACCTCGCCGCGTGGCCGGGGTATCCGGGCCAGACGCTGCTCGCCGATGGCGACAGCGGCGAGGGAATCGTGCGCCTCGATGCCGCGGTAAGTGCCAGGGCGACACGCGTCGAGCTCGATGACGTCGACCCGTTGTCGCCGACGCTTGACCTCGCCAGCGCCGCCGGCACGGTTCGGCGCGGCGAGAGCTGTGCGACAGTGACGGAGTACCCCGGCGGCTATCGCGCCGCGGCGCACGGCGCGTCGTTGGCGCGGACGCGGCTGCATGCCGCGCGGGTCGGCTACCTGACGTTTGCCGGCAGCGCGCGTTCCCGCGGTGTCGTCGTCGGCCGGCCATTCGCAGTGCACGGCTACCCCGGAATCGACGACGGCGCGCACCTGGTGCCGACCGAGAGCACCATCGAACTGGTCGCCGGCCCACTCACGGCCGCTGGACCCAAGGTCGTCGTCGCGACGCTGCACACGGCGTTCGCGGCGACGCCGGTCGAGCAGCCGCTGCCGTTGCCGCTGGCACCGCGCCGGCCGCTGTTGCACGGACCGCATACCGCGGCCGTCGTCGGCCCGGACGGGGAAACGACCCACGTCGACGAGCACGCGCGCGTGCAGGTGCGGTTTCCGTGGCAGCAAGCCGACAGTCCCTCGCCGTGGGTCCGCGTCAGCCAGGCCTGGGCCGGTTCCGGCCGCGGTGCGTTGTCGATACCGCGCATCGGTGACGAGGTCCTGGTCGCCTTCGAGCACGGCGATGCGCGGCGGCCGATCGTCGTCGGCTCGTTGTACAACGGCGCGAACGTGCCGCCGGTCGCCCTGCCCGACAACCAGGCGCAGACCCTGTGGCAGACCCGTGCATTGCCCAGCGGCCCGGCCAACGCGCTGCGCCTCGACGATACCGCGGACAGCGAGCTGATGGCGCTCGAGGCGGGGCGCGATTACCGGCTGTCGGTCGACAACGACGCCTTCGTCGAGATCGGCGGGCAGCTGTCGGAGACCTTCAGAGGCGGTCGCATGACGACGGTCGACGGCAACCTGATCGGCACCGTCGACGGCACGACGACGATCAGCCTCGGCAATGACATTTCGGTCGACGCCGACCGCCGATGCGATCTGGCATCGCGCAAGTCGATGACCGTGACGTCGGACGACAGGCTGACCGTTTCCGCGGGCAAGCGCCTGGTCATCGGTGGCCAGCACGCGATCCGCATTCACAACCAGAATGCCTACATCGAGCTGCAGGCCGACGGCGACATCTTCATCAGTGGCAAGCGCGTGACGGTCAAGGCGTCCGACAAGCTGACGCTGAAGGGCAAGAACGTCGTCGAGCAGGAGGGCGGCTGACGTCAGTCGTCGACGTCCGCCAGCAGCGTGTCGGCGTAACGGATCTGCAGCGGCGTGTCTTCCGACGTCACCGCGCTGCGCACCCAGTCCAACAGGCCGGCCCAGTCGGCGTCATGCAGGCGACCCAGCGTCGCTGCCGGCAGTCGCAGATAATCGCCGGCCTGCGTGACCGGCAGCACGATTTCGCTACCGCGCACGCGCCGCTCGGCGCGCAGCCGCGACCAGGCGATGCGATGGCCGCTGCGCTGGGCGTTGCGGATCGTGTCGAGCAGCATCTGCGATTCGCGTGCGAGGTCGCGGCACGCCTGCTGCTTGGCGAAACGCTGCCGCAGGTCGGCGAACTGGCACGACAGTCTGTCGTCAAGCGCGTAGGCCGGGGGATAGCCGTCGCGCATCGCCCAGGTCCCGCCCGGCTCCGGGCGCGTCGCGGCCTCGGCGAGGCCATCGAGGATGCTGCAGTCATTGAACGCACAATACCGCGCGACGACGCGCGAGCCGATCTCGGTCTCGGCACCGGGGCGCGGCGCCGACAGTGCGATCGCCTGCGTGCCGACGAACAGCAGCACCTGACGCTGCGGGTCGACATGGATCACGGCGTCGGCACCCTCGGTCAGGTGCAACCGCGCGGCGGTCAGGCGGTCGACCAGGTCATGGGTGGCCGCCCGCCAGCGCTGCAGCTTCAGTTGTCCCTTGCGGGTCGACGGCCGGTCGCGTGCGGCGCTGCGGATCTCGTCGTCGTAGCCCTCGATCATGACCTCGAGCATCGCGTCGGCGAACGCCCAGCGATCGGCGGCATCGGCATCGATCAGCGACTCGGCGAGCAGGCTCACGGCCTCTGGCCGGTCGCCGATACGCTGCACGGCGTCCACCGGTGTCGTCACCAGCCACACGCACAGCGCGAGCGTGCACCAGGGCTCGGGTGTCGGTCGCCTGTGCGGTGGCTGTAGCGCTTTGTGCTGTTGCATGCCGGGATACCGCGCGCTGAGGTCCGCCGCGATCATAACCCGCGCGCCGTCGATGCCGCGCATCGACGCCCGATCGGGCGGACGTCCGGTGCTATTCTGTGGACGGGCGCCATGCCCGGCGGATAACAACAACGCGCCACGATCGGGAGATCCGAGACCTTGAGCATCAAACCGCACGCCTTCGTCGCCATGCCGTTCGGGACCAAGCCCGATCACGACGACAAGCCGGTCGATTTCAACCGGGTCTATGCCGAATTGATCAAGCCGGCACTCGAAGCGGCCGGGCTGTTCGCGTTCCGTGCCGACGAGGAGACGCGCGCCGGCGACATCCGCGTCGACATGTTCCAGGAGCTGTTGATTGCCGACCTTGTCGTCGTCGACCTGACGATCGACAACCCCAACGTCTGGTACGAACTCGGCGTCCGCCATGCGCTGCGCGCACGCGGCGTGGTGCTGATATCCGGCGGCCAGGCGACCAAGGCGTTCGATATCTACACCGACCGCAAGCTCAGCTACGGGCTGCGCGACGGCGGCCCGGATCCGGACACGCTGGCCGACGACCGCGAGCGCCTCAGCGAGATGATCACGCAGACCATGCAGTCGTGGCACGGCCGCAAGATCAGCCCGGTGTACAAACTGATACCCGACCTCGTCGAACCGCAGTGGCGAAAACTGCGGATCGGCGGTCTGCGCGAGTTCTGGGACGCCTACGACGACTGGGAGACACGCATCGCACATGCGCGCCGCCGTGGCCGCGTCGGAGACATGCTGGTGCTCGCCGACGAAGCGCCGATGTCCGCGTTCCGCGCCGGGGCGTGGATCCGCGCCGGCAAGGCGCTGCGCCGCATCGGACACTTCCGCTTTGCCCTCGAGCAGCTAAACAAGGGCCTCGAGATAGAACCGACCGACAGCGACGGTCTGCGCGAGAAAGGCATGTGCCTGCAGCGTCTCGCGCTCAGCGGCGATCCGGCCTTCCCGCTCGACATGGCGCGTACCCACTACCTCGCGATGCTGCAGCAGGACGACAGCGACGCCGAGACCTGGGCGTTGCTCGGCCGGGTCGAGAAGGACGCCTGGGTCGCGAGCTGGCGGCAGCCACAGGCGGCGCCGGCGCAGATGGTCGACGAGGCCCGTTTCGAGAAGGCCCGTCTGCGCGAGGCGATCGGTTGCTACGAGAAGGCGTTCCGCTGCGACCCCAAGCATCATTACTCCGGCGTCAATGCCCTGGCGCTGATGCACCTCTACCGGCACCTGACCGGCGACGACCGCTATGACGAGACCGTCGCGACGATGGCCGGTGCGGTGCGCTTCGCGACCACGTGCGAAGACGACTCCGAGGCGCTGTTCTGGGCGCGCGCGTCGGCCGGCGATCTCGAAGTCCTCGCCGGCACGGTCGCGTCGACCGAGGACGCCTACCAGGAGGCAGTCGCGATCAACCGCGACAACTGGTTTGCGCTCGACTCCTGCCGCGTCCAGCTGCAACTGCTGCGCGATCTCGACTTCGCCGTCGACCGGGTCGACGCCGGTATCGCGGTGTTCGATCGCGCGATCAACCGCCTGCCGCTCCCCGGCCGCGAATGGGAGCCGCGCCGCGTGTTCCTGTTCAGCGGGCACATGGTCGACGCCCCGGAACGGGAGACGCCGCGCTTTCCCGACGACCATGTCGACGCTGCCGGCGCGCGCATCGCCGAGCTGCTCGGCGAGCTCGACGCCGGCCCCGACGACCTCGCGCTGACCCAGGGTGCTTGCGGTGGCGACCTGTTGTTCAGCGAGGCGTGCCTCGCGCGCGGTGTCCGCCTGACCTGGCTGCAGCCGTTCCTCGAGCCTGATTTCATCCTCCGTTCGGTGGTGCGCTGCGGTGAGCACTGGCGCCAGCGCTACCTCGACGCACGCCAGCGCCTCGAGCAACCGATACTGGCCGCGCCGCAGGCGCTCGGCGAGCCGCCGGCCTTCGCCGAGGCCGGCTACGCCTACGAACGCTGTAATCTGTGGCTGCTCTACACCGCATTGGCCTGGGGCGTCGACAAGGTCCATTTCGTCTGCCTGTGGAACGGCGGCGGTGGCGACGGTCCCGGGGGCACCGCGCACATGTACGACGAGGTGGCCAAGCGGACTGGACAGGTGCACTGGGTCGACACGCGTACGCTGTGAGCAGCGGATCGCGATCGGCACGCGCCGCCGGGCGCACGGCCGCCGCGATCGTGATTGACATTCCGACAGCAACGAGGAGAGGGGCATGAAGCAGGCAAGACTGCGTGAACGGATGACGACGCCGGGTCAGAAAAAGATCCTGGCATGCGACGGCGGTGGCATTCTCGGCCTGATCAGCGTCGAGATCCTGGCCCGGGTCGAGTCCGAGCTGCGCGCGCTCACCGGCAGAAAGCGCCTGGTGCTCGCCGACTGGTTCGACTTCACGTGCGGCACCAGCACCGGGGCGATCATCGCGGCCTGCGTATCGTGCGGCATGTCGATGGATGCCGTGCGCAAGTTCTACATCGACAGCGGCCAGGACATGTTCGACAAGGCGTTTCTCCTCAAGCGCCTGCGCTACAGCTACAACGATGAACCGCTGGCGCTCAAGCTGCAGGCCGAACTCGATCGCGCGCTCGGTTACCCGGTCGCCAAGCGCCGCGGCCGGCCGAAGGCGCTACTCGGCGACGACGGGCTGCGGACCCTGCTGATGATGGTCATGCGCAACCACACGACCGATTCGCCGTGGCCGATCAGCAACAACCCGTTCGGCAAGTACAATCAGCCCGACCGCCCCGACTGCAATCTCAGGCTGCCGTTGTGGCAGCTGGTGCGCGCGAGCACGGCCGCGCCGACGTTCTTCCCGCCCGAGCAGGTCGTGCTCGGCGAGGGCAGCGATAAACCCTACAGTTTCCTGTTCGTCGACGGCGGCGTGACGACCTATAACAATCCTGCCTACCTGGCGTACCAGATGGTCACGGCGCCGCCCTACGGCATCAACTGGCAGAGCGGCGTCGACGACCTGCTCGTCGTGTCGGTCGGCACCGGACGCAGCCCGAATGCTCGGCCGGGTCTCAGCGGCGACGACCTGTGGCTGCTCGATCATGCCAAGAACATCCCGTCGGCGCTGATGAACGCCGCTGCCGATGGTTGGGACATGAGCTGCCGGATCACCGGTGAGTGCCGCTTCGGCGCGCCGATCGACCGCGAGTTCGGCAGCCAGCAGGTGCGCAAGTCGGCGTGGGGCAAGGATCCCGGCAAGCACTTTTCGTACGTCCGCTACGATCCGGACGTATCGGCCGCCGGGCTGCGCCGACTCGGTCTGGCGAAGGTCGACCCGCAGGCGGTACGCAAGATGGACAGCACCGATCACATCCCGCAGATCCGCAGGGTCGGTGAGGCCTACGCGAAACGTCATGTCGACGTCGCGTCACATTTTGCCGGTTTCTGAACGCGGTGGCGGGCAACCGGATCCGCTAGACTGGTGCGTCGGGACGGACGATCGCGTGCCTTCCGGCAACGACAACGACACAGGAGCACTGACATGGGCTTGTTCGATTTTGCGAAAGACCTCGGCAAGAAGCTGTTCGGCGGCGACGACGATCCGGCGGATAAGATCAAGGACAGCATTGCCGAGGCGAATCCGGGCGTTGAGGACCTGGGCGTCAGTTTCGATGACGGCGTCGTCAGCCTCAGTGGCAAGGCCGCGTCGGCCGAGGCGCTCGAGAAGGCCGTGTTGATGGCCGGCAACGTGCAGGGTGTCACCGAGGTCAAGATCGACGGCATGCAGGCGCCGGAGCCGGCGGCGGACGTCGAGTACTACACGGTCGTCAGCGGCGACTCGCTGTCGAAGATCGCCAAACAGTACTACGGCAACGCGATGGACTATCCGAAGCTGTTCGACGCCAACCGCGAGGTCATCAAGGACCCGGATCTGATCTACCCGGGGCAGAAGATCCGCATCCCGCCGAAGACCTGGTAGCGGCCGGCCGGGTGGCGGTGGGGCGCCCGTCGCCTCCCGCCCGTCTTCAGTCCCGCTGCCCGCGCCGGTCGCTCTCGGCCATCGCGGCGATCCAGTAGGGTTCGGCCTCGCACGAGCAGCAGTCGCACGATGCATCGACGCCGTCGTGCATGCTCTTGCGCATGCCGCTGTCGCGTTGGCGCGGTCGGGCTGCCGGCGGTGTCTCGCGCGCCGCAGGCTGGTTCGCTGGTGACTTGGACATACGGCCCCCCGTTCGTCGTCGCCGTGTACCCGCCAGCCTAGACGCTGCGACGGTCTACAGGAAGGTGCGGGCGCCGATCATGCGTCGGCGCCAGTACGGATTGTCGAGCGAGGCGCGGCTGACGCGCTTGCCGCTCGACGGTGCATGGATGAACACGCCGCCACCCTCGTAGATCCCGACGTGGCGGCCGCTGCGGCCGCCGATGTCGAAGAACACCAGGTCGCCGGGTAGCAGGTGGCGGCGATCCGGGGTCCGCGCGCGCGACCATTGCTGCGCGGTCGTGCGCGGCACGGCGACGCCGATGTGCCGATGGGTGTACTGCACCAGGCCGCTGCAGTCGAAGCCGCGCCGGTCGTTGCCGCCGTAGCGGTAGGGCGTGCCGATCTGGTTGGCGGCGATCCGCAGCAGTTCGGCGCGCGCCGTGCCGTGGCCTGCCGGCGGCCCGGTCGACTGCCAGCGCGGCGGCGTCGTCGACAGGCAGCCGCCGAGGCACAGGACGGCGACGATCGGCAGCAGCCAGGCGCGAACGCCCGGGGCATGGCGAAGAAAATGCATCGTGTTGCCGGTCCAACTCACTGAATATCATCAGCATAGTCGGCATTTTCGCTGACTGCTTGAGGGTGGGGGGTCACGTGGCGCGCTGCACGCCGGTCGCAGCGGCGATCAGGCTTCGCGCGCCGTTGACGGCGCATGGCGCAGCGCCACGCTCAGCGCCGTGAGCAGGCCGAGCAGTACCAGCAGTGCCGAGACGAATGCATTCCAGCCCCACGCCAGGTACAGGAAACCCGGCAGATACGAGCCGAGGGCGCCGCCGGTGTAATAGGCGGAGACGTACAGGCCGTTGATCAGGCCCTTGCGTTCGCTCTCCAGGTGATTGAGGAACGCCGACAGCACGCTGTGCAGCGTGAACATGCCGGCGGCGAACACCAGCATCGACGGATACGCCAGCGCGTTGCCGGGCAGCAGGAACGCCGCGGTGCCGGCGGCGTATACCAGGCTGCCGGCGACCAGCGTGCGGCGCTCGCCGCCGAACAGCTCGATCAGGCGCAGCGACGCCAGCGCGATCACGGCACCGACCAGGTAGCCGGTGTAGACCAGGGCGATGGCGCTCTGCGAGATCTGCGGATCGTTGTCGCGCATGCGAAACGGCAGGAAATTGAGCATCGCCGCGAACACGAAGAACAGCAGGAACGCGCTGGCCAGGCCCTCGGCATACACCGGTCGGCGCGCCAGTTCGCGGATCTCGGTCAAGCGAACGCGGCCCAGGCGCAGGCGTGGATCCGATGCCAGGCCGGTCGTCAGCAGCGTCGCGACGAGGGCGGCCAGTGCCCAGAACAGAAACGCGGTTGGCCAGTCGAACAGGTCGGTGAGAATGCCGGTAAACGCCCTGCCGCTGAAACCGCCGGCGATGGTCGCGGCGATGTAGATCGTGATGTTCCTGCGCGTGTTCTGCGGTCCGCCGGCTGCCGAGCTGTAGGTCATCAGCGCGGTGAAGATGGCCGGCAGCAGCGCGCCTTCGACGGCACGCAGCGCGAAGAACAGTGGGTAGTCGGGTGCCGTGCCGATCACGAACTGGGTGACCGTCAGCGCCGCGAATCCTGCGGTCAGCATGTGCTTGGTGGACACGTGCTCGAGCACGTAGCCGTAAAGCAGCGGCCCGAGCGCGAGCGGGATCATCGTCGCCGTCGTCAGCAGTGCAGTGTCGCCGACCGGCCGGCCCCACTGCTCGGCGAGCAGCGGCAGCAGCGGTTGTGGTGCGTACAGCACCGCGAACCCGACCATCGTGCAATACACGACGACGAGAGTGTTTCTGGTGCCCATGGACTCCAGCGGCGTGTGGGGTGAGGGCCGAGTATAGAGCGGCGTGCCGCCGTGGCGCCGATACGGCGGCGAATATTTTTGTCAATTGTCATACAGCGGCCTCATCGAGGCCCCTATCATTGCGCCTGCGCGGCGCTCCGGAGTACTGCATGCAGGTTGAACTGAACCTGACTTTTCTCGGCGTCGGCAACGCATCGGCGCAAGAACTCGGCAATGCGTCGGTGGTTCTGGAAGGCGCCGCCGGCGCGCCGTTGCTGCAGATTGACTGCGGACCGCTGGCATTGCCGGCCTTCGAGAAGCGCTACGCCATGCTGCCGGAGGCGTTGTTCATCACCCACGCCCACCTCGACCACATCGGCGGGCTGGAGAATCTGTTCTACCGCCTCGCCTGCGAACGCCCAGACCTCGCGCCGGTGCGACTCTACGTCCCGGCCGCGCTGGTCGCGCGTCTGCACCGGCGGCTCGCCGACGACGCGTTCAAGCTCGCCGAGGGCGGCAGCAATTTCTGGGACCGCTTCCAGCTGATCCCGGTCGGCGAGCGCTTCTGGCACGCCGACCACCTGTTCGACGTGTTCGCGGTTGACCATCACGAGTACCAGAGCGCTTTCGGCATCGCGCTGGCCGGGCGTTTTCTCTATACCGGCGACACGCGACCTATACCACAGGTGTTGGCGCGGTTTGCCGGTCGCGGCGAACGCGTGTTCCACGATTGTGCGCTGCGCGGCAGCCCGTCACACACGGGCGCTGCGGACCTGCCGAAGTACTACCCGGCGGAACTGCGACGGCGCCTCGTGCTCTACCATTACGAATCCGCGCGGGCCGCCGACTTGCTGCGCGCGCATGGCTACGCAGTCGCCGAGAGCGGGTCGCGGTACCCGCTTCCGTCGGCACTGCCGCCAACGCTGCGGCGCGCCGGCTGACCGGTCGCGGCGCAGCCGCGTTTCCCACGCGGCATGACATCGCGGATAATGCACGGTTTGGGTCGGATGGACGGAGTGGGCCGTGAAGTTCAGCGTCGAGGAATTCCGCGACTGGAAGCACAAGAAGGTCACGCTGCTGGGTATGTCCGGCGTCGGCAAGACGCACCTGTCGGCGCTGCTGCGACGCCACCAGTGGTATCACTACTCGGGTGACTACCGGATCGGCACACGCTACCTCGACGAGGCCATCCTCGACCTGATCAAGGCACAGGCGATGCAGGTCCCGTTCATCAGCGAGCTGCTGCGCAACGACTGGATCTACATCCGCAACAACATCAAGGTGTCCGACCTGGGTCCGGTGTTGTCCTTCGTCGGCAAGCTCGGCAACCCGGAGCTCGGCGGCGTACCGCTGCCGGACTTCGAACGCCGCCAGGCGCAGTATCGCGATGCCGAGATCGCGGCGATGCACGATGTCCCCGCGTTCATCCAGAAGGGCCAGCATATCTACGGCTACCGGCACTTCATCAACGACGTCGGCGGTTCGCTGTGCGAACTCGACGACCCCGGGGTCATCGATCTGCTGGTCGAGCACACGCTGATGCTCTATATCCAGGTGACCGATGCGGCCGAAGAGCAGAAGCTGATCGAGCGCGCGCAGAGCGACCCCAAACCGCTGTATTATCGACCGGAGTTCCTGCGCGAACAGCTCGATGCCTATCTGAGTGAGCACGGCCTGGAATACGCTGCACAGATGGATCCCGACGCCTTTACCCGCTGGGTGTTTCCGCGGCTGTTTCATTCGCGTGTGCCTCGCTACGAGGCAATCGCGACCCACGGCTACACGGTGACATCGAGCGAGGTCGCGCAGGTGCGCGACGAGGCGGATTTTCTCGACCTGCTCGAGAGCGCAATCGACCGTACCCGCTAGGAAACCTGTCATGCCGATCGTCGCCCACAACGAGCTGCCGACTTTCGCCCGCCTGCGCGAAGAGGGTATGACAGTGCTGCACCCGGACCGGGCGCTGCACCAGGACATCCGCGAGCTGCACATCGGTCTGTTGAACATGATGCCCGACAAGGCGCTGGCCGCGACCGAACGCCAGTTCTTCCGCCTGGTCGGCGAAAGCAACCCGATTGCGCAGTTCTACGTACATCCCTTCACGCTGCCGGAACTCGCTCGCGGCGCCGACGCGGCCGCGCATATCGACGCGTACTACGATAGCGTCGCCGACGTGCGCGAACAGGGGCTGGACGCGCTGATCATCACCGGTGCTAACGTGGTCGGACCGGAACTGTCGAGTCAGCCGTTCTGGAATCCGCTGATCGACGTCATCGACTGGGCCTTCGACAATGTCACGTCGACGCTGTGCAGCTGCCTGGCGACCCACGCGGTCATGGAGTTTCGCTACGGTCAGCGGCGTACGCCGCGGCCGCGCAAGACCTGGGGTGTCTACCCGCACCGGCTGGTCGATCGCGCTCACCCGCTGGTACACGACGTCAATACCCGCTTCGATGTGCCGCATTCGCGCTGGAACGACGTATCGCGGGCGCAGTTCGATGCGTCCGGTCTGCACGTGCTGGCCGAGAGCGACGTCGGTGTGCATCTCGCGACCAGTCCCGACGGTTTCCGCTTCGTGTTCTTCCAGGGGCACCCGGAGTACGACACGATTTCGCTGCTCAAGGAGTACAAGCGCGAGGTCATGCATTTCGCGCACGGCGAACTCGCCGAGTATCCACCGTTCGTCGACAATTACTTCGGCATGCGCAGCCGCGCCGTGCTGCGCGAGTACCGTGGCCTGTTGACGGCAGCGATGGAGCGTACGGATCCGTTGCCGACGTTCCCCGACGACCTTGTCGGCCGGGCGCTGGACAACACGTGGCGTGATACCGCGCATGCCGTGGTCGGCAACTGGGTCGGCCTGGTATACCAGCTCACCCACCGCGACCGGCGCCGGCCTTTCATGGACGGCGTGGACCCGGGCGATCCGCTCGGCCTGCGTTGATCCTGGGCGGCATGGCCGGACGGCTGCCGCCATCCGGCCCGCGTCGATCAGCGATCGCGGAAACGGCGCTCGATCCAGTAATCGAGACTGACGTACTTGCCGGCGCCGATGAAGAACAGGGCCAGCAGCATGATGAAGTAGGTCGCGGCGAATTCTATGCCGTCGTTGAGGATCACGAACTGGCCGGATCCGGTCAGCCATTCGTAGTCGCCGTGGGTCTGCAGCAGTGACTTGGCGGCGTTTAGGCGATCCGATGCATCGTAACCCTCGGCGATCGTCGCCCAGCCGTTCTGCCAATGCACCGTGACGGCGGCGACGATCATCGTGATCATCAACGGTATCGAGACCCAACGTGTCGCCAGCCCGACCAGCAGCAGCGCGGCGCCGCCGGCCTCGGTCAACGCGGCGGCCCAGGCCATGACCTCCGGCATCGGCAGGCCGAGCCCCCATTCCGGGTTACCGAACCATTCGATGGTGCTGTCCATGTCGCGCAGCTTGCTGACGCCGGCCGCCCACATCACCGGCACCAGGTAGAGGCGCATCGCGAGCGGCGCTAGGAAATCGATGGCGCGGAAGCCGTCGAGGATGTCTTGCAGTCGGTTGAGTAGTCCAATCATGTCTATCCCCCGGGGTCGTACGTCGGACGTCGTTCGCGTTGGCCCCAGGGTAGACGATCAGCGACGCGTCCCCAGGATTACGTTGCGATTGCGCAGGTCGCCGAGGAGTTCCTCGCCGGCCGCGACAACGGCCTCCGGATCGGGATGGGAAAGCTCGTCGGCAATCGCATTCAGTACATCTCGACCGGAAAGCGTCGGTTTTTCTTTCAACAGCTGCAGCAGACGCTGTGTCACGGCATTGACTTGCAGGAAGTGTACATTGTCCATGCGGTCGCGATACACGACGAGGTGCGTGGGTTCCTCGGGGGCGGTGTCCGGCAGGTACTCCGGCCCGATGGCGTGCACCGGCCAGCGGTAGGTCAGCGGCCACGCCGTCGGGCCAACCAGCGGTCGACCGTTG
>JAAUYD010010959.1_pt1 | contig 16517 bp, 15 predicted proteins | sample 7278101 | NCBI WGS metagenome assembly JAAUYD01 (sample SAMN14350128, study PRJNA611818) | marine sediment metagenome | isolation source: surface marine sediment (0.6m) | place: French Polynesia: Moorea | collected 2018-08 | reverse complement strand
TCCAGGTTAAAAACGAGCCAAAAATGCGGCTTGAAGTGCCTCCGTCAGAATCGGCAGATCCCGTACTTCCGGCAAAAGCTTTATCTAATTCATCGATAAACAATATTACTGGAGAAATAGATTCTGCTGTTTTGAGAGCATTTCTTAGATTAGCTTCCGATCGCCCTACGGTCGAACCATCGTAAACTCTTCCCATGTCCAGCCTTAACAGTGGCAAGCCCCACAAACGAGAAGTTGTTTTAGCTGTTAATGATTTTCCGCAGCCGGGTACGCCTAAAATTAGCATTCCTTTTGGCTGGGGTAAGCCATACTCCCTAGCTTTTTCGGTAAAGGCGTTAGATCTTTGTTTGAGCCAATGTTTTAACTCTTCTAAACCTCCGATCGAGTCGATGGTATCGTCTTCTTCAATGTAATCTAGAATACCGTTGCGGCGAATTAATTGTTTTTTCTCTGAAAGAACTATTTCAACTTCTTCTTCTGTTAAACGTTTTGCTTTAACGTAGGCTTTGCGATAAACTTTTTCGGCTTCATCTTTGGTCAGCCCTAAAGCCGCTTTTAATAGTTTTTCCCTTACTTCGGTGCTAGTGCGACGGTTTTTAGTTTTTTCTAATTGTCGGTCGAGTACCTTATTTAACTCTTGCAAATTAGGTAAGGCATAATCTAGAACTACAACTTCTTTTTCTAAGTCTATCGGTATTCTCTGTACCGGAGACATTAATATAATTATTTTTTCAGTTCCTTTAAATGAAGCGATCGCATCCCGCAATTTTCTAATCGTTGCGGCCGAAGCTCCTGATTCTAAAAATGGATGTAAATCTTTGAATATAAATATACCAGGCTCTCTCTGCCTAATTACCCAATCTACTGCGGCTTCTGAAGAAACTGTATTGTGCTGGGTAGTTTGACGGGGTTGTCCGTACTCAACGATACCGTGCGTAACCGTCCAAACAAAGACTCTTTTATGTTGGGTCTTCATCTGTGCTATTCTGACAACTTCCTGCTCCGCTCGCTCTTCTTCATAAGTTACGAGGTATATTAGAGGGTATTGAGCTTGAATTAAAATACTTAGCTCTTCTTTCATAATATCGACCTATCTTGTCATTAAATACGGTTTAAACACTTACCTCGTTAAAATCGGTACTCCCCAAGACCCTCTAACACGGTACTAATTCTTCGCCCTGAGTCTCGCTCTGGGTTATTTTTTCAGTTACCTGTTCGAGAGGAAAATCTTCGGAAACCACACTAGCTCTCTCTTTGAGAGAAACCATTTGTCCTTCTCGCATTACCATTGCTGCATCGCATTCGGGACATATGTGTACTTGATGGGTTTTTCCTTGGTGAAATTGCTCTTCTTCTACCCGGTCGGGATGCTCTAGATAAAAGCTGACTGCTCTTTCTACCATTGCTGACATAGATTCTGAATCTATAGCAGCTCTAATTTTAAGCTGGCGGTGAAGTCCTGGAGGTAAATATAGGGTAACTTTTTGTTTCTCTTGCATTTTTCTCTGATGTTTTTTCCCCGGGCTTGTATATATATTTACTCCTTTACTCTTTGCTGTCAAGAGTTTTTACCAGTATGACGTTAAAGTTGTTACATTTCTTAAGAGAAAACCCTGAAACCGCTTAAAAAGGTTGTTACGAATCTGAAGAAGTGCGATGATGTTCGACTTTAACAACAGTATGGACGTTACCTCGAGGTGAAAAATCGCCAATAATTTCTACTTCAAGGGGGTCGGCAGCGGCGACAAAGTCATCTAAAATTTGATTGATTGATTCTTCGTGAGAAATATAGCGATCGCGGTAACTATTAATATATAGTTTGATCGCTTTTAATTCGACAACTCGCTCGTGAGGACAATAGACGATCTTAATTGTGGCGAAATCTGGATAGCCAGAAAAGGGGCATTTACAAGTAAATTCTGGCAAAGTAATGTCGATAGAATAGCGACGGCCCGGACGAGGATTGGGAAAAGTAATTAATTTTCCTTCTTCAATGGCTCTTTCACCATATTTAAGACCCTCGGAAGGTTGGGGTTGAGTTTCTGAATAATTCATAAAGATAGCAGCCAGGAATTTTACCACTATATATGCTATCTCAACAGACCTAACCACCAAGGCAGATCTTTAGATTAGATTCATTGGCGATAACCAAAGCTCAGAACCGATCGCTGATATGATGATTCTGAATCTATAACATCTATTAATATAGAGATGCGAATACTAGCCCTCATCCCTGGTGGAATTGGCGATCAAATTCTTTTCTTTCCTACCTTACTCGACCTTAAGGAAAAATACCCCAAAGCGATCGTGGATGTTGTTGTCGAACCCCGTTCTCAAGGTGCTTATCGGGTTTGTCCGCACGTCAACCAAGTTTTGACTTTTAATTTTCCCGATCGCAATAGTTTAACTGAGTATGTCAATCTTTTCGGTGCGATCCGCGAAGTTGATTACGATATCGCTATTAGTTCGGCGCGAAATTGGGCTGTTGGCTTGGTAATTTGGCTCAATATTCCGGTCAGAGTCGGTTACAAAAGAGAAAATGCTTGGTACTTCTCTAAGAAAGTACCAGTAAACACTCAACAATATCAGGCTCATACTTATCACGATTTACTTAAAGGCCTCAATCTCGATCTACCTTGTCCTGAATTACAAATCAGTATACCTGCTGAAGATCTAGATTGGGCCCAGGCCGAACAAGCACGTTTGGGTATTCAAAGAGATGATTACATCCTGTTTCACAATTCTCCCGATGAAACCGATCGACTTTACCCCACTAATAAATGGGAGAGAATAGCCAGAGATATCAATAACAGAAAACCGGAAACTGCGATCGTCCTACTTGAAACCCAAGGAAATCATGAATGGGCCGAGATGATGAAACGGGATATTCCTACCCTGAAAATATCTGAACCCCCAGATATTGGTAAAGATGCTGCTCTAATTTCTGGAGCAAATTTAACTATCTGCAACCACAGCGCAATAACTCATTTATCGATAGCAGTAAATACTAATACCGCAGTGTTATTAGATTCTTCTGAAGACCCGCAGAGATTGTTTCCACCTGATAACGATAACATTGTTGCGGTTCAATCTACTACTTCAAAAAGTATTGTTGATATTGAGCCTGGAGAAATCTTAGCAAAAGTCTGGCAGACTTAAATCGATACTATAATTTATTTTTTTAGTTTAGGAATCAGACTCCCAATCTGATTCCCAAAACTAGATATTATTTGCTATTTAACTACTGTTTTTGCAATTTAAACTAGTCAAAATTGAAATTTACTCTACAGTATGACCGGCTTCAGCAATCACTTTACTTACTGCTTCTTGAGATGCTTCAGTCTCAACATTCACCATTTTAGTCTCTAGGTCGATCTTGACGGTCGAGTTAGGAAAATTCTTTGTAATTTCTTGAGTAATTTTATCTACACACCCGCTACAAACCATGCTAGGGACTTTTAATTCTAGTGCCATTTTCAAAAACTGTCTTTAAATTAAACTAAATTATTATAGCCAATTAGATTGTTGTTTGAAAAGTTGAATTTTTTGCTGACAAGGCAAAATAGAAACTATACTGACTTAACATCTCTAAATTTTAATATTGCCAACCGTTCTTCTGTATCTTTTTATTACTATTATTTGCTAAATATTTAAAATGTCTAATTTTCGATCGCAAAAAGTAAAAATCACAGCAGACCGTCAAGTTTGCAATCGTTTAATTTGGGATAATAGGCTAAATAGTAGCGTTTTTATTGTCGGCTATTGCGATCGCAAAATTCAAGATAGTTTTCGAGAAAAACCGCTGTTACAATGGACTTCTCAGGAGGATATTCCTTGGCACAGAATGCGCTACATTCGCTGTCATGAAACAATAGTTTGGGATCGAGATCGTCGTATCGATCTAATTACAACGGGAAAATTGCCCGATCTTGCTTGGGTAAAAAATGAAGATAATTTAGAAGAACGAGAAAATATTTTTAACACAGATTTATCTGCAAATAAAACTCAAAAAAAATTACAACTTTCAGATAGTTCGATCGTGGAAAAAGAATTAGAAAACAGCCAGGATTCTTTATCTAAAATTGCTCCAGTTTATCGCAGCGCAATTGTCATAATACCGCCAGAAGAAATCTTACCGCCAATTCAAGAAATTCGTCAAAAATGCGATCGCAATTTCATTCGCTGGATGCCCCATATCAATTTAATTTACGGTTTCATTCCCGATAAATATTTCCCTGAAGCGGCAAAAAAAATAGCTAAAAATTTAGCTGATTTTGAATCTTTTACCATAAATTTTGGTGGTTTTAATACTTTCAAGCATCGTCGCAGTTGTACTGCTTGGTTGCAACCAGATCCAGAACCTAAAAATGCTTTAAAAAAATTACAAGCAACTTTAGAATCTATTTTTCCTCAATGCGACGAACAAGGTAAAAAATCTCAAGCTGGTTTTACGCCTCATTTAAGTGTAGGTCAATTTAAAAATCCTGACGAAGCAATAAATAATTTACCTGAATGGCATTCAGTTACTTTTAAATTAGAATCGATTTATTTAATTAGTCGTCGTCAAGAAGAACCTTTTCAAATCAGATATCGGATCGATTTTGGTCAAGAAGATCCGATTTTAATTAATGTTTAGCAAGCAAGCTAAATTAAAGTTCAAAAATTAATATATAGCAACTGAACTATAGATTAGGACACTAATTGTAAAAGCAGAGAATAGTTAGTAGTTAGTAGGTAGTAGGTTTACAATGAATGTAAAAATCAAGGGGTCTTCGGTGATTAATGTTGGTCAAGCAGAATTAATAAATTTAAATTAAGACACCTTGATTTTTTTTCTTCTATCTCGTGAACAGATAAAATTGTCATAACCTTTACTTCGACTGCTATGATTATGAATTTAGATCCCATTAATTGGCAGATAGTTATTCCCAAACAAAATCAATTAGCTTTAACTTTAATAAAAGAGTTAAATGAAGAACTTCTAAGTCGCTATCCGAGTAGTAGCGTACATGAATTAGATCTTGACAAAATAGATAATAAAAACGGCATCTTTAATTTTAGGGGCGATCGAACAAAAAGCGATCGCTTGCGGTGCAGTATCTAAAATAGAAAATAATGTCGGAGAAATTAAAAGAGTTTATGTCATTAAAGAAGCGAGAAGAAAGGGAATAGCTAAATTATTGATGGCAAAATTAGAAGCAGAGGCAATTAAATTGGGATTGAATAAATTAAAATTAGAAACGGGCGAGCGGCAACCAGAATCTTTAGGTTTATATGCCGCACTAGGTTACGAAAAAATTGGTAATTTTGGCGAATATATCGGCGATCCGCAGAGTATTTGTCTGGAAAAAGAGTTAAATTAATTTAGATAAAATCGGGAAAAAAAGGAAAACAATTGTTAACAGTTAATAGAATCGATCGCAAACTGTTTGCTTTTCCTTATTCCCGAATTCTTAAAAAGTTTATCGATCGCTACTTCTAGAAAATTAATTGACAATTTTTCTAAGCAGCAGCAGGTTCTTCATAAGGAGTAAAAAGTTTTTTCTCTGCGCCACAAATCGGACAATGCCAATCATCGGGAATATCTTTAAAAGCAGTACCAGCAGCAATTCCCGAATCTGGATCGCCGACAGTAGGATCGTAAATCATCGAACATTGACGGCAAATCCATTTTTGAGTCGCCGGATCGTCGCTGGGGGGTTTTTTAGTGACGGTTGTGCCATCTAAACTAGTTAGTGCATCAGTATATTGTCTGGCATGATGTTGTTCGATGCTGGTAAGCAAACCGAAGTTATGGGCTGCTTTACGGAAGATTTCGGCGTGTTCTTTCGATTCTGCGGTTTGGGCTTCAAATTCTGCCACTGCATCGCTGTCGCGATCTTGCTTTGCATCTCGGGCAAATTCGGGATACATGGTAGTGTATTCGTAAGTTTCCCCTTCAATAGCTAATTCCAAACAACGAGAGGCGATCGCTTTTTTTTGTTCTTCACTCAAGGATTCTGGATCGTCTACTGCTAATTCTGGATGCATCAAACGAAAATGAGCAAAAGCGTGTTCTGTTTCTTGATTGGCTGTTTCTTTAAATAATTTGGCAAGATCTTTCAGCCCCAATTTTTTGCTCACTTCGGCAAAAAATAAATATTTACGATTTGCCATTGATTCGCCACCAAAAGCCGCTTCAAGGTTTTTAGCAGTATTAGAATTATTGGATAAGTCCATCGCTCGGTTGTAATTTTAGATCTACTTTATATTTAGAATACAGTTTCTTGACTTACTTGAGGCATCAAACTATTTAATTCTCGACGCAATTTCAACCAAGCGGTCATTGCTTCAGAATTCGATTTAGCACCTTTTTGCAAAAGAATGACGCTATTTTTAAAGTCGATAATGCCATATTCCTTATCTCGAGTCGCGCGGTCGACGAATAAAACGATCCTTTGTAAAGCTTCTCGATCGTTCCTAAAAGCTATTTGATACTTTTGCAAACGCCATAAATCTGCTGCTAAATAATCTACTTTAATTACTTCTTTGGTTTCAGTTGCAATGCGATCGCTGGGGTAGCGCAATATTGTTCTGCGGCTCGAAAGATAGGGGATAATTTGATTGGTCGCAGAAACGCTAGCATCGGGGGGAATTTTAGCCAATACAGATCTGATTTCTTGCGATCGCTGCCACTGTTGCGGTAAAGAAACGTGTATCCAAGGATCGATCGAATCTGGAATTAAAAAATAAAGCGATCGATGGGGATTACTAGTTATCGTAAATAATAAAGTAAGACTCAGACAAAAAATCCAAAAACTACGAAACTTTTTACCTAATTTTCTCGGCTGGTAATTCTCCGTTTCGCTGGCAATATTTTTCCAACTTTGTCCTCCCCACCAAAGAATTGTCCCGTAAAATAAAGCCGGAACTACTGTCATAGCAAAGCGAACGTTAATCCCTAAAACAAAAGTATCTTTGCTTAAAAGGGGAACTAATAGCGGGAATATTCCGATTATCCATGCTGTTGGTGCTACGGCAGGAATAAAAGCTAAAGGTAACCATTGTCCCAATAAATAATTAATTGTTTTACCGATGGGTACGAATAACTCTTTTATTACCAGCCAAGGCTTAGTAAGCATAGCAAGAATCAGATCTAACGTCGATGTTTTTGCACTATTATCGACATACTGACCGAAATTATCTACTAACAATCTACTGCCAATATCATCTGTAAATAAAGGCATAATAAAATTAGTCACTGCCACGATATAGCCAAAAGTAAGCACGCAAATTGCCAAGCCTAAACGAGGATAGCGTCTGCTTGCGACTAAATAAATGCCAATGCCAAAAAGAGTTAATCCCGCTTCTTCTCTCACTAAAAGTATTAAACTGCTGGCGATCGCAAATAACCACCAAATTCGTTTTTCAATCCCCAATAAAGCTGCAAAAATTAATATAGGAAGCTGACAAATATTATGAAAATTAGATAGAGTCGGGCCGATAACAGCATTCGCACAATAGAAACTAATTACTATCAAAACTGCGATCGCAGGTTCGACATATTCTCTAGCCAATAAATATAAAACTAAACCCGCTCCAGTTATCAAACTTACTTGTATAAAAATTAAAGTAGTCGGATCGGGAAATAAAGCGTAAACTGGCAGCCAAATTAATAAAGCTAAGCTAAAATGATGCCCTAAATAACTAGTGTCAATTGTCGGTAATTGACCGCTTTTAGTTACTTTACTAGATATCCCCGATGCTAAAGAACTTTCAAACCAATTTCCGTGCAAATTGTTCCAAAAAACTTGATTGAAAATTCCTTGATCGTAAGTGTAATAAAAAGTTAAATATCGATTTAAAGCGAGCGTTCCCACTAAACAAAAAAAAGCGATCGCGGCTATCATTACTATTTTTGTCGCCCTGCTTTTCTCTAAGTTTAATAACATTATCTTTAGATTTATAAGGAGTCTCGATCTGCTTTTTTGTATCTTAATTTAATTATTCCCTCGACTAATGTTATTAAAATTTAATTTTTTTCTCAAAATTTTGGAATTTGACAATTATATATCAAAACCAGGATTAACTTTGCTATTATCTTAGTTTTTAGTGCGATTTTTTCGATCCCCTTTCAGATCGTTTGTTTTAGTCGCGAAAACATTCAAGGCTGTTTGAGTATTTTTACTTAAAACCAATCTAATAAATAAAAATTTTCTTAATAACATTCAGAAAATAATATCAAATTAAGATTGGTCGCCTACAATAGAAATAACGGAAAACATATTCCGTTCACTCCTCACACCACACTCCGCCCGATCTGATTCGGGCGGTTCCTTTATAAATCAAGATTGCAGATTGCTATTTGTTGGTTTTGGTTAAAATATCATAAAGTTTAACCAAATTGCAACAGTTTAAAAAAATTAAATAGATTTAGGTGTAGCACTAAAATTCTCAAACTTAACTAAAACATCCAATAGATAAGTTCTCGAAACGATTTGTTTGTACTTGCTGTATCCTTGATATGGTATAAATTTAAATAAATCAAAAAGAAATCTGCTCTAGTTAAGGATTTATAAGAATGTCATCAACTGCCCCAGTTACGGATGCAAGTTTCAAAGAGGATGTTTTAGATAGCGAAATTCCTGTTTTAGTCGATTTTTGGGCACCTTGGTGCGGCCCTTGTAGAATGGTCGGCCCCGTAGTAGATGAAATAGCCGAACAATATGCTGGTCAAGTAAAAGTAGTAAAATTAAATACCGACGAAAATCCAAATGTAGCCAGTCAATATGGTATCCGCAGCTTACCAACTTTAATGATTTTTAAAGGCGGTCAAAGAGTGGATATGGTAGTGGGTGCAGTCCCCAAAACTACTTTAGCCAACACTTTAGAAAAATATCTTTAACTTGGGATTTATAAAATTATCGGACGAGCGTCAACTTTTAGTTTAAATTTTCCGTTCCTAAAAGCGGCGATCGTCCCTCATTTAAAGAAGTCTTTCTCCCAATAGTTTGCTTAAATAGTTAAAGTGGCTACAATGAGGAAAGCCAAAAGAGTAAATATATGGCTTTATCTCCTACAAACAAGACCAATTCCGCTCTATCGAGAGAAATAATAGAGTTATTCGATCGCCTGCCTAATATAAAACACGGTAAATTGTTAGAGCGCGCCCTCGGAGTATTGCTCAGAATTGCTTCAGATGAAGTAGATCGTCTCGACCTAAAAATTTTAACTTACGCCTTAGAAGATTTAGAGAAAGGATTTAAAATATTTTATCCTTACCGTCACGTTCGTAAAATAACTATTTTCGGTTCGGCTAGAATAGCTTCGGACACTTCAGAATACTTGCTAGCAGTAAAATTTGCCCGTCGCATTACCGATTTAGGATTTATGGTACTAACCGGAGCAGGAGGGGGTATCATGCAAGCAGGTAATGAAGGAGCGGGTCGAGAGCATTCTTTCGGTCTCAACATTCAATTACCTTTCGAGCAAGAATCGAATCCTTTCATTGTTGACGATCCGAAGTTAATTGATTTTAAGTATTTTTTCACTCGCAAATTATTCTTTTTAAGAGAAAGCGATGCGATCGCACTATTTCCAGGTGGTTTTGGCACTCAAGATGAAGCTTTTGAAACCCTAACTCTTTGTCAAACTGGTAAATACGGCCCCGCACCTCTAGTGTTAATCGACGAACCAGGAGGAGATTATTGGCAGTCTTGGAATAAGTATATTTGTTCTCAACTGCTGAATAGAGGTTTAATCAGTCCTGAAGATCCTTCCTTATATACAATTACAGATGATATTGAAGAAGCCTGTGCTGCGATTCGGCAATTCTATCGAGTTTACCATTCAAGTCGTTATGTCAGAGGTAGGTTTGTCATGCGTTTGAATGTCAAACTGACAGAAGATTTTATTGAAGAGTTAAATCAGGATTTTAGCGATATTTTAGTCCGAGGCCGAATCGAACCAACTCCAGCTTTACCGGAAGAAATTGGCGATGAGACGGAAAATTTACCCCGTTTAATTTTTGATTTCAATCAACGAGATTTAGGCCGATTGTATCAAATGATTAACAGAATCAATCAATTAGAAATTCCTTCGCCAGAGACAGAACATCCCGAAAGAAAATAAGCTCGAGTCTAAGCAGAATCGACAGTTAGGAGCGAGCGAAAATTATAATTATTCCTCTATCCGTAATAAATTACGTGTCAATAATTACATGTAAGTTATTAAGATAATTAGAAAAATTGTTCTGACGTATATTTTGGCGGTGCTATTAACGCGATCGCGGACGGCCCAAAGTAGTAATATAAATTACCGCTTCTCGTTCGGGAATACCTAAAACTTCATTAACAAGATCGTCAAAAAAGCCACCAATTCCACTAACTCCCAAACCGAGGTAAATTGCAGCTAAATTAAGTCTTTGTCCCAAATGTCCCGCATCTAAATGCAAGTAACGATAAGCGCGATCGCCGTATTTGCGAACTGCTTGCTCTAAATCTGCGGTGTGAAATACAATTGCTGCAGCATCTTTACCTAAATTTTGTCCCAAACATAAAAAATGTAATTCTTTTCTAAAATTTTTAAACCTAACTTGACGCAACTCTTCAGCTTCGGGAGCATAATAATAACAACCAGCTTCTAAGTCTTCAACTCCAGAAACAGCAACAAAAGTTTCAATTAAACTAAGATCGAAATAATCGGGAGAATCATCTAAACCTTGATAGACATAATCTTGAGATTGATAAGTAAAATGCAACAAGGCTTTAAGTTCTGCCATTGTCAAATTTTTGCCGCTATAAGCGCGAGTCGAACGTCTTTTTAAAATCGTTCTTTTCAAACCAAAAAGATTTTCTTCCCAGTCGATCGGATTAGTTTGAGTGGCAATTTTTAAACAGAAAGGAAAATTATACTTATCTTCAATGCCTTTTTCCGAGTTTAATTCTACCGAAGAATTTGGCGATTTTAAACTCTTAATTTGACTGGCACGATGAAAATAAGATAGTAATTCCCCGTCGGGAATTGCCGGATAATCGGTAACTATTTCAGATGGTAAAGCAGTAATAGAGCGGGGTAAATCTTGTTCGGGATCTTCTAAGTCTGCGATCGCAGCAATAGCTAGAGTAGCTTCAAGTTCGGGATCGAGATAAAGCAAACTATTCATTGCTTCGTCATTAAAACCGCCGATCGCGTGGGGCCGATAATTATTTAACGCTCCAGCCAGTTCGATATTACCCAATAAATGGCCCGTATCCAATAAAATCCGTCGATAAGCGCGATCTTCGTAACGCCAAACCGAGCGATAAAAAACTGAAGTAACTGCAATAGCTAATTCAGTATTTGCTAAAGCCAGGCGATCGAAACAAGCGGTTTGGAGATCTTGCCAAACATCGCTATCCCAAAAATGAACTAAAGAATGGGTTGGCACTTGATAATTGTACAATCCCGGGGGCAGAATTTTCGTGCCTCTAGAAATTAAATATACTTCTGCTGGATACAAACCCCCTGCTGAGGGAGCCGATCGCAAATAAATCGGTTCGCCATATGCAGTATTGATTTTAGCAGTGATCCCGTAACTGTAAAATAAAAGTTGGGATAATCTTTTCCATTCTCGTAAATTCAGATCGGGATCGACAGATAAATCGAGATTGTCCGATAAATAAGGTTTTAATTCAAAAACATTTAAGCTGATGCGATATTTCTTATTTGTTGACGGTTGATTGTCCCAATCTAAAGAGCGATTTTTAGCAGCAATAGTATTTGGATCGTATTTAGTTCGTTGGTGATAGTGAGGTGCGAGGGATTTTTTAGAATTTGTCACGATCGAAAAAGTTATTAATTTAATTGCGGAGCAAAAGAATCGAGTCGAGCTAGTATTTTGATACCATATTCTTCTTCAAAGGGGGGTTTTTTGTAATTTAAACTCCACAATTCCAAACCGCAATCGTCGTTAGGAAAACTAGGAGTTAAGCCGAGGTAAAGTATTTGAGAATCGCGGTCGTATTCGCATTTAAAAGCTGCGATCGCACCAATTTTGCGACGATCTAAAGCTACAGCAATTCGTAACATCGCACTCAACTCGCTGACTAAATGACGCGATTCTTTATCAGGCAACCTTTGATAATTTTGGTGCTTTTTCTTCGGCTTGCTTTTGCGGTGATAGCGAGCGATATTAGCAATTATTTCTAATTCTACTTCCGTAAAACCCAATAATTCTGCATTGCGAATTAAATAATAAGAATGCTTGTGATGAGCTGCATGGGAAATATAAACGCCACAGTTGTGGAGAATAGCAGCGGCCCAAAGTAATTGACGGTAATTGAGATCCCAATTATGGAGTATTCCCGAAGTTTGCTCGAACAAATCGACAGCAAAATTAGCGATTCGTTCCGAGTAATTTAACTCTACTTGATATTTATAAGCTATTTTCATGACGCTGCGGGCCCGTACTTGGGATTGATAGCCGAGACTGCTAGCAATTAAACCGCGATCGAGCATCCAATTGACGATTATGCCCTCCCTGAGCGATCGCTCGCAAACTATTAAAGAATCGGTTTGTAAGAGGGTCATTGCTTCTAAAAGAATCGTCGCCCCAGCCAGAATAATTTCGGCTCGTTTGTCAGAAATACCCGGAATAGCAAACCGTTGGGAATAGTCCATTTTCGCTAAATCTTCCACCATTTCCTGAATATCTTGGTAGCTTATTTCATAGCCGTTGAGAGGGTTGGGAATGGTGTCGGCATTTTTGAGCGCGTGCATAGTAGCTAAAGTTTCGATCGTCCCGGAAGTTCCTACCATGCGGGGGATTTCATTGGCTTTCAATTCCGCTCGCAGTCGTTCGATCGGCCTCTCGAGCATACCCTTAATATGGGCGCGCAAATTTTTAAAATCTTCGCTACTAATCGGATCGCTATTGACTAAATCTTCGGTCAAACGAACTGCCCCTATTTTAGTGCTGCTCAAAAAACGAGCATCGCGATCGTCAGCTAAAATTAATTCGGTCGAACCGCCGCCAATATCGATAATAATATGGGGTCGTTCGTCAAATTCCATGGCCGACAAAACCCCTAAATAGATCCGTCGCGCTTCTTCAACTCCTGAAATTAAATCTACCGACAGACCTAATTTTAAAGCAATTTTTTGAATAAAAGCGATGCCGTTGGGTGCTTCTCGCACCGCACTGGTTGCCACAGCAATAATGCGATCGGCATTGAGACTAGTTGCTAATTCTTGACATCGCTCTAAAGCAGAAATAGAGCGATCCATGGCAATTTGGGTCAGATTTCCCGTTTTTGGATCTTTTTCCCCCAATCTTACGGTATCTTTTTCTTTAGCAATAATAGTAAAAGCAGGCAGTTTGGGATCTACTCGCGCTACTACCATGTGAATGGAATTAGTACCGATATCGATCGCAGCTACAATGAACTCTGTAGATTGGCGATCGTCTTTTAAATTAGATTCGTCAAATTTATGTTTTTCAATAGAAGAGTCGATCGTTGACATTTTTTCCTTAAACTCCCTCAACAAAGATATAACTTATAACGGATCGATCGATCGTTTCTTTTTAAAATTATGGTTAGCGAGTTTCAAAAACAAGAACCCACTTGGGTAAGTATTATTAGACTTTTGCGTTGGGATAAACCCGAAGGACGACTGATTTTAATGATTCCGGCTTTGTGGGCGGTATTTTTAGCCTCTGATGGAAATCCTCCTTTAACTTTAGTCGGAATTATTATTATTGGTAGTTTAGTAACTAGTGCTGCAGGTTGCGTCATCAACGATCTTTGGGATCGCAATATCGATCCTCAAGTCGATCGCACTAAGGCGCGACCCCTTGCTTCGCGCGCCCTTTCTATTAAAACTGGGATTGTTATTTTCTTTATAGCTCTAATTGTTGCTGCTATCCTGACTTTATACCTCAATCCTCTCAGTTTTTGGCTATCTTTTGCGGCAGTTCCGGTCATTATTTGCTATCCTCTGGCAAAAAGAGTTTTTCCCGTTCCTCAACTAGTCCTTTCCATTGCTTGGGGTTTTGCTGTTTTAATTAGTTGGAGTGCTGTAACCGAACATTTAGATGCTTCTACTTGGATTTTATGGGCAGCTACAGTTTTATGGACTTTAGGATTTGATACGGTTTATGCCATGTCAGATCGGGAGGACGATCGCAAAATTGGCGTTAATTCTAGTGCTTTATTTTTTGGCGATCGCGCTGCTGAAGCTGTAGGTGTTTTTTTTGCCGCTACTGCTATTCTATTTGCTTGGTTATCTCTAATTAAAAATCTACATCCTATTTTTTGGATCGCTTGGTCTGCTGCTGTTATCGGCTGGATTTGGCAGTACAATCGATTACGCCAGCAAGATATTCCTAAACCAGTTTACGGTCAAATTTTTCGTCAAAATGTTTGGTTGGGTTTTATTTTACTCGCTGGCATCATCATCGGTTGCATCTTGGCTGTTTAATTTTGAGTCGCAAGTAATCCCTCAGCGATTAGTTAGTAGTTAGTGGGGTTTTAAGTTTGAATTTGTTTGACTAATATTAAATTGCGAGAACAAATATTATGTTTGTACTCCCTGACCTCTGACCTCCTACCCACTCCCTGACCCTACTCTCTGACCCCTGACCTCCTACCCACTCCCTGACCCTACTCTCTAAAATAATGCCTAATTCAGTTACAGTTTCTGTTCCAGCTACTACTGCAAATATCGGCCCTGGTTTTGATTGTTTGGGTGCGGCTTTAACCCTGCACAATAATTTTACTTTTTCAATTCCTGAAGCAAATTCGGGTCTGGAAATAACGATCGAAGGTGAAGACGCTGAGAAGATAGCAACCGACGCGACTAATTTAGCCTATCAATCTTTTCTCAAACTGTATCAATATCTGGATCGAGAACCTCCGAGCAGTCTTAAATGTGAAATTGAATTAGGATATGCTTTGGCTCGAGGATTGGGCAGCTCTGCTACTGCGATTGTTGGGGGGTTGGTTGGGGCCAATTACTTGGCTGGAAATCCTTTAGAGCGATCGCAAATAATCGATCTCGCCATTGAAATTGAAGGCCATCCCGATAACGTCGTTCCCGCTATTCTCGGTAACTGTCAATTATCTGCAACTCAAGGAAACGAGTGGAAAATTTGTCAAGTACCTTGGCATAAAGATATCATTCCAGTTGTTGCGATACCAGACTTTATAATTTCAACACAAGAAGCGAGATCCGTACTCCCCGATCGCGTCGAGCGAGCTGACGCTATTTTCAATATTTCTCGAACTGGATTTTTGCTGCAAGGTTTACAAAATAATCGGGGCGATTGGCTGGCGATCGCCCTTGAAGATCGATTGCACCAACCCTATCGTCAAAATTTAATTGCGGGCTACCGAGAGGTTAAAAAAGCCGCTCTTGGTGCTGGGGCTTACGGTTTAGTTGTTAGTGGTGCGGGCCCTTCTCTGCTTGCTTTAACAAATTTAACAAAAATTGAAGCAGTCACTTCTGCCATTGCAAAAGCTTGGGGCGATCGGGGAATTCATGCAAAGGTAAAACCCTTATCGGTAGATACTTTGGGCGTAAAAATACTTAAATTTAAGTCTTGAAATTTTAGGGATAAAATCTAAAAAAAGTCTTTAATTATACTAAAAAATAATTGTTTTTGGCATTTCGTAACTTTTTTGACTGGACTTTGTCACTTTTCGTAATTAAGATTGTTATCTAGAAATATGAATTTTAGTATATTTTCCTAATCAAGAATAATGATAACGATCGGTTCACAATTTCCTTGGCTCACTACGTTAATTCTTTTACCAGTTGCTGCATCAGTAGCAATACCTATAATCCCTGATAAAGAAGGGAAAACAATACGTTGGTACGCCCTCGGGGTTGGATTAATTGAATTAGCATTAGCAATATTTGCATTTACAACTAATTACAACATCAACACTGGTGAATTTCAGCTCGTTGAAAGCTATGCTTGGATTCCCTCCTTATCGATTAATTGGTCTTTAGGTGTAGATGGCATTTCCATGCCCTTAATTATGCTGGCTTGTTTAGTTTCGACTTTAGCATTGCTAGCATCCTGGCGAGTCGAAAAGAAACCGAGACTATATTATTTCTTGATGCTGCTGCTATACAGTGCCCAAATCGGGGTATTTGCAGCTAAAGATATGGTTCTGTTCTTCGTAATGTGGGAATTAGAACTAGTTCCGGTCTATCTTTTAATTGCAATCTGGGGCGGGCCGAAACGCCGCTATGCAGCGACCAAGTTTATCATCTACACTGCAGTTGCCTCGATATTCATTTTAGTTGCAGGTTTTGCTCTAGCCAACTCTGGAGATGTTTTTACCTTCGACATGGCTGAGCTAGCAGCGAAAAACTATCCAATCGGATTGGAAATGCTAATCTATGCTGGCTTGTTAGTTGCTTTCGGTGTAAAACTCTCAGCATTCCCTTTACATACTTGGTTGCCCGACGCGCACGGCGAAGCCAACGCACCAGTATCGATGATTTTAGCCGGCGTACTCCTCAAAATGGGCGGTTACGGTTTAATTCGC
>JAAUYD010017946.1_pt1 | contig 16525 bp, 12 predicted proteins | sample 7278101 | NCBI WGS metagenome assembly JAAUYD01 (sample SAMN14350128, study PRJNA611818) | marine sediment metagenome | isolation source: surface marine sediment (0.6m) | place: French Polynesia: Moorea | collected 2018-08 | reverse complement strand
ATAATTGACACCACTCATCCTAGCATAAGGGAAATTCAAGAGTCAATGAAAAATGATTTTTCTAGTCGCGGAAGATCCGTAAGTGACTCATAATCTCGGACGTCACTTCATGAGGGGCTGGGGGGCGAATCGCATTCGCCCCCCAGCCCCGTCCCACGCTGATTTGTGGTCGTTTTTTGGGAAAATACAGCGTGGGGCTTCTTGCCGAAGAAGCTAAATGTTCTGCTAATTTAGCAGATAAAGTTGTGAGCAACGATTCAATAACCGTTGATTCTGGTTGAGGAACTGATGTTTTTACTTGAATTAATGGCATGGTTAATCCTATTGTACAGTAATTTAAAACTTCTACTTTCTAAATTCTAACCTCTCAGTTTGTTGAGAATTATCCACCATATTGCCACCCTGTACTTTCTAAGGTCAAAGCATTTCCTTCTCGGTGAATTCCAGCACCAATAACTTCACCTACATAAACGGTATGATCTCCTTTTTCTACTGAACCTACCACTTGACATTCTACATACCCTAAAGAGTCTTTAATGATAGGACATCCTGTTTTTTCTCCTTGATAAAATTCCACATCTTCAAATTTATTACCCACACGACTTTGAGGTTTAAAAAATTTGGCGGCTAAGTCTTTTTGTCCATCTTCTAAGAAACTTAGGGAAAAAACACCACTTTTTTTGAGCATTTCGTGGGAACCCGAATCTTTTTTAACACAGTTAATAACTAAGGGTGGTTGAAAAGAACCTTGCATCACCCAACTGGCAGTAAAACCATTAAGGTTTTCTCCATCTTTGACTCCACAAATGTAAATTCCGTGGGGAATTTTCAGCAGCATTGTTTTTTTTGCTTTTTCGTCTAACATAGTCATTTTTCTCCTAATTTGTTCTGCTTTTTGACCACATTTTCTACTATTTTTATGTAGTTAGAAGATGATGCCCTACTCTATAATATCAAAAAATGAATCTAATTGCACTGATTGATATTTTTTCTATTTTTAGTTAAACGGTAGACTCTAACTTATCAAATAAATCTGCTAAGATGGTATTAGAAAATAAAAAACCATCAGGATCACTCAGCATGATTCTATTGATAGTTTCATAATTATCATCAGTTATTTCAGTTATTAAATTATCATTTATGTCTTGAAACTTCACTAAACCTTTTTTATGGTAAGGCAATAAAGTTTGATAAATTTTTCTGACGTTTTTTTCTCCAAAGTTTGTGGCAATTTCTAATAAATCAATTCCTTTTTTTAACCGAAATCCTAACATTAGTGTTTCCAATAAATGATCGATTTTACCTAAATAATCAGATGATAGAAAATAACCTGTTTCTTTTAAGCTTTTTACCCATTCATAGTAATCTTTTCGAGTTCTTGGGCGGGTAAATCTTTGATTATTAGTGTAACTAGCTGCTCCCATTCCTAGCCCATAATAAGGCTTATTTTCCCAGTAAACAAGATTATGCTGACATTGATAACCTGATTTGGCATAATTAGAAATCTCATAATGTTCATACCCTGCTTCGCTTAATATTTTTGGGGCTATCTTATACATTGTTGCAGTCTTATCATCATCGGGTAAAGGAGATTTTCCTGGTTTATATTGTTTGCCAAAAGCTGTTACTGGTTCTAATACTAAATCATAACAAGAAATATGCTTTGGCTGTATTTTAATCGCTTTTTCTAAAGACAATTGCCAATCTTCTAAAGTTTGGTAAGGAAGACCAGAAATCAGGTCTAAGCTAAAATTTTTAGTATTAGTTTGATGAATAAAATTAATAGACTGTTCAATATCTTGATAGCGATGAAAACGACCAGATTTTTCTAGGAGTTCATCATTAAAAGATTGAACTCCTAAACTAAAGCGATTGATCCCTAACTTTTTATAATCAGATAATTGTTCTAAACTGAAAGTACCAGGGTCCATTTCTAGGGAGATTTCTGCATCAGAACAAATACCAAAATGCTGATCTAATCTTGCTAAAATTTTATCTAAATAACGAGGGGGTAATAAAGAGGGAGTTCCCCCGCCAAAAAAAACTGTTTTTAACGATCGATCATAACTGGGTGTAATCTTAATTTCTTCAGACAAAAAATCAACATATTCAGCAATTGAACCTGATATATTGGGATTGGTTTTATCTCCTAAAACTGAGATGGGGAAATCACAATAGTAACAACGACGACGACAAAACGGAATATGAAGATAAGCTGAGACAGGGATAAGAAGGTCCATAGATTCTTAAAAGTTGTAAAATTTTTGGATACATGACTGAACTTGTTGGAGTAACATGGTCAGCAATGGATTAAGAATCAACAATAATTAGTTAGACGAGAGGGATATAATAGATAAAATAATCTGAATCAGGTAGAAAAATATCATCATTCTTTCTTCTCAACTACCAAAATTATAGATTAAAATCAAAACTATGATTGATGCCATTATTATTCTCATATTCATCATAGCAGCCGCCGGAGTCGGCTTCGATAGCGTTGATTTGCTTCCGTTAGAAGTTCAACAACAAATCTCTAATATCGAGGCTTTACGGTGGTTAGCAGCAGGGTTTACCTCCATTTTGGGCTTAGCCTTCGGATTGGTTGCCCAAACCAGTTATCGGCGTTTAGAAAGCCGTATCAGTACCACCCCCATTGAAGTTATTTTGACACGAGCAGTAGGATTAGTGATTGGTTTACTGATTGCTAATCTGATGTTAGCCCCGATTTTTCTCCTTCCTATCCCCAAGGAGTTCGCCTTTATTAAACCCATGACAGCTATCTTAGGCAGTGTGGTGTTTTCCTTCATGGGAGTGAGTTTAGCCGATACCCATGGCCGCACTTTTTTGCGACTGATTAACCCTAGTAGCATCGAAACTTTATTAGTCGCAGAAGGAACCTTACAAGCAGCTTCAACAAAAATTGTCGATACCAGTTGTATCATTGATGGTCGTATTGAACAACTGCTTCATACCGGGTTTATCGAAGGACAAATTTTAATTCCCCAGTTTGTGCTACAAGAGTTACAACAATTGGCCGACGGCAGTAACGATCAAAAACGGGTTAGGGGACGACGGGGGTTAGATATCTTAAACCGAATGCAGGAATCTTTTCCTAAACGCATTGTGATTCATTCGGCTGACTATGAAGATATTGCCACGGTTGATGCTAAGTTAGTCCATTTAGCGCAAGAAATCAATGGAACCCTTTTGACCAATGACTACAACTTGAGTAAGGTAGCTAACTTACAAAAAGTGACCATTCTCAATGTTAATGATATTGCTCAAGCCATTCGTCCTATTTATTTACCTGGAGACACCATAGACCTGAAAATTCTTAAACTAGGCAAAGAACCCACTCAAGGAGTAGGCTATCTCGAAGATGGGACGATGGTAGTGGTTGAAGAAGGGAAAGAATACATTGGGGAAGAGTTAGGGGTTGTTGTGACTTCTGCCTTACAAACTTCTGCCGGCCGGATGATTTTTGCTAAACCTCAGTCGGTTATTGCATCTTCATAGAAATAGAGACGTTTTCTATAAACGTCTCTACTAAAATGTGATTGAGTTTTTCAACGTAATAGACTTATAGGGTTAATTCAATAACACCAGATAAGATGTTAATGTTCAGTGCATCAGGCGAAATACCTAGTAACTTGATTCCTTGATTATTCCCTAAGTCAAGAAAAGTGTTGCCATTTTGCTCAATTAACTCAAGGGACTGAGGATCGATATTTTGAAGAAGAATTGTATCTCCGGACTCGAAGTCCCTGATGCGATCGCGTCCCTCATTGGCAGTAAAGTTAAAGATATCGTTACCACTACCACCTCTGAGAATGTCGTTACCTTTACCACCAGTTAGCACATCACTACCACTCCCACCTCTGAGAGTATCTTTACCTGCACCACCTTTAAGAATGTCATCACCTGCACTCCCCGTCAAAATGTCCTTACCACCCCTACCGTAGATCACGTCATCTCCGTTAGTACCTTCAAGAATATCTTCCCCTTTAGTTCCTGTAATAGTGGTTACTTCTGTTATGGGATCATTAGAATTTGGGGGAGGTTCCGGAATTTGAGAATCGAAGGGGACAGAGTTACTAGGAACAGGAGTTTCTTCATAAACCTGAATATTAGAGAAAATACTTTCTGCTGTTGGGTTGGAGACATCATGATCATTGATAAAAACAAGCTCATTCATTTGCCCCGTATAGAACTGTCCTACTTCGATACGGTAATGTTTCCATTGTCCCACTGAGTCTTGATAATTATTAAAAGTTTGATCACCAAAACCTTGAGTCCCAAACAACTTAAACAGCTGATTGCTGTTAGTATCTTGGTTATTATCATTATCAAAAGCAATGCCGTTAATCTCACCTTGTTGAGAACTGAAAAAGTCAAATTCTAAGACAGTATTAGCAGTAACTTCATAAGGCATAGCGATTTTTTTCCAGCTATTACCTATTATCTTTAAACTACTACCATTATCTTCAATAACGGTTTTAGGATTTTTATCTTGATTACTGTAAGACTCAATGATGTAGTCATTGAAGGATAAAATATTTGTGGGAGAAGGATTATCTACAGCATCAACTTTTAAGTTAACTGTAGCTGTATCCGTCTGTCCGTTTAAATCAGCAACAGTATAGACAAAGCTATCACTTCCACTAAAATTAGTATTTGGTGTGTAAGTTAAAGTACCGTTTCCATTATCCAAAACTTGCCCATGACTAGGTTGGTTAATATTACTAACAAAAATGAAATCTCCATCAGGATCACTATCATTAGCTAGAACATCAATAACAACAGATTCGTTTTCATTGACTTGTGCTGTATCGTTAAGAGCAATCGGAGAATTATTGGAGTTGTCAATCGTTTCAGCAGAATCACCAATAAAGATATTATCAACGGCTAAAAACTCGTTGCTATCTACTCCGTTTGTTGAAATTCGTACCCCAATAAACTCATAACCTTCTCCAAAATCCACATTATCAAAAGTAAAGGTTGTCCAATCAAATTGATTATTAGCAACATTACCTGTATCTAAAAGGGTTACAGCTTCAAAAGGAACTGTATTGTTAAGGTTAGTAACACTAGCACCTCCTTGATTAGGTAATTTGAATCGTCCATTAATGCCTAAAACTTCTAAGCGCAGAGTATTAGAACCAATATTACGAGCATCAAAGCTAACCGTTTGAAGACCACGTCTTGCCGTTTGATCATAAATGACCTGGGACATCCCCTTTGCACCATAACCGCCTGTGCTGTCAACAAAAGCCCATCCGTTGGTCTGATCCCAATTCCAATAGGTATTATCGTTGATGTACCATCCTTCGGGATTAACCTCATCAGAAAGGTTTTCTGAATCAGACAAGTTATTCCATTTGAAGCTTGCATATCCATATCCTCCCAAAAGTGGTTGACTGAAATCTCCATTGTTCAGTAGGTTAGAATAAGGATTATTTTCAACATTAATGGTGACAGATTGTCTTGTTGCTGCCCCCTGAATATCATAGACTATCAAAGTAGCGTCATAGATGCCTGGCGTGTCGTAAACATAGGTACTATAACGTCCAAAGTCGTCAATCGTGCCATCTCCATCAAAGTCCCAAGCAAAAGAAGCAATGGTATTATCTCCGGCTGTATAAAGATCGTTGTGTGTATCAGTCCAACCAGGAAAATAATCAGGATCATAAGAGGTGCTTGCATCAAAAGCAATACTTAATCCTCCAATACTCTCAAAAGTAAAATCAGCAACTGGACTTAGATTATCCGATGGAACCTCAAAAATAGGATTCCCTTGAATCTCGAAATAAATACCCAGAGAAGGATTGGTTAATAGAGGGGAAAGATAAGGATTGCTTGGTGCGCGTCCTTCACGTCCTGGTGCAGCATGAAGGTTATAAGTATTATTAGTAAATTCACCTCCAATTAGGCTACTATGGCTGAATGGACTTTCTGAATCGTATCCTTGTCGGCCGGTCTGAGGTAATGTTGCTCCAATAGTAAACCCTTCAACATGAACATTCTCATAAGTCATTGCACGAGCATTTTTATCTGAGAAAATACCAATTCCCTGAGCTTGATCTGGTCCACCAAATAGAGGTATCGGATTATTAGTATCACCAACGATCAAAGCATTTTTAACGTTGATATGAGCAGCATAATGATTAGCGACACCAAACTTTTGTACTCCCCAAATCTTAAGACCTTCTAATATACTTTGTTCGTCGTGACCAACTTTATTGAAATCAAAGCCACTATCGTCACGCTGAACACCACGAATCTCAACCCCTCCTTCACTGTTATATACACTATTGTTAGTGAAGTTGCGCAGAGGAACCTTGTAGGCATGGATTTCTGTTGCTGTTCCTGCAATATGTTGTAAATCATCGGGAAGATTGGACACTGAAATTAGAGGTCCAGAATCAAGGTCATTTTGACCATACACGATAATTCCTGCATCAGCCATTCCGGTAGCAATGTTATTCTCAAAAGCAGCAACCGAATAAGAAGTATCAAGCCAAAAACCAATACCGCTTGAGCCAAAATCATTAAGTTGGCCTCGAATATCTCTGGGGTTAATCAAATTGGCATCTGGATCGGTAATCGAACCAGCAGCTTTAATAGCGATATTATTTCTAAATGTGGCTTGTTCATCTCCATCTTCAGTGACAAAATGAGAACCAACGGCATCAAAGGAAACATTATTAGTAACATCGGCTCGACTACTATGGACACTTAATGCCCATCCAGGCGTATTCCAAATGGCATTACCATTAACTTCTGCTGTATCCATATCCATATTCATATCCATATCCATATGATGTTCTAGGATTTCATGAAAATGGATGGGATAACGCGCCCTTGGATTAGTTCCTGTACCTGGAATTAACTTGCCCTTACTGTCAAATTGAGGATCATCAATAAAAAGGTCTTTATTGGTTCGTCCTAACCCGTAAAAACCCGCATTATAAATCTTTGTATCGTGGTCCATGAACATGGTGTGTCCCCGTTGAGAAGGGGGAACATCATTGCCACCTTCGGATTCAAAGATCACATTTCTCGTTAAGTTAGCAACATAAATATCTAAGTCAAATCCTTTAGGAGTTGTATGATCAAATCTTAAGGCGTTTCCATTAACATCATTGTGGCGAAATGTAATGGTATTTCCCTTAATTGATTCAATGGTTAAAACTTCATCTTGAGTAACACTATTATCTTCATGGGAACCATTTTTATCCCATGCAGTCCCTGTTAAAACAATAGTATCTCCCACTTCCCAATCTGTGGGAACAGGTTCAGAAAAAGTTAATTTTGTTGCTCCTGATAAATGATTATCAGCGAGGGTAACATAGCCGGTTTTTTCTTCTCCAAAAATACTAACTTTAGCTCCATTTCCTGCCACTAACCCACGACTTAATTGATGAGGGTCCCAATTGGTATCAATCTCAGGATTATTAGGATCAACTGGAGCAAAAATAATATTAGCTTGAGCTTGAAGAGGGTTGTTTTCTGTTCCAATTTCTAAGGTTCCTGTATTAGAAACCGCAATATAATCAACAATAAGTTGAGTATTTTTATTGTGTGAGAATTCAAGACTCCCATCCACTCTAATGGTATGAATTCGTGCATTACTTTCTTTATCATAGAAAACCTCTACTCCTTGGGCAATTACTACATCAGCATTATCATTAGGAATAACTCCATCTTGCCAAGTTTTAGGATCAAACCAAGAACCATTATTAACAGCAATATGAGTAGCCTTACTATGGGGAACAATATCTAAAAACGGTGCATGAATATGGGCATCCATAAAATTTTTACCAATTAACTTACTTTCTAAAAGTTCCCTACCGAATTTAGGAATATGCTCAGGGATCTTCGCTATTTTGTGTTTAAAATTTGCATGGTTGTTCGTGTTTTTTTTGTCAGTAAATATACTGGCTTTATTGTGTAATTAATAAGCTCATACTGAGATTATCAAAAAAATGTTAAGTAATTGTAAAGCTATTGACGTAGTGTATGATGAACTAATGTGATATAAATAAGGGGATTGTAGAACCCCCTTATTTATTAGTGAATTGAGTCCTTCAAGATAATTGTTTTGAAGTCAATATCGACAAAACCTCAAAATTATGTCATCAATCAAGAAAAAAGCTATTACTGGTACTATCTGGACTGTTGTTGGTTATGGGGGAAGTCAGGTATTACGGCTTGGCGGAAATATAATTCTGACTCGTCTATTAGTTCCTGAATTATTTGGTTTGATGGCATTAATAAATACGTTTATTACGGGACTTAATTTGTTTTCAGATATCGGTATTCGTCCCAGTATCATTCGTAGTCCACGAGGAGATGATCCAGTTTTCCTAAATACGGCTTGGACATTGCAAGTTATTCGTGGTTTTGTTCTCTGGTTAGGATCTTGCTTAATTGCTTGGCCTGTCTCTCAATTTTATGATAATCCTCAACTTTTATGGTTACTTCCCATTGTTGGTTTGGTGACTATTTTTAACGGCTTTACTTCTACCTCTTTAGCAACACTCAATCGAGAAATCAAGTTAGATAAGCTAACCAAGTTTAATTTTGGAGTACAAAGTTTTTCTTTGATTGTGACCATTATTTGGGCTTATTTTCAACAAACAATTTGGGCTTTAGTAGGGAGTAATTTAATCGGTAGTTTCTTAAACATGATTGGTAGTCATCGATTGCAACCAGAAAAATCTAATCGTTTTGCATGGGAAAAAGAGTCACTTAATGAGCTAGTTTCTTTTGGACGTTGGATATTTATTGGAACTGCTATGAACTTTTTAGGTGGACAAGCAGATCGTTTAATCTTAGGAAAACTTTTTCCTTTAAGTACATTAGGAGTTTATACAATTGCATTAACGTTATCTCAAGTTCCAGAAAAACTATTACAGCAAGTTAGTGGTAAGGTGATTTTTCCTATTATGTCCCAATATTCTGCCTATCCTAGAAATGAATTTAGAGCTAAAATTCTTAAAAAGCGTAAGTATTTACTTCTTTTTCTTGGTATAATTCTAAGTATTTTAGTCATATTTGGTGATCTTTTCGTTTCAATTTTATATGACGAGAGATTTCAGGAAGCTGGTTGGATGTTAAGTCTTTTAGCATTAGGTTTTTGGCCAGGTTTTTTAGCAACAACTGTTAATCCAGCTTTAACAGCAATTGGCCATCCAGAATACTCAGCATGGGGAACTTTTTTTCGATTCCTTTGGATTGCTATTGGAATGCCATTAGGGTTTTCACAAGGAGGAATTTTAACCTGTGTAATTATAATCGCTTTGGGAGATTTACCTTACTATATCGCTGTTAGTTATGGACTTGTGCGTCAACAGTTATCTTGTATCCACCAAGATTTGGTCAGTAGCGGAATTTTTGCCATCATTTTTATTATATTTTTAGCCATTCGGTTTATGGTAGGATTAGGAATACCTAATTTTTTTCAACTTTTTATTTAATGCCAATGTACTATGAAAATTAATATCAAAATTAAGGAATATGTCACAAAAAAATCAATAATTTTACCTTACACTGTAATATTTATTACCTAGTTTAATTTCTTTTGTTCTAATAATGGCACAAGATATAAATCTATCAAGAATCAAGATAAAATTTCATAGGTATGTGTCAATTTTTTTATTAGTAATTGTTTATAGTTTTAGTATTATTAGTGTTCAAGATTATCTAGCTTGGAATCGTGCAGCTTGGATAGCGGGAGAAGAACTTATATCTAATCATAATATTAAACCGAAATCAATAAGAAATCTAGATTCTTTCAATGGTTGGTATAATAGTGACAGTTATATGAAAACCTATCAGGCTTATAGATGGGGTGAAGGAAATGTAAAAGGTAAAGGACCCTTTGTTTTTGATGATCAGTATTTTATCACAGCAGACAGTTTATCTAAACCGGGATACCAAGTTTTTGATGAAGTTACTTACTTTTCTTGGTTAAGTCAAAAGGAGCATAAATTAATAATTTGGAAACGAGATGAATAATGGATGAACATAATGATTGAGCCTATGGTTAAATCAACTAACCAAGTTTTGTAGCATCTTAAAATATAGAAAAAAATCAAAAGGAATTCGTTTAGTTTAGTTGAGCTTACCTACTAAAGATTTACAGATTAACATAATTTATGTAACTATTGCTAGTCTATTGTCAGTTTTGAGTTTTATGTTACGATTAGAAGGGGTCGGTTTTCTTGAACATTTTATTAAATGATATAAAGTATATGAAACCACTGCTCTATATAGGGGTTGGTGTTCCGTGGCAAGAACGAGCAGGACATTTAGTGCGTCAAAATATGTTTTTGAACGCTTTAGCTGAGTGTGCAGATTTACATTTAGTGTTATTTAATTATGATATTAATGCACCTAAACCACATTTTCCTTGCGACATTACACCTATAGAAATATTCAGAAATCGACCATTACCTAAAGTTCAAAGTTTCTTTGAGGATTGTTTTTCTCCTCTACCAAGATGGTATCGAAACTATGATCTTGGGAAAATTCGGCAGCCTATCATAGACTTAGATTGGAAACGTTTTCCAGTGATTTTTTCTTATCGTACTGACTATACTTATCTAGCTGGTGTTGCTCAACATCCTCATCTAATTATTGATGTTGATGATCCAGAGTATTTACGGAGAAAGGGTTCATTTATGCTTCGCAAAGATTGGCAATCTGACTGGCGTAGTCGATGGGATTTCAAAAAGATGGAAATGTTTGAACGAAGTTTAATTAAAAAAGCTAAAATGGCATTTATTTGTCAAAAAAATGATGCTATTACTTTGAATTTACCTAATTTAAAAATTATTCCTAATACGGTTGTTATTCCAGGTTCGATTGATCGTCAGGAAAAGCATGATCCTACTATTATTTTTGTTGGTAATATGTCTGGTGGAACAAACTCCCCTAATAATTCTGGTCTAATTTGGTTTTTAGAAAAAGTTTGGCCTAGCATTTGTCAGGAAATACCGAATTGTCATTTTCAACTGATTGGTAAAATAAGCGAGATAATGATTAAATTTATTAATCCATTACCTTGTGTAGAAAGTCTAGGTTTTGTTGATGATTTAACTCCTATTTATTCTTCAGCATGGTTAAGTGTCGCTCCTATCAGATATGGAACTGGAACTAGAATAAAAATTCTAGAAGCATTATCTCATGCCTGTCCTGTAGTTACGACACCAAAAGGATGTGAGGGAATTGGATTAATTAATAATGAACATATTATTGAAAGTGATGAAGAACAATTTGCTAAATCTTGTATAAACCTACTTCAAAATCAAGTAAAAAGAAGACAGCTAAGTATAGCAGGACATCAGTTTATGCTCGACAACTACAGCAGAGAAAAACAGCATAAGAAACTTGTTGCTATTTTTAAGGATATTTTACTTAATGGAAACAAATCGATCTAACTTTTGCTGATTATTCTGCAATCTCGTAAATCTACTAATATAAAAAAAAGAAATCATGAAAATTACGTTTGTTTGTGGCAATTGGGTCAATTTAAGTGGTGGCGTACGAGTGATGGCTATTTATGCGGATAAACTACAAAAGCGAGGACATGATGTATTTGTTGTCTCTCCAGAAATGCCTCAACCCAGTGTTATTCAACAATTTAAGTCTTTATTAAAAGGAAAAGGTTGGATTACCACTAAACTCACAAGAGCATCTCATTTTGATGGTCTTAATGTACCTCGTTTAGTGGTTCCTCATGGTCCTCCAATAACAGATCACGATGTTCCTGATGCTGATGTGGTAATTGCCACTTGGTGGGAAACGGCTGAATGGGTAGCGCAGTTATCTCCAAGTAAAGGGGCTAAAGCTTATTTTATTCAACATCATGAAATCCATGACTATATACCAAAAGAAAGAGCTAAGTCTACATATCGTTTACCTCTGCACAAAATTACTATTTCTAAGTGGTTGCAAGACCTGATGAAAGTTGACTATGATGACACAAATGTTTCCCTTGTGTTGAATAGTGTGGATACTAAGCAATTTTATGCTCCACTGCGTCATAAACAACAGATTCCCACAGTGGGTATGCTCTATGCTATAACGTCTTGGAAGGGATGTGACATTAGCTTGAAAGCTATAGAAATAGTTCGTCAAACATTTTCACACTTACAACTCATCACCTTTGGCAAACACCAACCATCCGCCAGTTTACCTTTACCAGAGAATACAGAGTACACCTACAAGCCCCATCAAGAAGCCATTAAAGGAATTTATGCAAGTTGTGATGCTTGGTTGTTTCCCAGTCGCCTTGAAGGGTTTGGATTACCGATTCTTGAAGCTATGGCTTGTCGAACTCCAGTGATTGGAACTCCTGCTGGTGCTGCCCCTGAACTCATTTCTCAAGGAGGTGGTATCTTAATTAAACCAGAAGACCCTGAAGATATGGCAAGGGCGATTATAGAAATAGTCAATATGTCTAATGACCAATGGAAGAAAATGTCTGATGCAGCTTATCAAACAGCCACTAGCTACACCTGGGACGATGCTACTGACCTATTTGAAAAAGCTCTTTATACAGCCATAGAACGAACTAAAAATGGAGATTTAAAGGCTCAATAAAATTACTTAGTCAAAAAACTGCTCATTAGCAGATACAATAGAGTGATATGCAAAAGAAAGACTAATCAATCTAAAAGTGGTTAAAGTATTAGTAACAGGGGTTGCTGGTTTTATTGGCTTTCACTTGAGTCAGAAACTATTAAACAAAGGAGAAACTGTTGTTGGTGTTGACAGTGTTAATTCTTATTATGATGTCAGCTTGAAAAAAGCGCGTCTCAATCAATTAAAAACTCAAAGTAGTTTTAGTTTTTATCTTCTTGATCTGGCTGACAGAAATGAAATTGCCAAACTATTTAGAGAACATAAATTTGATGTGGTTGTTCATCTAGCAGCACAAGCAGGAGTCCGTTATTCTTTGGAAAATCCTCATGCTTATGTTGATAGTAACTTAGTGGGTTTTGTTAATATTCTTGAGGGATGTCGTCACCACAACATTAAACATTTGGTATATGCTTCATCCAGTTCAGTGTATGGGAAAAACAAGAAAATTCCTTTTTCAACCAATGATAATGTTGATCATCCCGTCAGTTTATATGCTGCTACCAAAAAAGCTAATGAGTTAATGGCTCATACTTATAGTCATTTATACGGAATTCCCACAACAGGATTACGGTTTTTTACTGTTTATGGTCCCTGGGGTCGTCCTGACATGGCCTATTTCTTATTTACAAAAGCAATATTAGAAGACAAACCAATTAAAGTATTTAATTATGGTAAAATGAAAAGAGACTTTACTTATATTGATGATATTGTAGAAGGAATTATTCGAGTAATCGATAAGATTCCCCAGTTTCATCATTCATCAGTTCCCTATAAAATTTATAATATCGGTAACAATCAACCCGTAGAACTCGGTCACTTTATTGAAGTGTTAGAAAATTGTATCGGGAAAAAAGCCATTAAAGAGTTTCTTCCTATGCAACCAGGTGATGTTCCTATGACTTATGCTGATGTTGATGAGCTTATTAAGGATGTCGGTTTTCAACCAAATACATCCTTAGAAACAGGGTTAGAAAAATTTGTTAGTTGGTATCGTGATTATTATCAATGCTAAAAGTAGAAACAAAAAAATTAACATAGTCGTTAACTAGAAAAATTTATGAGTCCTCAAGCTCAATTGATAATGTTGGCGTGGTTGCCAATTGTTATTTTCTTATTCTTACGATTTTCACCGCGAAAAGCAGTTATCATTAGCTTTTTAGTCGCTTGGCTCTTCTTACCCCAAAGAGCAGGTTTTGTTTTTTCAGGAATTCCAGACTATACCAGAATATCAGCCACTTGTTATAGTATCTTTTTTTTGACTTTCTTTTTCGATTCTCAACGTCTGACACGCTTCAAATTGACATGGCTAGATTTACCCATGTTGATTTTTTGTGTTTGTCCTTTCTTTTCCTCTATCAGTAATGATTTAGGTGCTTATGATGGATTATCACAAACCCTTTCACAAACAGTCACCTATGGTTTGCCTTATTTTCTAGGTCGATTATATCTCAGTGATTTAGTAGGATTAAGTCAACTAGCAATCAGTATTTTTATTAGTGGATTGATTTATATGCCTCTATGTTTGTTTGAAATCAGGCTTAGTCCGCAACTTCATAGAATGGTATATGGTTATTTTGCTCATAGTTTCGCTCAAACAGTCCGTTACGGGGGATTTAGACCAACCGTTTTTATGTTGCATGGCCTGGAAGTGGGGATGTGGATGATGGCTGTGACGCTTATCGGGATTTGGTTATGGCAAGCTAAAGTTATTAAACAAGTAAAGGGAATCCCTGTCCAGTGGTTACTTGTAGCCTTAATTATAACTTTTGTTTTGATTAAGTCCACTGGAGCTTACGGTTATTTAGTATTTGGTATGATCATTTTGTTTATAGCTAAATGGTTTCGTAGCAATGTTCCTTTATTGGTACTGATGATAGGAATTTCACTATATTTGTGTTTAGCATCAACTGGCAACTTTTCAACTAAAAATGCCGAACCCTTACTGGCCACAATTTCTAATACCCTGGGAGAAAATAGAGCGGGTTCTCTAGAGTTTAGACTAGATAACGAGGAAATACTGGTAGAAAGAGCATTAGAAAGACCAATATTCGGGTGGGGAGGCTGGGGTAGAAACCGCGTTTATGATTATAATTCGGAAGGGGTGTTAGTTGATATTTCTACAACTGATAGTTTATGGATTATCGTATATGGAGTGCGTGGAATAGTGGGATTAGTGTCCTTGTATGCTTCCTTTTTATTGCCCGTATTCATCTTTGCTACACGGCGTTACCCTCCAAAGTTTTGGTTTCATCCTCAAGTCGCACCAGCTACTGTTTTATCTGTTGTCATTGTGCTATATATGTTAGATAATACACTTAATGCTATGTTTAATCCGATTTTCACTCTTATTTCTGGGGGAATCACTGGTTTAGTTGTTACAGTTCCTAAACAGAGGTCGAGAAAAAACTCTAATTTATCTACGGGTAAATACTATAAAAGAATTAAAAATAATGTTTCAGATAGTATTCATTAAAAAAAATTGACTCTTCTAGACTAAAGAACTGTTATTATTAATTTAATATTAAAAAAATAATGTAAATTATGTCTTCACAAAAACGATTAATTATCCTACCGAACCTCCGAGCAACACCAGTTTCTAATAATGAAGTTGTAATTACTCGTAAGTTTCTAGATGGTGTTTTGTTATACCAAGAAATGTGGGACGGAGAACTTATAGTATTAATGCAAGAATCTTCAGAAAAAAGTAATAATCTTGATAACATTGATGTCAACATCAATAACTTACCATTTATTTTAAAAATTGTTGATTTTAAAGATATCAATAAATTAGTTTCTAATTTCAATACGAATTCAGTTGTTGGTGCGGGTGCGTCATTTGAGCAGAATCACATTGGATATTTGTGCAAAAAGGACAACATCCCTTGCGTTTACGGTACGGAATATAGTTTAAAAACAAGAAAACAAATCATCGAAGCAACTGTCAATAATCCTCTGTTACGTTTTCGGAGGTATTTATGGCAAAATAACCAAGAACGAAAACAAAGACAAGCTATTTCGATAGCTAGTGGTGTTCAATGTAATGGAACTCCTACTTATGAAGACTACCGTTCAATTAATTCTAATGCTTTACTTTATTTCGATACTCGTATTTCTGAAGATTTGTTAGCTAATGAAGAAACAGTTGAGCATAAATTTCAAGCTTATTCGCAACAGAAAAAACTACGATTACTTTTTTCTGGAAGATTAATTAAAATGAAGGGAGCTGATCATTTATTAAAAGTTGCTCAGGAACTTAGAAAGTTAAAAGTTGACTATAAGATGTATATTTGCGGCGATGGTGAATTAAGATCAGCTATGGAAAATCAGATTACTGAGCAACAACTTAGCGACTATGTTGAAATGATGGGTATCTTAGACTTCAAAACCGAGCTTGTTCCTTTTGTTCAAAAAGAGATAGATTTATTTGTATGCTGTCATCGTCAAGGTGATCCATCTTGTACTTATTTAGAAACAATGTCTTGCGGGGTTCCTATTGTCGGGTACGATAATGAGGCATTTACTGGGATAGTAAACTATTCTGGTTCAGGGTGGTTTGTGGAAATGAATCAACCTGATTTGGTAGCACAAAAAATTGCCTATTTAAATCATAATCGCCAGGAATTAAAAGTAATGTCATTGAAAGCATTGGATTTTGCTAAACAACATACCTTTGAGAAAACTTTTTCCCGAAGAATAACTCACTTGGCAGAATTACTATAACTAATTTTCTCCTTATAAGGGACTTATCACAAAAAGAATCAATATTTAACAAAAATGTCAAAAGAAGTCCCCACCTAAAAATACTATCAGGAACATTCACATTTTAGGTGGGGATGAATTTTGACCAGTATATCAACGTGCGACAGCACAGCCT
>JAAUYD010074304.1_pt1 | contig 16531 bp, 12 predicted proteins | sample 7278101 | NCBI WGS metagenome assembly JAAUYD01 (sample SAMN14350128, study PRJNA611818) | marine sediment metagenome | isolation source: surface marine sediment (0.6m) | place: French Polynesia: Moorea | collected 2018-08 | reverse complement strand
TCATGAGGAATACCTGGTCCGCGTCGCCGTGTGGCCGGCCCGCAGACCGTTGCACGAGGTTACCGACGCCGGGCGGAGGAACACCGTCAACGCATGAGCGCGATCGAACCGCCCGCGAGCACGCTGCTCACTGCCGCTGCGCACGCTGATGACTGCCACAGAATCCGGGGCGGCGCGGCGAGGTGGCGGCGGTTGCCTCATGGCCCGGACTCGCCGGACGTGTCGGATTCGGGCGCCGGGTCCGGTGTCGCGGCGGGGGGCGGGTCGATCTTGAAGACCTCGTCGAGCATCGCCTTGGCGATCGGACCGGCCAGGCGGCCACCGGTGCCGGCCGAGATCTCGGCGTTGGTGCCCTTCAGCATGACGGCGACCGCGTACTTCGGCTCCTCGACCGGCGCGAAGGCGACGATCCAGGCGTGCGAGCGCTCGGGCTCGCCCGGGTTGTTGAGCTGGGCCGTGCCGGTCTTGGCGGCGACGCTGATCCCACCGTCGAGGCCGATGCAGCAGCTGGCCGTGCCGTTCTCGGCGACCTGCACCATGAGGTCCTGCAGGATGCCGGCGGTCTGGCGGCTGACCGGGCGCTGCCACACCTCGGGCTGCGTCCGGTCGATGATGCGGCCGTCGTTGTCGAGCTCGGCGTCGACGACGAACGGCGCCATCATCGCCCCGTCGTTGGCGACCGCAGCGGCGACCATCGCCATGTGGACCGGCACCATCTGGTCGTCGTTCTGCCCGAACCCGCGGATCGCGAGCAACGGGAGGTTGTCGTCGATGTCGGTGAAGTCGCCGATCGTGCTCGCCGCGGCACCCGGCAGGTCGATCGGGATCTCCTCGCCGACCCCCCAGCGCGCGATGCCCTCCTGGAAGCGGTCGGCCCCGAGCTCGAGGGCGGTGCGTGCGAACGGGGTGTTGCACGACCGTCGGAACACCTCGGTCAGGTCGCCGCCGCAGATCGAGCCGGCGTAGTTCTGGATCGGGTCGCTGGTCTGCGGTGGGAGGAACTCGCGCTCGTCTTCCCAGAAGCTGTCGAGGTCGATCACGCCGGCGTCGAGGGCGGCGCCGGTCGTCAGCACCTTGAACGTCGACCCGGGCATGTACCGCTGCTGGTAGGCGTTGGCAAGTAGCGGATCGCGGTCGTCCTCCTGCAGCTCGGTCACGTAGTCGAACGCGGTGTCGTAGTCGGGGTCGGCGACGCGGTTCGGGTCGAAGCTCGGGTAGCTCCACATCGCCGTCACGGCGCCGGTGTCGACCTCCATCATCACGATCGAGCCCTCCCGCGGGCCGAGCAGGAACTTGGCGACGTTCTGCATGTCGTGGCGCAGCGTCAGGCGCAGCTCGCCCGAGTTGTCGCGGCTGCCGAAGATGTCCTCGAACGCGCGGACCTGCTGGGTGAACGTGTCACCGGTGAGGACGTCGTTCTTGGTGCGCTCGAGCTGGGTGCTGCCGAGGCCGAACGTGTGGTAGCCGACCACCTGGGCGAAGAGGTCGCCGGTCGGGTACTGGCGCTGGAACTTGACGTCGCTGTCGCCGGGCGACTGGATCGAGCGGGCCAGCACGACACCGTCCGCGCTGACGATCGGGCCACGCGGCGTGTCGAACAGCCGGACCAGCGCACGGGTGTTGCCCGGCTCGGCCGCCAGCTCCTCGGTGCGGTTGACCTGCCAGTAGTTGAGCGCCGCGAACAAGAGCACGTACAGCGCGATGAGCGCCGCGGCGAGCTGCCTGATCGCCCTATTCATGATGGCGGGCTCCAGCTCCGCGCGGCTTCGCTGTCGCGCCGCTGTGCGCCTCGTCGCTGGCGCTTCCCTCGGCGCCTGCCGTTGCATCGTGCGACGAGTCGAGGAACGAGAGAACGGCCGATCTCCCCCGTCGCCGGACAGATCCCACTCATGAGACGGATCTCGTTCATGAGACGACCTCGTGCATCTCGGTGTCGGTCAGGCCTGACTGGCGGCTCCGGCGGCGGAGCTGCCAGGCCGCCCACCGTTCGCGCGGCGTCGGGTCGTCGGCGCGCTCGCCGAGGCGGATCGCGCCGGCGTCCGACAGCCGCAGCAGCAGCGCCAGCAGGATGTAGTTGGACAGCAGCGACGAGCCGCCGTAGCTGACGAACGGCAGGGTGATGCCGGTCAGCGGGACGACCTTGACGACGCCGCCGATGATGATGAACGCCTGCACGCCGACGATGGTCGTGAGGCCGACCGCAAGCAGCTTCTCGAACGTGCGGTCGGTGCGCAAGGCGATCCTCAGCCCGGCGCCGATGAGCAGCAGGTACGCCATCAGCACGCTCGTCGCGCCGATCAGGCCGATCTCCTCGCCGAGCGCGGCGAAGATGAAGTCGTTCTGCGCCTCGGGCACCTTGTCCGGGCTGCCACGGCCCAGGCCGGTGCCGGTGATGCCGCCGTCGCCGAAGCCGTAGAGCGCCTGGACGATCTGGAAGCCCTTGCCGTACTCGTCGGCCCACGGGTCGAGCCAGATGTCGACGCGGGTCTCGACGTGGCCGAACAGCCGCCACGACGCGAACGCGGCGGCGCCGAACAGCACGAACCCGATGACCAGGTAGCTCGAGCGCTCGGTCGCGACCCACATCATCACGACGAACAGCGTGAAGAACAGCAGCGACGAGCCGAGGTCGCGTTCGCCGACCATCACCATCACCGAGAAGCCCCACGCGACGATGATCGGTGCGATGTACTGCAGCTCGGGCAGGCGCAGCGGGCCGATCTTCCACGTGGACGCGGCGATCAGCTCGCGCCGCTCGGCGAGGTAGGCCGCGAAGAAGACCGCGAGCGCGAGCTTGGCGAACTCGCCCGGTTGGAAGTTGAGCGGGCCGACGCTGACCCAGATGCGGGCGCCGTTGATGTTGACGCCCAGACCGGGGACCATCGGCAGCAACAGGAGGACGGCGCCGGCGAAGAACAGTGTCCACTTGTAGCGGGCGAGATCGGTGGCGCGCTGGACGAAGAGCAGCGTGGCGACGAACGCCGCGATGGCGACGAGGCTCCACAGCGATTGCAGGCCGGCGAGCTCGTCGTCGAGGCGCGTGATCATCACGTAGCCGAGTCCGTGGAGGAGCACCGCGAGCGGCAGCATCGTGCCGTCGGCGCCGCGAGCGAGCAGGCGCACCGCGAGGTGGGCGACTCCGATCAGCACCAGGAGCAGGGCGAGGAACGGACCGATGCGGGCGGGGATCACCGCGTTGGCGCCAAGGGACGCGAGTGTGTAGGCGACACCGGTGATCGCAGCCGCCATCGCGATCAGGGTCAGCTCAGTCGAGCGCCGGGCCTTCACCAGGCGGGCCGGGACCGGCATCGCCTCGTTCGTCACTCAGGGCCCCGCGGTGGTGGGCGGCGTGGTGGTCGGCGGTGTGGTGGTCGTCGGCGGCGTGGTTGTGGTCGTGGTCGCCACCGTGGTCGTGGTGGTCGTGGCCACGGTCGTGGTCGTCGCCACGGTCGTGGTGGTCGTCGTGCTCGTCGTCGTGGTGGGCCGTGTCAGCCGCTCGGCGACGAAGCGCTCGGCGCTGGCCTGCGACTCGAAGTCGGGTTCGGCGAGCACGAGATCGACCGACGGTTCGTCGAGTTCGTCGCGGCTGAACGAGCCGGTCGCCTCGCGGGTCGGCTCGAACCACAGCACCGACTTGCCCTGGTAGATGCCGACGGTCCCGTCGTCGTCGAACGCGACGAAGTAACCGCTGCGCGCCCACGCCGAGAGGATCGCGGCACCGAGGATCAGCACGGCCGCGACACCCAGCGCGATGACGAACCGCGCCAGGGCGGCGCCACGTCGCCGCTTCGGTGCCGGCTCGGCGGTGGCATCGCTCGCGGCGGCCGTCGGCGTCGCGGCGATGGCCGTCGTCAGGTCGTCGACGGCGGCCGGAGGCTCGTCGAGCTCGAGGTCGTCGCCGTCGCCGTCATCGTCGTCGAGGCGCTCGCCTTCGTCGAGGCGCTCGCCTTCGTCGAGCGGGTCGGCGACGATGCGGTGCTCGCCGGTGGTGTCCTGGTCGTCGTCGGCCCACAGCGGGATGACGTCGAACTCCTGGGTCGGGTCGGGCGGATCGTCGCCCTCGAGCACGTCGACCACGACGACCGTGATGTTGTCGCGCCCGCCGGCGTCGTTGGCGGCGTCCACGAGCGCCTGTGCGGCGGCCTCCGGATCGTCGGCGTGCGCCTTCAGCACGGCGGTGATGGCGTCGTCGGTGACCTCGTCGACGAGGCCGTCGCTGCACAACACGAACCGGTCGCCACGGATGATCGGCATCGACCACGAGTCGACGCGCACCGCTGGCTCGATGCCGAGGGCCCGCGTCACGATGTTGCGGCGCGGGTGGGTGCGGGCCTCGTCGCGGGTGATCGCACCTTCGGCCACGAGCTCCTGGACGAAGCTGTGGTCGACGGTGATCTGCCGCAGCCGGCCGTGGCGGAGCACGTAGCTGCGCGAGTCGCCGACGTTGGCGACGCCGAACACCTCGCCGTCGTGCGGGTCGGCGACGACGGCGATCGCGGTGACCGTCGTGCCCATGCCCGCCTGGTCGGGGTTCTCGACCGAGCCGTTGTAGATCTCGACGTTCGCTTCGCCGATGGCGGCGACCAGGTCGTCCAGCGTGTTGTCGGCGGTCATTGGCATCCGCTCGTCGAGGCGGGTCACGGCCATCTCGCTGGCGATCTCGCCGGCGAGGTGCCCGCCCATGCCGTCGGCGACGACGAACAACCCTTCGCCGGCATGGGCGTGGTCCTCGTTCTGGGCGCGCAGCTGGCCCTCGTGCGACGCGCTGCCCCAGCGCAGTACGGCCATCAGCGCTCGCTCCGCGGGTCGGCCGAGCCTGACGGGGCGCTGGCCGTGCGGCACCAAGTGGCCGTGTCGGCGCTCACTGGGCCTCCAGCACGGTGTAGCCGACCTGGATCCGGTCGCCCGTCGAGACCGAGCGCTGCATGTCGATGCGGGCGCCGTTCAGGAAGGTGCCGTTGCGGGACTCGATGTCGTCGACCACCACGTAGCCGTCGGCGAGCGAGATCGTGGCGTGGTGGCCCGAGATGTAGGAGTCGTCGGTGATCTGGATCGTGTTGCCGTCGTCGCGGCCGATCGTGACCTTGGCGGTGATGGCGTAGGCGGTGCCGCGGCGGTCTTTCGGTTCGAGCACGACGAGGCGGGCCGGGATGCCGCCGCGGCCTTTGCCCGGCTTCGGCTGCCGGCGGCCGCGTCGCCGTTGCTCGGCCTCACCCGCCGACGCGACCGCGACGGCGTGCGCGGCTGCATGCTCGCCCCCCGCCGGCTGCTGCGACGGTGGCTGCGGCTGGTGCGGTTGTGGCGGCTGGTAGTCGCTGCGCGCGTTGGCCGGTTGACGTACCTCGCTCCAGACCGCCCACAGCACGCGGGCGAAGAACAGGTACAGCAGTGCGAGCAGCACGAGCTTCAAGATGTCGAGTACCTGGTCGGTCATGGCGCGTCGATGGTACGCGGTCGGCGCACCCCTCGGGGTGACGTCACGAAGCCTCGAAGCGGAGGCTGACCGACCCGACCGTGATGATGTCGCCGTCGGCGAGACGATGATCGGCGACCAGGCGCTCGCCGTTGACGAACGTGCCGTTGGTCGAGCCCAGGTCGTTGATCACGAAGCCACTGCCGGCCCGGTGGACCTCGGCGTGATGGCGGCTGGTGTTGCCGTCGGAGATGACGACCACGCAGTCGGCGAGGCGCCCGATCAGGTTCTTCTCCTCGCCGAGCTCGATTCGATCGCCCGAGGGCATCACGATCGTGCCGGGCCGCTTGCCCGGTTCGGGTTGCCGGAGCTGCGAGGCGATCCCGAAGCGGCCGGGCTTGAGCGTGTTGTCGACGCGCAGCTCGACGCTGACCGGCCCCATGAAGTGGTAGCCCTCCTCGCGGGCGTACTCGCGGCAGGCCTCGACCAGCTCGGTGCGAAGGGCGTCGTCGATGTCGGCGAACCCAGCGTGGTCGTCGGCCGAGAGCAGCACGACGAAGTCGTTCGGCACGATCCGCTGGCCCTTGACGTCGACCGAGCGGTGGTCGTCCATCTCGCGGATCAGGCGGCGACCGAGCTCGATCGGCCGGATGGAGTTGCGTGAGCGGCGGAACACGCCGTCGACCATACGCTCCAGACGCCGTTCCAGTCCCTGCAGGCCCATCGGCCCGCCAGGCTAACGGCGCGGTCACGCCTGGCGCTGGCAGCGCGGTCGCCCCTCTCTGTCGTGTGGACCGAACCGTGTTGGGCGCCTGGCGGCGAGGGGTTACGCTTTCGCTCTCCACTCGGGCGAGTGGCGGAATTGGCAGACGCGCTGGCTTCAGGTGCCAGTGAGGGCAACCTCGTGGGGGTTCAAGTCCCCCCTCGCCCACTAAGAAACCCCTGCTCAACAGGGGTTTCTGTCTGTGGAAATCCCCCCACTTCTACCGGATTTCTACCCTTGCGCGCGCAAGTTGTCGCCTCCGGCGCTCCTTTGCGCCCGGGTGTCGTCTGCGGGGTCCATACTCAAGACGATGACCCAGGTTCCTTGGTCGGTGCTGGGGCCGACGCGTGTTGAGCAGATCGTTGGCGTGCTGCTCGGCCGCGAACACCCGACTTCGACCCGCCTGCGGCCGGGACGCGGTGATGGCGGGATCGACGTCTTCGTACCGGTCGGCGACGGGCGGGTTGACGTGTTTCAGATCAAGTCGTTCGCCGCCGCACTGACGTCAAGCCAACGATCGCAGATTCAGCGCTCGCTGCGGCGAGTCGCCGACAACCCGAACGTGACGGTTCGCGACTGGTATCTGACCCTGCCGCTGAACCCGACGCCCGGCGACTGCGCGTGGCTCGACGAGGTCTGTGCCGACGTCGACTTCCACCACGACTGGTTCGACCTCGGACAGCTCGAAGGCCTAGCAGCGAAGTACCAGGACGTCGTCGACTACTACGTGGGCGACGGTCGAGCTCGCCTCGAGGCGACCATCGAGCGCCTCCGTGGGCTGAGTGGCCTAACACCGGCCGCCAGCGAGCGGGTGTTGGGTCCCGAAGATCTCATCGACCCTTTGGCGGCCGTGCATGAACTCCTCAACCGAGATGACCCGCACTACCACTACGACTTCCACGTAACCCGGACGCACGCACCGGCGAATCGGCTCATTCCGCCCACGCTGGTGGCGAGTTGGTCTCTCGGCTCAGCCAACTCGGTGATCACCTTCGACATTCATGCCCGCTACCTGCAAGCGACCGAGGACCGTCCAATCCCAGTTACGTTCACCGTGCACAGTGATCGCCTCGAAGGTGCTGCTGCCGAGGCGTGGGATCGGATGCTCCGATACGGCACTCCGGCAACCGTCGAGGCCCCAGCCGTGAGCGATGCCGAGATCGGCTTGCCTATCGCCGCCGGCCTCAGTGAGGAGGTGGCGCTGATCCGATTCGGCCCGGGTGTTCCTTCAGGCGCTCGGCCCTACAAGCTGCGCATGCGCTTGATCGACCCCAACGGACTTGACGTCGCTGAGACCACTCTTGACATGCAGCCGGTCACGCGCGGCATGACGGGTGGATGGCGGATCCACGGCACCGCGCCCCACGATGCGTTCACGCTCGAGGTCGTCGGCGACAGCGAGCCGACCACCGATGCCGGAGTGCCGATGCGTCTCGCCCTCAGTCTCGGTCCCCTCGCCGGCGAACCGCCAGCCGGTCTTCGTCCCTGCATTCGATTCCTCGCAGCGTTCCGGCAGCCAAATCGGCTGCAGTTCCTACCGCCATATGGTCCTCCTGTCGCCGAGCCGATCGTCATACCCGAGCCCGAGGCACCGATCACCGACGCGCTCGCTGATCTGATCGAGGCGCTTGCTGACCTCCAAGAGCACGCCGCCGCGCACCTCGTCACGCCGGAGTTCGAGAGTCTCGAGAGCGAAGCGATCGCCGCCATCCATCGTGCCGCTCGACTGGTCCGCGGCGAGACGATTCGCAGCCGATGGGTCGAGCAGCCGCTCAGCTTCCCGACGTCCGGCGCGCCGGAGATCCCGGACGGGCCGATCCAACTCCACCTCGGCGGCGACTACACCCTCCAGGTTGGCGACCAGACGGTGGTGCTCGCGCCGATCACCACCGTCCTTCTGGCTGCCACGCTGACGAGGACGGGCGGCACCGATGATCAGATTGAGCTCACAGCCCGGCCGGCGCTCGGCAACGACACCAGGCTCTCGTACCTCGTATCGATCGAGGACGCGCCTCTTCACCCGGTGGAGCAAGGCGACGAGTCGAGCCAGACGCTCGCCATGGATGCCGGCCCAACGACTACGACCGACCCGTCGGGCGAGACTGAGGGTTGACTCCGTGGGCTCGGCCGACACTCGTTGAGATCGCGCGTAGTTCAACCGGCTGGCACGAGCCGACGATCCAAAGTCATCAGATCGTTGAGCGCGGGGTCCACCAGTTGAAGCGCACCGTCGACGTGGTGTTGCAGGTTCGCAACCAGTCGAGCGAGTGAATTCCCGCAACACCCGCTGCGAAGATGGACGCGAATCAGCTGCGGGCTGGCTTCGATCCGGAGTTGGTGCCCGACATGGAGGTCAACCACGTCGCATTCGACGAAGTCATCGTCGCCGTCCACGAGGCCCCACAGCCGGAAGGGCTCGCGAGACGACAGCAGTTGATGCATGAACGATCGGAGGGCGGGGAGCGGGCGGGAAAGGGCGATCTCGATTGGCGCCCCACCCACGGTGCCTCCACCCTGTTCGTACGAGTCGAAACGAATGGCGTTGGCCTCGGCCGCTTCGACGAACGACCGGTATCGAGCCAATACGTCCGAGACGACGTGTTGATGAAGGGCGAAGGAGTCTCCGGTGGCTACGAACTGCGCGAATCGGTTCGCCGCCTCGTCGACGTAGCCGTACTCGGGATCGACAATCGCAACGCCCATTCGATCGATCGAGACCGCGTGCTCAGAGCCCTTGTCATGTCCGATGAGGTCCAACAGCCGGTCGATGTTGGTGCCGCGCGCGGTCAGAGAAAGATCGTGCACTGAGTCCGGGCTCAGCATGTCCCAGCCTCGGAAGTCCGTCTTCACGAACTTCGGTCGGACGCCTGGGTAGAGGTTCCGGAGATGGGCCGATGGCAGCCACACCTGGTCGAGGTCCGGACGCGCCGTGACCCTGGCGCGGAGAAACCGTGACATCTCCTGCGCCTGAGCTGTCGAATGGAACGACCAGAATCGGCCGTCGAGGCTGTCGACGACAACCGAGCTTCCGGAGTCCAGCCGGACCGTATGCAAGTGGACGTCATCTGTCGTGCTCACCGCGGAACGGCCGAACACATCGGTAAGGAACTCTCCGGCGGAGTGCCCGTTCGGGTGTGCCTCAAGCACGAACGTCTTCCAGGGAGAGGTCGTGGGCGTCGCAAAGTCGCGCTCCAGCGTCTTCCGGTTCATGCTCATTCGTCTTCCTCCTCCCCTGCCTCCGCGGTGTTGGTTGACTCCAGTTTGGCCAGTTCAGCGTCGAGGTCAACATCATCGAACAGGCCCGGCTGCTCGAACTCAGCTCTGCTGGGAAGAACCTGGCCGCCGAGCCGACCCGCAATCGCCTGGTAGCGCTGGGTTCGGCCCCTCGGGTCCGATCGTTCGGGGCTGTCCACGATGGTGACCAAGCCGTGATCGCGCACGGACGTGCGACCGCGATACTCGAAGTTTTCCGGGGAGCGGTCGCAAACCCGCTGTGCCGCTTGCTCAACGCGCTTCTGGATCGCGCGGCGGTGACCGGCACCGTAGATCGGAAGGTGGGGGACCGCATCGCCAGCCAAGTCGATCGTGCTGACCATTGGATCTCCTCGCGCCACATGAGCCATGACCGCGGCACCCACGACGCGGTCGTAGTCCTCGTCGGGTGATTCGTCGTCAACGCGGATGGTCGCGGGAGGAGGACCGGGAACGGCTAGCCCAGATTCCGCAATCCCGATGATCTCGGGAAGCGCGTCTGAGTTCCGAAGCGTGATGTCCTGGTCGCCGACCACGACGATCGGATACGGGCAGCTTGCCTTCGAAAGACCTAGCTCAACACGGTCCGCCGTATCCGCCAAGCAGACGTAGCAGGGCTGAACCTCGATGTCACCCGGCTGAGTGATCGTCACTCCTGTTGACCTCACCAACTCGGCCGGGTCCAGCATGCCGTACCGGACGGCCTGCTCGTTCTCGATGTTGTTCCCGGACTTGCACTCGGCCGCGATGAATCGGTTGAGGGCCGGATTGAACGCAACAGCGTCCACGACAACGAGCCCGTTTTGGGTGTGGAGCGGGATCTCGAGACCCTCGAGCCGGTAGCCGGCGTCAGCGAACGGCGAGGGCCAGGACGATGGGCCACGTGCGGCCAGCGCGATGAACGCGTTGACGGGTACCAGGCGGCGGTCCACGAATCACAACCTACGATGCCTCGAGCGGGCGAATCGTGATCGCTCGGCGCGGGACGCCCCTACCACGGCAACACCGCCCTGGCGACGGCAGCGGCTGCCTCGTCGTGGAGCGTGGGGCTGACGTGGCTGTAGATGCCCAACGTGATTGCGATCGTCGAGTGGCCGAGGCGCTCCTGTACGATGCGCGGGTGAATCCCTTGCTCGAGCGCAAGCGTCGCCCAGGTGTGGCGGAGCCCATGGAGAGTCAGCCTCGGTAGGCCGTATTGGCCAACTCGACGTCCGAACTGCGCGCTGACTGCGTCGGGGCGCAGGCAGGCACCATCGGGGTGGTGGAAGACGAGGCCCTCGTCGGAGAAGTCGGGGCCGACGAGCAACCGCTCCTCGAGCATCGCCTTGCGATGGTCGCGCATGACATCGACAGTCGCATCGTCGAGTGCGATCGACCGCCGGCCACTCGCCGTTTTCGGCTCGCCGACCACGACCTTGCTACGGGTCTGGGTGATCGTCTGGACAACGCTGAGGCGGCCCTTGTCGAGATCGACGTCCCTCCACCGGACGCCGATCGCCTCGCCGCGACGCATGCCGGTCGTGGCGAGCAGCACCCACAGCGCATGGAGCCGATCACCCGAGTCGCGCGACCGCGACAGGAACGTTCGGAGCGTCGCCGCGTCCCACGCCTGGACTCCGTCGGACTTGCGGCCGGCTCGCGGTGGGTCGGCGGCATCGGCGGGGTTGCGCGCCAACCGTCCCCAGCGGACCGCGTCCTTCAGCGCGCGATGGAGGATCGTGTGGACGTAGTTGACCGTGCGGCGATCGAGGCCCTCGGGCAGGTCGTCGACCGCTCGTCGTTGACCCTGCCGGCGGAGGAGCGAGGCGAGGGTGTCCTTCGTGATGTGCGACGCCTCGTCGAACTCGGCCCGCAAACGCTCGGCCGTCGCGGCGAGCGACAGGCCATCGGCGCGCAGTTCGAGCGCCCGCTCGACGACCTGGGGCGAATAGCCGCGCCCGGTCCGCGAAGGCTGCCGACGACCCGACGTGAGCAGCAACACGTACAGACCGTTCAGCACCGCAGCGTCGACCTTCGCCAACCGGGTCGAGCCAATGTGGGCGATCACGTGGTTGCGCATGTTGCGCTCGTACGAGTCGAACGTCGACGGGCGCACCGTGTGCTCGATCGCCGCCAGCCACTCGGTCAGGTAGTCGGCGAGCGTCTGCTGGGTCGGCTCGACATACTCGCCCCGATCGAACTTCGACAGCAGATCGACACGAGCCTTCTCCGCCTCCCGCTTCGTCCGGTACCCCGAGTGCCACTTCTGACGACGCCGGCCGGTGAGCGGATCGGGGTCGAGCTCGATCTTGACGTAGTACCGGTCGCCCTTCTTCACCACCGACCCACGCACCGGACTACTCCCCAACCGCCTCGTGCATCCGCCGTACTGCCGCCTCGATCGTGGCCTCGTCGGCCGATTCGATCTCCTGCTCGTCGAGTGTCTGCTCGCCCTCACGGTGCGACATCGACTCGAGGTAACCCCGCGGCCCGAGCGCCTCGACCTTTCCGGCGAACTCCTTCAGGAACCCGGCGACCTCGTCGAGACGGTCGCCGTACTCACGCTCGATCTCACGCAGCCGCTTCTTGCGCCACGTGCGGAAGCTCTCGTGCCAGTTGCGCGCCCCCTCCTCGGGCCCCCCGAACACGGCGGCGAGCACCGGGTCGGTCTCCTCCGGGTTGTTGATCCGAATCTCGGCGAGGCGCTCGTCCATCGGGTCGAGCTGCCACTCCTGGCCGAGCAGCGCGGCGTACAGCTCGGTCACCGGACGATTGGTGTCGGCGAGCACGTTCATGCCAGTGCCGGGCGGCGGGACGAAGAAGTAGGCGATCGGCACCTCGAACACCACCGACAGCAGGTAGAGCTCGTGGGCGTCGAAGCGGCGCCGGCGGTCACCGTCGAAGCCGCGCTCCATCGCCGAGATCGACGCCTGCGGCAGCTGATGACCGGTCAACCGGCTGAGCCGCTCGGCGACGGACTGCTGTGTCCAGCCGCGCCGCTCACGGATCGCCTTCACGTTGTACGACACCACCGCGTTGACGTCGAGTGCGTCGGCCGGACGGGGCCGAGGCGCCGGCTCGGGCGCCGCCTTCTTGCGAGATCGGACCATGTCGCTCCATTGTTCCGTGTTGTGCTTGACAACCATAACACATGGCGCGATCATCGCACCCTGCTATATGACATGCGGAGGTGTTGAACGATGCTCGATGACCTGCCACCGTTCATGACCGTCGAACAGGCGGCCGAGGTGCTCCAGCTCGGTCGCTCGAAGACGTACGAGCTGACGGTCGAATGGGAGTGCACCTCGGGTGCGAGTGGCCTGCCGTTCGTGCGGTTCGGCTCGCAGAAGCGCGTGCCACGGGCCGCCCTCGTCCGACTCATCGAGTCGACGCTCGACCGGCCGCCGGCCGCGTGACGTCCGCGATGGCGGCTCGTGCTCGCCTCGTGATCGGCGACGCAGCCGACGATGTGCGGCGCTCGATCGGCGCGACGTCGTGGGCCGCGCTCGAGCTCCTGGCGTCTCGTGCCGTCGAGCTCGACGGCAATCGGGTCGTGACTGCGTCGATCCGCGACATCGGTGACGAGCTGGGCGTTGCGAAGAACACCTCCCACCGCGCAGTGCGCCGACTCGTCGTCGCGGGTCTCGTCGCGCCGGTCCAGGAACGGTCGACCGATGGTCGCTTCCTTGCCGGCACGTACCGGCTCACGGTACCGGCCGACGTGCTCCACCCCGTCGCCGACCAACCGAGCGCCACCACCCGTGCCAACCGACGCACGGCCTCCAAGCGTCGCCACCACAGCGACGACTCCACCCAACTCTCCCTGCTCACCCCCTGACCGCCCGGTCGCCCATTCCCATGAACGTTCCCGACTACGCACTCCCGACAGAACAGACAAGTGCCCAATCGCTGGGCGGGCAGTGATGCTCCGGGTCCGCACTATCTACGCCCACTCCGCAGGCGCCGCCGTCGACTACTACACGCGCTACCTCACTGAGGCGCCCGGCGAGATTCCCGGGACGTGGCACGGACGGCAAGCGGCGGGCCTCGGCCTTGCCGGCGACGTCGCAGCCGACGACCTGCTCGCCATCCTCGAGGGCCGTGACCCACGATCGGGGACAACGCTCGGACGGGCACTCGCCGACCGCCAGCTTGCCGACGGCTCGATCGTGAAGGCGGTCGCGGGCTTCGACGCGACCTTCTCCGCACCGAAGTCGCTGAGCGTGCTGTGGGCGCTCACCGGAGACACCCGGTTGCTCGAAGCACACGACGTCGCCGTCCACGCCGCGCTCGCCCACATCGAGCGGTACGGGTCGACGACACGCGTCCGCGTCGCCGGTGGACGACGGCTTCATCCCGACTCGCAGGGCCTCACGATCGCCGCCTTCAGGCAGACCACGTCGCGCGCCGACGACCCGCAGATCCACACCCACTGCGTCATCTCGGCGAAGGTTCAGACCGCGGAGGGGCGCTGGCTCGCGCTGGACGGCCGCTACCTCAAGAAGCATCAGCGCGTGCTCGGCGGCCTCTACCAGTCCGTGCTCCGCAACGAACTCGCCCACCGCTTCGGGATCGTCTGGGGTGACATCGAGAAGGGCCAGGCAGAGATGTCGGCGATGCCCGACGAACTCCTTGCGACCTTCTCGAAGCGCACCGACCAGATCGATGACGCGCTCGCCGCCAAGATCGACGACTTCGTCGATCGACAGGGACGCGACCCGAACCAGTGGGAGCTCGGTGCGATCAAGCGCGAGGCAGCCGTCGACACCCGAGCCCACAAGTCCGGCAACGGTGTCCCCGACCTGACGACACGGTGGGACCGAGGAGCGGCCGACATCGGTTGGACTGGCCTCGACCTCGTCGACGCGTTCGAAGCCCAGCGGATCGACGCCTCGGCGCGGCCGCCCGCGATTTCCGTCGACAGCCTCATCGACGCGCTCTCGACCGCTGGCTCGTCATGGAACCGAGCCCAGATCGTCGGAGCGCTCACCGACGCTGCTCGACCCGACCCGTCGCTCTCCGGCAACGAGTGGGCCTCGCGGATCGAGGTGTGGGCCGACGCCGTCGCGGCCCGCTGCATCGAACTCGACCCGGACGAGACCAACGCACCGACCCGAGCGTCCGACGGGCGATCGATGTGGCACGAGCCCATCTCGCCGCACATCACCACCGAGGCGATCCTTGCCGAGGAGGAGCTCATCGCGTCGTGGGCGCTCGCTGCGCAAGCCGACGATCCCCGGCCGTCGCCCACGGTCGCGGCCGGGAACCTCGACGTCCTCCAAGCGGAAGTCGCCGCCGCAGTCGCGGGTGACGATCGGCTCGTGCTCGTCGTCGGCCCGGCCGGAGCGGGCAAGACGACGACGTTGCGCGCCGCCATCGACGACCTGAACGCCGATGGCCGGCCAGTGTTCGGCGTTGCGCCGTCGGCCAAGGCCGCCCGTGTCCTCGAACGTGAGACCGGTGTCGCGTCCGACACCCTCGCCAAGTTGCTCCACGAGTGGCAACGCGGTGACCGCCCGCCGCTCGATCGCTACCGACTCCCGGCTGGCACGACCGTCATCGTCGACGAGGCCGGCATGGTCGGGACGTCCTCCCTCGCATCACTCACCCGGCTCGCTACCGAACACGACTGGCGCCTCGCGCTCGTCGGCGACCACCGCCAGCTCCAAGCCGTCGGACGTGGCGGCATGTTCCACGAGCTGTGCGCGACCGGTCGGGTACACGAGCTCGCGCGAATCCACCGTTTCGTCGACGAGTGGGAGGCAGCCGCGTCCCTCCTCCTGCGACGCGGCGAGCCCAGGGCGATCGACGCCTACCTCGAACACGACCGCATCGTCGCCGGCACCTTCGACGAGCAGCTCGCCCTCGTCGTCGATCAGTGGCGGACCGTCCACGCCAGCGGAGGCGTCTGCGCGATCAACGCATCGAGCAACGACCACGTCGACGCCGTCAACGCAGCGGTGCAGTCCGCACGGCTCGCAGCCGGTGACGTCGACGGCCGGCGCGCGGCTCGAATCGGCGGATCGGAGCACGCACACGTCGGTGATGTCGTCGTGACCCGACGCAACGATCGCCGTCTCACGACCGACGTCGGCGAGCCGGTCCGCAACCGCGAGACGTGGACGGTCGTCGGCGTCGGTGACGACGGATCGCTCACCGTGTCGTCGAACGGGGGCGCCGGTCGTGTCGACCTGCCTGCCGAGTACGCCCGAGAACACGTCCGACTCGGCTACGCAGCCACCGAGCACGGCATCCAGGGCGACACGACGACCGTCAGCGTCGAGCTCGTCTCGGAAATCACGACACGGCGAGGCTTGTACGTCGGCGCGAGCCGCGGCCACGAACGGAACATCATCGCCGTCGTCACCGAATCCCACGACCTCGAAGAGGCCAGGGACATCCTCGAACGAGTCCTCGCCAACGAGCGCGCCGATCTGCCCGCCATCGCCCAGCGCCGCGAGCTCGCCGCAGAAGCCCGGCCGGTTGCGCGTGCGCAAACGCGACCCGAGCGGAGGTGCGAAGTGCCGGAGTGGTTCGACGAACTCGCCGCCTCGATCGGAGACAGCGCTCGGAGGCTCGAGGAGATCGAAGCCCGCTTCGATCGCGAGCGCTCGCAACTCGCTGAGCGTCTGGCGGAGGCACGGCGGCAACGGACCGAAGCAGATCGACGGCTCGACCCCCACCGGCCAGCACTGGACCAGGCGAGTCGCACGGTCGAGGAGAGTCGTCGTCGAGTGTGGTCGGCGAACTCCCAGCTGTCCCGGTCCTCGGCATTCAAGCGACGTAGTGCTCGCCGAGACCTCGACGCCGCGCGGGCCGACCTCGACAACGCCCTCGAACACCAACAGCAGGCCGAACTCGCCGCAGCTCCTGCGAGGGAGTCATTGACGACCGCCGACGCAGACGTGCGCAAACTCAGAGACCGGCTCAGGACACTCGACGTCCGAGAGCGAATGGCCCTCGGCTACACCGACGTCGGCCAGTACCGCAATCTCGCTGAAGCCCTTCACCAGTGGCGCCGCTGGGCTGACGGTCACCCGGTGCCAGCGGAGGCCGTCGCTCACGCCGTTGGCGTCCTCGACAGCACGGACCGCATCGATCGATCCGACGCAGCTGCATTGGTC
>JAAUYD010053837.1_pt1 | contig 16542 bp, 17 predicted proteins | sample 7278101 | NCBI WGS metagenome assembly JAAUYD01 (sample SAMN14350128, study PRJNA611818) | marine sediment metagenome | isolation source: surface marine sediment (0.6m) | place: French Polynesia: Moorea | collected 2018-08 | reverse complement strand
CGCGGCAAGCGCAAGGACCCATACCGGTATGGCGAAAGCCGTCATCCCAGTACTTTAGCAATCGCCGCCAGCGTTGGCTCGATCGTTTTCGCCCGCGCCGGCCGCTCGAGCAGCATGGCGAGTTCCTCCGGAACAGGCACCTCCTCGTCGATCAATGGCTCGACGATGGTCTCGAACTTGGCCGGATGCGCGGTGGCGACGAGAATCCAGTCGTGCGCGTCTCGAGTCGCGTCATCGAGCTCACGCCATGCGTACGTTGCGGTTGCCGTGTGCGGGCACGTCGCAAAGCCGAATTCGGCGAAGTCCCTGCGCAGCGTTTCACGGATCTTGTCGTCGTCGACGGCCAGCACGCCCATTCGCTCGCGCAGGACATCGGCCTCGCCGACGAGATGGCGCAGGCGCTCCATGTTGCTCGGGTCGCCGACGTCCATTGCCGATGCCAGCGTCTGAAGACTCGCACGCGGCAGCCACTGCAGCGTCTCGAAGTAGTCGGCGATCGTACGATTGGCGTTGGTAGCAAGAATGACCGGACCGATTGGCAGACCCATCTCGCGCGCCATGATGCACGCGAACGCATTGCCGAGATTGCCGGTCGGGATGATAAACGCCGGTTTGTTGCCCGTGCGCCGGTAGTGGCGAATGCTCGCGTCGGCGTAGTACGTGCTTTGCGGCAGCAAACGCCCGATGTTGATGCTGTTGGCCGAACTGAAGCGATGACGCGACGAAAGCTCTTCGTCGGCCATGGCGCCCTTGACGAGCGCCTGGCACTCATCGAACGACCCCTGGACCTTGAGCGACAGTACGTTGTCGCTCCAGCAGGACAGCTGATGCGCCTGGCGTTCGGACACGCGACCGTCGGGGAACAGCACCACGACCCGCATGCCGGGGCGTTCGTCAAAGGCGGCAGCCACGGCACCGCCCGTGTCGCCGGACGTCGCCACGAGAATCGTCAACGGATCGTCCACGTCGCCTTCGAGCCGCGACAGGCAAGCCGCGAGAAACCCGGCACCGACGTCTTTGAACGCCACGGTCGGCCCATGGTAGAGCTCGAGCAGTGAGACGTCGTGCCCCTCGATCGGCAGTGGCGTTACCGGGATAGGAAAGCCGAACGTCTCATCGAGGATCGCATGCAGGTCGTTGGCAAGTGACGACCCACCGAAAAAGGGTCTGAGCAGCATGTGCGCAACCTGCGGTATCGTTTCGGCACCATCGAAGTCCGAAACGGAAAACGTCGGCAGCTGCTCCGGCAGGAACAGCCCGCCGTCGCGGGCGATGCCGAGTGTCAACGCGTCATCGAGCGTGACCGGTCCGGCGCCGCGTGTGCTGAAGTACTGCATTACGCGGTCTCGATACGAGCGCCCGGCGCATCCAACGCGCTGACCCAGGACTCACAGCCAATCCCCTGCGAGCGGCAGGCCTGCTCCATGGCGCTCGCGATGTTGCGTGCGTCGGCGGATCGGCACAGTGCGAAGATGCTCGGACCGCTGCCCGACAGGCTGCAACCAAGGGCGCCGCCCCGTTCTGCCGCTGCCTTGACGACGTCGAAACACGGCACGTTGTCCTTGCGTTGCGGCTCGATGATGACGTCGCGCAGCGTCCTCCCGATGAGATCGACGTCACCGGTATGACAAGCGGCGATGAAGCCGGCAAGCAGGCCCTGCTGCTCGAGCCACGCCTTTGTCGCGTAGCTCCTGGCCAGCCCCCGGCGTGCGTGCGCGGTGTTGACCTGGAGGTCGGGATGGATCAGCGCCGCGCTGACGCCGCTTGGCGACGGCAGGTGCAGGACTTGCGGCAACAGTACTTGCGGGCACAGCACGAGACCGCCGAGCAGGCTCGGTGCGACGTTGTCGGCATGCAGGCCGCCACTGGCGTACTTTTCGCCCTCGAGTGCGTACAGCAACAGCTTATCGAGAGGGAGTGGACTCCCGAGGAGGCCGTTCGCCGCGACAACGGCGGCGACCGCGGATGCGGCCGAACTGCCCATACCGGACTGGAGCGGCACGCCCTTGTGCACCTTGAGTTCGACGCTGCCTTCGTCGCCGTGGTCGTCCCAGAATGCCTGAGCGGCTATCGAGGCCGTGTTCGATTCGGCATTCGTCGACAGGTAGGGGTGCAGCTCGCCATCGAGACCACGCACTTCGAGAACTGAAACGCGGTCACTGCCCGTGCGACGCGCGAATACGCGATCGCCTACACCCTCGAGCGCGAGCCCGAGCATGTCGAATCCAACTGCGACATTGCCGATCGACGCCGGGGCGAATGCACTGACCCACTCAGACATAGCCCATACCCGTGCTCAGGTAACTCGCGAGCCGCAACAGTTCCGCGAAGACACCGGCTGCGGTGACTTCCGGACCTGCGCCGGGTCCCTGCACGACGAGCGGGTTCGCCGAGTAGCGCTCCGTCTCGAATTGCACGATGTTGTCGGTCAGGTTGATGTTGCAAAATGGATGGATCTCGTCGACCGCTTCAAGGCCGACCGAGGCGCTACCTTCGGCATCGAGATTGGCGACATAGCGCAACTGTTTGTTGCCCGCCGCTGCCTCCCGGTACAACGCATCGATCTCGTCGTCGTAGTCGGGCAGGCGGTCGAGGAATTCTTCGATGGAGCAGTCCTTAAGAGCGTCCGGCACCAGACTGCGTACCGGGAAATCGCCGATCTCGAGTTTCTGGCCGAGTTCGCGCGCGAGGATCGTGAGCTTGCGCGCGACGTCCATGCCGGACAGGTCGTCACGCGGATCCGGTTCCGTATAGCCGTTTTCCTTCGCCTCGCGGACGATGGCCGAGAACGGCTGGGTGCCGTCGTAGACGTTGAACAGGTAGGCGAGCGTGCCCGAGAATATGCCGCGAATCGAACGAACCTCGTCGCCGGTGCAGATCAGATCACATAGCGAGCTGATGATTGGCAAAGCAGCACCGACCGTCGTTTCGTAGAAGTAGTGCGAACTGCCCTCGTCCGCCGCTCGTTGCAACGCCCTGTAGTCATCGTACGAGCTGCTGAAGGCCTTCTTGTTCGGCGTGATGACGTGAATGCCGTCGGCCAGCCACTTCGGATACATCCCGGCGATATGCTCACTGGCCGTGCAATCGATGATGACGGCGTGCGGCAGGTGGTCAGGATTTACGTGGCGCTCGAACGCCTCGAGGTCTGTCTCGACCGCGTGCGCATCGAATTCGTTCTGCCAGGACGGAATGTCGATGCGTCGCTCGCCCAGCACCATCTTCTGCGAACGGGCGATAGCGCGGATGCGCAGGTCCAGGTTGAACTGCTCCGCGAGGCGATCGGCCTGCTTGTCGAGCTGTTTGAGCAGCGCCGCGCCAACCGTTCCAGGTCCGATAAGTCCGATCGAGATGGTCTTGTGTGAGAGATAGAAACCGGAATGCGCGGCCCGCAGCGCCTTCGTCGCTTCGTCGGCATCGACGACCGCCGAGATATTGCGCTCCGAAGAACCCTGCGCGATGGCGCGGATATTGATGCCGGCACGCCCAAGCGTACCGAAAAAGCGCGCCGCTATGCCAGGCGTGCCGGCCATGCCATCGCCGACGACGGCAACGATGCTCTGGTCGTCGGTGATATCCACGCTCTGGATCTGACCGCTTTCGAGCTCTTCCGCAAATGCGTCGCTGATGACCTGCTGGGCACGTTCAGCAAGTTCGCGAGGGACGGCGATGCAGATCGAATGCTCGGAGCTGGCCTGGGAGATCAGTGTGACCGACACGCCAGCTTCCTTCAGCGCTGCGAAGAGACGGTCTGCAGTGCCGGGTACACCGATCATCCCTGAGCCTTCCAGGTTCACGAGCGCCATGTTGCCGATCGCCGTGATGCCCTTGATGTTGTCGATCTGCTCGGCGTCCGCCGCAATGCGGCTGCCAGGGTGAGCCGGATTACGACTGTTGCGAATCCAGACCGGAATGTCCTTGTCGACGACCGGTCCCAGCGTCTGCGGGTGAATGACCTTGGCGCCGAAGTAGGCGAGCTCCATGGCTTCGTTATAGGTCAGCTGGTCGATGACCTGAGCTTCGGGCACACGATTCGGATCGGCACTCATAACGCCATCGACGTCGGTCCAGATGCTCAGCTCGACAGCGTTACTCAGTGCCGCAAATATTGCGGCCGAGTAGTCGCTGCCGTTTCGGCCCAGTGTCGTTTGCAGGCCGTCCTGGTCGGTTGCGATGAATCCGGTAATGACAGCGACACCCCGGAAATCACTGCGCACGACGTCGTCGAACTTCGCTTGCGATTCGTCCCACAGGACGGTCGGGCCGAGGTGCGTCTCGTGCACGGTGATGACGTCGCGCGCATCGACCCAGATCCCGCCTCGTTCGCCCGCTTCCTGGCCGAGGTACGCGGCCAGCAGCCTTGCCGACCAGATCTCGCCGTAACCCGCGACGACGTCGCGGTCACGCTGCGGCGCGGATTTGACGAGCGCGACGGCTTTGAGGACGTCCCGGATGTCATCGGCGTCCGCGCTCCAGGCATCGAGAATCCGAATGAGCGCATCGCCCTCGAGAAGCTCGCGGGCCGTTGCCGTGTAGCGCTCGCCGGCAGCGTTCAAATCGGTTTCGTAGGCGTTGTTGTCCTGCTCGGCCAAAACGGCGAGATTGATCAGCGCATCGGTCATCCCGCCCATCGCCGAAACGACGATGCCGAGACGCTCGTCCGGCATGTCGAGCACGATGCCCGCGACCCGACGAAAACACGCCGCATCAGCCAGGCTGCTGCCACCGAACTTGTGGATTTTCCAGCGATTCTTCGCCACTAAACTACCAATGCCCGCTACGAACAGCGGCATAATAACGGCAGTTTTCTAAAGAGTCGCCTGTTTTATTTGAAACTGCCTCGAACGGCGGCAGTCAGGAAGCAAAACGTGAAGATATTGGCGCGGCGTCGAAAACGACTCACCACCTAATCGTCAAAACATCGGAAAACTGGCATCAAATAGTCGGAAAAACCGCAACGACAAAGCATACACGGATGGGGGAGAATGACCATTTATGGCGAGCTATCTGATGCTCCCCTGATTCATATGCAATTCGAACGGAGACATTTGATGATCAGATTTAACAAGAATGTACGCATGATCTCGGCGCTTTTCTTGGCGTCTGTCGGGTCGGCGGCGCTGGCTCAGGGCCTGCCCGGCTCCGGAGACGGGTCAATTGGTGGGGGATTCAATTTCGACAACCACTATGTCGGCTCGAACGCATGCGTATCGTCGTGTTTTGGAGCTTACGGCAATACAGCTGATCCACTGTGGTCAGTGGAAACGCGGGACCCGTTTGGCAACATGACAAATACATTTGGCGGCATTGTCATATGGGACGAAGACGGTGATGGCAACGAAGAAAATGTTGACATGAGTCGCTTCGAGATCACGGTTGAGAAACTTGATCACGTTGAAAGTCCAGACGGCACGATAGTTGTCGTCCTTACAGTAAATGCCGTGGAAGTGGCGACGGGAGAATCGCAAACGATCAAAACTGTTTCTGTCACCGTAAATGTATCCGACATACAGCCCCAATAGTACAAGTACAGGCTGCTTTATAGTACAGGCTGCTTTCTTAGTTGAGACGCCGCTGACCCCATATTTTGTTGGCGTCAGCGGCTTTCGACTAGCCCAACAGTCTATAAGAGGAAGATGCCAATGAAGTACATATTATTCGTGCTGATCGTCAGCGACTCGGACATCACGATGGGCTCCTCGGAGTTTCTGACGCAAGCTGCCTGCGAATCCGCCGCAAGCGATGTACGTGAGGCGTTCGATCCACCAAGAAAGCCTGTGATGCTAGAAGGTCAGGTGTTGGAGTTTCCTGACAGATACGAGATTCGCACGGTGTGCGTCAAGAACCACTAGTTCGCGGCCCGGCTGTCGCTCTCGTCTACGCTTCTTTGCATCACCGTTCACCACCTCATGAGCACCCAACGCCATCGATGGAGTCAACTTCCCTGCGGGAGGCGCCTGGAGTTCGCGACAGTTTGAAACCCGTGTAGTCCCGATGGTTGCAAGAGATGGTGGGGCGTCTAGGGATCGAACCTAGGACCAGTCGGTTAAAAGCCGAATGCTCTACCTCTGAGCTAACGCCCCATCCAGGGTGCTGACGGCGGGACGCCGTCGGAATGCCGGCGGCATGATACCGGAAAATCTGCGTATGACAAGCGCCGGAGGGCTGTCACACGCCCTCTTCGTCCATGCGCGCGAGCCGCTGACCGGCCAGCCTTGCGGCTGTCGTTTCCGGATACTCTTGCTGGACCCGCGAGAGCGACGCGCGCGCAGCCTCCCAATCCTGTAACTCGTAGCTGCAGTAACCCATCTTGAGCAGTGCATCCGGCACCTTGCGTGACCGCGGGAAGTTCTCAATGACGACCGAGAATTCGCCGAGCGCACGCTCGAACGTCTGTGTCACGTAGTGCGACTCTGCCAGCCAGTACTGGGCGTTGTCGGCAAGCTCGCTATCGGGAAAGCTGACCAGAAACTGCTCGAACGCCATCGCCGCGGGCTCGTAGCGCTGCTCCTTGAGCAACTCGAACGCAGCCTGGTAATTGTCGCGATCGGAACCCTCGGGAACCGGTAGTTGCCCTGGCGACAACGTGCCGCCCTCGAGCACGCTCGGCCCGCTGGTACGCGCCGACGTCTCAAGTTCCTGGATGCGGGCATCCAGGTCCGCGTAAAGCTGGCGCTGGCGCTCGGCCGTCGTTTCGGCTTCGTGCTCGAGCGTCTCCATCCGTCCCTGCATCTCGTCCCCCTGGCGCTCCATGGCGCCGACCTGTTGGGTCAGGTTGACGAGGCTCTGGTTCTGCACCACGCGTTCGACCGTCGCCAGGCGGCGCTCGAGTTCAGTCAGCTTGGCCAGGACCGGGTCCTCACCGCGCGGCTCCAGCAACTGGCAGCCGCCAAGCAGAAGAGCCGCCGCCGGCACCAGCAGAATCGTGCGTCCGAAGTTCATGGACTAGTTCGGGTAAACGAACTCGACGCGGCGGTTCTGCGAGTAGTCGCTCTCCGTGCTGCCGAACGCCGCGGGCCGTTCCTCACCGAAGCTGACCGTCGCGATCTGCGAGGCAGAAACGCCCTGGATCAAAAGCATCTGGCGAACGGACTGGGAGCGCCGCTCACCAAGGCCGATGTTGTACTCGCGCGAGCCGCGCTCATCGGCGTGCCCTTCGAGACGTACGCGCATGCCCGGGTTGCTGTTCAACATTGTGGCATGGCTCGCGACAATGTCCTGGTCCTGTGCACGGACCTCGGACGAGTCGAATTCGAAGTAGATGACGTTTTCGACCTCACCTGCCGCGTCTCCGAAGAACTCGCCGCCGCCGTACGGATCATCGCCGGCGCCGGACGTGCTCGCGCCGGCGTCACCGCCGTAGGTCGTGTCGGTCGGCTCGGGATCCGGCATCTCGGGAGTACCTGGGCAGCCGGCCAGGAGGAACGACAGCGCCGCGATGGAAATCAGTTTGGAGTAAGACATCTCATAGCCCTTTGTGTCTAACAAGCGAAGTAAAAACAGTAATTTAAAAAACTTTATTAAAGTAAACTAGTATCTCGGGAACGGCGACCAAACCGGTTCGCGAACATCCCCGCCCGCCGAGGATCGCATCTTCTGGCGAATCAATCCGTCCGCCGACACCGACTCCAATACCCCGTTGCGGCCTTGCCGCGTGGCGTAAATCAGGATGTCGCTGTTCGGCGCAAAGCTTGGACTCTCGTCCTGCCGCCCGCCCGACAACACCAGCACGTCCTTGCGCTCGAGGTCCATCACGGCGATGCGGAAGTTGCCGCGGTCGTTGAAGACCGTGGCCAACCGCTTGCCGTCCGCTGACAGACGCGGGCGCGCATTATAACTCCCCTCGAACGTCACGCGCTCGGGCGTCCCCCCTGTGGCAGCCACCCGATAGACCTGAGGGCCACCGCTGCGATCCGACGTGAAGTAGATCCAGCGACCGTCCGGTGACCAGGTACCCTCGGTGTCGATCGCCCGGTGCGTCGTCAGGCGCGTCGTACGCCGCGAGTTGATGTCGAGGACGTGGATATCGAGGTTCCCCTCCTCGCCGCCTAGCGTCACGACCAGCTTGCGGCCGTCGGGCGAGAACGACGGCGCGCCGTTGATGCCGGGTTTCGACGACACGCGGAAGCGGTTCCCTGTGCGCAGCGTCTGGATGAAAATCGAAGACTTGTCACCCTCGAACGACACGTACGCGAGCTGGCGGCTGTCCGGGGACCATGCCGGCGACATGATCGGGTCCTCGCTCTGCATGATCGTGTTTTCGTTGAAGCCATCGTAATCGGAGACAACCAGCGAGTACTGGCGCCCTTGCCCCTGTTGGCGCGCCGTCACGTAAGCGACGCGCGTGCCGAACACACCTTTGATGCCCGTCAGCTTCTCGTAAATCATGTCCGCCGCACGATGGGCAGCCCCGCGCATCGTGCCGCGGCTGGCCGGCATGCGGTAGCCGACGAGCTGGCGCCGGCCAAACACGTCGAAGAGCTGAAACTGCAGCGTGTAGGCATTTTCGCCGGTCTGAATGACCTTGCCGACGACAACGGCCTCGACGCCGACGAAGCTCCAGTCCTGGAAGTCGACATCCGCCCCGTCGGTCGGCTTCTGCAGCATCTTGTCTTCGCCGATCGGCTCGAAGCGACCGCTGCGCAACAGATCCGCGCTGATGATCTCGGCAACGTCGGTCGGCATCTCGGGCGTGCGGCCTTCCCAGCCGAACGGAACTACGGCAACCGGGGTCGGTTGCGCGATGCCCTGCACGTCAATCACGAGCTCGGCGTGAGCCGGCGCGACACAGGCCGCGGCCAGCACGGCAAACAAACAGATTTTTCTCAGCACAGCACCCTCATCGGTTGATCACTGTAGTTCGGGCGACAAGTTTATCGTCAGATTACTATCGAACAGATCCGGATTCGATGGTTCCGGCAACGGCGACGAACGGCGGATGGCGGCTTCCACCGAGCGTCTCACCGCATCATCGGCATTTTCACAGCTGACGATCGTCACCCCGACGACGTCACCGTTGCGGAGCTGGCGAACGCGCACCGTGCACCGTGTATCGGCCTGCGCGCTCGCCGGGACCGACCAGTTACGCCGGATCTTCTGGCGAATCGCAAACTCATAGGCGGCCATTTCCGGTGAATTGCGCGCCGCAAAGCGGCGTTCCTCGGCCTCGAGCTCGGCCTGCCGTTCCTCCGCCTCAAGCTCCCGACGCAGCCGCTCGTTCTCCTCGCGCTGCCGCCGGATGTCCTCCTCGCGCTTGCGTTCGGCCTCGATGCGCTCTCGCTCCTTGCGCTCTTCCTCGCGCTTCTTGCGCTCGGCTTCTTCGCGTTCCTGGCGTTTGCGCTCCTCTTCTTCCTGGCGCTTCAGCTCCTCGAGTCGCTTCTGTTCCATCAGCGCATCCTGGCGGCGCTTCTCCTCCTCGGCCTGGCGGCGCAGTTCCTCGCTGTTGTCCGGCTCGGGTTCGGGCTCCCGCTCCTCTACGACCGGTTCGGGCTCGGGCTCCGGCTCCTCGACGACCGGCTCGGGTTCCGGCAAGGGCGGCAGCGCGCGCTCCGGAACTTCGGTAACGAGTGTCGCCTGGACCGCAAGCGGCGTGAACGGCGTCGGACGCGTGTAGTCGAACGCAACGATCATCGAACCGAAAATCACGGCGTGCAGGAGCAGCGCCATGGTGACGGGAATGATGTTGTTGCTGTCGCGCATGTCGCGGCTGACTATTCCGGGATCGGGTAGGAATCCAGAGGATCGGTCACGAAGCCGATATTCTCGGCGCCGGCTTGCTGCAACACGACCATGGCGCCGACGACGTTGCCGTAAGGCACGGCACGGTCGGCTTTGACGAACATCGGCGTTTCGGGACTGCGCTCGAGGACGATGCCGATACGGCGAATGATCTCGTTGCCCGACTGCGGCTGATCCTTGTTGTCACCTGCATTGATGTAGAAATTGCCATCGGCATCGACGCTCAGGACGAGCGGGTCCTGATCCGGCGGTGTCTCGATCGGCTCTGCATTCGCTTTGGGCAAATCAACCTCGATGCCCTGCGTCAGCAGCGGCGCCGTCACCATGAAGATCACGAGCAGCACGAGCATGACGTCGATATAAGGCACGACGTTGATCTCGCCCATGAGCTTGCGTTTTTGCAGTGGCGTCGGCATGTCAGATCCCCTGCTTGGCGCGAGCGTGACGTTGCAGGATGCTCGAGAACTCTTCGGTGAATCCGTCGTAGCGGTACTCGAGACGCACCACCTTGTCGGCGTAGCGGTTGTAGGCAATCACGGCCGGGATCGCAGCGAACAAGCCCATCGCCGTGGCGATCAACGCTTCGGCGATCGGCGGGGCGACGACGGCCAGCGTGGCGGTCTGTGCGCTGCCGATCTGCATGAACGCGACCATGATGCCCCAGACCGTGCCGAACAGGCCGACGTAGGGGCTCGTCGAGCCGATCGTCGCCAGTGTCGCCAGATTCTGCTCGAGGCGGTCGACTTCGCGCATCTGCGCCACACGCATGCCGCGGCGGCACTCTTCGATGACTTTCTCGGGCGTGTTCCCGCCAGCCTGCAGGGCCCGGTTGAACTCCCGAAAACCCGATTCGAAGATGCGCGCCATGCCGACGCTGCCGCCCTTGGTGCGCGAGGCGCTCTGGTACAACGTATTGAGGTCTCCGCCGGACCAGAAGGCGGCTTCGAACTCGTCGGAAGCGTCCTTGGTGCGGCGAATCAGCCGGCGCTTCGTGAAGATGATGCTCCACGACACGACGGAGGCGGCAATGAGCAGGAGCATCACGATCTGCACCGGGATGCTGGCTTCCATCAGGAGCCCGACAACGGTCATATCTGCGGTCATAACTGGTTTTCCCCGAAAAGGGACGGCGGCACGCGTTTTGGCCGCATCGTGTCGGCGTCCAGATACGCCGCCTTGACGATGCCGCTGATCAGCAGGTCGCCGTCAGTACTGTTACGGTAGATTCTCTGTTCAATGTCGAATGACGCGCGCGACAGCGTGTCGAGCCTGGCCGTGACGACAAGGTCGTCGGTCAGCCGGGCGGGCGCGTGAAAGCGGGTATTCACTTGGGTCACGACGAAGATGCGGCGTTCCTCGTCCTGCAACCGCACCATATCGACACCCAGCGAGGCCAGCCATTCGCTGCGGGCCCGCTCCATGAAGCGAAAGTAGTTGGCGTAATAGACGACTCCCTGAGCATCCGTGTCCTCGTAGTAAACGCGGACCGGGAGTTCGAAGGGTTTCGCGCTGGTCGCGTTACTCATCGTCGAACGGTAACTCCCCGGTGCCCGGTGCATTGGGCGCCTTCAGGCCGAAATGCAGGTAGGCGTTCTTGGTCGCGACCCGGCCGCGTGCGGTTCGCATCATGAAGCCCTGCTGGATCAGGTAGGGCTCGAGCACGTCCTCGATGGTGCCGCGTTCCTCACCGATCGCCGCCGCGAGGCTCTCGATGCCGACCGGCCCACCGTCGAATTTCTCGATAATTGTCTTCAGAAGACGACGATCCATTGCGTCGAACCCGTGCGGGTCGACCTGCAGTACATTCATTGCGCTTTCGGCGATCGCGCCTGTCACCACGCCGTCTCCTTCAACCTCGGCGAAATCGCGGACGCGGCGCAACAGGCGGTTCGCAATGCGCGGCGTGCCCCGCGACCGAGTCGCGATGGCCGTTGCCCCTTTGTCCTCTATCGGTAGATTCAGGATACCCGCAGAACGTCGCGCGATGCCCTCGAGATCGGTCGTCGAATAGAACTCGAGGCGCTGGACGATGCCGAAGCGATCGCGCAGCGGTGATGTCAGCAAGCCGGCGCGCGTCGTTGCGCCGACCAGCGTGAACGGCGGCAGATCGAGCTTGATCGAGCGTGCTGCGGGTCCCTCCCCGATCATGATGTCGAGCTGAAAGTCTTCCATCGCGGGGTACAGGACTTCCTCGACCACCGGACTCAGACGATGAATCTCGTCGACGAAGAGAACGTCGTTCGGTTCGAGGTTGGTCAGAATCGCGGCCAGGTCGCCTGGGCGCTCGAGCACTGGACCCGCCGTGTGGCGCAGATTGACGCCCATCTCGTTGGCGACGATATGCGCGAGCGTCGTTTTGCCGAGACCCGGTGGACCGAATATCAGCAGGTGATCCAGCGCTTCCCCGCGGCGGCGGGCCGCTTCGATGAATACGTCCATCTGCTGGCTGACGCTGGGCTGCCCGTGATAGTCGGCCAGCTTCTTCGGGCGAATCGCCCGGTCGAACGCCTTGTCCCCGGCAACCGGCTCCGCCGTCGTCAGTCGATCGTGTTCGACTCCGCTCATCTAGAGCGCCGCCTGTTTTAGCGCCTGCCGGATGATGTCTTCGGCGGACAGGTCGTCAATATCGAGCTTGCCAAGCAGCTTGTTCACTTCGTTTGCCTTGTAGCCCAGTGCGACGAGTGCGTCGAAGGCCTCGGATCGCGCGCTGGCTTCGACGGTTACGGTGCCGCCAGGCAGTGACGGGGCGCCGACATTGTCAACCTTGTCGCGCATCTCCATGATCAGGCGCTCGGCCGTCTTCTTGCCGATGCCGGGTACTTTGGAGAGCGTCGCCGTGTCCTCGTATTCGACGCAGCGCCGGAAATCGCTGGCGGACATGCTCGATAGAACGCCGAGCGCCATTTTGGCCCCAACACGATTGACCTTGAGCAGCGTGCGGAACAATGCACGCTCGTCGCCGGTCGCGAAGCCGTAAATGATCTGGGCATCCTCGCGAACGAGCAGATGCGTGTGCAGGAAAAGGTCGGTGCCGACCGCGGGCAGCTCGAGGAACGTCGACATCGGCGTCTCGACATCGTAGCCGACGCCATGGCATTCGAGGACGATATGAGGAGCCTGCTTCGCGATCAGGCGCCCGCGCAGCGAACCGATCATCGCAGGCCTGCTATCCGTTTGCCCGTGCCGAGCTGCGCGTGCACGCGGTGTTGGTTGCAATGACACAGAGCGGTCGCCAGCGCGTCCGCCGCATCAGTTGCGGGCGTGCCGTCGAGCTTGAGGATCGTGACGACCATGTGTTGTACCTGCTCCTTGGTCGCGGAGCCGGTACCGACGACCGCCTGCTTGATCTCGCGTGGCGCGTACTCGAACACCTCGACATCGTGCTCGAACGTCGCGCACAGTGCCGCAGAACGCGCATGGCCGAGTTTGAGGGCGCTGCTTGCGTTCTTGTGCATGAACACGCTCTCGATCGCAACAATGTCCGGGTCGAACTCACTCATGATCCCGCTAACGGCCTCGAATATCTGGCGCAGACGGTCGGCGAAGCCGCCGTCGATGCTCTTGACGGTACCGCTGGCGACATACGACGGCGCATCGCCCTGGAAATCGAGGACGCCGAACCCGGTCAGGCGCGAGCCTGGATCGATGCCCAGTATGCGTCGCCGTTGCTTCAAATCCGGGCCAGCACGTCTTCGCTGATATCAGCGTTGGAGTAGACCTCCTGGACATCGTCCAGGTCTTCGAGCATTTCGAGCAGCTTGATCATCGAACCTGCCTCCTTGACGCCGAGCTCGGCGCTGGTCGAGGCACGCATCGTGACCTGGGCATTGTCGGCCTCCAGGCCGGCCGCAACCATCGCGTCGCGGACTTGCTCGAAGTCTTCGGGCGCTGTAAGCACCTCGATGGAGCCGTCGTCATCGACGACGACGTCCTCGGCGCCCGCCTCGATAGCGGCTTCCATAACCGTGTCCTCGTTGCTCCCGGTCGGATACAGCAACTCACCGACCTTGTTGAACAGGTAATTCACCGAACCATCTGCACCGAGATTGCCGCCGAACTTGGTGAAGGCATGGCGCACCTCGGCCACAGTACGGTTGCGATTGTCGGTCAGGCAGTCGACCATGACCGCCGTGCCGCCGGGGCCGTAGCCTTCGTAGCGAATCTCCATGAAGTCGTCGCCGTCGGTCTCGCCGGCACCGCGTTTGATGGCGCGCTCGATGTTGTCCTTGGGCATCGACTGGCCCTTGGCCTTGTCGACGGCCATGCGAAGCCTGGGATTGGCATCGAGATCGGCGCCGCCCATCTTCGCCGCCACCGTGATTTCGCGAATCAACTTGGTAAAAAGCTTGCCACGCTTCTTGTCCTGGGCGCCCTTGCGGTGCTGGATATTCGCCCACTTGCTGTGTCCTGCCATTGTGTCCTGCTGAGGTTTGCCCAAGTGCCGAGATCGGCGGCCAGCCCGCCGAAACTGCGCGTATGATAGCGGGTATTTCCCTGTCAGGCACTCAAGATACCGTCGCAAAATGGCTGCAATCGGCACAGAAAACTCACCGCTGGACGGCGATCACAAGGCGATCGTCGCGAAAGTGCGCGAGTACCTCGCCGGGCTTCCCGATCGCGGGAATCTCGCCGCTTGCCTGGCTGAGGGCGATGCGATCGCCGAGATCGTCCGGCCACTCGGGTTGCCTGCGAAAATTCTGGCCGCAGTGCATACCTATCCGTTGTTCCGGGCCGATATTGTTAGCACTAACTCGTTACAAAACAGGGAATTAAAAGGTATTTCTCGATTTGTTCTCGGATTGCGGCAGCTGGACCAGTTCGTTCTGCCGGAGCACTGGCAGCCGGGTGAGGCGCTCGCCGTCCAGCAATCCGAAGCGCTCAGGAAAATGCTGCTCGCCGTCGTTTCCGATGTTCGGCTTGTGCTCGTGCGTATCGCGGACCAGCTGTACCGCCTGCGCAAGGCCAAGGATGCCGACGCAAACGAGCGCGAAGCACTGGCCATCGAGACGCGCGAGATCTATGCCCCGCTCGCCAACCGCCTCGGAGTCTGGCAGCTCAAGTGGGAACTCGAGGACCTGGCGTTCCGCTACCTGGAGCCCGATACGTACGCGGAAATTGCAGGGGCTCTAAAGGAGAAGCGCACGGAGCGTGTCGATTTCATCGAGGAACTCCAACAGACGCTGGAACGCGAGCTCGGCGGCCAGAACATCGCGGCCGAGATATCGGGACGTCCGAAGCACATCTACAGCATATACCGGAAGATGCAGCGCAAGGACCGAGGCATCGAGACGCTGTTCGACATCCGGGCTGTGCGCCTGCTCGTCGACTCCGTCACGGACTGCTACGCGGCGCTGGGTATCGTTCACAACCTGTGGTCCTACATCCCTGGCGAATTCGACGACTACATCGCCAACCCGAAGGACAACGACTACCGGTCACTGCACACGGCGGTGATCGGCCCTGAGGGCAAGACCGTCGAGATACAGATCCGCACACATGACATGCACCGGCACGCTGAACTCGGCGTCGCTGCCCACTGGCGCTACAAGGAAGGTGGCGGCATGCCGGCAGCTTTCGACCAGAAGATCCGGTTCTTGCGGCAGCTGCTCGAGCCGACTGACGACGGTGCCGACCTTCTCGATCAGATCCGCGGCGACTTCTTCGAGGACCACGTGTACGCGATCAGCCCAAAGGGTGACGTCGTCGAGCTTCCTGCCAATGCCACACCGCTCGACTTTGCGTACCACGTACACACGATGGTGGGCCACCGGTGTCGAGGCGCCAAAGCGAACGGTCGCATCGTGCCTTTGACCTATCATGTCAAAAACGGCGACAAGATAGAGATCATCACGGGCAGTCAGCCGCAGCCGAGCCGCGACTGGCTGAGCCCGAAGCTGGGCTACCTCGCCGGCGCGCGAGCCCGGGCCAAGGTACGCAACTGGTTTCGTCAGCAGGACCGCGACCAGCACCTGCGGCAGGGTAAGGAGATTCTCGACCGCGAGCTTGCCCGTCTCAGCGTCCGGGACGTCGCCAACGAGGCAGTCGCAAAGCAACTCAAATTCGCCGATACCGATGCCATGTGCGTCGCGCTCGGTGCCGGCGACCTCACGTCGGCCGCCATCGCAACCGGCCTGCAACACCTGCGGGGGACCGAACTGCCCGATCAGATCCGTCCCAGGAAAACACGGCGCAAGAGCAGCAAGCCGGACTTCGTTGCCGTAAGCGGTGTCGGCGACCTGCTTTGCAACTTCGCACGTTGCTGCCGCCCGGTGCCGCCCGAGCCAATTGTCGGCTACATCACGCAAGGTCGGGGGGTCAGCATCCACCGCCAGGACTGTGGCAACTTCCTGGGGCTGAATTCGCGGCACCCTGAGCGCGTCATCGAGATCAGCTGGGGCAAGTCCGACGAAGGCGCCTATCCGGTCGACCTGAGTCTGCACTCCTTCGACCGCGCCGGACTAATCCGCGATGTCACGGCCGTTCTCGCCGACGACGGCGCCAACGTCATGGATATGAAGAGCCACACGGACAAAAAGACGTCTCAGGTCGTGATGGACCTGAGCATCGAAATTCGGGACCTGCCTACGCTGAGCGCCGTGATCTCGAAGCTCGAGCAAATACCCAACGTGGTTTCGGTCCGGCGCAAGGCCTAAACCTGGTCACTGTCCCCACCCAATCTCGGGGACAGTTACCGTGTTTCCACTCGTCCTAAGTACCTGGTTCCACTACGTAGAGGCGGTCAGGAGTGCCAGATACCTGGTCACTGTCCCACCGAAAACGTGGTCACTGTCCCTCCTGGGTGGT
>JAAUYD010007994.1_pt1 | contig 16543 bp, 13 predicted proteins | sample 7278101 | NCBI WGS metagenome assembly JAAUYD01 (sample SAMN14350128, study PRJNA611818) | marine sediment metagenome | isolation source: surface marine sediment (0.6m) | place: French Polynesia: Moorea | collected 2018-08 | reverse complement strand
TAATTAAACAAAATAAGCTAGCTTTAGCGAAGCTGGCTTATTTTGTTTAATTAAAGTTAAATTTATCTATCAACTTCGTCAGCTTTGTCATCTTTAAAGCAGGGTAATCGCATCTAATTTTGTATAAAATGTACTTGACAAAAAAAGGGACATACGAGTCAAAAAGTTTCCGGAGGTCGTTGCTGTCTCGATAAAGTACAAAATTTTCAGGAGGAAGTGGAGACAATCAACCCATGTATTTCATGGAGGAGGAAGGCTCAACTACTTTCCTTGTCTTAACGTGAGTTCGACGAAATTAAAAAACAGCAGGAGGTAGAGCAGATAAGGCTTGTGGTTCTAAATTTAAATACTTGGTGAGAGCGACTGCGACAAGGATGACAAACTTCTATTGGTGTTGAGTCAACAAAGCTAATGCCTGTTACTTCTCCTTTACAAGTGTTAAGAAAACAGCACAACAACATCAAGCACCAAGGCATGAGTTCTACAAAGCGATTGTAGCTTACCAGATTCGGGAATGCTTTTTTCCAATGAGGCAATACTTGTAGAGTATAAAATTGTTTAAACGTCCGAAATCCTGAACCGTGGAAAGCAATAACAATCGTCATGACCTCACTCAATGACATTCGGGAATAGAATACGTTTTTCATCTTTCATCGAGGGCAGTTGCTTCTGCTGTTGCCACAGTTTTGACCACTGATTACAAAAGTCATCTACATCCCAAAATATCTTTGTGATATCTAATCTTGATGTCATCTCGCGAACTAGCTGATATCCTCGGTATTCTTAGTCCCATCTGAGTTTACATTGAGGAGCTTTCTTTTCTCTCTAATTTTATTTTCGTCGAATTCACTTGGCGATCGCATAGTCCCTGAGTATGCGATCACCAATTTTTGGTCATTAAGACTTACTAATTGACATCACTTATTCTGGAGTATCTAGACTGTAAGTCCCACTGTCTAGAGCGTTCAATGGTTTGAATTTCGTCGAACTCACGTCAGGTTAATTTTAGTTTGAATTAGGGGATGCTATTTTTATCAATTAAGGATTGAGCTTGGATGAGATCTTCAGGAGTATTAATTTCCAGAGTGGTAAACTGTGTGTAACAAACTTGAATTTTATATCCATGTTCAATGACACGCAGTTGCTCTAAACCTTCACAATGTTCTAGTGGTGTTGGCATTAATTGAGCGTATTTTCTTAAAAAATCTTGCCGAAAAGCATAAAGTCCAAGATGATGAAAAACTGGGGCTTCTCCTGAATTTCGGTAGTAGGGAATTGAAGAGCGAGAAAAGTAAATAGCATAGTTATGGCGATCGCATAAAACTTTAACTGCATTAGGATCTTGATAGTGCATTTCATGGTTAAGGGGATAAGCAAGAGTAGTCATATCAGGTATTTCCCCCTGAAGATAAGGAGTAACTAGCTGTGTCAACATTTCTGCTGTTACAAAAGGCTGATCTCCTTGCACATTAGCTACAGCGATGACTTCAGGATAGCGTTGAGCTACTTCAGCAACTCGATCCGTACCTGAGTGATGATCGTCGCGGGTCATTTCAACTTTGCCACCAAAATTTTGTACACATTCAGCAATTCTGAGATCATCTGTTGCTACAATCACTTCAGAAAATGAGGGGCAACTTCTAGCAGCTTCATAAACCCATTGTATCATTGGGCGATCGCCAATTTTGACTAAAGGTTTACCAGGAAAACGTTGAGATTGATAGCGAGCAGGAATCACTGCTAAAATTTGCTTCACAAACCACTCCTCACAATGTCATGTAGTCTAATCAAACCAAGACAAATATCGTTCTCGTCAGTAACTGGCAAAACTGAAATTTGTGATTGACGATTTTCCATTAACTGTAAAGCATTATAAGCAAGTTCATTCGGTGTCACCCTAATTGGATTAATAGTCATAATTGCACTACTAACAATATCCCCTAATTGAGTTGGTTGAATTTTTTGAAATGTACGACGTAAATCTCCATCGGTAATTAATCCTAAGAGCTTACCTTGTTTGTCAACAACATTAACAGCCCCTAAACCTCCTTGAGTAATCTTAGTAATCACCTCTAACCAAGGTGCTTCAGGGGAGATTTTAGGATTATCCTGTCCTCCGTGCATTAAATCACTAACCCTTAGAGTCAGACGTTTCCCTAAACGTCCTGCTGGATGATTTAAGGCAAAATCCTCTGTTGTTAAACCCTTACAACGCATTACTGTCATTGCCAACGCATCACCAATTACCAAAGCAATGGTCGTACTTGTAGTTGGTGCTAGATTAAAGGGACAAGCTTCTCGATCTACTGACGCATCAATAATCGCATCTGCTTTTTTGGCTAAAGTCGAATGAATATTACCAACAATAGCAATAATTGGAATTGCCCTCTGTTTCAAGTAGGGTAACATTGTCACTAACTCGTCTGTCTCCCCGCTATTACTCAATAATATGGCTACATCAGCAGGGGTAACTATACCTAAATCACCGTGTAAAGCATCAGCAGGATGTAAATACACCGCAGTAGTACCCGTGCTAGTTAAGGTCGCAGCAATTTTACGAGCAATTAAGCCGGATTTTCCCACTCCTGCCAAAATAACTTTACCTCGACAAGTGGATAACAAATGGATTGCCAGTTCAACTTGAATAGGATTTAAAGTTTCTGAAGTACGAGCAATGGCTTCTGAACTTACCTTAAGGCATTCATTAACTTGTTGAAAATAGTCTTGTTTGGCTAAGTACATAGAGGAAGATGCTTATGTCATTTTAGTTGACATATTATATAGTCTTTCTCGTTTGTGTAAAAAAATCTTTGATTTTAAACCACTGCTGTCTTAGTTTCCAAAATTTAGAACTTTTCATTACTTCTAGTTCATTTCTTGCGCTCAATAGCTTAGTTGTTAATATCGATTTTTTTTGGTTAAGTTGGCTAATATCATTTAATAATTGACAGCGATTATCTTGAAGTTGCTTAATAACATCTTTTAGTTGCTCATTACTGAAATTAGCAAAATTATAATTCCAGTAAGTAGCCATATATTTTTTTCGTTCTCCCTTAAAGTGAATTACTTTACTTGGATGAGTAGTAAATATATCCACCTCAAATTCATAGTCAGGAGAAAAATTATACATTTGACATTCTAGTAATAAAATTTTGATATTATCTACTTCTAGCAAACCAGATTTTTTATTAGCTAAATTTTCATATTTAACTACATCAGCGATCGCATACTGATCTCCCCACCATTGAGATTTATCTAAATACTTTTCTTGATAAGAGTTTAGTAACTTGGAGAAGAAGAGTTTAGCCTGTTCTGGATAACTTTTGTTAACGTAAATAACTCCCCCATTTATCGGCATTTCTGGAAAATCTCTTATAGTTAAACCCACAGCAAAGTCTTCCCAAAAAATATCTTCAAGGCCACTATTAATTAAAATATCTGAATCCAAAAAAATAAGATCGGTTTTAAAATCATGACTGAGTAAAAATTGATATTGACACATCAAGCGACTATACATGACTTGATGACTATCAAACTGAGAACGGCAAATTTCTACATCAGATGATAAAAAAGAAAAATCTGTATTTTCATCAGTTAATATAATTTTTCTATTGTGTGCATGAAAAAAATCTATAGACTTAAACATTAACTCCAAAGTTAGGTGATAATTATAAAAATTATCTTTATCTAAAGGAGTATCTTGTTTAATTTTATTTTTATCAAAATCTACATGGAACGTAATAAAACTAATCATTAATATTTGGTTGATTTGTTTTCATGATTTTTGCAAACAAAATAAATCAATCATCTTGGAGTGGTTATATATTATTTAAGAACATCTTCTTTTAGATAAAATAGAAATTGCTTCATATTCTCAAAAGATAATTGACAATTTTGTCTATATATTTCAAAATTATAGTCGAGATAATCTTCTATATTAGTGAAATCACATATAGGAAAATTAAGAGTCTGGGCAAAACCAAGACAACGATCATCTACATAGGTTAAAAAAGATTTTTTAGCTTGACTGAGAAAGTACAAGTGAGCATGAACACGACTTCCTATATGTAAATCACACTTATTATACAATCTCCAGCACTGTTCTACTGATTTGGGCTTAAATATCCTAAAACCTACTTCTTGTGCATATTTTCTTAACTTAATTATTTCAGAGTCAAGTTGAGGTTCACTATCCCAAAATCTGAGAATATTCTTTTTGGGGTATTGTTTAACTCCTAAGACAGCAAAGTCTTGATGCAAAGATAGAATTTTGCGAGAATTAGGAAACCTTTCTTTAACAAATTTTATCGTTTCTATTTCTCGTTCCCAAAAATCTCCTCTTTCTGTAACTGTAACAATAATCAGTTTAGACTTTTCTTGAAACTGCTTATGACCTAAGATTTGCTGATTATACATAACTGGACAACCAGTCATTAAAATTTTATGGTTTAGTTCCGGCAAAAATTCTTGTAAATAATCAATGGTTAAATTACACCGCCATGATGAATATTTAATTTTAGTATGAATATTTTTTAGTATTTCTTGAGTCAACAAAGACATTTGACTATTGTTGCTCGCGACTCCATAAATTCCAATACCAAAGGGAATGATGGGAACCTGAATTTTATCGATAAAACTTTGCTCTGCTCCAGGTAAAATTGAGAAATTATCATTTAATTGATTAGCACCTGCTAAAATCAATGCTTTTGTAGAGTTTATATTTTTGATATTTTCATCTGTCAATTTTTTTCTGGTTGTAAAAACATATTGACAACGATAAGGATTTAATAAATTTAAAATAGATTTAAGAATAAATCCATCACCTATATTGACTGCTTTTTGATGATTTATTTCAGAAGGAACGAGGTAAGGAGTGAGTACAGAATAAGACATGAATATTTTCTTGTTTTTTTAGCATAAATTGATCGTCTTAGTATTAACTGGTGGACAATAAACCATCACTAAATTTCAAGTTTAATAAATTTAATATCTATTATTTCACAATCTACTATTTCAGAACGAGTTTAGTCTAAACTAAAGTGAATTAAACGCTGAACAATTTAGAAATTGTCAATGACTTATCAATTTTTCTTTAGACTCAATCGCCAAGAAGGTTGGAGTGCTATTTTATTAGTTGTTGGCTTGTTAGCTTACTCGGTCACGCTCATTGTCGGCATTCCTGATGCTCTCGTCTCCTTACTGTCATCTGACGATTCAACCATTCCCTACTTCGCTTCGATCTTGCTACTTTACTTTGCTTTCCGTCTTTCGGGTTACGTAGGGAGGCTGGTAGGTTTTAGTGTAGCACTCTGGCTGTTTGCCGCTCAACTCTCGTCTCTGTGGAGGAGTGCTGCTAGTCCAAGTTTTATGGTCTTAAGCGGACTTTTGCCCGTCAGTGATGCAAATAACTACTATATGAGTGTTCAGAGACTCCTAGAAGGAGGTAATCTCTCTGTCGATGCTAGTGGGAGACCTCTATCTCAAGGGTTGTTAGTTGCGGTGTTAGGACTGACGCAGCAGAACCTTCAACTTACCCTAGCGATTCTTAGTCTAGTAACTGCTGTTGCTTGCTATCTCTTAGCCTGGGAAGTGCGACGCAGCCATGGTCCTCTGGCTGGTGCCCTTGTTTTTTCTACAAACTTCTTCTTTGATCGCGCATTCTTAGGAACGACGATGACAGAGAACCTGGGACTGACACTAGGGGCGCTAGGAACTGCAGCTCTGTGGCGTGGAGCCGTTAACAGACGGGCTAGACCTTGTCTGTTTGGAATTTTCCTGCTGGCGCTGGCATTAAACGCTAGAGCAGGCGCATTTTTTATACTGCCAGCTATTATTATTTGGGGGACTTGGCTATTTCGCGGAAATGCGCGCATTTCCTTTGGCTTTCTCTTAACCGGATTCAGTGCCGTTCTATTGGCTTTCCTCATCAATTCCTTGGTTTTTAAAGTGATCGGCAGACCGGGGACAATGATGAATGGTAATTTTTCCTATGTCTTCTATGGGTTAACCGTCGGGGGAAATTGGCAGACTGTGCGCACAGATCATCCAGAAATAATGATGCTGGAGGAAGCAAAACAGGCGCAGCGTATCTATCAGTTGGCATTTGCTGCTTTTCGCGCTCATCCCCTTACCCTCGTCAGCAGCATGATACGTGCCTGGCAGCAATTTCTCTTCAGCAATTTTCTGTTCTCTTTTTTCAGGAGTACCTCTGCCAGCTTGATTGCTCAGCTTTTGAGTTTAATTTCTCTCCTGGCTTGCCTTCGCCAACGTTCCTCTTCGATAGCTTCTCTATTGCTGCTAGGAGCTATTGGTATTATTGCATCTGTTCCCTTTGCCCCACCTTGGGATGGGGGAATTAGGATCTATGCAGCAACAATCCCATGGCTGTCTCTGTATCCATCTCTAGGGTTGCTCTGGATCTGCCGAAAATTCGATCAGCAGATCCTTGCTCCAATCTCCGAAACTGTCAAGTTTTCCAAAGTGTTAGAAGCTATCGGTATTGGTCTGACTTTGTTGCTCTTACTAGGACCAATTACCACTAAAGCATTGAGCCATCGCCCCCAGTTCTTGGAAATTGCTTGCCCTAAGAATTTAGAAACTGTCTATTTTCGTAACAGTCGCGGCTCCTCTATCCATTTGTTAGACGAGAGTAGCAGCCAGCCGACAAAGGTTCCAGCTATCCGTTGGCAAGATTTTCAAACAGGGTTGACACAGTTTCAGCGAAAATACGGCTCGGTAGAAGGAATACCTGATTCAATTCAAAAACTTTCTCAGCTCACTCCTGGTCAGTCGATTTTCGCTAAAATCAATTTGAAAGATTACAAGAGCATGTGGTTAGTTATTGATTCTGCCAAAATCCCAGCAGAGCAAAGAATTGTAGGTGCTTGTGGTCGGTTTCAGAAATTAAGACATATGGCTCCCCTGTTTTATGCAGAATCGCTTCAGTTAGTTCCAGATAAACCAAGCGATCTCTGAAGTATGAAAAAACTGAAGCGATTATGGTAGCTAAGTTTTATCAATAAATATTGCATTGATTGTTTTCCTTTCCTTGATTAACTTAGTTTCTTAATATAGAATTTTTTTATCTCGGTTTTCCTCGATATAATATTATCCTATTTTCTTCACTTTTGGTTTCTTGTTTTGCGGTTTTTTATTATCCTTTAAGAAATTTAAAAAATATATACTTTAAAATCATTAAAATTATTTCTGGTATTTTTCTGGCTTTTTTTTAGTAGGTCGACTTAATTTTCTTCACGCTCATCGTTATAATTTTTTTGGCTTCCTTTACTTTGATAATAATACTAATCCTATTGATTATCCTAGTCGTAAAATTTTGACAAGAGACGCTATTAGTTACCAAAAGCTGATTCAATTGCTTGAAAATAAGCCCAGTTTGAGAGCAATTTCTTGGGCAAACGATTTTGATTCACACATACATTAAACAAAAATATTCGGCAGAGAATATTTTAAGATTCAGGAATATCTTTCAGAGGTAAACTTCTTGAATATGAACAAGTAAAATATTCAACTACTCAGACATTTAAAGGCTATTTAATCTTTAATATTGATAAAATTTGTCTTAGTTATTGCTACTATAATTTAAAACAAGAAGTTCATTTTGTTAAGTCTTTACCTGATGTTAAAACTGTTTATTTGAATAAAAAAGAGAAAATTCAGATTCTATATGTAACTATACGACTATATTTTCTATCCAAGCGACATTAAGTGTAAAACACTAGATTTTGTAGGGTTGGTAAATGCCTATTTTTTAATGCACAGATAAACGATAAAATCTTACTTTGAATTTGTTGAATTCTAGCATTGTCACGCTCAGCAACGCCGTTTTATTTATCACCATATTGATAAATAGGAAAGAGCCTGATATGCTTTTCTAAATAAATTTAATCAGTAGACTGTTGTAGAAATTATGACTCTAGAAAAATGGAGAAAGTGCAATCTCTACTATTATCGAGATATAGAAAAATTTTATCAATTCCTGATTACACCGAATTCACAAATCTTGGAAGTAGGTTCAGGAATGGGTGACTTGCTCGTTTGTCTCAATCCTAAATATGGTTTGGGAATTGATGTTAATTCTCAAGCAATCGAGATAGCTAGGCAAAAATTTCCAGAACTAGACTTTTGCTTAGAGGATGCAGAATATTTCCGCTCCCATCAAGTTTTTGAATATGTGCTGCTTGCCAATACAGTTAGCTATGTCAAGAATATTCAGAGAGTTCTGTCAAACCTTCACAAAGTTTGTAAGCCTTCCACTAGAGTTATATTGACTTTTCATAATCCAGCCTGGGAAATCATTCTGAATTTGGCTACTCTACTTAGACAAAGAATGCCTATACACTCCCTTAACTGGCTATGTTTTGAAGATATTGAGAATTTACTTAACCTGGAAGGATTTGAAGTTATCTCTCATACAAAGCGCATGTTATTTCCTAAGCGCTTTCCTTTACTGTCTTGGCTCTGCAATAAGATATTGGCCCCTTTACCAGTTTTTAATAATCTCTGCTTGACTGAGCATATTGTTGCCAGAATCCGACCTAATAATATTGATGCCCAGCGAAATATTCAAAACATGACCTGCTCAGTTATTATCCCAGCTCGAAATGAAGCGGGCAACATTGAAGGCTGCCTAACCCAAATGCCAAAGTTAGGGAAGCACACAGAAATAATCTTTATCGAGGGACATTCAACTGATAACACATGGGAAGAAATTCAAAGAGTTCAAGTTAAATATGACCAGCAGTGGGATATTAAGATCGCCCAGCAAACTGGCAAGGGTAAGGGAGACGCAGTTCGTGAAGGTTTTGCCATGGCGACAGGGGATATTCTGATAATTCTGGATTCTGACTTGACTGTTAGGCCAGAAGACTTGGTGTATTTTTTCCAAGCAGTAGCCTCTAGTAGCTGTGAATTTGCTAATGGTTGCCGACTAATCTACCCAGTGAGTAGAAAAGCAATGCCCTGGCTTAACCGGATAGCAAATCGATTTTTTGCCTGGCTGCTTTCTTATCTATTGAATACTAAGATTAAAGATTCACTTTGTGGCACCAAAGCAATTTCTAGAAAAAATTATCTGCGAATAGCTGGCAATCGCTCTTACTTTGGCGAATTCGATCCATTTGGAGACTTTGACCTTCTCTTCGGTGCTGCTAAACTGGGACTGCAAATTAAGGACATACCAGTAAGATATGTACCAAGAACTTACGGAAGCTCTAATATTCATCATTTCAAGGAAGGTTTAATTCTTTTTAAAATGTGTCTTTACGCAGCGAAAAAAATAAAGTTTGTCTAAAACTGTTGTAGTTTTGATAACATTACCATCAACTTAAAGTAATAAAAGATGTCAGAAGAAATTCTGTGGCAACACCAATCTATATGGAAAAAAAAGACAATTCTCCGGGCATTGTACACTGGTTGGTACAAAGAAATAGCTGCACAAATGGTGCCAGGAAATACATTAGAACTGGGCGGAGGCAGTGGTAATTTCAAAGAATTTGCCCCTAATGTAACTTCCACTGATATAGTTCCCTTGCCGTGGATAGATGTAGTTGCTGATGCTCAAGATTTGCCATTTGCTAATCAAAGTTTTAATAACATCGTAATGTTTGATGTCCTACATCATGTTGAAAATGTAACTCTCTTTTTTAATGAAGCTTTACGAGTGCTTCGCCCCGGGGGCAGAATAGCTATTATGGAGCCATATATTTCTCTAGCGTCGTGGCCAGTCTATCATTTTCTGCATCCAGAACTAGTAGATTTTAAACAAGATCCGTTGCTATGGGTTGAACCAGCGGTGGACCGGAAGCCATTCGACGCTAATCAGGCATTTGCCACCATATTATTTGAACGAAAGTTCAATTCATTCAAAAAGAATTATCCACAATTTACTAAGGTTTATAATCGTCGCATGGCATTTTTTGCTTATCTACTAAGTGGAGGATTTGATCGTCCTTCTTTGCTGCCAATGGCTTTACTAAAGCCTGTTCTCGCTTTGGAGAATGCCCTCTCATTTATGAGTCGTATCTTAGCATTCCGTATTTTAGTTGTCTTGGAAAAAAAGGGATATAGAGATGAGACTCTCGACTGAGAAAAAAATCTCAATTGCTCGATTGATTAGTAAATCGATTGTTGGTGTTAGGGCAATATTTGGACTTTCATCAATTACTAGAGTACATCGTCAAGGTTTATCTTGGTCTCTCGATTTAAAAGAAGGTATAGATCTTGCCGTTTATTTAGAAGTTTACGAGCCAGAAACAATCAAGGCACTAAAGCGTATTGTCAAGCCGGGAGATGTTGTTGTAGATATCGGTGCTAACATTGGCGCAATAACGCTTCCCTTAGGACGATATGTGGGAGTTTCTGGGCATGTCATTGCTTTTGAACCAACTGCATGGGCTTATGATAAGTTACAGAAGAATTTATCTTTAAACCCTCATTTGCTTAATCGGGTTAGGACTGAGCAGATAATTTTACTAGAAGAGGAAAAAGAACCTCCGGCTTTTGTATATTCGAGTTGGAATTTGGCGGAGAAAGAGGATGAGTTGACTCACCCACAGCATAAGGGAAGAATGATGGCTACTGATAGTGTGCAAGGGATATCGCTTGATGCATATTTTGAGAAGAATCCCCAGAAGAGAATTGAGCTTATTAAGTTAGATGTGGATGGATACGAACTAGCTGTTCTCAAGGGGGCCAAAAAGACACTTTTACGTTATAAGCCCAAGATAGTACTTGAGATTGCTCCCCATGTTCAGGAAGAGAAACGACAGCTGGAAGAGTTGCTAGCTGAACTTAAGGCTGCTCAATATCGACTCGAACACCTAACTTCTGGAAGAGAAATTCCGATGGTAAAGGAGACGATAGAAAAAATCTGTCCTCAGGGTGGGGGAATAAATGTTCTCGCAGTTCCCCAATAAATTTTTCATTGAGGAAAATATAGGAATATTAAAGATAACGATGTAGTTTAGTAGTTTTTAAAACCTGAAGAGATTGATCAACACTTAAATTAATTAAATCGAAAATATGCAGTTTATACAAAATACTTTTCTCATAATTTATCGTCTCTTTAAGAAGACTGGCTTGCTGGAAAGCTTCTGGTTTAAGAAGTTATTTTTATTTTCTTACTTTCTCTACAAAAAGTATTTTGAAGATCCTTTTTTCGGATTAATTAAAAAATCACCAGAGATATTTAAAGGGGGAAATATATTAGATATTGGAGCAAACATTGGCTATACCTCAATCATGTTTTCAAAAGCTCGAACTCCTGGTTTCAAGGTCTATGCTTTTGAACCAGATCGAGCTAACTTGATCGCCTTAAAGGAAATGATAAAAAACCGTAAAGCAAAAGGAAAAATCATTCCCATTCATGCAGCGTTGGGAGCTAAAAATGGAACTGTAGAACTTTGGCATAATGAACAACATCATGGAGATCACCGAATTCTTACTCAGAAATATAAAAAATCTGGGGTCGATTTGAGTAAAATCTATGTGGTACCAATGTGGTGTATTGACAGTTTTGTGGAATCTGAAGCGCCTAATTCAGCAGTCAAATTTATCAAGATTGATGTACAGGGCTATGAATTGCCTGTGTGTTTGGGTATGCAACAAACATTAGCTGCCAATCCAGATGCAGTAGTCGCTTTGGAGTATGCACCAAGTAGTATGTGCGAGCTAGGTTTTGTTCCAGAGAAAGTCTTGAAGCTATTTCAAGATCAGGGTTATTTTATGTATATCCTTCATAAAAGAGGAAGACTGGAGCTGGCTCAGAATAAAGTCATAGATATACTCGTAAAAAAACGGGGATATATTGACCTGGTTTTTTGTAGGAAGGAACTTATAGCCTCCAGTTGACCTTATTGTTCACTACATGGGAATCACTACCTACTTTCAAACTCCCACGATCTTGGTTGATAATAAGAACATTGACTCATATTATCAATTCCATCTACCTGAAACTTAAAAGATTCAACGGCATCTAAAATTGTATAATATGTACCATTATGGCTTAAATTGAGTTTAATGGAATAAACTCCAGTAATTAATCCACAGTAAGGAAGTTTCATTTTGAAGACAAAACAACCTGGATTAATATCAATAAATCCCATATCATTACAACTTTTAAGCCAAAGACAGCAATTGTTTTGTTCTGATATACTTCTAATAATCAAATTTAGACTAGCATCCTTTAAAGGGGTATAACATTCACACTCGACACAAATATAAGCTCCTTTGCCTGTAGTTAATCTTTCGATTAAGTTTCCTTTGCTATCCCTCAATGAGATAGTAATAATTTGTAATTTTGTATCTAAATTTTTATTTTTTAATTTTTCTGGAAAGGCCATTTGTCCAGGATTGACTGTAATTTTCTTCCCTTTATTAACTGCTAAATCTTCTTCATATCTCTTGATGACTAATTTAGCTTTTCCTGTCATGACAACTTTCCCTTTGTGTAGATAAATTGCCGAATTACAGGTTGATAAAATTGCTGAAGCAGCATGAGATACTAAAACAAAAGAAACTCCATTTTGTCGTAATTCTGATAGCTTACGATAACACTTTTGACGGAAGCTAAAATCTCCTACAGCTAGAACCTCATCAATAAGCATGATGTCAGGATTAGTATATATAGCACAAGCGAACCCTAATCTAGCCTTCATTCCCGAACTATAGGTTCTCACTGGTGCATCAATAGCATCCCAAATTTCAGCAAAATCAAGAACATTTTGAAAATTCTTGTCAATTTCCTGTTTAGATAAACCTAAGATAGCCATATTAATATAGACATTCTCACGTCCACTAAGAATTGGATTAAATCCTGCTCCTAAAACACTTAAACTAGCTAATCTACCTTTAACCTTAATCGAGCCATTATCTGGTTTGAGAATACCAGCAATAATTCTCATTAAAGTAGTTTTACCACTACCATTTACACCAATTAAACCGACAGATTCGCCTCTCTTTAATTGTAAATTAATATCACTAAGTGCCCAAAATTCATCTTTTCTCAAACAATTACTCTTTCTAGATTTACCTAACAATTGAGATGTGATATCTTTAAGTCCATAAATATAAGCTCTCTTGAGGCTTCTACAGAATTTCTTCGAGACATTTTGTACTGATAAAATAGTCTTATTATCCTCCCAAATAGATTCTTGGGTATTTTCTTGAATTAAATTGATAGTCATTTTGTTAATAATCAACTAACTCTCTCTATTAAAAAGGGCATAGATAAACGAAAAACTAACCATCCGATTAATAACATCAATAAGGATAATAAGCTCACCAGCACAAAAGCTACAGAATAAGAAATTTCCCCTGTTGTTACCAATTCTCTTGCTGTTACAAGTAGAGGTGTGACAGGATTTAGCTTAACCATGATAGACATAATACCTTCATTAGGTACAGGAAAAGCAACCGGGGTAATAAAAAACCAAACTAAAATTACTACCTGTAGTGAATTAGCAACATCTTTAATAAGATTAGTGATGGGAATAAGTAATAAACCAATTGCTGTTCCTAATAAAATTAGACTTAAAAATGTAAAAGGTGAAAAAATTATCATCCAACTGACAGGAACTTGAAAAACCAAGAATATCAAGACAACAAATATTAGCTTGACTAACAAATTAAAGAAAGTCTGCCCTAATTGAGATATGATAATAGCTTCGTGGGGAAATTTTATTTGGGTTAATAGGGAACGAGAACTTTTAAAAGCTATACCTGGTCCATTAAAAGCATCAAGAAAAGTTTGCCAGAGAGTTGTACCAAGCATTACATAAGCAGGATAGGGTATATCGGTATTTCCTATATTAATGATTCCCGCATTACTCGCAAATGTACAACCTATTGCAGTTAAAGCGGGAGGAATCAAAGCCCAAAATATACCAAGAAAAGATTGACGGTACTGTGCTTTAATATTGCGTACGAGCAAACGCCATGCTAGTTCACGAGAAGCTATAACATCTCCTAACATTTCTCCAAGTAAACGCCAAGGATGACGAATTTCACTTTCTACAGTGTAAATAATTTCTGGTTTGTTTTTTTTGAATAATTTATTTGGCATCTGAATTCATAAGCAGTTATTTAACATCAATAATTTATACAATCCTATAATTGAACTATATTCAGAATTTGTTTTTCCGTTGATTGGAGAGAAAATTTCTCTCTACAAGTTATTTGTGCTTGTTGAACAAAATTATCTTTGATATCTGGGTTATCAACAAAAAATTTGATTTTTTCGTACCATTGTTTCGGCTCTACTAAGACCCCATTATAGGAGTTTATAGTCTGATTATAAACAAGACTATTACTAGCAATGATAGGTATCTTGCTAGCTGTATATTCTAAATATTTAACAGGAGATTTACAAAAGTTAAACACATTATCCTCTAAAGGAGCTAAACCTATATCCCAATTAAGTTGATAAAGAAATTTAAGAAAATCCTGATATTTCGTAATTACTTTGTATGAGGTTACGCGACTACGAAAGTCAAACAGTGTTTCAGGCATCGCTACTGTACCAAAAGTTTCAAATCGGGTTTGAGGATATTGATTTAGTATTTGACTAATCGCATCACTAATCAGCTCTAAATCACGGTTATGTCCTTTTGACCCCATATAACCGAATGTGAACAATTCTGGTGATTTTTTTTTCCTATGTGGTCGATCTATTAAGAAATCTAGATAAGGTGGATAATTACCAGAGATACAGTTTTGACTAGGGAATATATGTTGAATTTTATTTCTTAGATATTCAGTTGATATCCAAATTAAATCAACATTTTCTAATAAGTATTTTCTGGCAGCAACAACTTCCTTGGCTCCATGTTTAGTTTTAATAATTGGGTGGAGATTTTTAGGTATATGCAATAAATCATCATCAATAAAATAAACTGTTTTTATTTTTTGTTTACGACATTCATCTAATATTAAATCTCCGTAGGGTAATCCATATCTGTTAAAAAATACTGTAGCTGGATTTATTTCAATTAATATTTTTTTGATTATTGATGTGATGTTATTTATATTTCTCTTGATTTTCCCTCGTATATCTTCTTGGGAAAATGCGATAAACTCTAATTTACCTTGCTTTTGCAAAGAAATTAAAGGGTAATGGAATGCCAAGTAGTAAGTTGCATTGAAGTGGTCAGTAAATACTAGTACTTTAAGTTTATTACTACTTTTTTTTCTCATTACAGTAAACTTCACTTAACTAGGTCTCTCCTATGTGTTTTCATTGCCTCTTCTCTTATCTTTTTAAGCGCGTAAACTTCTTGATGAGGTTTATAATTATTTTGCTTATCCAATAATTTATTAGCTTGTTGGAAAGGTTTTTGCAAAAAATTGGGAATCAATTGACTATATCTAATGTCTCTAATTAGAGAAGGGCGAAAATAACCTAAATTTATTTCTTCTTCTACATCTTTAAGCTTCAGAAAGCCATTATTTAGCATTAATCTTAATTCATTTAACCAGAGATATCCATATTGATTTTGACTAAATACCCAAGGCTGAGTTGACATATCTGTATAATGGATTAAACAAGTTTCTTGATCGTAATGTTCAAGACTATTCCATTTAAAAGGAATAGTATAGCTAATTCCGGTTTCCTCAAGAATACATAAGTCAAACATTAATCTTTCATAGTTATACTTACCCCGATCTAAATCATCAATAATTTCATCAATTTTCCAGGGTAATTTATCACAATCTAGCAGCATCACAGCACATTGCTTGATTCTTTTTACTGGTCCACCTTCCTTTCCTCTACTCTGATGCTCCAGAGGAATATCTTCTTGAATCACTACCTTTGCTCCATTAAAAGGAATATTCCACAGAGAAGCAATGTCCTTGAATACCAGCATATCAGCATCCATATAAATTGCCTTGCCAGAATATCCAGCTAATTCGGGAATACAAAAACGACTAAAAGAAAAACCAGTACGTTGCCAATTACGAGGATCTTTAGGCTTTCTAATGGGAAGATCTAGCATAGGGTAAACTTCTACAGGTAGTTTAGTATGTCTTTTGATAGAATGTTCTAACACTTTTACTGCTAGTAGTTGACTTCTATCTGTCCCTACATATACTCTTACAGGCTCACCCATTAGTTGTTCCTCCATTCATGTCTCATGCTCATCTAGACCTATAGCTAATCAGTACTTATACCCAAAAAATTCTTGAATGTAAACCATTTTTCTCTAAGTTTCCAAAATTTAGAACTTTTCATTGCCTCAATTTCCATCCTTAATTTCTTTTCCTCAGAAGTTAGTGATTTCCATGAAGTTTTTTTGATTTGAGACTTGCTCTGAAGCGATTGATTTGTCAAGCAGTCATCTTGTTGCAACTGTAAAATTCCAGCAATCGAGGTTTCAGGAAAATCGCGTCGTAACTTGATTGATTGCACCGATTCATCACAACGTCCTCGGGAAGTTCCTGGATTATGCAGAATTTCAAGATATCCTAAATAGATATTAGTAAAACCAGCCTGACGGCTTCTTAGTAAAAATTCGACATCATTAAAACC